>ORJL010222792.1_pt1 | contig 14642 bp, 14 predicted proteins | sample 1779941 | NCBI WGS metagenome assembly ORJL01 (sample SAMEA104232317, study PRJEB22302) | groundwater metagenome | biome: forest; feature: aquifer; material: groundwater | place: USA | collected 2011-08-07 | depth 5.8 m
CCGATTACATGCCCGCCGTCTCGGGCTTCGTGCCCTGGGGCGGCACGGGGGGTTACATGCCCGCCGGCCCGGGCGGGGAAGGCGGAGAAGGGGAGGAGGGGATGGCGCGCGCGCGCACCCTGAGCGCCCAGCGCGCGCTTCAGGCTGAACGGGACGGCTACGACGCCTTCTGTCCCTACGGCCTGCTGGACATCGGCGTTCAGGAGGCCCGCAAGCTGGTCAAGCTCGCCGTGGTGGGACAGGCCGAGTCGGCCCTGCTGTTCTGCGGGCTGCTGGGCCGCCGCTTCGCGAGCTGCACCTACATGCCCGGCCTCGAGGATCACATCCGCCGGCTGGCGGCCTCCCTGGGCGTCGAGCACCTTTATGCCGCCGCCACCGCCATCGGCATCCCCAATTCCGAGTACCCCACCCGGCGCCAGGAGCTCCTCGATCGCTTCGTCGCCTGCGCCAACGAGGCCCGGGCGAAGGGGGCAGAAATCATGGGCTTCGTCGCCATGTCGATCTCGCCGGGCGAGTACCCGGCCCGCGAGCTCATGGAGGCCTCCGGCTTTCCCGTCCTCGACGGCCTGGCCTGCCAGATCGCCCTGGCCGAGTGGTGGCACCGGACCGGCCTCCCACCGAGCCTCCTGCGCGTCCCGCGGGGATAGCCGGCTCACCGCAGAGAACGCAGAGGGCGCAGAGAGGAAAAGCCCTCTCCCTGTGGGAGAGGGTTGGGTGAGGGCCGGACCGCCGACCATGGTACTTCACCGCGAGTGGACCCCCGGTGGCATGTCCGTGTCCGCTGCGGCGAGTCTCCGGAATGTGTCGGTGTGAGAAGCGTTCGCGTCGCTCTCACCATCGCGGGCTCCGACAGCGGCGGCGGAGCGGGCATCCAGGCGGACCTGCGCACCTTCGCCGCCCTGGGCGTCCACGGGACCTGCGTCACTACCGCGGTAACGGCGCAGAACTCGCGGGAGGTGACGGGGCAAGAGACGCTCTCCCCTGGGATGGTCCGCGCCCAGCTCGCCGCTGTGCTGAGCGACATCGGCTGCGAGGCCGCGAAGACCGGTATGCTGGGCAACGCCGCCATCGTCGCGGCCGTGGCTGAGGCGGTCCGCGAGTATGCGATCGACCGCCTCGTCGTCGACCCGGTCATGGCCGCCTCCAGCGGCGGCGATCTCCTCGCCCCCGAGGCCCTCGACACCCTACGCGACCTGTTGCTCCCCCTGGCCCTGGTCCTGACCCCGAACCTGCCCGAGGCCGAGCGGCTGGTCGGCATGCCAATCGAGTCACCCGACGCCGTGCGCCAGGCAGCGCGCCGCCTGCACGCCATGGGTGCCCGCACCGTCGTGATCAAGGGCGGCCACTCGCACGGCCCGCCGAGCCCCTCGGCCACAGATCTCTACTTCGACGGCAAGGACTTCCGCGAGTTCACGGCGCCCCGCATCGACACGCCCCACACCCACGGCACGGGCTGCACCTTCAGCGCCGCCATCGCCGCCCACCTGGCCCGGGGCGCCGAGCCCGAGCAAGCCGTCGCGCTGGCCAAGGCCTTCGTCACCGAAGCCATCCGCCACGGCTTCCCCCTCGGCCACGGGGCCGGGCCGGTGCATCAGATGCACGCCCTGTGGGCATCAGGCCAACGCTAGGACAACCATGTACCTGGAGCGCTGGGCCATCGATGAGCTGACGGAGCTTTCCACCACCCTCTTGCGCTCGGCCTATCGAGGCCAGGTCGAGCGAGCCGAGGCCGTCCTCTTGGCGCAGGTTGCCCTGCAGATGGAGTCCGACGTGACTTCCGAGGCCTGGTCGGAGGAGGTGGACCACGTCCTGCCAAGAGCAGATCTCAACGTCTTCCTAAGGGAGGCCGTCCGTTTCGTGCTCAGGGTGGATGCGACCACCGGCTCCGTGGCCGCCGAGCCGCAGGAGCCGCGCGACCTGCGGGAGGGGGACGTCTATTGGCTGCTGGCGACCGAGCCCGTGCCTCACCCCGCTCGGGGCGCCCGCGCCGAGCAGCTCCTGGCCACGTGCCGGCGCCTGGCCGCCCAGGTTGTGGACATCACCCCGGTCGCCCGCTACACGGCCAGAGTCGCCTATACGCAGGCCCTGCTCAAGACCGGGGAACGGTCCTAGCCGCCATCGAGAAACGGTCGCTCGGGACGGTTCCGCAAGCTTGGGAGGCGGCCAGATGGGGAGCTGGGTTCCGGCTTGCGCCGGAACGACGGAACCGGCGCAGCTCCACAGCGAGCACAGGGCGGCGCATCGGAACGTCATTCCGGCGTACGCCGGAATCCAGGCCCGAGGCTTGGGATAGCAATGCTGATTCCCGCAACTAAGGTCGAGGTCGTGGAGGTCTAGCGGCCAATGGGCTCCGCCGGCAGCATCCGCGTAGCGAAACTGGAACCTGAGGCTCCCCTCAGCCCGCCTTCAGACGCCCTCGTCGTCTACGTCCTCAACGTCGGCGACGGCGACGCCATCGTCCTCCAGTTTCCCGACGACGGCAGGGGCCACGCCTACGGTGTCGTGGACAGCAACGACGGCGCCAAGAGCCTGGACCTGCTGCAGACCAGGCTGCAGGCCACGAAGCTGCGTTTCGTCTGTGCCACCCATCCCCACATCGACCACGTCCGCGGCATCGAGAAGCTCCTGAAGGCCTATGACGGCCAGGTGGAGGATTTCTGGGACAGCGGCTTCCGCTACACCTCGCGGACCTACAACGGCATCGTCAAGGAGATCGAGCGCCAGGGCATCCAGCTCCTTCGGCCCACCTCCGGCTTTGAGACCTTCATCGGCGGTGCGCATGTGACAGTGCTGTCGCCATCCATCATGCTCCGCAACCGCTACGACACCTACGGCGTCGACCCCAACAACGCCTCCATCGTCCTGCGCCTCGAGTACCCCTACCAGGTTCCCAGCGCCGACTTCCCAGCCGCGGCGGCGGGCGCCGCCGGCGCCGCAGACGAGCCACCCCGGACGCGCTCCATCATCCTTGGGGGCGACGCCCAGACCGATGCCTGGAGCCGGGTGATCGAGGAGTTCCCCCACCTCGACAAGGACCCCGCCAACTGGGCGCGCCAGATCAATGTGCGCCAGGGCCGCCAGCCCCTGGCCTGCGACATCCTCAAGGTCTCCCACCACTGCTCCAAGCACGGCGTCAACCTGGAGCTGGTCGAGCGCATGGGCGACACCTCGGGCGCCGGCCCCACCTTCGGCCCCCGCTACCTCCTTCTCCTCCTGCGCCGACGGCGAGGCATCCCAGCATGGCTTCCCCCACCTGGTAGCCCAGGAGATCCTGCGCGAGGCGCGCGACCCCCAGGGCCGATCCGGCGGTCCCCACCAGCCCGACGACGACCTGGGCATCCACTACACCGCCCAGCGCATCGAGGGCACCGACCCGCCCCAGCCCGCCGGCTCCATCGCCGCCGTCTTCACCCGCGACGGCAAGCCGCCAACCCTCTATCGCCTCTGCGACGGCGCCAGGGAGAACGTGGACCCGGCCAAGGCGCTGCAGGTGGTTTAGGCGCAGGTCCCTCGGAACCGGTGCTCTTCTCCTGTATCGTGTTGTGTATCACACATGACGTTGTGTAGTGTGGTAATCTGCCAAGGAGAAGAAGCAGTATGGCCACGAACCTCGCCTTAGACGATGAACTGATCAACGAGGCCCGCCGCTTGGGGGGTCACAAGACCAAGAGAGACGCAGTTACGGCGGCTCTGCAGCAGTACATACAGCGGTACAGGCAGATCCAGGTCATCGAGCTCTTCGGCGCGCTGCCCTACGAGCCGGACTACGACTACAAGGCCGAGCGCGAGCGCCCGAAAAGCTAGTGGATATCCTGGTCGATACCTCGGTCTGGTCCCTGGCTTTGCGACGCCGCCTGGACGCGCTCAGTGCTCAGCAACGCCAACTGCGCGACGCACTGGCCGAGCTTGTCCGCGAGGGCCGGGTAGCGCTCATCGGCCCCATTCGCCAGGAGCTGCTTTCGGGCATCAGGGAGGACACGGCCTTCCAGCAGCTCCGAGACCGGCTCCGCGCCTTCGAGGACGTGCCTCTGGGCACCGAGGACTACGAGGAAGCAGCTCGGTTCAACAACCAGTGCCGGGCCGGCGGCGTGGCCGGCTCAGCCATCGATTTCGTCATCTGCGCCGCCGCCGTGCGCCGGGGCTTCGCCATCTTCACCACCGACGCCGATTTCCAGCGATATGCCGGCCACATCCCGCTTCGGCTTTATCGGCCAGAGCACCCGAACGCCTAGCCGGCAGATAGAGGAGGGTCTTTTCGCAGTGCAGGCGAGGAACGCGGAGCGAATGATGACCCGCGTGCAGGCGACCGGGCAGGGAAGCGAGATCGCTTTCGCGGATGGCGTCCACGGGCTCATCCCGTCCGTCGATCTCCCCGAGATCGGGGCCGTCTCAAACCTGGCCGAGATCGAACTGCCGAATCCCTACGCGGTCACCCTGCGCAATGGGCAGGGCGAGGCCGTGGAGTTGCCCTGGGATTTCGCGCGTCACTACTGCGACGCGTCGTATCGCCCCCGCGTCGAAGCCATCGCAGCCGCGGGAAGGCAGTCCATAGGAGGTCGCATCCGGCAGCTCCGCGAGGCCGCTGGCAAGACCCAAGAGGAGCTGGCCGCCGCCGCCCGCATCGGGCGCGTGACGCTGGTCCGGATCGAGAAAGGCGATCAGTCGCCCAGATACGACACGCTGGTGGCGCTTGCTAGCGCGCTGGCGCTGCCGACGACGGCGTTGCTGGCGAATGGACGGGAGGACAGCGGTGTCCTGTGATGAGCCGAATGGGCAGCAGCTTGAAGGCGACGCCCGCCCCCTGGGTGGTCACGAGACGAAGACAGACGCCGTGACCGCGGCCCTGCGCCACTATCTCCAGCGCTACAGGCAGGCAGAGGTGATCGAGCTATTCGAAGCCGTGCCCTACGAGCCTGCCTACGACTACAAGGCCGAGCGCCAGCGCGGGCAAAGCTAGTGGCGACCCATCGATCGATCCATCGCTCCGAAAGATCCGCTGTCCCTCTGGGAAAGGGTTAGGGTGAGGGTGAGGGTGAGGGCCGTCGCGTCGGCGCACGCCAATGGGTCGTGGTCCCGGCCCGAGTCGGCATGGCCGATTCCGGATACAATCGAACGAAGAGGGGCGACGACCTCGTTGAGCAGACGGTGAACGACCGAAGTTACATCCAGCGCCAGCTAGACGGGCTGTATTCTGACCTTACCGAGCTCAAACGCTATGTGCTCATCGATGCACCCCGTCGAGTTGGCGGCCCACAACCAGACGGCTTGGGACGACCTCATGAACGCGGCAACAGCGATCTCGGCCACATGGTCGGAATCGAGCGTGGTGGCGGAGACAGCGCGAGACGTAGGGCGCCTGCTGCTCACTCTGGACCATAGTCCAATGTAGACGCGTTTGCGGCCTGAGGCTGATAGGGTTGGCAGCACAAGGTTCGATTCCTTGGGTGTTCGTCGGCCTCGTAGCTCTTCCGTTCATCCTCGCGATGATCAGCTTGGGTCTATCAGACCAGGTCAAGGAGGTGGCTATGAAGATATCGACGCTCCGGTATGGCACGACGGTCCTGATACAACATCGGGCTATCGAGGCCAACGCCGCGGTTGGTACCCTGCCAGCCTCAGGCCACAAACGTGGCTAGAATCGTATCCCCTCCGCGCGACCAGTTGGGGATTCTTCGCACACCCCTTACCGAGGGTGAGCAGAAAGTCTTTCAATTGTTCGATAGGCTGCTGCCCGAGGAGTGGGAGATCTACATCCAACCCCACCTGAACGGCCTCCGGCCAGACTTCGTTCTGATCAACCCCAACATCGGCATCGCGGTCTTCGAAGTCAAGGACTGGAATCTGGACGCCCTCCAGTATCGCTTCGTGCCAGGGGTCTCCGGACCTGTACTCCTGGCCCAAGACGCTCAGGGCAAGGAGTTCCGCATCAAGGACGAGCCACTGCGGAAACTGCGCCTCTACGAGCAGGAGATCCTTGGTCTGTACTGCCCGCGACTCGGCATCCGAGTCGCCGAGTACTTCCCGACCAAGGCAGTCGTCACGGCGGGCGCCATTCTGATGCGGACCACCACCGCTCGCGCCAGAGCACTGTTCCGATCCGCACGCGAATACCATGACCTACCGCCCAACCAGTATCCGATCGCTGGGGGCGACGCTGTTGCCCGGGGCGCGTTGGCGGTCGTCTTTCCCGAGTCCCGCCGTCTCGCCTCCAAGGTGATGACCAAGGAGTTTTCCGAAGACCTGCGGACTTGGCTGTACGAACCGGACCACGCTGCCGAGCAGCGTGAGCGGCTCCCGCTGGATGCTCGCCAGCGGAGCCTCGTCGAGGCCGAGTTCGGCGCCATCAGGCACCGAAGGATCAGGGGTCCGGTAGGCTCTGGGAAGTCGCATGTCCTGGCCGCCCGCGCCGCCCGCCTGGCATCGCAAGGACTCGATACACTCGTGGTGACATTCAACATCACGCTGCTCAACTACCTGCGCGACCTTGCCGTCCGCTACCCGGAGCCTGGAAAAGGGTTCACAAACCGCATCACCTGGCTCAACTTCCACGAGTGGTGCAAGAGGGTTTGCTTCGACGCCGGAATGGAAGACGAATATCGCGCGCTTTGGCGGTCCCAGAGTGGGACAGATGGTGGGCCTTCCGCCCCTGATGAGTGGGATGAGAACTTGCTCGGTCTCAGCGACGCTGACAAGGGTCAGATCTTGGAGAGCAGGCTTCCAAAGCTCGTTGGCTCTGTCTTGGACCAGGCGAGTGGCGCCGGGCGACGGTACGACGCCGTTCTGGTAGACGAGGGGCAGGATTTCAACCTCGCCTGGTGGAGCGTCCTTCGCAAGGTGTGCCGCCAGGGGGGCGGCGAGATGTTGCTGGTGGCTGACGAGACCCAAGACATCTATGAAAAGGCCAGCGCATGGACTGAAGCCGCAATGGTGGGAGCCGGATTCATCGGACCCTGGCTGCGGCTTGATACGGGGTACCGCCTGCCCACTTCGTTAGTTCCGTATCTCCGGCACTACGTTCAGCGGTACTTTCGGGGACCCGTGAACCTGCCCGAAGCGGTTCAAGCCGAACTGGGTGTGGAGCTGAGATGGCTACAAGTGACTCCCGATGCCGCTCTCGACGCGTGCGTCCAAGCAGTGCTCGATACGACTACCATGGCCGGAGATGGGCACGTTCCGTTCTCGGATGTCACGCTTCTGGTAGGCTCTCGCGAGCTCGGGGTGCAGTGCGTGGAGCGGTTGGAGTCGAAGAACATCAAGGTGGCTCACGTGTTCGGAGAGGCTAGCAGGGAACGGAAGCAGGCCTTCTTCATGGGCGACGCCCGCGTGAAAGTCTGCACCATCCACAGCTTCAAGGGTTGGGAAACACGGGCCCTTGTCGTTCACGTGGCCCGCGGTTCCTCTGTGAGAGACCACCGGCTTAACTACGTTGCGCTGTCACGCCTCAAACGAAGTTCGCAAGGCAGTTTCTGCACCGTGGTGTGTACAGCCCCCGTGCTCGAAGAGTATGGGCGTACGTGGCCTTCGTTCGAACGATGGCGTGCGCCTGATCCGTCCGGCCTACAAGGTTGAGCGGCAGCGCTACGAAGCCTGTGCAACAAGGCGACGGATTCAGTCCGGATACAATGGCACGGGACGGACAGGTCACCGTTAGAGGGAGACCTTCATGAGGCCAAGCTGCTTCGCGCACGACGCCGCTCGGCGTTCTGCTCGGTCCCTCATCCTCCGAACCGGCGCGCCAGGCGCCGCGCCGCCGAGCGCACGTTCGCGGCGCCCACTACGGTACCGATAATCGCGGCCATATCTGCGCCTGCCGCAATGACGGCGTCGATGTTCTCCTCGGTGATGCCGCCGATGCCCGCGATGGGGACCTTCACCGCCCGGCGCACCTCCCGAAGGATGTCCAGCGTCGCCGGGCGGGTGTCGAGCTTCGAGGCCGTGGGAAAGAGCCGCCCGACGGCGACGTAGTCGGCCCCGGCGCGCACCGCCCGGCGCGCCTCACCTGGGTTATTGGTCGAAGCGCCCACGATGAGGGGGGGCGGCAGCAGTCGCCGGGCGAACGCCACCGGCAGGTCCTTCTGCCCGACGTGCACCCCGTCGGCCTCGCACGCAAGGGCCAGGTCCACGTGGTCGTTGACGAGGAAGACGGCACCTTGGGCCACGCAGAGAGCCTTGATCCTCCGGGCCACGGGAAGCTGCTCCCCTTTGTCGTGGATCTTGTCCCGGAGCTGGAAGATGCGCGCGCCGCCCGCCAGAGCCTGGCGGGCGATGGCCACCAGGTCCCGGCCGCCCGCCGCTTGAGGGTCGAGGATGACGTAGAGCCCGCGCAGGGCGCGCGCATCCCTAGGCCGTGCCTCGTCCATTGGGGGCATTCTACGCCAGTCGCAGAGACAGGTTAAGCTAGGCCAGCAAAAGAGCGGCCACGACCGCGTTAGGAGAACACCACTGAAAACGGCATTGCTCATCGGGGGCACAGGACCTACCGGACCGCATATTGCTCAAGGGCTGCTGGATCGCGGCTATGAATTAGCGATCTACCACCGTGGGTTCCACGAGACCGACGACATGCCGCAGTGTAACCACATCCACGGTGATCCCTACACAAAGGAATCCCTGGAGCAAGATGTGGGGCGGGAATGGGACCTGGTCGTCTGCACCTATGGACGACTTCGGACCGTGGCCGATGTTATGGCCAATCGGACTTCCAAGCTCGTAGCTGCGGGAGGACGCCTCGCCTATACCCGGCCGGAGAATCTTCCCTTCCCGCAGGGGCTAGCCATGCCCTACCCTGAAGATAGCCCCACCGTAACCGAGTTCTCTGAGGCAAACCGCCACGCCTTCGGGGTCGCCCACACCGAGCGTGTGGTCATGGAGCACCACCGCCAGGGCCATTTCAAAGCGACCATCTTCCGCTACGGAGGCCTGACATCTCCCCGGACGCCCCGGAACTACATCTGGCCCATTGTGCGTAGAATCATAGACAAGCGCCCACATATCATCATGTCGCGAACTTGCGCAATGTTCCCCGTCTATGCAACCGATGTCAACGCTGCCCACTTGGTCTTGCTCGCTTGTGACAAACCGGAGGCGGACGGCCAGATCTTCAATACTGCCGACGAGCGTCAGTATCGCGCGTCGGACCGTATCCGCATCGTCGCCGATGAGTTGAAGCACGACTGGGAGATGGTCTGGATCGACCACCCCCTCGCCGAATGGTGCGCCGAAGGGTATACCGGTGGTAACTGGCCCCAGGAGGTCGACATGTTCAAAGCGAAGACTTTGTTGGGTTATCGGGATATCGAGTCACCTGAGGAAGGCATCCGCAAGACCGCCCGCTGGCTAAGAGAGAACCGCCACCTCCTTGACGAACCGCAGATGGCCGTGGGCCTGGGCAACCCGTACGCATACGATGTCGAGGACAGGTTAATAGCCATGTACAAGAGATGGTCGGAGGAAGTTTCCCGTGAAATGCCTACTCCTCCCCGATGGGGAGGAGAGGCGGGGAATGTCAGACAACAATTCGACCGGGATGCGCCGGCCCGTGGCGCCGGTCCGCGACGAGACTAGCGAAAAACGGCCCTCCGTCATTCCAGCCACAAGCTGGAATCCAGCCCTCCACGGCCGCCCGAACGCCGCCGCAGGAAGCCTGGGTTCCAGCTCCCGCCGGAACGACGTACTTCATACAGCGCAGGTCTTCAGGCCTGTCCCCCCGGGCCCTACACCCGATCCAGGATGCGGTCCCCGCCGAAGATGTTGCGCATGCGAAACACGACGGGTGTCTCGGCCAGTTGCCAGGCGCGCAGCCGCCAGCCAGAGTACAGGAACCAGGGCTCGGACGGGCGACATTCGGCGCGGATCGTCCACGATGGGAACGGCGAGCCATCCCGCGCGCGCAGCCACTCGACCGCGGCTGCCAGCAGGGCCGCCCAGCGCAGCTGCTGGTCAGGGACATCGGGGAGCGGCTCGGCTGCGAGAGCCGGCCGCTGCGCCGCGTCCGTCCGTCGCCAGTCGTCCAGGAATTGCCCCAGGGCCAGCCACGGATCCACTCCGCTGGCGATGAGGCGCAATGTGGCGGCAGCAGTCTGCGGCTGGTATTCAGGATGATGACTCATCGAAGAGGCGGGGCTCAAACGGCGATGAGGTTCAGCCGGCGACCCAGCGCCTGCGCTATATGCTCCAGGTCGGCACGGTCGGTGGTCACCACTGCGTCGCGGCGCGACAAGGCGCTGACAACCACGCTGGCATCGGACACGTCACTCGTCCCGCTCCGGGTCAGGGCGACGCCCACGTCCCTGGCGGGGCCATCGAGCAGCGGTTCAACCTGACAGCCGCCCAGGAGGCGGGCAAGACTGTGCTGCGGTCCGCCGCGCCACGCCTGGGCCAGGATGACGGCCGGGACGACCGGCAACACGCCCCGCTGAAGCGCACGAACGTGAATCGCCCAAAGGCGGCGGTCGCTGCGCTCCCCCGCGATCAGCGCGCCGCTATCGTAGGTCAGGCCTGCCATCGGAAGCCCTTCTGGCGGGGACGACACCGGCCTCGTCCAGCAAGCCATCGGCCTCAGCAAGCTCCGCCGCCGTCAGGGCGCCGTGCTCCGCCTCCCATGCCTCCGCCAGATCGAGGCCCCGCCTCACGTTGAGGTAGTACACGAGCGCCGTGTTGACCAGGGCGGAAACCCGCCCGCCTTCCTCGCCCGTGACCCGAGCCACCTCCGCCCAGACCTCGGGACGGAAGCTCAGGGACCGCTTTACGACTGCCATACCCGCATGGTAACACCGTCGTAGCACCAGGTCAAACACCTCTCGTTCGACCCGAGGCCTGGGGCGGCAACCCTTGGGGGAGCGGGGCAAGGCGTAGAAACAGGTCTTCAGACCTGTTCCGCGGTGGCGGGGCTCCGAGGACAGGTCTGAACCGAACTTCCAGGGCTCGAGCGGCAGACCGGGCGTGAATGCGGGGGAAACGGGCTCACCATCTGGCTACTTGGGAGTCAGACGGAGGCCGAGCAAGTCGAAGGCCTTGGCGTGGAGCGGTGTCGGCTGGGTTAGGAGGTCGAAGGCTGCGGCGGGACCCACCCCATGAGGGATCGCCCGATTCTTGACGACCGTACCCAGCTCCTGCAGCAGCGTCCGGAATCTGTGGACGGGAAAGCCCTCCGCCGTCCTCTTGGCTTCGCCCGGTCTTGAGCTTCCTTCGATGATTCGACCGGTCAGTCGCTTTGCGCGGGGGCGGTGTACTTCACCTGGCAGGCCCCGATCGCCCGAATGTTCAGCGACAGCCCGCTTCCCAACTCTCCGTAGTCCAAAACGTGTACACATCGCAGTCGTCCGCCGCAGGGGGGCGGGCGGCCGGGATGGCTTTGGTGACCGGGGGGATGGCGCGCAGGTACGTGATAAGGGCGCGCACATCCTCTTCATCCAGATTCGACGCGTGGTCCCAGATCATGCCTTGCCAGTGCAGCGCGCGGCCATCGGGCGTGACGCCGCTGCGGATGGCGCGGGCGATTTCGGCCTCGCGCCAATTGCCCAAACCGGTGGCAGGGTCAGGCGTGAGGTTGCGCGCCCACAGCGTGCCAAAGGGCTTCCAGCTCACCTTCAGGCCGCCGCTGGCATCCATGCCGTGGCACAGGGCGCACGATTGCGTGGCGTAGACATAGCGCCCGCGCTCCGCCAAGGCCCGCTGCTCGGGCGTGGTCAACTTGTCGGGCGCCGGCACGGCCAGGGTCGCGGCCACACTTTGGGCGACTTGCTCGGGCGGGATCAGACTTGTGAGCAGGATGGCATCCGAGAGGACCATCGCGACAAACGCCAATACTCCAAATCCCAAACCGCCCCCAATCGTCGCCGCCCACTGTTTGCCGTTGGCCGGACCGCGCCATTGAACGTGCCAGCGCTTGCCGGTGCGTTGCACGCCGGAAACGAAATAGCCCGCGAGGCCGAACAACACAATGAGCCACTGCCCGCCGAATAGCAGCGTTTGCGGCAAGTCACGGGGCAGTCCACCCGATCTCAAGCCAAAGTTGCCATCGGCGTAGGACATGGGCGCATTGCCGATGATGTATTGCGGCTGCGTGAGCTTGACCCAGACTGTTTCGAGCGTGCCATAGCGCAACGGTTGTGGGATTTGGTTGTACACGGGCGTGAGACTGGTCTTGAGATACCTGGCTATCGCACCCGCGTCCGCGTCGCTGAAGCCGTGCAGGAACGGCCAAGGCATGGCGCCCCACGGCAGTGCGCGGTCACGCCCTTGTCCGCTGCGCAACGCGTTGACGACTTGAGCTTCCGTCCAGTTGCCCAAACCCGTGGCCGGGTCAGAGGTCAGGTTGCGGCTGACGAACACGCCTTGCGGATACACGCCCACGCGCATCCCTCCGGCCAAATACGCGTCGTCCCGATAGATGCCAGTGGCGTTGATTTGCGTGTGGCACAGCCCGCACATCTCCGCCCTCACCAGGTATTCGCCGCGCGTGAGCGGGTTGGGGTTTTGGCCGGGGCCGCCTAGCGCGCCGCCGCTTTCCCACGCCGGCACGCGGGCGAGGCTAAGCACATAGGCCACCACATCCCAGCGTTCCTCGGACGAAAGCTTCTCGGCGAAGCTTGGCATAGGGCCGGGGGACAGGCCGATCGTGAGGCGCAGCCAAAGAGCCTCCGGCGCGTGGCCGCCGCGAAACGCCCATGGCGCGGCCAAATCCCGCGAGACCACTGGGGAGCCGCGCTGGTCGCGCAGGGTCACGCCCCCTGTGGCATTGGCCGCGTGGCAGCCGCTGCAGCCAGTTTGCAGAAAGAGTCTTTCGCCATTCGCCATGCTCTTCGCAGTGACAGGTTCGCGCACTGGCACCGCAAGGCTCACCGGCACGGCGGCGGCCACCGTGGGCGAAAAGGCCCGCATGTAGGTGACGACGGCCCGGATCTCTTCCGGGCTGAGCAGGTCGCGCCAATAGGGCATGGCGCTGGCGGGCAGCCCGTCCGTCACCGTGCGGAGCAAATCGCCCTCCGTGGGCGGCTGGCCGAACGCGGTGGACTTGTACTTGTATTCGCCGCGCGTGAAGTCGGTGGGGCGCGGGATGAGCGACGGGGCCGCCGGGCCATTGCCGCGCCCGTCCGGGCCGTGGCACACCGCGCACCGCGTCGCATACACGCGTTCGCCCATGGGCGCGGCGGCCGGCACATCCGCGCCGGGCGGCCAAGTCAAATCCGCGTAGTGGCTCGCCTCCGGCTGCCAGCGTTCGCTCGGCTCTGCATAGCCCACGCGGGCATAGAGCGAGCGGCCCGCATCCAACACGGCCCACGCCACTGCTAGAATCAGCACCATGCGCCAACGATTGGAGAGTAGCCAGTTCATGCTCGGCAAGCCAGCCTCGGGGCGGAAGCTCCCCGACCGCTTCACGACTTCTATGCCCGGATGGTAACACCACCGCAAGACCAGCTCAATCTCCCCCTGTTCCGCCGAGGCCCCCGGACCGCCGCTTGCGACGCCGCGCACCGCATGCTACGTTACCGTTGACCGCCTCCTGAGGCGGGACAAGTGAAGAGTGCGATCGGTCCGCTGGGGGAGCGAGTAGCTGAGAGGCGGTATCAAGACCACCAACCCCTCGAACCTGATCTCGATAAGCCGGCCCTCCCCCTCTCCCTCTTGGGAGAGGGTTGGGGTGAGGGACGGAAGACGAGCGTAGGGAATGCGGCCACCAATGCCTCGACCGCTGAGGGTGGTGTCGCCCGCAGCGGTCGATCTGTTTTCCGGTAAGACGGAGGAGGTCCATTACGATGGTCATCGCAGGGGAGAAGCTGGCCACCAACGGGGACAAGGAGCTGAGCCCCTTCCCCGCCAGCCGCAAGGTGTACGTGCCAGGGTCGCGATCCGACCTGCGGGTCCCCTGGCGCGAGATAGCCCTCACGCCGACGGGCGCAAGCGGTACCGAAGAGGAGAACCCGGCCAGTTCCCCTTCCCGCACCGGGAAGGGGCCAGGGGATAGGTGCCTGCTCGTCTACGACACGAGCGGTCCCTACACCGACGCCGAGGCCGTGACCGACATCAGCCACGGCCTCCCGGCCCTGCGCCGCGCCTGGATCCTGGAGCGGGGCGACGTGGAGGAGTACCAGGGGCGCCACATTCAACCCGTGGACGACGGCCTCAAGCCCAACGACCCGCGGGCCAACCGGGAGGTCTTTCCGGGCCTCGACCGCCGGCCCCTGCGCGCCCGGCCGGGGCGCGCCGTCACCCAGCTCCACTACGCCCGCCAGGGCATCATCACGCCCGAGATGGAGTTCATCGCCCTGCGCGAGCGGGTGGACCCCGAGCTGGTCCGCTCGGAGGTGGCCCGCGGCCGCGCTATCATCCCGGCCAACGTCAACCACCCGGAGAGCGAGCCGATGATCATCGGTCGCAACTTCCTGGTGAAGATCAACGCCAACATCGGCAACTGCGCCGTGTCGTCTTCCATTGAGGAAGAGGTCAAGAAGCTGCAGTGGTCGGCCCGATGGGGCGCCGATACGGTGATGGATCTCTCCACTGGCAAGAACATCTACGAAACGCGCGAGTGGATTCTGCGGAACAGCCCGGTTCCCATCGGCACCGTGCCGATCTACCAGGCCCTGGAGAAGGTCAACGCCATCCCCGAAGAGTTGACCTGGGAAGTCGTTCGCGACACC
>ORJL010939835.1_pt1 | contig 14641 bp, 11 predicted proteins | sample 1779941 | NCBI WGS metagenome assembly ORJL01 (sample SAMEA104232317, study PRJEB22302) | groundwater metagenome | biome: forest; feature: aquifer; material: groundwater | place: USA | collected 2011-08-07 | depth 5.8 m
CCCCACCCCGCGCAGAGGCCGCTGACCAGAACGCGACGCGTCGGATGGACTTCTGCGCGCCACCCACCGGGGGAAGTAGATGCAGGACTCCCCCAGCGGCCGTGACATTGTCGAGGGCACTACCTACGTGGGCCTCGAGCACATTGAGTCAGGAGGCGCCTTCCTGGGGCCACCGGCGGTGGAGCGGGGCGAGTTGGCGAGTTCCAAATTCCAGTTTACGGAGCGACATCTTCTTAACGGTAAGCTCAGGCCGTACCTCGCCAAGATCGCGTGCCCCGAATTCCACGGAATCTGCAGTACCGACATTCTGCCTGTTCTCCCCGGGCCGAAACTTGATAGACGCTTCCTCTTCCACTATCTGCGCCAACCTGAGATGGTGAGCTATGCAAGCTCGCGCGCGGTCGGGGTGAACCTCCCGAGGTTGAGTCCGTCAGTCCTCGCTCAGATTGAGATTCCATTGCCGCCCTTGGCAGAGCAGCGGCGGATCGCGGAGGTGCTGGACCGGGCGGAGGCGTTGCGCGCCAAGCGCCGCGCCGCCTGCGTCGCGCTCGACACCCTCACGCAAGCCATCTTCCTTGACCTCTTCGGCGACCCCGCTGCGAATCCCAAACGGTGGCCCGAACACACGCTCGGGGATCTGCTGGTTTTCCAGCAGTACGGGCCGCGCTTCTACAACGAGTCCTACACCCAGGAGGGTGTGCGAATAGTCCGTATCACGGATTTGGACGAGGGCGGCAACTTGGACTTCGAGGCTATGCCGCGCCTTGCCGTATCCCAGGCGGATCGTGACAAGTTCGAACTCAAGCCAGGCGATCTGATTTTCGCCCGGACCGGAGCCACCGTGGGGAAAGTAGCGCTGATGCGCCCAGGCTGCCCCTCCTGCATTGCGGGTGCTTATTTTATCACGATGCGATTTGCGGCTACTGTCGAGCCGACGTATGCATGGTCGTTGCTCAAGTCCCCCTCCATTCGCGCGCATGTCGCGGCCCGATCCCGTCAGGCTGCCCAGCAGAACTTCAGTGGCCCGGCGCTACGTCAGCTCCCGATGCCCCTTCCTCCCATCAACCTCCAGCGTGACTTTGTCCGCTGTTCCGAATCCGTGGGGAGACTGAAGGAAGTGCACCGGAAGTCCCTGGCCGAGTTGGACGCGCTCTTCGCATCCCTCCAGTACCGCGCATTCCGGGGGGAGCTGTAGATGGGCCAGTTCGCCTTCCTACAGGCCGAGTGGCCAGCGCTCTTTGAGGACGCGGCGAAGGCGGAGTCTCTGGCGAATGCCGACGCCCGCGCGGCGTGCTTCTATGCGCGACGGGGCCTCGAGATCGCCGTGCAGTGGCTCTACAGGCACGACCGCACCCTGCGGCTGCCGTACCAGGACCACCTGAGCGCCCTCATCCATGAGCCCACGTTCCGCGACGCTGTCGGCACCGCCGTGTTCAACAAGGCGCGCGTCATCAAGGACCTCGGCAACCTCGCCGTCCACAGCCAGAAGCCCGTCCGCACCGTCGATGCTGTGACCGCGGTGCGCGAGCTGTTCCACCTCTGCTTCTGGATCGCGCGCACCTATGCCCGCGGAGCGAAGCCGCCCGACAACCTCGCCTTCGATCCCGACAAGCTGACGCGGGCCGCAGCCGCTGCGCCGCAGTCGCTCGAGCAACTTCAACGCCTCGAGGCGCAGCTCCATGAGCGCGACGAGAAGCTCGCGGGGCTCCTCGTCGACAAGACCGCCGTCGACGAAGAGCTGAAGAGGCTGCGTGAGGAGGTCGCCGAGGCCAAGAAGGCGAACGCGGTCCACCCCGACACGCACGACTACTCGGAGGCCGAAACCCGCGACTACTTCATCGATCTGCTGCTGAAGGAAGCGGGATGGTCCCTCGACCAGGCGCGCGATCGGGAGTTCGAAGTCGCCGGCATGCCGAACAAGGAGGGTGTCGGCTACGTCGACTATGTCCTCTGGGGCGACGACGGAAGGCCCCTCGCCCTCGTCGAGGCCAAGCGGACGCGGCGCGACCCGAAGGTCGGTCAGCAGCAGGCCAAGCTCTACGCCGATTGCCTGGAGACGCAGTTCGGCCGCCGTCCGGTCATCTTCTATTCGAACGGCTACGAGCACTGGCTCTGGGACGACGCGAGCGCCCCTCCGCGACAGGTGCAGGGTTTCTACAAGAAGTCCGAGCTGGAGCTGCTCCACCTGCGCCGCACGAGCCGTAGGCCGCTCGCGACGGCGACGATCACCTCCTCCATCGTCGAGCGCCCGTACCAGTCCCGCGCCATCCGCCGCATCGGCGAGGCCTTCGAGCGCGACAACGACCGCAGGACCCTCCTGGTCATGGCCACCGGCGCCGGCAAGACGCGCACCGTCGTCGCGCTCGTGGACCTCCTCATGCGATGCAACTGGGCGAAGCGCGTGCTCTTCCTCGCCGACCGCGTCGCCCTCGTGAACCAGGCCGTCGGCGTCTTCAAGAAGTTCCTGCCGGATGCCTCGCCCGTGAATCTCGTCACCGAGAAGGACGCCGCGGGACGCGTCTTCGTCTCCACCTACCCGACGATGATGGGCCTCATCGACGAGTCGCGCGACGGTCAACGTCGCTTCGGCGTCGGACACTTCGACCTCGTCGTCATCGACGAGGCCCACCGCTCCATCTATCAGAAGTACGGCGCAATCTTCGACTACTTCGACTCGCTCCTCGTGGGCCTCACCGCGACACCCAAGGACGAGGTCGATCGCAATACCTACCGCCTTTTCGAGCTGGAGGACGGCGTCCCGACCGACGCCTATCCCCTCGACGAGGCCGTGAAGGACGGCTTCCTCGTGCCGGCGATGGGTGTCTCCGTGCCGCTCAAGTTCCAGCGCGAGGGGATCAAGTACGACGACCTCTCCGAAGAGGAAAAGGACGACTGGGACGCCCTGGAGTGGGACGACGCCGTAGGAGTGCCGAGCCAGGTCGACGCGGCGGCGGTCAACAAGTGGCTCTTCAACAAGGACACCGTGGACAAGGTGCTCGAGCACCTCATGACGCGCGGGATGAAGGTGGCGGGAGGCGACCGCCTCGGGAAGACGATCGTCTTCGCGAAGAACCGGGCGCACGCGGACTTCATCGCCGAGCGCTTCGACGCGAACTACCCGCACCTCAAGGGCGCCTTCGCCCGGGTCATCACCTTCGAGACGGAATACGTGCAGACCCTCATCGACGACTTCTCCAAGAAGGACAAGGCGCCGCACATCGCCGTCTCCGTGGACATGCTCGACACCGGCATCGACGTGCCGGAGGTCGTCAACCTGGTGTTCTTCAAGCTCGTGCGCTCGAAGACGAAGTTCTGGCAGATGCTCGGTCGCGGGACCCGACTCTGCCCGGACCTCTTCGGGCCGGGCCAGAACAAGCAGTTCTTCTACGTGTTCGACTACTGCCAGAACCTCGAGTACTTCTGCGAGAACCCGGAGGCGACGGAGGGCGCAGCCTCCGCCTCCCTCGGGAAGAGGCTATTCACGACTCGGCTGGGTCTGCTCACCGAGTTGGACGAGATGAGCCGGGTGGGCGGCGAGGCCCGCACGCTGGGGGACGCGGCCGCCTTCGATCGCGGGTCCGCCAGCACACCGGCGGAACTGCGGCGGGATGTGGCGGAGTTCCTGCGCAGCGAGGTTGGCGCCATGAATGTGAACAACTTCGTCGTCCGACCGCGTCGTCGGCTCGTCGAGAAGTACGCGAAGCCCGAACCCTGGGCAGAGTTGAAGGCCGGAGCCATCGAGGAGCTGGTTCACGGGGTCGCCGGACTCCCGTCAGAGAGGGAGGCGGAACCGGAGGAGGCGAAGAGGTTCGACCTCCTCATGATCCGCCTCCAGCTTGCGCTGCTCAAAAAGCGGTCTGAGTTCGCCAAGCTGCGCGATCAGGTGAAGGCGATCGCCGGACTCCTGGAGGAGAAGGACAGCATCCCGATGGTTCGCGCCGAGATGCTCCTCATCCAGGAGGTGCAGACCGACGAGTGGTGGCAGGACGTGACGGTCGTGATGCTGGAGGGCGTCCGCAAGCATCTCCGCTTGCTCGTCGCGTTGATCGAGAAGGCCCTGCGAAAGCCGCTCTACACCGACTTCGAGGACGAGATGGGCGGCGAGACGCCAGTCGTGCTGCCCGGCTTCGAGCCGCCGGACCAGTACGAACGCTTCAAGGCGAAGGCGCAGGCGTTTCTCCGCGCGCACCAGGAAGACCCGGCGATTCGGAAGGTGCGCATGAACGAGCGCCTGACTGCGACCGATGTGGCGGCGCTCGAGCTAGTCCTCGCCGAGAATGGAATTGGCGGCGCCGAGGAGCTTCGGCGAGCGCGCAAGGAGGAACACGGCCTGGGCCTGTTCGTCCGATCGCTCGTGGGCCTCGATCAGGGGGCGGCGCAGGGGGCCTTCGCGAGCTTCCTGGACGGCAAGACGCTCACCGCCAATCAGATCGAGTTCGTGAACCTCATCGTCGACCACGTCATCGCACACGGCGTGATGGAGGAGTGGTTGCTCTACGAATCGCCGTTCACCGACGTGGCACCGCAGGGACCCGAGGGTCTGTTCTCGAGGGCTGAGGTGAGCGAGCTCGTCTCCCTCCTCGAGGGGCTCAAGCGGACGACCGGTGCGGCGTAGACGCGCAGGAGAGGTGAGGGCCATGGGCAGTCAGCCGCGGACAGCCGGTCCGCGCGCCTCCAAGGAAGGCCTGGGTCGCGACGTGCGCCGCGCGATCGCCCGGTACCTGCGGACCGGGGACTGGGATCCCGTGTTCGCGGCCTGGCCGGGCGACATCATCTCACGATGCACGGCGGGCGCGGCGACCTTGCAGGCGGAGCTCATCAGAACCGTGCTCCAGCGCGCCGCGAGTCGGCCAGATCCTGCGTCGATCCGTGGTGCGGACGATTCCGCGATCACGCGAGGGAGGCTCGCCCCCATGGTCCAGGGGCTCTTCCCGCCCGCCGAACGGAGGATCGTCCTGGACATGCTGGTGCGCGGCATCGTGTTCTGCACGACCGAGAACATCCGGCAGGTGCTCTCCAACGAGCGCTGGCCCGAAACCGCCTGGGACATCGCAAACCTGTACCTGGGGAGTCTTGGCGCCCCGCTCATGTCCCGGAGCGCTCCGCGGATCCTGGGGATCAGCGCGGGGGTGACCTGCTACGTTTCGATGGAGTACTTCGCGGCCGCCCAGCGGTTCGACGACTTCGTCCTCCACGAGGCCGCCCACGTCTTCCACAACTGCAAGAGGAGCACCGCGGGACTCCCGGAGACGAGTCGACGGACCTGGCTCCTCGATATCGCATTTTCGAAGAGGGAGACGTTCGCCTGGGCCTGCGAGGCCTTTGGCTGCATCGTTCGGTTGGACCAGCGAGCGGCCGTCCGTCGAGAGCTCGCCGAGGAGTGGGGCAGGACGAGCCTGCCGCGCGACGATCGGGTCGACGCATCGGAGATTCTCGACATCCTGCGTGACGCTCTTCTGGCGAGGAACGGGTGGAAGCGGATCCTCGCGCGGTGCGCGCCGAGCCGCAGCGCGTGAAGGTGTGACCGCGGAGCGCCCGCGTCCACGAGTCCCGGGGACCATTGCGCGAGCCCGGGGGGTGTCGGAAAAGGCGACTCAGGGCGAAATGAGGTGTGGGAGACGGGGCGGTTGCGCAAGTTGTGTGGGGAAAGCTAGTTGGACAATGAAGTGGGCGTGGAGGGCGGACGGCGGCAGAAATGGGGTGTAGGGAAAGGCGACTGCCGGAGAGCGATGTGAATCGTTCGCATTCTTGCGCAAGTCTAGACATCCGAACTCGTTCCGATCATTCCGGGCCTCATCGTCAGGCGCGGCACGCGCATTGAACTACCCTCCTCTGCTCACGCGACGGTCGCGTGGGGTGCGAAGGCTGGCCGCAGCGTCCACGCGGCCCCATCCATGAGGAGCGATGCCATGATCCCGAAGCCCGCAGATACGCCTACCCGACTCCTGAGGGACCGACAGGTCGACCTCACGAAGCACTTTCCCACCAGGTGCCTCGCCATGCGAGAGGTCCTCGCTCGACTCGCACGCTACGTCAATACCAACCTCCCCATCGTCCTCCTCGGCGAGCCCGGCACCGGGAAGACCATGCTCGCCCAGGCCATCCACAACGCCTCCCGCCGCCGCGAGCAGGAGCTCGTCTACCTCAACCTCGCCGACCTCGATGAGCACCTCTTCCGCTCCGAGGCCTTCGGCTACGTCAAGGGCGCCTTCACCGGCGCCATGGAAGACCGCGCGGGCGCCTTCGAGCGGGCCGACAAGGGCACCCTCTTCCTCGATGACTTCTACGAGATGACCCGCGCCGCCCAGGGACACCTCCTCCCCGCCCTCGACTACAAGCAGTTCCAGCGCGTCGGCTCCGCCAAGGTCATCACCTCCGACTGCCGCTACATCTACGCCACCAACCGCAGGCTCGAGGAGGTCCGCGACAACCCCGAGCGGTGGCGCCTCGACCTCCATGCCCGCATGGGCATGTGCATCTTCAAGGTCCCCTCCCTCCGCGAGCGGATCGAAGACCTCCCCGACCTCACCGACCGGTACGTCCGCGACGCATGCCTCACGCAGGGCCGCACGCAGACGCCGAAGGTCGCCGACCAAACCAGACGCGCCCTCGCCGAGAGGACCTACACCGCGAATCTGAGGGAGCTGCGCGCCACCCTCGAGGCCGCGATCCCCATGTGCGACGGAGACCTCCTCCTGCCCGAACACCTCCCCAGCCCTGTCGAGCTTGCCCTGTCCAAGGCGAGCGTCCGACCGATGTGGCAGGTCGACGTCGAGGCGATCCACCGCGCCATCGCCGCCTGCGCCGGGAACAAGCGCGAGGCCGCCAGGCTGCTCGAGATCTCCCACACCTGCCTCTACGACAAGCTCGCGGAGGCGAACGACCGGCAGATGGGACGATCCGTCGATCAGATCGCATGATCCGCGGAGCAGAGGAGGCGATCGTCGCGGCGCGGGATCCGATCGGCGCGGACCGGCGTGCGATCCGTGGAGACGATCCTGGGATCCGTCCGCACGATCCTGCAAGACGCCGATCGAATCCGTCGCTCCGGTCGAGGGATCATCTGGTCGGCGGAAGACGAGAGATGATCGGCTCGGAGGATCGTCCGTCGCGACCGGATGATCGCACTCCGCGGCGGGAGGATCCCTCGAACACGACAGCAGATCCCAGGATCCCGCGATCAGATCCGCTGATCCCGGGATCCGATGATCTTTCCGACGCTTCCGACGATGTTCCGCCCGCCACCCGTCAGGAATCCTGACGCCCCCCGTCCCGCGATCGCCGCGATCGACGATCCGCCGAACGGATCGCGCGTCGTGATCGGCTCGACGCAGGACCTGATCCGACGATCGCGCGGTGCGCTGCGTCCAACTCGGAACGATCTCCGCGGATCGCGGCATCCGATCCCGCGGTCGCCTCGTCCTCCGTGACGATCGCGAGACCTGTTCGGCCGATCCTGGAACGTGATCCCGCGGTCAGACGATCTGATCGCGAGATCGCAGGACCTGATCTCGCGATCTCAGGATCTCCAGCCGGGATCCCGTCAGGATTCCTGACGCCCCAAACACGATCCGTCAGGATTGCTGACGAGAGCCTCTTCTTCGACGCCGGACGAGATCCGCTCCATCTCCCGCGTTGCCTGACGCTTCGAGAGAATCGCTCGGAATCGGCGGTGGTGGCACGGCGCCTGCTCATGTATTCCCTCGTGCGACCGACCGTGAGGACGCATGCGGGGCCCAGGGGAAGCACTGGGCAGACCCCCCGCGGAGTCACGGAAAGATGGAGAGCTGCCATGTCAAACGGTGTACCGAAACATGCCGCGTCGCTCGTCCAGCGCATGAAGGTCATGCAGGACGGAGACGCCAAGCACTCCGCGGACCGGCCGATGCCGGAGGATATCCGCACGAGGCTCGACAAGGCCCTCGCCGATCTCGAGCAGGCCCTGGTTTACTCCCAGGCAACCCGCGCGAGCGCGCACGAGGCCTCGCAGACGCAGCGTGCGGTGATCGTCGCAGCCAAGGAAGCGGCCTCCGCGTTCCGGAAGACGGTGCTCTCGAGGTACTCGGACAAGGACCGGGTCATCGAGGACTACGGACTCACGGTGCGCGCAGAGCCGAAGCCGCGTGAGAAGAAGCCGAAGAAGACGGCGGACAACAAGGCTCCGGCGGCGTAGACCCAGGGGAGGGCGTGCGTGGCAACGTGCGCCCTCCCACCCAACCCGAACCCGTCGCTCATCCGGCCTCCCGGCCGGCGGGACCGAAATACCTCGCTCCGAGACATTCCTAACCCTGGCCTCACTCGCCTGTCATCGGGACGAGGTAGCCTCCGCGCTTCCGAACCTGCGGGGCGGATCCGCGCAAGGGAAGGGCCAGGATGAGCGAGAACCGGTGGATCTCGAGGAAGGCGCGGACCCGGATCATGCGGGTCGGCTTCTTTCCGATCGCCTTCGTCGCCCTGTTCGGCTCGAGGTCCTGGGACACCGAACGGTCCACGGGATTCCTGATCGAGGCGAGCGGCTACATCCTCCTGCTCGCGGGCGCGGGGATTCGCCTCTGGGCGACGCTCTACATCGGCGGGAGGAAGTCGAGAGAGCTGGTGACCGACGGCCCCTACTCGCTTTGCCGAAACCCCCTTTACCTCGGGACCGTCCTGATCGCCGCGGGGGCGTCCCTCTGCTTCGCGAACCTACCGATGCTCGCGCTGTCGCTCGGGCTGATGGTGCCCGTCTACTGGCTCGTCGTGACCGCGGAGGAGAGGCACCTCGCCGAGCGGTTCGGCGCCGAGTATGAGGCGTACAGGTCGCGGACCCCGAGGTTCCTCCCCCGCTTCCGCGCCTACCACTGCCCCGAGTGGGTGTCGGTCTGGAGCCGCACGACGTGGAACGCAGTCTCGATGACGGTCCTGCTCGTGCTCGTCCCCCTCGCGGGCAGGCTCGTCGAGCTGCTGCACGCGAAGGGGGTGCTGCCAGTGCTGTGGAGGTTGTAGGGAGCGACGGGATCTACTTGCCGTCTCCCTCTTTTCCCTCGTCGCCTTCCTTGGGGTCGTCCTTCGGGTCGTGCGTGCCCGTCTCCTTGCCCGACACGCCGTCGATGTCCACGGCCGTCAGCTTGCCGTCGGCGAAGACGATGACCTCGGCGACCGGCTTCTCCTTGCTCAGCTCGAGCTTCGCGGCGACCGCGCTGCCCGGGACCTTCTTGAGCGCGCTCTCAATCGCCTGCGTCAGCGTGATCTTCGCCGCGGCGACGAGGTCCGACTGGTCCTCCTTCTCGGCGTTGTTCTCGACGACCTTCCCCGTCTTGATGTCGATCCCGACCTCGTGGAGCGTCTTCCCCGTGGCCACGTCCATCGAGGCGTTGACGCTGCCCTTCTCCTCCTCGATCTCGGCCGCCACGACGACGCCGTCCTTCACTTCCTTCAGCGACTGGGCCATGGCGTCGGCGAGCGTGAGCTTCGCGCCCTTCAGGAGCTTCGCGTAGTCGGGGGCGTCCTCGGCGAAGAGCATCGAGGCCGGAAGCAGCAGCATCGCTGCGTAGGAAGTCAGTCTCATCCGAATCTCTCCCAAAAAAGAGTGAGGAGAGGATACCGCCCACCGATGACAGCCGCGTGAGGCCGCGGTTAGATGCTTCTCATCGGCGCGCGCCTACTCCTGCGGCGCGAGCTTGTACTTCTTCATCTTGCGGTAGAGGTGCCGCAGCGTGATCCCCAGGTGCCGCGCGACCGCCGCCTTGTCGCCGCGGAACGCGGCCAGGACCTCCGTGATGTGCCGGCGCTCCGCCTCGCGCAGCGTGAGAGGCGCCTCCGCGGGCGCGGCCTGCGTCGTCGTGGACGTGCCGATCGGCAGCAGGTCCGGCGAGATCAGGCTCCCCCGCGACAGCAGCACCGCGCGCTCCATGATGTTCGCCAGCTCCCGCACGTTTCCCGGCCAGTCGTACGCCACGAGGGATGCCATCGCCTCCGGCGAGAGCACCTTCCGCGCCTCGCCACGCGCGTGACGCGCGAGGAAGTGCTCCGCGAGCGGCGGGATGTCTTCGCGCCGCTCACGGAGCGGCGCCACGACGATCCGGAAGATGTTGATCCGATGGAAGAGGTCCTGCCTGAACTTCCCCGTCCGCACCATCTCGTCCAGGTTCCGGTTCGTCGCCGCGATGACGCGGACGTCCACCTCCAGCTCCTTCACGTCGCCGAGGCGCCGGAACTGCCCCGTCTCCAGCACGCGCAGGAGCTTCGCCTGCCCCGCAAGGCTCATCTCCCCGATCTCGTCGAGGAAGAGCGTCCCGCCGTCGGCCACCTCGAAGAGCCCCGGCCGCGACGTCGTCGCCCCCGTGTAGGCCCCCTTCTCGTGTCCGAACAACTCGCTCTCGAGGAGCGTCTCCGAGAGCGCCGCGCAGTTGAGCACGATGAACGGCCCGTCGGCGCGCTTCGACGCGCTGTGCACCGCGTGCGCGACCAGCTCCTTCCCCGTCCCCGTCTCCCCCTCCAGCAGCACCGTCGCGTCCGACGGGCCGACCTGCTCCACGAGCAACGCCACCTCGCGCATCGCCGAGCTGGTGCCGACGATGTCGCCGTGCGGCTGGCGGTGCTTCGCCTCCTGCTTCCTGAGGGCCGCCTCGCGCCGCAGGACGCTCTTCTCGTACGCGCCCCCCAGCGTGACGAGCAGCTCCGAGAGCTTGAGCGGCTTCGTGAGGAAGTGGTAGGCCCCCTTCCGCATCGCGTCGACCGCCATCTCGATCGTCCCGTGCCCCGTGACCATGACGACCTCGACCCCCGGCTGCAGCTCCCGCAGCCGCGCCATGAGCGTCACGCCGTCCATCTCCGGCATCCGGATGTCGAGGATCGCGACGTCGAACCGCTTCTCCCGCGCCGCCTCGATCGCCGGCGCGGGCTCGCCGAGCGACACCACGCGGTGCCCCTCCATTTCCAGCCTCTCCCGCACCGTGTCGCGGAAGTCCTGCTCGTCGTCGACCAGGAGGACGTGGATCCGCCGGCTCGTCATCGCGCGCGCCTCTGCTGCACGAGGAACCCGATCATGTAGTAGACGACGGCGAGGAGCGCAAGCGCGCGGATCCCCGTCATCATCGAGGCGTACTCCGACAGGCCCCCCGCGACCGCGCCGAGGAGGTTCGATCCCAGCGCCCCCTCGACGTCCTTCGCCTCGCGAAACGCCGTGGAGAAGAGGATCGAGGCGAAGAAGAACGGGAGCGCGACGAGGGCCCCTCCCGCCACGACGCGCGCCGCGTAGCCGAGGTCGAGGAGCGACGAGGTCGGAACGAGATAGCAGAGGACGGCCGCCGCGCAGACGAGCGCGTAGAGGAGGGGGATCGGCGGGCGTTGCCAGACCGAGGCGATCGCGTTCGCCGCGAGCGCGAGGACGAGGATCACCGTGATCACGATCGCGATGACGAGCCAGGTCGACCCGAGCAGGAGGGCGAGCGAGGCCACCCCGCGCACCTCGAGGAGGAGGAACGCCGCGCCGAGCGCCGCCATCTGGCCGTGCCAGCCGGCGCCCTTGGCGAGCGACGCGCGCCCCGCGACGGCGAAGGCGACCAGGAGGAGCCCGAGCATCACCGCGTACTCGCGCGGGAAGGTGCGGTCCTCCTTGTAGAGGAAGGGCCAGTCGTCCGTCGGCAGCTCGGGGATCTCCTCGTCCTTGAGGTGGAGGTCGTTCCACGTCTTCCCGTCGGCGGCGCGCCAGGAACGGACGCCCACGCCTCCCGCGAAGAGTCCCGCGGCGTCGTAGTCCTCGTGGCCCGTGATGAAGTCGTCTCCGAAGACCTCGTGGAACATCCCGTAGAACCGCGCGTAGATCCACGGCGCGTAGGCGGTGAATGCGATGTAGACCGCGCCGCCCGGCGCGAGGTGGTCGCGCGCCTCGGTCAGGCACTCGAGCGTGTAGACGTAGTTGTCGAGGCGCAGGCGGCCGATGCCGCTGACGAGGGCGTGCGAGTCGAGGAGGCCGAAGACGATGAGGTCGTACTTCTCGCGGCTGCGGCGAAGGAAGGAGCGGGCGTCGTCGACGTACGGGTGGGCGCGGCGATCGGAGTACGGCTTCTCGGGGTGCATGCGCCTTCCGAGGCTGAGGATCTCGGGGTCGATCTCGACCGCGTCGATCCGCTGGACGTCGTTCCGCAGCGCCGCGGCGACGTCGTTGCCGGTCCCCGCGCCGACGACGAGGACGCTGCGCGGGCTGACGTGGCGGTAGGGGCGGTCGTAGTAGGCGAGCGCCTGGCGCAGCACCGGGAACTGCGAGGCGAACGGCTCGCGGAGGTCGAGCATCCGCTGGTAGTAGTCGTTGTTCACGCAGAGGAAGGTGCCGACCTTCCTCTCCGCGCCCGTGTCGTCGGGGAGGTGGTAGTCGGAGACCTGGATGCGGTAGTAGCGCGACCAGATCTCGTCGCGGTCGGCGCCGGCCGCGAGGAGCACGGCCGCGGCGGCGCAGACGAGCGTGACCGCGCGCGTCCGGCCGGTCTCGAGCAGGACCACTCCGACGGCCGTCACGACGAACCAGGGGATCGCGGAGGTGCAGACGAAGCTGGAGAGCGCGAATCCCCAGATGCCGATCAGGCTCCCGAGGAGGTTGAGCGAGTACCCCGCGAGCGGGCGGAAGGGGCGGAAGGCGCGGCCCATCTCCTGTCCGAGCGGGACGAACGTCGCGCCCGAGAGGAGCAGGAGGAAGAGGAAGGAGGCGTGGAAGGCGACGAGGGCACCCCCGCGATCGGCGAAGAACTGCGGGTTGAGCTGCTCGCCGGTCCAGGCTGTGAGGGAGATCCGCTTGAAGAAGTCGGTCGTTGCGAGGAAGACGAACGCGAGGAGGAGCGGCGCGAAGAGGGGGAGGAGGCGGACGGAGCGAGGCGCGAGGATGCAGCCGACGCCGATGCCGAAGAAGGCGGTGATCAGCGGGAGGTTGGCGTAGTAGCCGTAGACGCGGCACTCCCCCGCGAGCCAGCGGACGACCACCATCTCGTGGAAGAGGGCGAGCAGGCTGACGAGGACGAGGCGCAGGGCCGGACGCATCGCGGGAGGTTGTACCAGATGCGAGGCGAGGCGTCATTCCTTGGGATCGTCGGGCGCGTTGGAGCGCCTGCGGTGCGCTGCCGCCCGCTTCGCGGGCTCCATGCCGTCGCTTGGCCCCGGGATCCTGCGGCTGACGCCGCAGGCTACCGACTGCCGCCCGCTTCGCGGGCTGGGTCCCAGCGCGCGAAGCGCGCGGCAGACAGTAGCCGCGGGCGAAAGCCCGCGGATCGAGGCGCGAACAGGTAGCCCGAGCCCGCGGAGCGGGCGCCAGAGCGATCATGCACCCCCGGGCCGGCGCGCGGAGGCGACGAGGTTCGCGGTCATCTCTTCGGAGGGCCGACGAATGCGTTCACGAACCGGAAGACCTCGGCCTCGACGACCTGCTTGATGATGAAGTCGCCTTCCTGGTAGCTCGCGAGTGCGGAGGCGAGCGCCTCCCCGGCGGTGGCGAAGTCCCCCTTGACGTCCCCCTCCGCCAGGACGAGGAATCGGCCTGGCTTCTGACGGAGGAACTCCGGCCTGCGGCGGTCGAATTCCGAAAGCAGGTCTCGCATCCGTTGCTCAGCGGTCATGGTCAGCATGAAGATGCCCTCGATTCGGATCCTACCGCGGGCCCACGTCCGGTCGCAAGACTCGGTTTGGGTTCGGATGGCGAGATTGCTCCATCCGTCCTCCAAGCGTAGGATGGCGTCCGAAGGAGGCCTTCCCGTGCGTGGCGACCGATCGCTCGTGTGGCGTGGCATGACGGCGGAGGAAGTCCTGGACTTCTTCGTCGCCGATCATCGCCTGCAAGCCGGCTGGGACCCGGAGGCCGATCCGGATGCCGTGTTGACCTTCGAGACGACCGTCGCGGAGTGGCGGGAGGCTTGCGACTTGCTGGCCTGGCGAGCACTCGGCCGGGCCGCGAACAAGCAGTTCCAGGTCGATTTCGACGACAAGGAGTGGCGCCGAGTACTCACGCCTCCGGGCCGGCGAACGCTCCGCGATGTCTGCGAGCTGATCGCGAGCCGGGCGATCGCCAGGAGACCTCAGCCCGTGACCGTCCTCGGGAGGCGTTGCGGCGAGGCCGGCGCTTTCTTCGGCGTGCTCCGATTGTTGAGGGACGCGGGCGTCCCGACCGCGGGCATCCGTCCTTCGACACCCATCGCGGAGTACACACGCAGGCATGAGAACGTGTTCATGGAGGACATCCGTCGACTCGCGCCTGGGTACCTGCTGCGGTTCAAGAAATGTCATCCTGTCGGCATTTGCTCCTGCTTGACGTTCGCCTTGGGCAGCCTGATGATCATGCTCGGCGGTTGCATCGGCGCCGCGGCTACCGCGAACTGGGGAGGGTGCTTCGTGCTGCTCGGCCTCGCAGGGCTGATCTTGTCGACTCGGATCCTGCCGAGGGCAGTCACCCTGGAAGGGCTGGACACCTTCGGCGATGTGGCTCGCGCGGTCTGGCACAGTAGGCGCTGATCCGGCGGAACCCCGTCTTGCGTGTCGCAGACCGTCATCCCTTGGAGACGTTGGGCGGCGATGGAGCGCCTCCGATGCGCTGCCGCCCGCTTCGCGGGCTCCCTCCCAAGGGTCGTGCATGGAACCTCCGCGGGCTTTCGCCCCCGGCCGCTCCCCTCCCCCCCCCGCG
>ORJL011285754.1_pt1 | contig 14637 bp, 15 predicted proteins | sample 1779941 | NCBI WGS metagenome assembly ORJL01 (sample SAMEA104232317, study PRJEB22302) | groundwater metagenome | biome: forest; feature: aquifer; material: groundwater | place: USA | collected 2011-08-07 | depth 5.8 m
GAACAATTCAAGACTATGTGCTGCACTATAACAACAACAGACCGCACATGAGCTTGAATTACAGAACGCCACACGACGTATGGACTGAACTAACAAACAGGAAGTAGTTTCGTGACCGGAAGCAGTTTCGGGATAACATACTTTCTTCTTCTCAACAAAAGAAATATAAATCAAAGCAGCTTACCTTATTATACGGCGAATGATACTAAAAATCGCAAACAGACAATTCATGGTTTCAGAAACCCTCGGGAAGGCGATGAATTTTTTAAAGAAGTTTGGAAGGTGTTAAGACTGTGGAAGAAGTAGGATTTGGATTTCAACTGAGTGGCGATTGACTCACGCCCTATTTTTACTCACACTACTGTTCCAAAAGCTTGGCAGTTCTGTTGAGCACAGTCCTTCAAATCCTGAGTCTATGATGTAACAGTGTTTGTTGCGCATTTCTTGAGGAACTTTTGCAAGCTCTTTATTTGCTGTTTCATACAAGTCTTTGATTGCTGTGCGTTCCATGCGTTCTTGTAATAGGCTTCCTTCTTTGAAAATAATTGTGTCACATAATGAAAGTATGTTTTTGTCAATCATGCCAGTGTTTTGCGTGATGAGAATAAGTGTGATGTCTTTGTGGCGTGCAATGGCAAGCAGTTCTCCAAGTTTTTTGTTGTTTGTGCTCATGCTGTTTCTGCTGTTGAAGGCTATTGCTCCTTCGTCAACAAGGATTGCGCTGTGATTTGGTGCGTCTTGTACTGTTTGTACTGCGTGAATCCAGACTGGAAGCATTGATTGCGTTGGTCCAATTGCGCAACATGGTCGTTTTGTTTGCGCATAAATGTTTTCTAAAAGTCTAAATCCTGTGACTGATTTGCCGCTTCCTCGTCTTCCGGCAATGAGAATAATTAAGCTGTCGTTTTTCAATCGTTGCTCAAATGATGAAAAGTTTCCTTTAACTGTTTTTTCAGCAACAAGCTGTACTTCTTGAGCAGGTTGTTGTGGTTGGCTGAGTTTTTCTTTCGCATTCTTAGCTATTGTTGATGCAGTGTTCACTCCTGCTCGTGTTGCTGCTCTTGCTCCTTTCCAAGCGAGTTTAGCACTGCCTTTTGCAACACACCAAAGTCCTTTGGCTGTGCTTACAAATGCTCTGCGTGTAAGTGATTTCTTCTTCATTAGTTGAGTAATGTTCTGGTTGTTTTTATAAGTTCGCGTGATTATTTTGTCCTTGAACACCAACACATTTAAATATTAGACCTGCGTATAACTCTTTATGGTTGCAGTTGAAGCTACAGCACGAAAATGGGGTAATTCATTGGGCGTAATTATTCCCAAAGAGATTGTTGAAGAGGAATGCCTTTCAGATAATTCTCGTGTCGTGTTTGAAGTCAGAAGGATTGTTGATCTTAAAAGCTTACGAGGGCGCAATCGTTTCAAACGAAACACACAGGAAATTAAAGATGAACTGCGCAGAGGGTGGGAGTGACAGCTTTCTTTTATGATAGTTATGCAGTAATTGAGTATTTGAAAGAAAATCCTTCATATACAGAATATTTTGAACAGAATGATGGTATGATAACCTTGCTGAACTTATTAGAGGTTTATTATTCAAGCCTTCAAGAAGAAGGTGAAGAATATGCTTGCCAAGTTTATGATAGACTATTGCATCTTGTTGTACAACCAACAAAAACCGAAGTTAAGAAGGCAATGCGTTTCAAACTCCTCAACAAAAAACAAAATTTGTCTTATGCAGACTGTCTTGGTTATTGTGTTGCTCTTGAGCGAGGTGTTTTATTTCTTACAGGAGATAAAGAATTCAAGCACCTACCGGGCGTGAAGTGGGTTGAGGGATTGAAGAAGTGAGTATTGTTTTAGAATAATGTTCTGGAACTAACCTGTTTTGTAATTAAGTTGAATCATGTTTCGCCACAGATTTATAATGCCCTATGAATGTTTTGCTTTGTGCAATACAATAATAGAGTTTACTTTTGCGGGCCTCATGGCTCTGGAAAGACGACTTTGATAAAGCTACTCGCAGAAAATCAGTATTTTTCTGTGCGAAAGAAGCTTCCAGTTAGTCATTCTGATTATATTTTGGAACGAGAACTTCTGCGACTTTTACGTTACAATGCTCAACGAACGCAGGAGGATTCTTTTTGCGCTGAAAATCCTGATAAAGTGCTACTCTGTGATCGTGCTTTTGTTGATACTGATGCGTACACGCAAGCTTTTTTGAATCTTGGCTGGATTGGTAAAGAAGAGTTTGATGCGTTTCAAAAAATTAAGCAGGCATTATTTCCAATAGAATGCTTGCCTGAGCGAATAGTATATTTTGGTGTCCCGTTGGATAATTTAATTAAGAACATAAAAACGCGTTGGCTATCTCGTCCAAAAAAATGGCGTGAAAATGATTTTGAGTATCTTGAGGCAGTACAGCAAGCATATCCAAAAGTTTTGGAATCTTATGGTGATAAAGTCTTGCGTGTAACTGCGCTTGATATGGCTGAATGCTTAACTAAATGTAGTGCATGGATTTTAAGTGGGTGTTAAGAAGTTTTTAAATGACTTTTTGAAATCCAATCAAACTTTGTTAAGATGGTTGGGGTGTATCTCTTTTTTTCTAAACAGCTTGTGAGTTCAAGAATATCTAGGACCACTTTATTTTCAAGACCCAATTCGTCAGTATCAGGAAATGAGGGAATGCGTCCAGAATACTCTAGTTCAAGCTGAACAAGCGGTTTTTGTTTCTCTGTTGTGCATCGTGCTAAAGTGAGTGCGTACACTCTGCCAGTGTTTTTTTCAATTATGTATTGTCCTACTCCGCGTTTTTCCATTTCCCAGCACTGTGCGTCAAGACTATCTGCGAATTCATGTGCCAACTCTTTAATTTTCCAATACGAATCGGTTGTGTGTTTTATTTTTTCTGTGCGCCGAATAACATATTTTCCTTTTTGAATGTTCCAAGGGTGTTGGTCATATGTTTTTAATTCGCCTTTTGTTTTAATTTTGCAATACTCGCCACTGTTCCATTTTTCTTCAGGTGCAATAATAACCATGGCTTGCTTGCCCTGTTTTCCTACAAAAAGCTGTCTTCCTGCTTTATCATGAGCCTTCAGATAGGGACATTTCAGAAACCTGTCAGACTCAAGAGAAATATTTTCAAGTGTTTTTGATAATAAATCCTTTTCTATCTCTGTACTGGCGAGTGCTTCGCATTGTTCTTTAGAAGGTTCAAGTTTTGCTTCAATTTCTATTTCTGAAAATTCATTAGGAAGTTTGGTTATTCTAAGAGGATTTTCTTTTTCAGTGCAAACTGCTTTAAGTAGGTGTGCTACTAAGTCATCGCGGGTAGTGCAAGCGTGGTATACATTTAAGAGAACTTTTTGTCTTGCTTCAGAGTCTGTTGTGTTGAAAAACATTTTTGCTTGCAAAAAGACTTCTTCTGATCGTTTTCTCTCTTCAGCTTCATATTTTCCCATTAATTTCACCAGTGTACGCTAAACAAGAGTTGTTTTTAAAGATTATAGTGTTGTGTTGTATAGGTGTTATTTTTTAGTATTGTTTTCATTATTGTATAGAGAGGTTTGAATAACCATCAGGAAATAGTCAAACCTCTCAATAAAGTGCTTTGAATATGCTTGAAAATAGGGGTTATTCAAAGCCCTCTATAGACTCTTTTCCTGTTTTTTTTATGACTCGCTTATTGTTCTGTTTTTTTATTGAGTAGCATAGTCTTTTTTGGTAGGGGGGTCGCTTGCTTTACAATTCTTTCGGAAAAATCACTTATTCTCGTAAAAGTTTCGGTTTAAATGAAATGTTTACGATTGGGTCGGAATCTTTGCGGAATTTTCTAGAAAACACATTTAAGCAAATAAAAACAACCGCAAAGAATGAAGTCATCAGATACTTCATCAACATTTTCTGTTGTCTCATTTACAATCTCTGGAAGATAACAACAATTCTTGAGCACCACGTAACGCTCAAGAATTTCGTCGCCAAAATGGTTACATACACAGAACATTAACTGTATCAGCACCTGATGGATGGCAACCATAAAAAAATCTCAAAAATCCACCATCAACATAACAAACCCCTCTTCCAAGTACACCAATATACTTGGAAGTCACCATTCAGAGTGGCGAGAAAGGCGTTTGTCGCAACAAACGACTATCCAACCGCCACGCACAACTCACAATAGACCAAAATCAGCACTTCAGAATCAAATCTGCTGTGAAAACCGAAACTTTTAAATATCAATTGATACTATTAGTTATCAAATGAGAATAAAAGATATCAAAGACAGGATAAAGGAATATTTTTTTCTTCACCCGACTGTAAAGTTGAGGGTGCGACAGATAGAACGAACTGTTAAAGTCCCCCTGCCTTCAGTTATTCGCTACACTAAAGAGTTAACGCAAGAAGCAATCCTCAAACAATCTGAAGTTGCGCAGGTTAAAACGTATTCTGCTGACAGAATCTCCAGAACTTTTCTTTTTGAGAAGAAGTTTTTTAACATAAAACAACTTTTTGATGTTGGCTTAATGGATTTCATTATTCAAGAACTAAGCAGTCCTACAATTATTGTTTTCGGGTCGTATTTCAGAGGGGAAGATGTAGAAAATAGTGATATAGATTTGTACGTACAGACACCAACAAAGAAGACACTAAATCTAGATCGTTTTGAAAAAAAACTTCAGAGAAAAATACAACTTTTCGTGTACAAAAGCATTAAAGATATAGGAAATAAAGAGCTTGCAAATACTATCGTTAATGGCAGCATCTTACACGGGTTTTTGGAGGTCTTCACATGAATCAAGAAAGCAACTGGAAAGAATGTGTTGAAACACACTCATCAATAAAAGTAAGTCCTGATATTGCAAAAGCAAAGTCTCTTATGGATACTGCCGTGGGTAGGAATGTTTTTTTGAGTGAAAATAAAGTTGAAGAAAGTACTGCAAATTACATTTTTGAGGGGTATTACTCCTCTGCATTGGAAATGCTTCATGCGCTCATTATTATGAATGGATATAAAGTAGTGAACCATATTTGTTTAGGATACTATTTGAGAGATGTGCTTGACAAAAATGATTTATTTCGTTTATTTGATGAATGTCGATTTAAGAGAAATTCTCTCATTTATTATGGCCGCAAAATGGATTTTGCAACTGCCAAAGAAGCCATTAGCAAGTGTAAAAAACTGGCTGAGGAATTGAACAACCTCGTAAACCATGAAGTGAACTGAGATTTTTGTCTGGGCTTTAATTTCTTGTTCTAACTGTACCCGCCATCTGCAACAATTGTGCTTCCTGTCATAAAGCTTGAGTTTTGTTTATTGCTAAAATGATTTCTATATTTGCATCGGCAAAAATCAGCCATCGCTTACCCTTTTGTGTTAGCTTTCCACGTGCGCTTGGTTCGCAAATCTTTCGGAAAAGTAATGCAGTGTATGTGCACAATTGAAAGACTAACTCTTTTTTTTGTGCCCGTACATTTTTATTTGATCAATAATCAGCCGTAACATTGTGTAAATATGCGCTTTATAGTCGTCTTTATCAGCACTATCTAACGAGTGATAGTACTCTTCTCTTTTCTCAGAAGGGATAAAAAACATAGGAAATCCTTTTTTCATCAGGATAAAATTCAGTTCCTTGTAGTGAAAAGTCAAGTGTTGCAGACATGAACTCTTTTGTTGCAGGCTATTTTTAAAGATGCTTCTTTTGCTTGTTTGAATGTTCTCGTCGTCATCATGCTTATTTCTCGTCGCTATTCATGTAATCACAAGCTTTAAATAGAGGTTTTGTTCATTCGTGAGTAACGGCATTGCTGCAGCAAGTTATTGTTTCACTAATGCTATTTGGAGGCAGTTGATATGGGCTTTTTTCAATCCTTGAAGCAAAAATTTTCTGGTCCTAATTATGAAGAAATGGAACATGAAGAAAACTATCTTGAGCTTGAGCCTCATGGTGAGGATAAGGGCAAGATTATTGTCAGAACTTATGTGTTAAATGATTTTGATGATGTCAAGCCAGTGCTTGATGCATTGCGTGAAGGTTATACTATTGCGATTGTGAACATGCAGCCTTTGAAGGAAAAAGATGTTGTTGAACTCAAGCGCGCAGTAAACAAATTGAAAAAAACAACTGATGCTATTGAAGGTGAAATCAAGGGCTTTGATGAAAACTATATTGTTATCGCCCCAAGTTTTGCCACAATCTATCGTTCAACTCAGCTCAAAGAAGTTAAGGAAGAGAATGAGTAAGATTATTGAGCTCTGTTGCTTTCTTGAGGTTCACTGAGGGTCAGTTGAGGTTCAAATGGGGTTCATTTGAGGGTCTTTGAGGTTCACTGAGGTTCAAGGCTTGAACCTCAAGGTTTTTGCTCCGTCGACAAATAAGGTGTTTTTGAGGGTCACCTTGAGGTTCAGGCAAAAAGGCGCTTTTTCAACCGCGCTTTTTTTGGGCTTGCGGTTTGGTTTGAGTTTTGTTTGACGCGTCTGTGCTGTTTGCAACTCTTTTGACAAAAATCGGTGTTGTGTTTGAGGAATAGTCGCAGTATATTTTTCTTCAGATAGTTTTATAAAACACAATTGGTTTGTGAGTTGCATGACAGAAGCAGTACTTCAGCAGATAGCAGCAGATATTCGTTCAATTCGGCAGGAGCTTATTGAGATAAAAGAAGAGGTGAACGACCTTCGTGATTTGGAATTGGAAGTGCGTCCTGAGTTTCTTGAAAGGTTGAAACGAATTGATGCAGGTAAATTTACTTCTTTTAAGTCTATGTTAGAGCTTCGGAAAGAGATAGAGAATGACTGATTTGTACAGATTTGAGTTAAGTGATCAACTTAAAAAAGTTCTCAAAAAATTGATAAAAAAGGACAAAATTAAGTATGAAGCTACGCTGAAGAAAATTGAGCAAGTCTGTCAAAATCCGCAGCACTATAAGAATCTCCAACATGGTATGAAGGAGTTCAAGAGAGTGCATATTGACACTTCATTTGTGCTTGTATTCAAGGTTGATGAATTAGCAAAAAAGATTTGTTTTGAAGAACTAGAGCATCATGATGTTATTTATGAGAGATGAAACTGCGTTAACAGATTGTTTTTACTTTCATACTTCCGATTATTCTTCTCTGTCTTGCTATTTTTTCAGCCAGCTCTGTAGAAAGTCTCGCAAAGCTCGCTTTTTCTGCCAGCGCAAGTATATAGTTTCTGGGTTTTTGGCGACCTTAAAGTTTACGATTCCGGTCGCGTCACTTTCTTTTGTTTACATGCTTGCGCTAAAAATAGGCAGACTCACTACGTTCGTAGGTGTCATCACTTTGGTTCTGAGCACTCACTCATTACATTCGCGAGTGTTTGCGACACGCAAAACCAGAAACAGTCCACTTTCTACAGAGTCTTTTTGACCGTCACATTTATATACATTGACTCTGAAGTTCTCGTCAGTAGGGCTTAAAAAGAGGTAGTATGGGTATGAAGGTAGCGCAGGGTTGTAAAGCACAGCTTACAGTGTATATCATTCTTGGTTTAGTGCTTGTTATTCTGGTTGCGAGTGTTGTGTATGTTGGCCAAGTAGTAAATAGTGTTCCTGAGAAGAGTGTTCCTTCTGTTGTTGTTGATGCTCCTGCTGAACTGCAGTCTTTGTTTGCTTTTGTCACATCTTGTGTTGAGCAGGTGGGTGAGGATGGACTTCGTTTGATTGGTTCTCAGGCAGGCTATGTTGCTCCGCGTTTTCCAACACTTTCAAACTCGCCAACAGAAAGTGAGATGGTTAGTTTGAGTCCTAACAGTGGGATAAAGGTTCCTTATTGGTTTTTTATGAAGAGCAAGAATGATTGTTCTTCATGTGGTTTTTCATCTCATACACCACTCCTTCGCAGCTCTCCTTCAAGGCCAAGTATTCAGCAAGAGCTTGAGCAGTATGTTAATGAAAATCTTGCTTCATGCATTAACAGTTTTAAGGATTTTCCTCAGCTTAATGCATCAGCAGTCGGTGTTCCTAAAACCAAAGCAATAATTGCTTCTGACAAAGTTGTTTTACAAGTTAATTATCCTGTTTCTGCGTCTAGTGTTGGTAAAGTATTACATCTTGATTCTTTTGTCGGTGAGCTTGATGTGCGTTTGCAGGAATTGTATGAAATTGCAAGTTCACTGGCTCAGCTTGAGGTTGAGCATAGGTTTTTAGAGCGTGCAACAAAAAATCTTATCGCTGGTTTTTCGCGAGTGAGTTCTGTTGCTCTGCCGCCATTCACTGCTACTGAGCTTGGTATGGGTTCTGGTGTGTTTTGGGTAAAGTCTGATGTGCAAAACAAGCTTACACAGGTTTTGTCAGCATATATTCCTATGCTTCAAGTGTGGGGTACTGATTCATTTAGCTGGCGTACTCCTGCTAGCAGTGTGCGTGATAAGGGTTTGTTTGAATTATTTTACAATCGTGACATGCTTGTGCCTCTTAGCAAGCGCCATACAGGTATTTCTGCAAAGTTTTCTTATCTTGACTGGTGGCCTGTGTTTTTTGATTTAAATTGCAGAGGCCAGTTGTGTGGTCCTGAGACTTTTCAAAATACTTTTGGGTTTGTGTTTGGCATGCAAAAATACGCATTTGCATATGACTTGAGTGCTCCTGTGCTTGTTGAGCTTTCTGAGCCTTCTGCATTTAATGGTCGTAATGGAGGGTTTTCATTTAATTTCATGCTTGAGTTGAACTTGCGTAATAATAATCCTGTAACTCTTGATTCTGAGTTGAGTTCTTTTGCTTTGCCAGTTCAAGGTTCGTTGTTGTGTGATCAGCGTTCAAGCTCTCCTGTTGCTATTGAAATTATTAATCGTGCAACTTCTAAACCTCAGCCTGCCTCGCTTATATTTTCATGTGGTGCTGAAACATGCGCAATTGGTACTGCAAGCAATGGTTCATTAACAACTCGTTTGCCTGTGTGTTTTGGCGGCTCTCTTTCTGCGGTTCAAGAAAATTTTGCTTCTGCATCAGTTCCTCTAACAACGCGCATAGATGAATCGTCGCGCATTCAAATCCTTTTAGAGCCTGTTCATGAGTTAAGTCTTGATGTAAAGCGCTTGATGATGAAAAAACAAGCAGGTGTTGATTCTGGTGTTGAATGGTCTTTGGATACAACTCCAGTGCCGCATGGCAAGAATGATCAGACTGTTGTGAGCTTCACTCCTGTTCATGAAAAGACGGAGAGTGCTTCTTCTTCTGGTGCTCTTGCTGGCTCTATTGTTGTTGAAGTGCTTGGTGATGTGTTTTCCTCAAAACCAATTGTAAAGCTTGCACCTGGTGTGTATAAAGTTTCTGTTGTTACTCTTTCTTCTGATGACTTGAAAATTCCTGTTCAACAGCGTTGTGCTGAAGTAGGTGATGAAGAAAAATGTGTAAACATACCTTCTGAGCCGGTGATGTTTGGCGCAGCAAAGCCTTTAGCGGTGGGTGGTGCATCATTTGTTTGGCGTGTGCTTCCTGAGCAATTGGATTCTGCTAAAGGTCTAACAATATTCACATTATATTCTGGTCTTTCTTTGCTTCCTGAGTCTGAGCGCGTGATTGAGGATGTGCAGCTTGCTTTGTCTTTGGGTGAAAGTTCAAGTCAGTATCAGTCTGTGCTGACGCCGGTGTTGTCATGAGAAAAATAATTGGTTATCAGCTTGCTGCAAGTATTATGATTCAGTTGTTGCTTTTCCTGCCTTTGGTTTCTGCTCAGCAGTCTTTGTTTGTGGTCACAAAGTTTTCTGGTAATGATAATATTGATGGTTTTGCCCGTGGTGTTGATTCTTTTCAGATTGTTGCAAATGCGCGCATTCCTGGAGAGTCTCAGATTGGTCGTGATCAGGTGCGCTTGTTTTCTGGAAATTCATTGGTGAGCTTTTTCTCCTCATGCACACAGCAGGCAGGTACTGAGTTTTTCACATGTGTGTATAATCAAAGTTTGTCTGGTGGTCTTGGTTCTCAATCATATCGTGTTGCTTTGTTGCGTGATGATGGTTCTACAGTTGATAGTGTGACTAAGACTTTGGTGATTGATGGTATTGCTCCAATGATTAATTTTTTTGATGTTTCTGCATCAGCTCCTGGTGAGTTTGTTGTTTCATGGCGCGCGCAAGATTATGCTGTGAGTACAGGTAACATTTTGAGTTGTGTTGGTTTAAAGGAGATTGTGTTTACTTCTGCTGGTAAAGAGATTCGTCGTGAACAACTTGGTCAGCGAAGTATTTGTGACAAATCAGGTGTGTTTTCTTTTACTCATTCATCGTCTGCACTTCGTGAGGAAATGTTAGTTTGCGCAACTCCTGTTGATCATTTTAGCCAGACTGGTTTACCTGTTTGCAAATCTGTTTTATTTGATAAACAGCCCCCTGTGTTTGGCGCAGTAGAGATTCGTTCAATTAGTTCAGTTGGTTCAACTAATGAGCGCGTGCTGTTTGCAAATTCTCCTAAATCTGTTGATGTGTTTGTTACTATGCAGAGTGATGATGTTGTTTCTGCAACTGCTGATTTTTCTTCAATGGTTTCAACTGGTTTCGCTGCTGTTGCGCCTTCTGAGATACTGCACCCTGACCAGACTACTGTGCTTGTCTGGCGTAATGTTCCTGTGAGTTCTTGGTCACAGTGTCAGTTTAAGGTTCGTGCTACAGACTCTTCAGCCAATAGCGCAACTCAGGTGTTGTCATGTGGTGTGGTTTTTGATTCTCGTGGTCCTGAAGTCTTGAGCTTGCGTTCTGAGCGTTCTAAAGAGGGAAGATTTTTTGTTGGAATAAACACAACTATTGTTGCTGATTTGAGAGAAGCTGGTATTGGTTTGAATAAATCTCAAGTGTTTTTGAATGCTCTAACTCTTGGTCTCTCTTCAAGTCTTGGGCCAAACTCGTGTGTGCGTGCTGATGCAGCAACATGGTCTTGTTCATGGAGTGTTACGCCAACGCAATCTTCTGGTAGTGCTCATCTTGTGATTGGTGTGCAGTCTGCTGATGATTTAGGTAACTCTCTGGTGCAGTCTGGGGCAAATTCTTTGGATGTGAGTATTGATAAATCAGGTCCTTCTCAGCCTGAATTGCTTGGCAGAAGTATTACTCATGGTCAGTTTGATTTTGGTAATTCTGTTGTGCGTGATAGTGTGATTGAGTGGCGCGTGAAAAGTTCTGGGTTTGAATTCGCCTCTGCTAATTTTTCAGGCTTTGGCGGCGATGCTCAGTCTCTTGGCATATGCGACTCAGCTGGTGTGTGCTCTTTTTCAACACGTGTTTTTGTGTCTGGCCCTAAAGTTGCTCGGGCTACATTTGTATTTACTGATGTGTCTGCTAATAGTGTGCGCACTACTGATGATGTGTTTATTTATGGAATTCTTAATGATGCTAATCCTAATTATGTGACCTCATCAACCTCTTGTAGTCCTTCAGCTATTGATCGCGCAACTGCAAGTATTGCTCCAGTAAAAGCATATTGTGAGGTTCGTTTTACTCCAACAGTTTCTGGTAGCATGCCTATTGCTGCTGAGCTTGCTAGTTTAAGCCAGTGTAATGGCACTACTACTGGTTTTGTTGGTGCACTGTCTTTGCTAAATACTAAGTCTGAGAATAATCAAAGTATTGTGCCTTATCTGGCAATTACTTTGCAGCCTAGAGATTTTTCTTCAGTTGATGAGATTAAGTTTTCGTGTCCAATACGCGTGTTTTCGCGAATAAATTCTCAGGTTGTAAATTCTCCTGAACAAGAGCAGGTTGCTGTTAGTTTGAAATTGTACAATCAGCCTTTGGGAGAGATTACTAAGGTGCGTGATGAAAAAATTCAAGATGCTCTTGATGATGCTGATGATTACTTAGCTTGGGTTGGCGCATTGCGTTCTGTGTTTAAGTATGCTGAATTGATTTGCAATCTGATTAATATTTTTTATAATTTGGTTGCTTCGTTTAATGCTGTTGTGCTTGCCTTGACTGCGTCATCTGATGTTGCTATGGCAATACCTCTTATTGGTGCTCCATTAAAGGCTCAGGCTGGTGCTGCGTGTGTTACTGCTGATTCATTTCGTCAAGGAATTAATGAAGCAGTGTATTCTAAAGGTAGTCTTGGTGGTGTGTTGCATAAATTCTGTTCATTTGTGAACTGCCAGATTGGTCTTGGCACTGTTCTTGAGGAATTAGGAATGAAGAAAGCAACTGATACAGTGTTTGCTGATCAAGTTTGGAACACTCTTGATTTTGGTCTTGGTATTTCAGGAAAGCGTGACACTGGAACAATTCCTTTTGACCGTCGTGCTGTTGTTGATGCCAAGTCAAGTTTGTTTTGGAGCACGATTAATCTGTGTATTCCTGGTATTTTGTATAATCTTGATAAACTGCGTCAGGTGCAGTGCAGGTATGCTTTGTGTCTTGCTCAGGATGTTAAGAATGGTTTTCCTGAAAGTGTGTGTGAGGACATGAAGAGCTACATGACGTGCAAGTATGTGTATGGTGAAGTCTTCCGCTTTTTGCCAGTCACTGCTGTGCTGGATTATTATACAAATCTTGTGAAAGGCGCATTAAGTGATCCTGTGAATTTAATTGTTGGTTTGAGCTCTAAGTTTTTGCTGAACTGCAAGGCTGAATGCTTGATTACCACTTCTGGTACTGTGCATGCCTGTCTTGTTCTCAAGACTCTTTCAACTCTTGGTCAGTCATACAAAGATGTGAGCACAATAATTAAAGGCAGTGCATTTGAGGTTGGCAATGACTGGTGTGACCAGCTTGAGGATGCAAAACAGAAAATCAATGAGTCGCGCTCAACTGGTTTTAGTGAGTTTTCAAGAACGAGCGAATCAGAATTTAGTCGTGAAAGAACAAGCACGAGTTCAACAACGGTGAATTCATGAAAAAAATAAGCGTGCTTTTAGTCACTTTGCTTTTGTTAGTGAGTAGTCTGCCTTTAGTGTTTGGTCAGGATAATGATCCTGAAAGTTCAAAACTAGCTGGTGCTGCCAAGCCTGTTGAAGTGCACCAATTTGATAATGAGTTTTTCATAGCCATGGATGATTATTTATATCAAGCACATTGGAATAGTGCTATCAATAGTTATGAAATGTTCAGGGTGAATATTGGAGGAAAACCTACTTCAGTGAGTGCTGGAACTGTTGATAGTGATGCTGCGTTTAATGCATTGTTGAACAACAAAGACCTTGAAAGAATAACTGCTCAAGCATCTTCTGCTGCATCTCCTACAACTACTCCAGCTGGCTCTTCTTTGGTCATTCCTCCTTCTTATGGTTCTTTTTCTTCTTTTGGTTGGCTTTCAGCTGGTGTTTCTTCTGTTCAATTGATTACTACTACGCCTGTTTATTCTGGACAGTATTTGCAAGCACCTGATGGTTTGTATAATGTTGTGTGGGATCCTGAGACCAGGCTTAATGAGCTTAGAAAGGTTTTTGTCAATAGTGAGGGGAATATTAAGTTTTCTGATGACCCTGTTCTTAAGCTTAATAATTTTCAGATTTGGGATCTTGCATCGGAGGATAGTGTAACAAAAAAACCTTCTGAAATTAAGATGCTTCCTGCTGAGCTAACAAATGCTGATACCAAAAAAATTCTTGATGAAATATCAAAAAATCCTTCTCTAGTTAGTCTTTCATCTTCGCTTCCTCCTGCTTCACCTTCAACATGGACTGCTGAGGAGGAAGAGGATTTTCTAGTCTGGCTTGATGAGCAAGAAGTTGCTGAAAAAGAGGCTGGAACTGCAAGTGTTTCTGGTTCTCCTTCTTCTTCTGCTTCTTCTGAGCCTGCTTATGATCCTAAGTCTGGTGTTGTTGTGTCTGGTGCTGTTGCTAAATCTGGCTCTGTGCCTGGCAGTACTGATGGTGTTTCTGCTGGTGTTACAATTACTGGTCCTTCTGTTGTTGCTCAAAAGAAATCAATTTATGCTCTTGTTTTGAGCGATGGTAGAGTGGTTAGGATTCAAGGAAAACCAGGTGCTGGTGAAAAAATAGTTATTGGAAAAGATGTTGATGACAAGATAGTTGAGGTTGATGGTAATTTGTTTCGCAAGCTTTCTGATGCCGAAAATAATTTTTTGAGTGCAAACAATAATGCACACGTGGCATGGGTAGCTGCTCCTCTTGATTCTCGTGCTTTTGTGCTTCAAGCTACACTCACTGAGCTTTCTGGTGATTCTGGCAAGCAGTCTGGCAGAATTTTGTTTAAGCGTTCTGATGAGTCATACAGAGAACAAATATTTAAAGAAGGTGAGGTTGTGAGTGATGTTGAAACATTATATGATACTAAGGGTTCGCCAAAAGATTTTGTTGATGACACAAGAATTGTTAAGAAATATTATGGCATTGCTTCTGATGCACTAACCTCTTCTGTTACATATCGTGGTTATGTGGTTAATGGTGATGGCGTGAATGTTGGCTTTTCTGAAGAGCCTTTGGAAGCAAAACTGCCTTCAGGAATCGTGCTCAACTATAATTCAGGCAAACTTTTTGATTCAGCTGGCAATGAAGTTAAGGAGTTGTTAGGTCTTGACGATAAAGCCTTCTATGCTGAAGTAAAGAGCTTGCACAGAAAATATGTTGTACGCGAGGTTCTTGATGACTTGCGTTTTTATGGTACTGAGTATTCTGGTATTGCTGCGTTTAGTAGTTTGTTTATTCCTGAAGAGTTTTTGCAGTCTTGGCAA
>ORJL011533165.1_pt1 | contig 14633 bp, 11 predicted proteins | sample 1779941 | NCBI WGS metagenome assembly ORJL01 (sample SAMEA104232317, study PRJEB22302) | groundwater metagenome | biome: forest; feature: aquifer; material: groundwater | place: USA | collected 2011-08-07 | depth 5.8 m
AAATAATAAAAACTGTTGCCGCATTAAGCAGTGAAACCCAATACGCAGCATTAATTGGGTTTTTTCCGATTAAATATGCTGGAACAAGAACATAGTTATAGAGCGCTCCATGATACAAACCCGGGGTAGACGCGGGGGGGCCTAAAGTTTTTAAATCACCATTAATTATTTGTTGAGTAACTAAAGCATCTCTTGCTTGGTCATAACCAAACGTAAGGGCATATTGAGGTAAAAATAGAATACGCAACAAATAAGCTATTACAAAAATAAATATCAGACCGGATAGAAATTTTATTCGCATATGGTTCTATTATGACATTCTCCCCGCACTGAAAGTACAGGGTTTCTCCTCTAAAGGAGAATGACATATCAGAATCCAATTCATCCGTCCGCCTTGGGTGGACGGTTTTCTTGGGTTCTGTTATAACTTTGGCTTAACTTTTTTGAAATACAATATTATTAAGACTAATATGAAAAAGGATATTAGCGTAACTTTCATTCCCAGAAAAAACGATTTTGGTTCATAAACGAATCTTATCTCCCATTCCCCTTTGGGTACTTCGACAGCTCTAAACATATGGTCAGCAAGATAAATCTTTATTTCTTCGTTTTCTCTAAACGCTTTCCACCCAGGGTAAAGAGAATTAGAAATAAAAAGCAAACCATTAGCCGACGTATTAACTTGTAAAACAGTTTCTAGCGCCATATTTTTTGTAAATTCTATCTTCCAGTCATTTTTTGCCTGTTTGACAATGTTAGTTTCTTCGTCAATTAATAATGTTTCTTTATAAGGAAATTTTGGATCGATTAGTAAATCTAAATGTTTCTCACGAGGTATGGTTTGCCAGTCAAAGAACATAGCAGCCCTGGGAAGCGCATTTTTGTTTTTGAGAACAGAAACAGATTTATCTGTAAAAACATGTTCTAAATATTCATTGCCTTTTTGTTCTTTTAACAAGAAGTTTAAGCTATCTGTTTTTACCAAAAAATATTCTGTATTTAGGAGATCGGATAAGGGAGAGGACATGCGGTCAATAATTCCAAATCTGTCTTGTGGAGTAACACCAGTGTTGTTGCTATTTAATACTGCAATATACTTCGCGGTGTTAAGCGGATATACAGGCTCATAACCGCCGGAAAATTCGATTCTGTACGGCATCCCCATATTAACGGGCATAATTCCATCAAACCCGTTAACTCTGGATGGCCCTTGAAAATTTTCTAAATAATTGGTGATTGGCGTTTCCGGGTAAACTAAATCTGACCTCGTGAAAGGCGTAAATTTCCAACCAAAATAAAAAAGTTCAACAAACGCTGTAAGGATCATAACAAACACACTAATTTTAGAAAGAGTCTTAAAATACTTAGCGCACACAAGAGAAACAAAAGCGACAAATAACGACAGCGAAGGCAATATTAAATTCCGGAGAGAAACTTTATGCTTCCAAATTTCCTCACTTGCTCCTCCAAAATAACTTAAAGCCGCGTAAATTCCAAATCCCACTAAAACGGCGCCTGGGAGAATAATAGGCTTAATTAAATTCATCCGCGTGCGATTCTTTAACCAATAATCCAACCCGTAACCAATAGCTAAGGACAAGGCAAGAGCATAAATTATTAGTCCTCTATAGGAGACCATCGCTTTAGATCCCAACAATCCTGTTTCACTGACAAAAGTTGCAAGTGGGGTCTGAAAAGCAAGCAGTAACGAGAAAACGACCAATAAAACCAAGAACTTTATTTCACGAACCTTTTGCCAAAGATTAAGACTAATAGTCGCTAAAACAAAACCAGCAACACTCATAAATCCAAGATTGGACATGTAATTTTTATAACCCCAATAATTTGCAGTTGCGTGATTTCCGTAATAATCAGGAGCAAAAAAGGTAATAATTTCTTGCCAAACAAGGTAAATCCATTTTACAGGTATGGATTCCACTCCCCTTTGAGAAGAAAGAATAAGTTCAGCAGCTGGAAATAATTGTATTGCCGTTAGTAGAAATCCCAGGATTACAAACAATCCTAACAATGTAACTTTTACAAAATACTCCCGTGTTATCCTAAAGTGCCAGATACATAACAAAAATAAAGATAGCAACATATAGAAAACAAGCTGTGGATAACCGGAAAAATAATCTAACGCCACGCTAAGTGACAAAAAGACAAGGGAAAGCGTCTTTCCTTCTTTAAACCACTTGTCGGCAAATAGCAGAATTAACGGAATAAATGCTCCTACTAAAACATGGACATTCCAACTCGACATTAAAATGTTATATCCTGAAAAAGCATAAGCAAGCCCTGCCACAACTGAGCCAAGTCTGCTTATGTTCCAATATCTTGCCAGGAGGTAAGTAAAATATGCAGCAAGAATGTGTTGTGCAATCACTTGCAATGTCCAACCATTGATCACGCTAGTAAAAAAATAAATAATGTTTGTTGGAGAAAACGGTGCAGATTGAAAATCCGCCAAGAGAGGGACTCCGGCTAATAAATAAGGATTCCAAAGCGGCCAAACACCAGCTTTAATATATGATACAGCGAGTTCCCTCAAGGGAAAAATTAACGAAATCGTATCAGAAGTAATAGGATTTTTAACTGGGACTCCAGTAGAATATCCCCACCTATAATCTAGCCAAGGTAAATACCCCCCAACCATAACGTCGCCTGAAATTGGAACTTTACCGAGGAAAACTTGGTAAAAAAATAGACAGGTGACAAGAATAATAAGTAAATGGGGCCAATAATTATTTAATACACTTAAAAAGGTTTTTCTCAAACTCTTCTTCGCTGAATTTTTTTGCTTTTTCTCTTGCTTTATTGGCAATTTGTTTAAGCCTCCTTTCGTCACTAATTAGCTCTTTTGTTTTAATTATTAATTCTTCTGTATTTTCCCAGATTAATCCGTCTTGTCCATCAGCGATTATTTCTCCATGTCCGCCTTTCTTAACAACTATCGGAACTACTCCGTGTGTCATCGCTTCAACTACTGTAATTCCAAAATGTTCGACTCTGGCGGGTTCGCTCTGCTCATCTATACCATACCCAGAGGCAGACCAATAAAGAGAAGCTTTCTTATAAAACTTTATTACCTCTTTATACGGTAGGTTTTCTAAAACATCGATGGGATATCCTTGCGCTATCTTTTTTAAGTCGGGTACAATGTCTCCTGCGCCAACATTACTACCCCCTATAAGCACCAACCGCCAGTTTTTCAATCCTTTTTTACACATATCCTTAAAAACTTCTATTAATATCTCTTGACCTTTAGCTTGCTGTAGACGGGAGTAGCGACCGACATAAATAATTATCTTCTCTTTCTCTAACATTTTTGTATTTTTAGACAAACTTACCGGAGGGTAAAGGACAGTACTATTAACACCATATTCTTTATCTATAAAAGATTTCGTATATTGAGAGTTACAAATTATATTATTTACTCTTAATAGTTTTAATTTGTTAAAGACAGACTTTCCGCCAACATCCTTAAAAGGGGTTTGAAAATGAAGAATATTTTTCTTTGCAAACAAAAAAGGGATACTTCCGTCGGAGATCCAAAAAATAAGGTCGTAACCAGCTCCACGGCTTACATTATCAACAATATTAATTCTGGAAAGATCCATACCCAGCCTCTCTTCTAACCATAGCAATGTCTTCTTGTCTTTCCACTGAAGGTCTACTATCCAACCGTTTTTTATTAATGCACAAGCAAAGGTTAGAACGTAACGTTCTCCTCCGCCTCCTGTGTCTAAATATGGATCATAAAAAGCAGCCTTCATAAATCGTAATATGTTATACGTGACACCCAATACGTTATATAAGTGACCCTATCACGTATCTCGTTTCACTTATCGCGTTTTTGCATTTCCCAAAGTTTCGCGTATGTTACAAAGCGGCTATATCCTTGGTAGATGCAATATATTATCCCTTCTGGTCCGTCTAAAAAACCGAGTTTGTTTATTAAACGATACCCCAGTTCTTGTCCCGCGATTCTGAAGAATCTCCACCAAGCCATAGGTGGGTGGTTAGCGTCAAATAAAAGCTTAGCTTCGTAAACCGAGTATCTGTTTGTTTTTTCAACCATGTCTGAAAGATTGTCCTCTTTTAGGTGAACGAGTGCTTCTTTTAAACTCCCCATTTTCCCTTTAAATTTTGGTTGTTCGTGCAACTCTCCTTCCCAACCAAGAAGTGCTTCCTTTTTAATAAGTCTTAATACACGGTCCGGCCACCAACCACCATGTCTTAACCACTTACCAAAAACGTAATTTTTCCTTGGAATATCATATGCCGTAAAGGTGTCGGTTTGCACAGCATTAGAAATTTCTTTTGCTAACTTTGATGATAGGCGCTCGTCGTGATCAATATAAAATATCCATTCGTTGCAAGCAAGTTTTGCGGCTTCATTGCGCCAAGCGGCATAATCCCTACCTCTTGCGCGACTTATTCTACCACCGAATTTTTTAACAATACTTAAGGTTTCGTCTGTCGACCCTGTATCTAAAATTACAATTTCACCTGCTAAATCTTTTACCGACTTAAGACAATCTTCTATTTTGTCCGCAGCATTTTTAACTAAAATAATTACAGAAATTTTCACTTGGAGTAACTCCCTCTACCCAGGTTCCCTTTATAAAAATCTATTACCCCTTGCCTCTGCCACGGCCTACCCTGGACTAATAATCTTAGGCTTTCTTTAATAATAGCTATTTTAGCGCGCACCGGAGCGTACTTTATTCCAAACAATAACCTGTTACGGGTGATGTAATAGTCGTTAAGATTACTTCCAATCCCTGAGCTCTGGGAAACTTTGTGCCAAACTTTTGCCTGAGGAACAAAGATAATTTTTTGACCAAAGTTTTGCACTCTTAGCGACAGATCAGCGTCCTCAAGATAAAGGTAGAATTTTTCATCAAACAAGCCCACGTTTTCGATTATTTCACGGCGAATCATCATACAGGCACCAGTCGCAAAATCAATCTCATGGATTTTCTCGTACTGTCCTATATCTGTATCATCCACGCCGTAGTTAGAGGCTAAAACATTATCCCAATCTATAATTCCCCCAGCATACCAAACAACTCTACCCCTCTCGCGATCAGAATATTTATTTTTGTGATATTCGAACCCTGGATAGAAATAAATCATCGGTGAAAGTATCCCTGCGTCTTTATTATTATCAGCGGCCTCAATCAAATGAGTAATGAGGTTTTTATCTACCACCGTATCGTTATTTAAAGTCAAGACGAAGTCGGCTCCGTTTTCAACCGCTTTTTTAATACCAATATTGTTTCCGGCAGCAAAACCAAGGTTTTCTCCAGTTTCAATAACTTCCATTTTCGGATATTTCTTTTTAATGGCTTTGAAGGAATCGTCGGTCGAACCATTGTCTACCACGATAATTTTCAGATAGTTTCCAACAATTGATAGCTGACCAACTGATTTTAGACACTCCAGGGTGTCTCTTTTCCCATTCCAATTAAGAATAACAATTGCTATTTCTCTCATCTGAGAAGTTTACGGAGGGCACGCCCTATAACTCCGGGATGTCTGAACTTTTTAGCAACTAACCAATGGTCAATTTGCGCTTCTGCCTCGGTTACCACATTTTCTATATCAGGCTCTTTTATCTCTTCCTCCTTAAACTTTTCTTTCTCCCATACTTTAATGTAAACAACAGCTTCGGAGAGCGCCTGCAACAGAGCCAGTGCTATTCCATGCACACCATCTTTATAACCTTCTCCTACAAAATATCTACTTAAAAATTCTCCTACCGGCTTTTTGACCAGATCTTGCCAGTCGAATTTGTAACCTTCATCAATAAGTGCTTTAGCCTGAATGTCTGTATATCTATCCATGCGGGCGAGGTATTGAGAAACGGAATTATAATTGTGGTGGACAAGCGCGTAATCTAGTTTTGCCTCAAGATCTAACCCTTTACCTTGAGTCACGGGCACCGAATGGATAATTTCATTCCAGACAACTTTTCCTTTTTTAAAAAAACGGATATTATAGTCAGGCCACCATCGGGAATGTTCGAGCCAGCGGCCAAAAACGATATTTTTCCGTGGAAGACGATAATAGTCAGCTTTGCCTGTCTTTGTTAATTGTTTTAATTTCTTGACAAGCGAGAGTGGAGTTTCTTCGTCGGCATCTAATATTAGAATCCAATCGCTCGTTGCGCGGGAAATTGCATAATTTCTTGCAGGTTCTACATAACCTGTTAGTTTATGTTTAAAGACTTTAGCCCCAGATTTTTTGGCGATTTCAACCGTTTTGTCGGTTGATTCCATATCAACCACCACAATCTCGTCTGCCAGATCTTTTACTGAGGCCAGACAACGAGGGAGGTTTTTCTCCTCATTACGCGTGTTAATTACAACAGATATAGCCATCTTATCTTGTAAATTGTAGCACTAACCAAAGCTACTTCGCCAGAAGCCCTGATTTGTTAATTTTGTAGATATCCACTTCGCTGTTTTCGAAAATTCGCAATATTCCAATCTGAGTCTCTCCTAAAGTTGCCCTTTGAGGCTTAACCCAATAAATATAGCGAATACCGTTCTCTTCTAAAAAACCCCTCACCCTATCTTGATTTAGATTTCCAAGCCAATCTAACACTTTTTTGCGTCGATCCTTCCAGTTGTAGTCAGTAATGTCCATATTGACTTCATCTTCTAAATAAACAGGTTGGGCTGAAAACGCTGCAACGTAAGCTGTTGATTCGTAAAGATATAATGGCCTCGGCGGGTTGACAATCGCCTTTTCAGCCGCGGTTCTGTCAAACGGATAGGTCAAGACAATACCTTTTGGCTGGCTTTTTAAAAACTTTAGAGCCTCAAGCTCTGCCGTTGAAATTTTGGCAGGAGGCCTGGCGGGAAGGTAATGGTACCACAAGGTCGAAAAACTCGTGGGTACGGTCAATAAAACGAGTATCGTTCCCCAAACAACTCTATTCTTGTTTTTTTCTAACCACTGACCTGCCACAATACCCGCAAGAATGCTGGAGAAAAAGAGTGAATAATAAGTAAATTGGATAGTATTCCAGGGTGTACCTTTCTGCAGGAAAAACATCGGGATTAGTGCCCCTCCAACAATCACACTGGCTGAGAAAGTCTCTACCACCCCCAAACCCCTCCAGTCCCTAATCCATCTAAACACCAATATCTCCTTAATACCCCTAGTTCCTAAATTTCCAAACCAAAAAATCGCGAAAGCGATAGTATATGCAGGAATTGCTTTTACGAAATTCCCTCCAGATTTATACGCCATCATCGCGTCAAAATAACGCTGCCAGCCGAAGCGGTCTGATAAAGCCATCATTGTTTCCAAAAACCAAAAAGGTTGATAAACCAACAGATCTCCCTCTGTTCTGGTAAAAAGCTTAAAGGCGATAAAGGAAATTGCACCCGAGGCAACAGATGCAATAAGATAGGTAAAGTTTTTATCTCTTATTACTCTCAATATACCCAAAAAACCCAACCCGCCCAGCGCCAAAATTCCTGCGTAAACTTTAATTTCTATAACTAAGCCGAAAAACAAAACCACACCAAGTAAATATTTCCAATTTTTTGTTTTATCAAACCTTACTAACGCGATAATTCCAGCCAATAAAACAATTAGGGACGCCGCAAAGGGAGGGTTTAACAAGGTTGAAACCGAAGATTGAGCCCAAAACATAGATTCTCCGCCAACCTCACCGTCACGCAATAGGGTTACTATCCAACCAAAACTTCCACCAAAATAAACAAAAAACAACGACCACAAAGCTTGTACTTTTGAATTTGTAAAATCTAAAACGAGCTTGTAAGATAACCAACCAATTAACAAAGCGAAAAATGGAGGGAGTATTTGAAAATAGAGGTTAAGCGTCGGAATACCAGAAATTTGATGTAAAAAGGCGACAAATAAATCAAAGCCCAGGTGATAATTTTTGAAAACTTCATTAGAAAATACCGGCATATTGCCAAGATTATAATTATTTGCAACTAGATGGTTAATTAAAGCCAAATGCCAAACCCCGTCATGTCCGTTTGGACCCCAAAACCCTATACCTGAAACACACTCCGCATTCCAACAAACCCCACTCTTGACCATGGTTAAACTCCACGAAATAGTCCCCAATAGAAGGATTAGAAGGAAAAGAAATTTATCTTTTAATAAGCGCATAAAAAACCTTTCTCGCGTCTTTTAATAAGGTTTGCCCCACAAGTAGTAATATTCCGAAAGAATAAACTAGCCCTCCAAAAACCAGGAGTATGACTACCCACTGCAAACTTGGCGGCATCATATTCCGGATTATTAGCAAAATTATTCCCATGCCCAAAGACGCAACTAAAGGCTTTAAAACAGGTGTGCCGAGAGTAAACGAGACGTATTTCCTGATTATAATAATTGCAACGACAGAGGAAGCCGAGACTAATGCGTAGCCTACTGCAGCGCCGTTTATGCCGTAGTTGATTGCCAAGTAGGGAATTAACAACCAGTTCAATATTGTCCACATAATCATTAAATAAAAGGTGATTTTTATCTTTCCGATTGCGTTTAAAGCATTGGTTAAAGGTGTCGTTACAGCCGCAAAAAGCGCACTTGTCCCGAACATACTCAGGGCAAAAAGAGCAGGCTGCCATTTTGCATACCTGGGAACAATCTCGATAATTACCGGGGCAAGGATTGCCAACCCAATAACTGCGGGAAAAACCAGAAAGCAGACAAAAAAGACTGCGCGCGAAACCGCGTTTGCTAACTCATCTTCCTTACTCTGTAAACGCGAAAAAGCCGGGAAGGTAACTTTTATTACCTGATCCATAAAAAAGCGTAACGGCGCCTGTCCCCACTTTTGTCCCCACATTAAAAGACCAATACCAGAGTCTCCAAGTATTCTTCCCAGTACTAATATAAGACCATCATCTTTAAGCATTGCCAAAAAGGTGTTGGTTTGATATGGAACCCCAAACCGCAGCAATGTTTTTAGTGCTGATTTCGAGAAAGCAAATCCGGGAGTCCAAGGCTGGAGAATATAAGTCAGCACGAGTCCCACTAAAGCTTGCAGTAGAACACCAACAGTAAAGCTGGTTAAACCAAACCCTTGAGTAGCTAAATAAATTACTGTCGCATTGAAAACTATCGTATCTGCAATCTGAGGAATAATTAGTTTTTCAAATTGTAGTTTACGTTCTAATATGACTGTCGGGATCGTTCTTAAAGAAGAAATAAAGAAAGACACCCCAAGAGCCCAAAGTAAATAGACAATTTCGTCAGACCATTTATAAAAGTCTTGTAAAAAAGGTGTGGCGAAAAATAAAACGACAAGTAGAAATATTACTAATGACTGTTGAATTAAAAACGTCGATTTTAAATCTTCGTCAGTCAACGCTTCCTTTTTTTGAATTAAAGCTCCAGCCAGACCAATATCTGAAAAGTAAGACAGAAAATTTTTAACAGCCAAAACAAGAGAATAGGTTCCCAGTTGTGCAATCTCAAATAAAGAGCCATAAACACCAAAGGCTGCTAAACCAACAATTTGCAGAAAAAAAGTACGGAAGGTTAAAGCCACGACACCTGAAACTGTCCGTTTTTTAACAATTTCAAGATTGATTTCTTCTGCCGGATCAGAGATTAATTGATCTGCCACTCTTAAATAGTAACAGAAGGGCACCCTGGTGTCATTTAGGATTCGTTTTCACAATTCTAAAAGCTACAGTTTTGTCAGGATATTTTATTTCTTTTATCAAAGTTAACCCATGTCTCTCAATTTGTTCAGGAGATATCGCTAACTCGTCACCTATTAAATATTCCTCCACTAACAAATCTTTTTCCCAATTGATCGGCCTGGTAGTAATATTGTCAAACTTTATTGTCGTCTTGCGGTTCATATCTGTGTAATAATTCTCAAGATCTATTTCCTTATTTTCCTTTTGATATTTGGCAGGATCGTATTGTAAAAAGAACGCCAGCTCGATATATGGCTCTTCGCGGCTATTATCAATAATTACGGGCAAGCTGGAGTCAAAAGTTTTTATAGTGGTCACCACTTTGTTCCAGCCCCAATCCCAATCGCGAGCTCTAAAATATTCGTTGAGCAAGATTGCTGAACTGTAAAGTTTTCCGAGACTGTAAACCAGCAACAAAACCGAAAATATGGCGACGCCTGGTAAAAAAACTTTTTTTAGTCCCAATTTCCCTAATAATCCTCTTGCCCATACAAAAACAGAGATTATTCCCAGACTAATAATAATCGTTTGCGGGATAACCAACGGTAAAGCACGATAAGTATTATAAGGGTCACGAGTAATTGCGGCTGGGATTGGAGCAAGAAGTAAAAGTGTTAAAACAATAAACTTTAGTTCTCCAAGTTTCGACTTTGTAAAGATGTATAATCCCACAAGGTAAAAAGGCAGCTGCCAGATGAAAAACGTAGCAAGCTCGGGAAAAGAGCTTCTCGGTTCGTAATCTCCTACGTTAAACATTAGCCGCGGTGAAAAGTAAGAAAGGTATAAAGCTATAAACTCTTGTACAGACAAAAACCAGCGTGAGTTAACAAGCCACGAGAAAATCCCTTGGTAGTCAGCGATGAAACCCGCAGGAACCCTTGCTTCAGAGAAAATGTTTAACCCAGCCGCTCGAGCCAAAAACCCGGGGGTAGTAATAATAGATAGCGTTGGTATTGTTAACACAAAGCCGACAACGCAAGCTAAAATTAACCATTTTTTGTGTGTTTTACTAAAAATTATTTTCTTGTGTCTTAAGGCCAGGAATATAACCACAAGCGGGGTAACAAGCCTTTGGGAATGATATGCAGGAACAGCAACTGCAAAGAGCACTGCGGCGATTAATAATAAAAATGGACGCTGTAGGCTCAAGTAAAAAACATACACTCCGGACAAAAGGAAAAAGAGTGCGAGATTACATTCAACATACGTCCTACTAAAAAGAATGTGCCACGGAGAAATCGCAAAAAGGAACGTGGTCAAAAATGCAAGCGGTAACGACATGTTTTTAGGAGTAAGTTTTCTAACCAGAAGGAAGAGAATGGGTATTGTTAAAATGCTAAAAAGAAACGAGGGAAAACGTACGGTAAACGGGGTTAAACCGAATTGTGGAATTAATGGAGCAATCAAGTAAATATAAACCGGGGTTTTAAAATCCGTAAAGGAACGGAAAACAATAGGGTAATCTTTACCGAATTCATCTTTGCCTGTTTTTAATATCGAATAAGCGCTATAGCCTTGACCTGCTTCATCAACATATAAACCAGCAGGAGCTTCTCCCAATTTATAAAACCGGGTTAAAAAGGCAAGTCCAAATACTAAAAGCAAAATTAAAGTGATTAATATTTTTTTCACTGGTATCCTAATAAAATTCTTAACAATTGCGGTACGGTAAAAATCCAAAAAGCACCCGCTGTGTATTTCCAATATTTACTAAGGGAAACAATATCCAATCCACCCAAAATGACCAAAGATATTGGCAGCCAAAGAAGAATATCTATCCTATCAAAGTTTTCCAATAATGTCAGGTATATCAACGAGGGAATAGTAATTTGGAGAATAAGTTTCTTGTGCTTTAGTCTATTGAAGAAATATAAACCTGTAAGAAAAAAGATAATACTAACAAAGGGGAATTTTTTTAAATTTTGATTCCCGATGATTTGTTTTGGATGAAAACCAAAAAAATAGTTGTTTAAGTCGGTTAAAGCCAGCAGGTTGTTGCTAGCTTTATCTAAATATATCCTTGCCTTGTTTTGATAAACCCTGGCTAAGAATATTGTCGGGTATAAGTTAATTTTTTCTAAAATCCTTTGTTTGGCTTGGTAATCTTGTTGGAAGATAGTTTTGGTAAAATTCTCTAAAGGAAAACTCTGCTTACCGCTATTAAAAAAAAGGTTTAAAGGCCAAAAAAACAAAATGAAGAATGCTATTAATTTTTTCATTAATTTAGTCCGCCTTTGCGAAACCCGAGGAATTTATTCCTCGGGTGAAGCGAAGTGTTTGATTATATCAAATTATTGCTTCGGCGGATTTCAGCCGACGAAGCACGTGACGAAGAATCCGAGGGTTAAAACCCTCGGAGCTTCAATTTAGCTGTTATCTCGAAACGTGTACTTGTATCGGGCGGATTGCCCATGTCTTCATAGTAAACTGTGATCGTCGGGTCTTGATAATACAATCTCAGAGCATCCTCCCTGTTTAAAATTATTGATGCTTGCTTAGACGTTCCTCCCCAATCTTCAGCTACAAACGGGTAATTCGGATCGTTTTTTATGTAAAACACGGCTCCTTTTGGCAAAGTTGGATACTGGGAAGATATCTGGCCAATTAGTTTTTCAGCCAACCTTCCGCGAGTTGCCGCCCAATAAGTGCTATCACCCAAAGTAACTGACGTGGCGTTTAGTATAAATAAGGCCGCTACTAAAAAAGCCACCACCACTCTAGCAGATAGTTTTTTTGTGTTTTCTGCAAACTTAAACATAACATAACTTACAAGTAGTGAAAATGCTGCCAAAACTGGATAAAGATAATATGTTGACTTATGCCAAGGTAAGACAGCAACAGGCAACAATCCCACAACAAACCATATAATAAGCAGGAGTACTTTTTTGTTAAGCAATATCTCTTTCTTCTTAAGAAATAGATAGGAAGTCAGATACAAAAGACCGAATAAAGCTATAAAAAATGCAGGGAAAATAATTTTAAAGTAATTTCCCCAGTAGTGCATAAGACTCGGGTTTAACTGTAATCCTGAACGCACAAAGTCAATTAACATCTCAGGTAAACCCAAAGCCCAGCCGGAGTACCAAGCGTAAGTGTTGATTAGTTTGGGCAAAGAAAACACGCTTTGATATTGAACCTCGTTTTTCGAAAATCCGATTATGGAAAAATCTAAATATAGGTAAATAAGAGTTAGCCCAACAAACGGTAAGGCGCGGCGCCAATTTATTACGGTTAAGAGCAAGGGCACAACCACAGCAAGTTCGTGTGAGGCTAAGGCAACAAGAAAAGTAAGAAGTGCCCAGCGTGCGTGTTTTTCGTAAAAAAGCAAAGTCTGAAGGATAAAAATTGTCGCCCCGAGTACTTGAACCCCTCCTGTTAAATAATAGAGTGTCGCTACATTTGTAGCCGAAATACCAAAAAATAACGCCGCAAAACCAGAAATCCTTTTGTCTCCTAACCATTTCTGGGTGAAAGTGTAGACCAAAACGATGTTGGTAAAATGCAGTGCTAGCTGGAAAACGCGGTAGGGAAGTTGGTTTAATCCAAAAATTGAATAAAAGATGTTAAAGAATGCTTCGCGGAATACAGGGCGGTAAAATGCAATCCCACGCTCTTCAAACGGATAAAAACCAAATAAATTTAGAAAACCGTAAAATGAACCATTAGTCTGGCTAATTGTAATATGAAAAAAATCGTCTTGGGAAAAATAGACCCCTAAAACTTTGTAATAAAAAATAAGGACTAAAGCAAAAACAGGTAGAAGAAACTTAAGGCTCGCCAACACAATACTATTCTAACAAAAGCAGAAATCTCGTGTGGTAAAATTATCTCGCCTTGCATAGATTTGCCCATTTTTCAGGTTTTGTTGATCTTACAATAATTATTGTTGTCTTCATCGTCGTTACGGTAACAGGCTTTATCGTAACCCAAAACAGAAACCAAACTCAAAACCTCATGCCGGTTGAGGTTTCAACCACATCTTTGCCCCAACCCGATGTAAGTCCAACTCCAGAAGCCTCTCCTTCTGCTCAACCCTCACTATCAGCCTCACCCTCCACGATACCCAGCCCTTTACCATCTCCTAAACCAACTCCCTCTCCGGTTTCCGCAGTGTCAGGTCCTCCAGGTAGTAGTTATTCCAAAATTGCAGTTAAAACAGAGCGGGGCAATTTTACAGCTAGTGTAGTTTCAATCGACATGGCGGGAGTGCGTATGGTTACAGACACAGCTAATGAGGATAATTGCACAACAGACTGTCATGTTCGGTCACTTGCAGATTATGTAACCAGCAACGGTGGATTTGCCGGAATTAATGGAAGTTATTTCTGTCCCGAAACTTACCCTGATTGTACTGACAAGAAAAATTCATTTGACTTTCCCGTATACAATTCTCGTCTTGCGAAATGGATAAATAACGATAAACTCTTTTGGAATAGCCGTTCAATGGTTTATTACGACGGAGGCGGCATGCATTTTCAGCGTGATGCCAACTCGTTTGGAGGAGGTTTATCAGCAGGTGTAGTCAATTACCCTGGTTTACTTGACAGTGGAAATGTAATTGTTGACGAAGGAAGTCTATCCGAAAAACAAGCAGCAAAAGGTACAAAGGGTGGAATCGGAATCCGTGGAAACACAGTTTATCTAGTTATTGCCTCGGGTGTTAACATGGCCGATTTCGCCCATGTTTTCAAAAGTTTAGGAGCAGACTCGGCGCTGAATTTAGACGGCGGCGGCTCATCGGCACTTTGGTTTGGAGGTTACAAAGTAGGACCTGGGAGAGCACTGCCTAATGCAATTATTTTTGCCAGATAATCTAAATTAAACTTTTCTCCATGCCAATATTTCGTTTTTAACACATTCATTCCCAATTTGATCTTTAAAAATATATCCAATTTTTCCATTTTCAAGAATTACTGGACGATGAAA
>ORJL010183578.1_pt1 | contig 14632 bp, 11 predicted proteins | sample 1779941 | NCBI WGS metagenome assembly ORJL01 (sample SAMEA104232317, study PRJEB22302) | groundwater metagenome | biome: forest; feature: aquifer; material: groundwater | place: USA | collected 2011-08-07 | depth 5.8 m
CGCGATCATGGTCGGATCGGTGTGGCCGATGGCGTGGCGCTGGCAGCGCCTGCTCGCCGCACGCGGCGTCCACGACTCGCTGCGCTGGCTCGTGCGCAGCTATTTCGTCGGCTACGCCGCCGGCCAGATCCTGCCGACCTCGCTCGGCGGCGACGCGTCGCGGATCTACGAGACGAGCCGGCGGCACGAGGGAACGAGCGGCGCCGCCGCGGGCACGGTGCTGCTCGAGCGCGCCCTTGGCGGCACGGCGACGCTCGTGCTCGCCGCCGCCGGGTTCGCGCTCGCGGTCGGCCGCTACGACGTCGGCGGCTACCTGTGGATCGAGCTCGCCTTCGTCGTCGCCGCCGCGTGCGCCGGCGTGCTGCTCTTCTCGACGCGCCTGCACTGGCTGCTGCAGCGAACGCGGCCGCTGCTGCGGCTCCTGCGCGTCGAGCGGCCGCTGCGCGAGGTCTACATCGCGGTGCACTCGTTCCGCACGACCCCGCGGCTGCTGCTCTCGATGTTCGCGCTGACGCTCGTCGTGCAGGCGGTGCGCGTGCTCGCGATCTGGTGCGCGGCAAAGGCGGTCGGCGTCGATCTCTCGCCGCGGCCCTACTACGTGATGGGCCCGCTGCTCTTCCTCGTGATGCTCGTGCCGTTCACGGTGAACGGGCTCGCCGTCCGCGAGTCCTTCTTCGTGTCGTTCCTCGGCACGCTCGGCGTGCCGGCCGACCCCGCGTTCGCGACCGGCTTTCTCTTCTTCGTCGTCACGATCGCGCTCTCGCTGCCCGGCGCGGCGATCGTGGGCTGGCAGGCACTGCGCGGAGGAGCGCGAGCTGCGGTGCCCCGATGAACGACGCCTCGGTCGTGGTCGTGACGTACAACGGCCTGCCCTGGATCGAGCAGGCGCTCACGAGCGTGCGGGGCGTCGAGACGGTGCTCGTCGACAACGGCTCCAGCGACGGGACCGTCGCGTTCGTCCGCGGGCGCTTTCCCGGCGTCGCCGTCGTCGAGCAGGAGAACCGCGGCCTCGCCGCCGGCTGGAACGCCGGCATCGCGCGCACGAGCGGGCGGTACGTGCTGCTGTTGAACTCCGACGCCTGGCTCGACGAGGGCGCGCTCGACGCCCTCGTCGCGTTCGCCGACGCCCATCCCGGCGCCGCGGTCGTCGGGCCGCGCCTGCGCAACCCCGACGGCACCCTCCAGCGCTCCGTACGCGGCTTTCCGACGCTCTGGCGGCTCGCGACCGAGTATCTGTACCTCCGGAAGCTGGCGCCCCGCTCGGAGGCGCTCAACGCGTTCTACGCGGGCGGGTTCGCGCACGACGAGATCCGCGAAGCCGATTTCCTGATGGGCGCGGTCTGGCTCGTGCGCCGCGCGGCGATCGACGAGGTCGGCCCGGCCGACGAGAGCTTCTTCCTCTTCAGCGAGGAGGTCTACTGGGCCTACCGCTTCCGCGGCGCAGGCTGGACCTCGCTCTTCTTCCCGGGCGCCGGGGCGACGCACGTCTACGGCGCCTCGCACGGGGGGCGGCTCTTCATCGAGAACCAGCGCGGGCACCTGCGGTTCCTCGCGAAGCATCGCGGCGCCGCGTACGCCGAGCGGGCGCGCGCCCTGCTGCGGCTCTCGCTCCTGCTGCGGGGCGCGCTCCTCCGCGGCGAGCGCGGCCGGACCGCCCGCGAGGCGGCCGCATGGCTCGGCTCCGGGCCCGTCGGCGACCTGATCGCATGAGCCTGAAGGTCCCGCCGCTGCTGCTCGCCGTGCCGCTCCTCGGCGTCGCCCGGCTGCTGCCCGAGCACGGCGTCGGCCTGTGGCTGCGACTCGCGGCCGCGACGCTCGTGCTGCTGCTGCCGGGACGGATCGTCGCCCGCGCCCTGGGTCGGAGCGTCGGCGCGGCAGGGGCGCTCGCCTGGTCGTGCGCGCTCGTCGCGGCGGCGCTCGCGTTCACGTTCGCCGTGCACGGCTCGCTCGACCTGACGCTCGCGCTCGTGCTCGTCGCCGGCCTGGTCGCGCTGCCCTTCTCGTGGCGCGCGCCGTCGCGCCGGCGGTCCGAGCTGCGCGGGCGTGGCATGGTCGCGCTCGCGGGCGTGGGGCTCGGGATCGCGCTCTGGAGCGTCGAGGGAGTCGTGCACGGCGACGCGCTCTTCCACCTCGGGCGGGTGCGCAAGCTCGACGAGCTGGGCGCGCTGTCGTTGCGGGCGGTCGGCGAGTTCAGGGACGGCGGCCTGCACCCCGGGTACGCGTTCCCGCTCTGGCACGGCTGGCTCGCGCTCGTCGCGAAGCTCGGCGGCGTCGACCCGACGTCGGTGGTGCTGCACGAGTCGAGCATCCTCGCCCCGCTCGCGCTCGTCCTCGCCTTCGAGCTGGGGCGGGCCGTCTTCCGCTCCGCCTGGCTGGCCGCGGGGACGGTGCTCGTGCAGGTCTCCCTGATCGCCCTGGCGCCGGGTGGGGGCGGCGCCTACGCCACGCTCGAGCTGCCGGGGACCGTGGCCCGCCAGCTGCTCGTTCCCGCGGTGATCGCCCTCTTCTTCGGCTTCGTGCGCGAGCCCTCGTGGCAGGTCGGCGCGGCGCTCGGCGCGGTCGGCCTCGACCTCGCCTTCGTGCACCCGACGTACGCGCTCTTCGTCGCGATCCCGCTTGCCGGCTTCGCGCTTGCGCGTGCGCTCGTCGCCGGCGCCGACGGACGGCGGAGCGTGGGCGGCCTGCTCGCGTTCGGCGCGCCCGTGCTGGGAGTGTTCGCCTGGCTCCTGCCGCTCGTACGCGAGACGCAGTCGCACGCTCCGGGGGCGGCGGAGCGGGCGCGCGGGCTGAAGCAGTACGCCACCGACCTCGTCGTGCACTCGCCCTCGAGCTATCACCTGGCGCCCGGCGTCGTCGCACGCACGGGTGCGATTGCGGTGGCCGCGCTCGTCCTCGTGTCGCTCGCCGCGCTGGCGGCACGGCGGCGCTGGAGCGCGCTCGTGCTCGGCGGCACGGTGCTCGTGCTCGCGCTCGAGCTGCCGGCGTTCGTGTTCCCGCACTTCTCCGACCTCGTGTCGCTGTCGCAGTCGAGGCGCGCCGCCGGATTCGTTCCGTTCGCGCTCGCGCTCGTCGGCGGCGCGGCCGTGCTGGCGCGCGTCGCGGGGCCGCTGCTCCCGCCGGCCGCGCTCGCGGCGGGCATCGTGCTGCAGCTCGAGTTTCCGGGCGACTTCGGGACGAAGCTCGACCAGGGCGGTCCGGCGGTGGCCACGTGGATCGCGCTCTGGGGCGGGCTCGCAGGGCTCGTCGCCGCTGCCGCGCTCGTGCGCTCGGGCAGGGGACGCCTCGAGCGGCCGGGCGCCGTCGCGGCGCTCGCGGTGCTCCTCTTCGTGCTCCCGGTCGCCGTCCACGGCTTCGCCCACTGGGACGCGCGCTTCACCTCCGACCGGAGCGCGCTCACGCCGGGTCTCGTGCGGTATCTCCGGGAGGACGTGCCGAAGCGTGCCGTCGTCTATGCGGATCTCGAGACGAGCTACCGGATCTCGGCGTACGCACCGGTCTACGTCGCGAACGGCCCGCCCGCCCACGTCGCCGACACGAAGGCGAACCGTCCGTACGCGCGCCGCGCAGACCTGGGCCGCTTCCTGCGCACCGGGAGCCTTGCGATCCCGCGCTCCTACCGGGCGGGCTGGCTCGTGCTGCGGCGCGGCGAGCGGGCCCGGTCCGGGGCGACGCTCGTCTACCGTGATGATCGCTTTCGCGTCTACCGCCTATGAAGCTCCTCCTCGTCACGATGTACTTCCCGCCGTCAGGCGGCGGCGGCGTGCAGCGGCCGCTGAAGTTCGCGAGCCATCTGCCGGCACTCGGCATCGAAACGCACGTGCTCGCCCCCGACGACTCGAAGTGGATCCACTCGGACGCGGAGCTGCCGCTCCCGACCCAGGCCTGGGTGCACCGGGCGCGCTACGTCGGCCCGGGCGGCCGGCGCGTCGCGGACGAGCTGCACGGGCGCAGCGGCATGGATCTCGCGCTGCGCCGCGCGTCGACGATCGGGCGCAGGCTGCTGCTGCCCGACGAGAACGTGACGTGGAACGCGACCGCGATCCCGAAGGCGATCTCGATCGCGCGCAGCGAGGGAATCGACGTCGTGCTCACGACCTCGCCGCCCGGGTCGGTGCACCTGATCGGGGCGGCGGTGAAGAAGGCCACGAGCGCCGCGTGGGTCGCCGACCTGCGCGACTCGATCGTCCTGCATCCGCACCGCTCCACCGAGGGCGCCGCCGCCTTCGTCAAGGAGAAGGCGCGCGCCGGCGTCGCTCAGCTCGTGGCGCGGCAGGCCGACGCGATCGTCACCGCGGCCGAGGCGATCTCCGAGGAGACGCGCTCCCTCGAGCCGAAGGGGCGCGTGGTCACGATCCCGAACGGGTGCGACTTCGACGACTTCGCCGGGCTCGAGTATGCGCCGACGGATCGCCTGCGGCTCACGCATGCGGGCTCGTTCTTCGGCAAGCGCGACCCGAAGCCGTTCCTGCAGGCGCTCGCGGACTCGAAGCTCGAGGACGTCACGGTGCGGTTCGTGGGCGACTTCCGGCCCGGCGACCGCGCGTTCCTCGAGAGCCTGCAGCTCGGCGACCGGGTGGAGATCGTCGACTACGTCCCGCGGAGAACGTCGCTCGCGATGCAGCGCGAGTCCGACGCGCTGCTGTTGCTGATCCCCGAGGCCGGCGGCCGGGGGCGGGGCGTCCTCTCCGGGAAGGTCTTCGAGTATCTCGCGGCCGAGCGGCCGATTCTCGCGCTCGTTCCGCCCGACGGAGCGGCGGCGAAGCTGATCCGCGACACGAACGCGGGCATCGTCGCCGGGCCCGACGACGTGGCGGCCATCCGCGACGCCCTGCTCGACCTGCACGCGCGCTGGCGGGACGGCAGGCTCGAGGGAACGCCGCTGTCGCCCGAGTGGCGGGAGAAGCTCTCGCGGGGCGCCCGGGTCGAGGAGCTCGCCGACCTCTTGCGGGGTCTCCGGTGAGCGCAGCGTCGGTCGCGCTCCCGCGCGCCCTCTCCCGCACGCGCGCGACGAGCTTCTTCCTGCTCGCGACGTTCTTCTGCGTGACGTTCGAGAAGGTGCACTGGAACCTCGCCGGAACGCTCGGCATCGCCGACGTGCTGACGGTGCTCTTCCTGGGCTCGTTCGCGCTCACGAGTCGCGGCCCGCTGCCGCGCACCGCGGCGATCCTGCTCGGCTTCTTCGCCGCGTTCCTCATCGTGTACCTGCTCGGGTACTTCAACCTCGGCGACAAGCAGGCGCTCGACCAGTTCACGAAGGGGATGGTCAAGTTCGTCCTGCATTTCCTGTTCCTGATCGCTGCGATCACGTACCTCGTGCGGCGCGGGCAGCGGTACTACTGGCGCGCGCTCGGCTGGTTCGGTGCAGGGCTCGTCGCGAACAGCGTCTACGGCGCGCTGCAGCTTCTGGCGGCGCGCGCCGGGCACAACCTCGACGCGACGGTGCTCTCGCCGCTGACGGGCGGCGCGAGCGCGATCAACGTCTACGGGTCGGTGAACGGCTCGAGCGTGTACCGACCGAACGCGCTCACGGGCGATCCGAACCATCTCGGCGTGATGCTCGTCGTGCCGTTGCTTGCATTGACGCCGCTGTATCTGCGGCTGGAGCGCGGGCACCGCTTGAAATGGAAGCTCGGCCTTGCGCTCGCATTCATGCTGCTGATGCTGCTCGCGACGCTCTCACGCAGCGGCGCGCTCGGGTTGATCGTCGGGCTGCTCGTGCTCGCGCTGCCGTACCGGCGGTTCGTGTGGTCGCGTGCGTTGCTGGCGCCGCTCGGCGGGCTTGCAGTGCTGCTCGCCTACGTCCTCTACTCGCGTTGGCACTTCTTCTCGGTCGTCCTGCGTTCGCGCGTCCAGACCGGAGGCGCGTCCACGTCGACGCACTTCGCTGTCTACGACTTCATTCCGTCGGTGCTGCACACGCATCCGCTCCTCGGCCTGGGCTTGAACACGTTCTCGGTGTACTACGAGTTCGTCACCGGCAAGACGAACTGGGGTCCGCACTCGTACTGGGTCTCGCTCATCGTCGAATCGGGCCTTGTCGGCCTGTTGCTCTTCTGTGTCTTCGTCCGCTATGTGTTCCTGCGGCTGCGTGCAGCGCGTGCGCTCGGCCGGCTGCTGGACGCGGCGGGCGATGCGAACGGCCACCGGGTGCGCCCGCTCGCGTGGGGCTTCACGGCCGCGCTCGCAGGGACGATGGCGGCGAACGTCTTCTACCTGACGATGCAGTTCTATTACTTCTATGCGTTCCTGGCGCTCGCGCTGCCCGTCGTGTTCGCGAAGCGCCGCGTGGCCTGAATGGGGCGCCGCCCGAGCCTGGTGCGGCCCCTGCCGGCGCTCGCGCTCCTCTGCGCACTCGGTTTCGCCGCGACGTTTCTCGTCGCGCTGCACACCGGCCGGGGGCTCCACGACGACAGCATCCTGTTCGCCCGGGTCAGCGGTAACCCCGCGCTACCGGCGCGCGCCACCGGCGCCGCCAGGACTCTGCTCTTCGGCATCGACGCGACGTTCGTTGCCGGTGCTTCGGTGCTGCTCGTCGTTGTGTCCTTGCTCCAGAAACGCGTCGCCCGCGCGGTTGCCGCGGTTGCGATCGTCGCGTGCTCGGTCGTCTCGGTCGAGTCGCTCAAGCACGGGCTGCCGCTGCTCGGCGAGGCGATCCCTGCGGGCCGGGGGGCGACGTTTCCAAGCGGGCACGCGAGCGTCGCGGTGTCCCTCGGGCTCGCCTTGGTGCTCGCGGTGCCCTCCGTGCTACGGCCGGCCGCGGCCGTCGTCGGCGCCGCCTACGCGGCCGGTGTCGGTCTCTCGCTGATTCTGCTCGGTTCACACTTCCCGAGCGACGTCGTCGGCTCATTCTTCGTCTGCGGCTTCTGGGCCGCGGCTATCGCCGCAGCACTGCGGGGCACCGCGTCGCGTCCCACGATCTCGGTGCCGGGGACGTTGGTAGCCCTCGGGGCGGTTGCAGGCGGTTTGATGATTGCCGCGTCGGCGGCGGGCCACCATCGGGATGCGGTCCACGCGCTGCGCTCCGCCCGGCTCGTGGTCGCCGCCGCAGCGTTCGTCGGGATCTTCAGCGTCGCTCTCTTCGGCTCATTCACGGCGCTTGTCGGCGAGCGGCGGGAGTGAAGGTCGCGGTCCTGACAACGTCGTACCCGCGTAGCCCGGACGACGCTGCAGGGAGGTTCGTCGCCGACGCGGTGCAGCACATCCGCGCGCGTGGTGTCGAGGTGGAGGTCGTGTCGCCGGCGTCGTTCCGGCACTTCGGGATCGCCTACGGGCATGGGATCGCCGGCAATCTGCGGACCCGTCCTTGGCTCGTGCCGCTCGTGCCGCTCTTTCTCTGGAACATGCGCCGCGCGGTGCCGCGCGACGCGGAGCTCATCCATGCGCACTGGCTCGCGGCGGGCGCGGTCGCGGCGACGCTGCGGATGCCGTTTGTCGTCCAGGTATGGGGAACCGACCTCGAGCTGGTGCGCCGAGCGCCGTGGCTCGCGCAGTGGATCCTGCGTCGGGCGCGCGTCGTCGTCGCCGCATCCACCTTCCTTGCCGAGCAGGCGCGTGCGTTCGGCGCCCGTGACGTGCGCGTGATCCCAAGCGGGGTCGCGCTGCCGGAGGTGGTCGACGAGCCGGACGTGCCGCCGCATGTGCTGTTCGTGGGCCGGTTGTCGCCCGAGAAGGGCATCCTCGAGCTCGTGGAGGCCTGCGCCGGCTTGCCGCTCGTCGTGGTCGGAGACGGCCCGCTCCGGGCACGGGTTCCGGGCGCGCTCGGCTTCGTAGCGCCTGCGCAGCTCGGGTCGCACTACCGAGCCGCCGCGGTCGTCGCCGTGCCGTCCCGTCGGGAGGGCTACGGCGTCGTCGCGCGAGAGGCGATGGCGTGGGGGAGACCGGTAGTGGCAAGTGCGGTCGGCGGGCTCACGGACGCGGTCGAGGACAGCGTCACGGGGCTACTCGTCCCGCCCCGCGACGTCGAGGCGTTGCGCACGGCGATCAAGCGGCTGCTCGGCGACGGGGGGCTGCGGGATCGGCTCGGTGCGGCAGCGCGCGACAAGGCGCCGTCGTTCGGGGCGGCGGCCGACGCGCTGCTCGCGGTCTACGGCGAGACGTTGCGCCGCAGCACGTAGTTCCCGAGCACGAGCGTGTCCATGCGTGTCTTCTGGAACGTGTCGAGCGCTTCGGCGGGCGCCATCCCGATCGGCTCGTTCTGGTTGAACGACGTGTGGAGGAGGATCGGCACGCCGGTCTGGCGGCCGAACTCCTCGATCAAGCGGTAGTAGCGCGGATCGACGTCACGCTCGACGGTCTGCACGCGTGCGGTGTCGTCGACGTGGTTGATCGCCGGGATGAGCTTCCGCTTCTCCGCACGTGTCTTGTAGACGAGCACCATGAACGGCGAGGGGTAGTCCTGCTCGAACCACTCGCCGGTCGCCTCCGCGAGAATCGACGCTCCGAACGGGCGGAACGGCTCGCGATGCTTGATCCGCGCGTTGAGGATCTCCTTCATGTCCACGCTTCGCGGATCGGCGACGATCGAGCGGTGGCCGAGCGCACGCGGTCCGAGCTCCATGCGGCCCTGGAACCAGCCCACGACGTCGCCCGCAGCGATCCGCTCTACGACGGCCGGAAAGAGCGAGTTGTCGTCGAGCTGTGTCCCGTCGAGCCCGGCGGCGCGGATCGCCGCCGCGAGGTCGTCGTCGCCGTATTCCGGCCCCGTGCCGGCGTGGCGCATGACGAAGCTTCGCGGTTGCCGCAGCTCCTGGTTCCAGACGTAGTACGCCGCGCCGACGGCGCTGCCGGCGTCGCTCGTCGCAGGCTGTACGAAGAGCTCGTCGAAGCTCGTCTCCGGGAGGATTCGCCCGTTCGCGACCGCGTTGAGCGCGACGCCGCCGGCGAGGCAGAGGCTCGTTTGACCGGTGCGAACCTGCAGCCGGTCGACGACGTGAAGGTACACCTCCTCGAGCCGCCGTTGAAGCGACGCGGCGACGTCCGAATAGTGCTTCGTGACCTCGCCCGCCGGGTCGCGGGGCGGACCGAACGTCTCGACGAACTTGTCGGAGAAGATCCGAGCCATGTGCGGCGAGCCGGCGTCCCAGGTCATGTCGACGCCTTCCTTGTCATGCGTGAAATAGTCGAGCTCGAGGACGAACAGGTCACCGCCCGTCTGGAGCGCGTCGCGCATCGCGCGCATGTTCGGCGCCGGATCGCCGTATGCCGCGAGCCCCATTACCTTCCCCTCGTCGCCGTACTGCTGAAAGCCGAGCCACTGGGTGACTGCGGCGTAGAAGATCCCGAGCGAGTGCGGGAAGAGCACCCGGTCGAGCACCTCGTACGCGTTGCCGTGTCCGACGGCCGTCATCGTCGAGGCGAAATCGCCGAAGGCGTCGACGGAGAGGATCGCCGCCTCCTCGAACGGCGAGACGAAGAATGCGCTCGCGATGTGCGCCTGGTGATGCTCGACGTCGTGCGTCTGCGCGCGCAGCGCGTCGTTGTCGATACCGAGCGCCCCGGTGAGCCCCGCCTTCACATCACGGACCTGCGCTGCCTTGTCGAGGCTTGCCTTCAGGTAGCGCGCGCTCGCGCCGCCCCGAACCGTTCGCAGCAGGTCGTGCCCGATGTTCGCGTGCGGGTCGCGCGAGACCGCGATGTGGTCGAGCTCGTCCGGCCGGACGCCGGCCTCGTCCAGGCACCACGTGGCGGCAAGCGCGGGGAACCCCGCCACGTGCTTGCTGCGGGTGAACCGCTCCTCCTCGGCGGCGGCCACGAGCTCGCCGTCGACGACGATCGCAGCGGCGGCATCGCCGTGGTACGCGTTGAGGCCGAGGATCGTCGTCAAGCCGTCGATCTTAGCCAGCCCCGCATAGAGTCACGATCGTGGAGCATTCGACGATCGGCGATCTCGCCTCGCAGTACGACGCGGACTACTACGCCTCACACCTCGGTGCTCCGTACCGATGGGACAACCCGGTGTGGCAGAGGTTCTTCGGGGGCATCGCCGACGCGCTCGTCGCGTACGTCCAGCCGCGCTCCGTTCTCGACGCCGGCTGCGCGCTCGGATTCCTCGTTGCGGCGTTTCGCGACCGCGGCGTCGAGGCCTATGGCATCGACGTCTCCGATTTCGCAATCGGTGAGGTGCCCGGCCACGTCAGGCCGTACTGCAGCGTCGGGTCGATCGGAGAGCCTCTCGGCCGCGACTACGATCTGATCGTCTGCATCGAGGTGCTCGAGCACCTGCCGCCCGAGGACGCAGAATCGGTGATCTCGAACCTGTGCGGCCACGCCTACCGCGTCTTGTTCTCCTCCACCCCGTCCGACGAGGCGGAGCCGACGCACATGAACGTACGCCCCACCTCATACTGGGCACGTCTCTTCGCCGATCGCGGCTTCTTCCGTGACGCGGCGTTCGATGCCGCCGTCGTCGCACCTCACGCGTGCCTCTTCGTTCGGCGCGCGCCCGACGCCAGCGAGGTCGCGGCGGTGTACGAGGAGCTGTACGTCGAATCGCGGCTGCGCAGGTCGGAGCTCGAGCAGCGCATCGTGGCGCTTGAGGCCGCACTCCGAGAGAGGGACCGAATCCGCGCGCGATCGGGCTGGAGGATCTACAACGTGCTGTTCGAGTTCCGGATGCGCGTCGCTCCGCCGGGCTCGGTACGCGGCAGGGCGCTTCGCCGCGCGCTTCGAGCCGCCGTGCGAGGTGTGGAGAGGTGACGCCGGCTCAACCGGACGGTCGACGCCTCCTACAACGTCGCGAGGATCGAGACGACCCATCTCGCCGACGCCGCACGGCATGAAGAATCTCGAGCGGAGGCGCAGACGGTTACCGCCGCAGACCTGAGCGGGACGCGGTCGCACAGTCGCTCCGCCCGGCGTCCGTCTAGCGCGTCAGGCCGACGTTCTGGCCGGCGTGCAGCTCCGCGATGTACCGGCCCACGACCTCCGCAGGATCCCCGAGCGAGTGCACGAGACCGTCCTTCAGGTGCAGCACCCGGTCGGAGAACTGCTGAACCGCCTGCAGGTCGTGGCTCACGAAGACGATCGTTTTCCCCTCACCCCGTAGCCGCTCGAACGTCTCCATGCACTTCTCCTGGAACGCCTGGTCGCCGACGGCGAGAACCTCATCCAGCAGCAGGATCTGGAACTGCACCTGAATTGCAATCGCGTACGCGAGGCGCACCTGCATGCCCGAGGAGAAGTTCTTCAGCTTCTGGTCGATGTAGCGCTCGAGCTCGGAGAACGCGACGATCTCGTCGAAGCTCGCTTCGAGCTCGCGCTTCGAGAGCCCGAGGAGTGTTGAGTTGATCCGAATGTTGTCCCGGCCCGTGAGCTCCGGATTGAAGCCCACGCCGAGCTCGATGAACGGCGACATCACGCCGTCGACAGACAGTTCGCCCGAGTCGGCTCGGTAGATACCCGCGAGGATCTTCAGCAATGTGCTCTTGCCGCTGCCGTTCGCGCCGATCACGCTGAAGAACTCGCCGTTCTCGATCGTGAAGGTCACGCCTCCGAGCACCTGGTTCCGCTCGACTTCGACGCGATGCAGCGGGTGGAGGAAGTACTCCTTCACCGTCGTGCGGTACTCGTGAGGAAGAAGAAAGGTCTTCTTCAGGTCGACCGCCTCGATCGCCGGCATCTACACCCGCTCCGCGAGCCATGGCTCTTCACGGCGGAAGAGCGCTAGAGCCGCGACCAGCAGCACGATCACGATCACGATTGGAATGAGCCGCGCCGCGGGAGTGCCGAAGGCGTCCGCGACGGTGATCTTGTTCGGCTTGAGGTCCGGGTAGAGGACGACCGCGCGGATGTCCTGTAGCACCTGGGCGAACGGGTTGAGGAACACGATCTTCCGGCCCCACGCGGGGAGGTAGCCGATCGGGTAGATGATCGGCGTCGCGTAGAAGAAGACCTGCAGCGCCAATTCCCAGACCTGCCCGATGTCGCGGAGGCGCACGAAGAGTGTCGCGAGAATCAGCGAGACCGCGAACGTGAACACGTAGAGCTCGAGCAGCAGCGGTACGAGCAGCAGCCACGAGGGGCGTGGCCCGATGTGATTCGCCGCCACGAAGATCGCGACCACGAGCAGGTTGATGCCGAACGTAATTGCGGCCGTCAGCGTTGCCGCGGTCGGGATGATCAAGCGTGGGAACGCGAGCTTGCGGAGCAGGGACCCGCGGACGACGAACGAGTTCATCCCAAGGACGGTCCCGTCGTTGAAGAACGTCATCAGGACGATGCCCATCAGGAGGGACACGGGGTAGTAATGCGAGATGCTGCTGAGGTGGAAGATGCGTCCGAAGACGAGGTACAGCATCGTGAAGAGCATGAGGGGCTTGACGATCGACCACACGTAGCCGAGCGCCGACCCCGAGTACTTCAGCTTGAACTCCGCGCCTGCGATCACGTGCAGGACGCGAAGCTGGTGGCGCAGCGCTCTGCGCGGCGCCGCAGGGAGGTTATGGCCGGGAGTCGTCATCGTCAGGGCCGCCGGAGGGTACCCATGACACGCGCGGCGGCGATCCTGCCAAGCCGCCCTACGGCGCCCGATACGCCGCGCGACGCCAGCGCGTAGTCCACGCGCCGAGCGGCATACGAGGCGAGCGTCCGTCGATGCCGACCCGACGATCGTTGCGCCGGCGCTTCGAGCAGCTGCACGAGCGCCTCGACGACCTTCGGCCAGGCAAGCTCCTCGCGCACCTTCTGGAGCTGCGCGCGCGCCCGGGCGATCGCTGCGGGATCGTCCAGCAGCTCGGTGAGCGCCGCGCCCCAGCCCTCGACGTCGCCCGGCGAGACGACGGCTCCGAGCCCCCGCTCGCTCACGAGCTCCCCGAGCGCGTCGCCTCCGGTCGTGACCACCGGGAGGCCCGCCCAGAAGCAGTCAAGGAGGCGCGTGCGGAATGCGAACCTCGTCTCGAGGCTGTCGAGGTGCGCGGAAACGCCGAGGTCGGCGTCGAGGAGATATGCGCCGCGCTGCTCGTACGGAACCCAGCCGGTGTTGAAGAAGACTCCGGCGTCGCGCACGCCGAGCTCGTTCGCGAGCGCGAGCGCGCGGTGCGTCATCTCCATCTCCGGCACGCCGGGGTTGGGGTGCCGAATGCCGAGGAAGACGAGCCACAGCTCGGGACGCGTCTCACGCAGCGTCGCGACGGCCCGGATCACCGTCAGCGGGTCGAACCAGTTCCAGATCCCTCCCGGCCAGAGGAGAACGACGCTCTGCTCGTCGATGCCGGGCACCACGCCGCGAAATGCCGGGCCTGGACGTGGCGGCTCCGGCTCGACCCCGAACGGCACGACCTCGATGAGCGCGCGCAGAGTCGGATCCTGACGATAGGCGTCGTGGTCGATGCGGCCGAGAGCGAGCAACGCGCCCAGCCAGAGGTCGCGCTGCTTCTCGCTCGCGCAGATGAACGCGTCGCCGTAACGGAGCACTGCTTCCTGGACGAGCGCGTTCAGTCCGTAATACGCCTGCTCCGCGCGTCCGAGCGCACGTCCCGCATCGAACGCCAGGTTCTCGATGGTGAGCGGGGCGTAAAGGTCGTAGACGGTGCGCGTTCCCGACTGGGCGAGCGCTCGGAGCGTCGGCACGGGCAAGCGTTGCGCGACGACAGCGTCGAAGCCGCGCGCGAGCCGGGTCATCGCCTGAGCGTCGTAGGGATTCTGAACGACGAGGTCTGCAGCACCCGGATCGATGTCGGTCTCATAGGGGACGAGCAGCGTCACGTCGAACCGGAGCGACAGCTCTTGCGCGAACCGGTAGGACCTGATGCCGGGCCCGGCCATCTTCGACCCGACGTGGTCGCTCGCGACGACGAGCACCCTCATTCCGGCTGCCCCTGCAGCATCCAGGCGAGAAGTGTCGCGTTCGGTCGGATGCGGCGCCGCAGGCGGGCGATCTGTGGTAGCTCTCGGGCCACCGCTGCCAGTCCCCGGCCGACGACGTGGGGATGCCGCGGCAGGCGCAGCAGCTCGCCGGCGACGACCCGCGCCGCCGCGCGCGCCGGGAGACACTTGAGCGCGAAGCGGACGAGGTTGTGATGCGACGACGCGAGCCGGCGGGGCAGTATCGCCTGGGTGGTGACTGCGCCGACGCGATGCCGGACGACGGCTTGGGGGACGTACACGGTCGCCCATCCTCTCAGCCAGGCACGCCAGCACAGGTCGAGGTCCTCCCACTCCATGAAGAACGTCTCGTCGAATCCGCCCAGCTCGAGCGCCATCTCCCTCCGGACGAGCATGGCGGCGCCGTTCGCGCACACGGTCGGCGCGATGTGGGCGGCGCCGGCGAGGTGGTCGAGGCGCAGCCCAGGGATGTACTCCCGCAGGAGGCCGCCGCGCCGGAGAGTCGTGTGCGCGTGAACGACACGGCTCCCGGCCCAGTCGAGCTGCTTCGCGTCGGCTGCGAACCGCGACGGGTCGGCGTCGAGCGCGGCGCCGAGCAGCTTCAGGCAGTCCGGTTCGAGGGCGATGTCGTTGTTCGCGAACAGGACGTAGGCCGACGACGCCTCCTGGGCGCCGCGGTTGTACAGCGAGCCGAGGCCACGGTTCTCGACCACGACCGCAGGCACGTCGAATGAGTCTGCGACGGCGACACTCCCGGCGCTCGACGAGCCGTCGGTCCTGACGCGGATCTGCGCGGCGGCCACGGCCTCGC
>ORJL010717812.1_pt1 | contig 14631 bp, 16 predicted proteins | sample 1779941 | NCBI WGS metagenome assembly ORJL01 (sample SAMEA104232317, study PRJEB22302) | groundwater metagenome | biome: forest; feature: aquifer; material: groundwater | place: USA | collected 2011-08-07 | depth 5.8 m
TCCGGCTCGGGTTCGCGAGAGACCTTCAGTTCATGCAGCTTGACTTCTTTCAGCTTCGGCCCCACATCGTCGTCGGGCAGGTCATCTGGTTTCTGCAGGTTCGCCGGCCGGCTGGGACCCGGTGGCATGCCTGGTTTCTGGAGATCAAAATCTGCCAGGAGAGGATTCAACTCGGAAGGCGGGCGTGAATTGTCAAGCAACGCTCTCTCCTTCGGCGTACATCATGGCGGCCTTGGCAAGGGCGCTGGTGGCGGCTGGAGTCTCTACTGCTTCCGGGTTCTGTGCCCGGTTTCTCTGAGTAATGTACTCTCTTACCATCACCTCTAGCGCCCTGGCTTCCAGTAGAAGTTCATACAACTGCAAGTCAGGCAGAAATGCGCCCATAATCTCCGCCCTGGATTTCTGGTCGGAATGGTCTTCCTTGAATAGCTGGTCGAATCCCCCAAAAGCGCTTTCCGCACTCTTCTCGGGCGCTGGCTGTTCCTGTGGTGGGGCCGGGGCGGCAGTGGCTGGGACCTCCGGCGCGTCGGCCAGCAGGACCTGCGGGGCAGGAATCGGGCTCGCCTCGGACGTGGAACAAGTGCCCTCGGCCGGACTATCGGTTGGCAGCGAAGTGACGGGCTCTGTTGGCGCGGTGGTGGAAGCGGGCTGGACCGCTACATCCGGTTCCTCGACAGACGGACCGGGGGATGGTAAGACATCCGAATCGACCAAAGCCGGCTTTGTTGGGACTTCGATGTCTCCCGGGACCAGGTAGTGAATGAAGGGCAGTCTTGCCCCGATCCTGGCCAACTTTCGAATGAATTCAAACATTGTCGTCTCCCGGTCTTAGCGAACCGAAACAGGAGGAGATGCAGCGGTTCATCGGAAGAACCCCTCCCGATAAGCCTTTTGGAGCATTGCGTGAAGCTCGTAGAAACCGGTCACCTTCTGCTCGGCCAGGCGCTGCAGTACTTTAGCGCGGTGTTCCAGTTGCTGGTATATTTGCTGGCGCTTTTCGTAGGGAATCCCGCGCTTACGGGCGATCTTCTCTTCCAGCAGATAGGAATTCATATGGCCTCTGAAAGTGAACTTGTCCGTGGTGGGATCCCAACCGAAGCTTTCGATGAAGGAAAATGTATCCGCGACTGAATCGTACCCTACTATTTCGTTAATGCTGGTGACTCGTCTTCCCAGGCTGCCGTTGGGCAAGCGTACTTGCTGGGCGATAATCACCACGTTCAGGTTGTCTACATAGGACTTTGGTATGTTGATGGGGGTGCCGGTGAGACGCTGTATCAACTTGGCTACCGAGGCCGCGTGGAACGTGCTCATGCAGGAGTGGCCGGACTGCATCGCCTGAAAGGCTATGGCTCCCTCGGCCCCTCTAATTTCGCCCACGATTATCATGTTGGGCCTTTGCCGGAGGGCGGCCTTGAGGAGGTCGAACATGGTTACCTCTGATGACTCGGCGTTCTTCCCCGTGCCCCTGGTTACGCCTCGAATCCAGTTTGGATGCGGCACCTGGATTTCAGGGGTATCTTCGATACTGACGATCTTGTTCTCGGGCGGAATAAAGGTGGTGATGGCGTTGATCAGAGTAGTCTTGCCCGAGGCGGTTTCACCGGCTACCCAGAGGTTCATGCCTTCCTGTATTACCAAAGAAAGATAGGCGGCCATTTCGTAGGTCAGGGATCCGCCCTGGATAACCTCCAATATGCTCATCGGGACCTGGGAGAATTTTCTGATGGTGAAGTTGCTGCCCCGTTTGGAAACGTCAATGCCGTAGACTATGTTTATGCGCGAGCCGTCAGGCAGCGTGGCGTCGACACAGGGGTTGCGGAAAGTAATGGGGTGTTTGATCTCCTCGGCCAGTTGAACAACGAATTCGTCAAGCTCGTCGTGCGTTGCGAAACCCATGGTTGCCTTTAACCCGCCGAAGACTTTATGTTCCACAAAGATCTGGCCCAGACCGGAGCAGGAGATATCTTCAATGTTGGTGTCTCGTATCAGCGGTTCGAGAACGCCGAACCCTTCCAGCTTTCTCTGCATCAGGTAGCGTGCCCTTTCGTATTCATTGGTCGTCAGCGCCACCTTGATGCCTGTTTTGGTCTTGACGTTGGCATTGTGAGCGGGAGCCCGGGTGTCTTTGTGGGTCTTGACCGCCACCGCGGTTCCCCCCTTCGATTCGGTGTCCTGACGGTCATCAGACGGGAAGGACGCCTTTGCTCCGGCGTTAGGATTCCGTATCATGACTACCCGTTCGATGAGCTGGGCGATCATGTCGAAACGTCTTTCTGGTTCGACGTCTTCCATGTCGCCGACGTGATCGGCCAGTCTTTCCTCGATCGATCTCAAGACATTGTCCATGGGTTCATACAGACAAGGTTCTACGGGTATGTAGTTGTCGCGAATGTCCACCCCGTCGGTGAGGATATGAACGAATACGTTGTCGGTTACCGGGTAGAGCAGATTGGGGTTGCGGAGCCCTTTCATGCTCCGGTTGAGTTTGGAAAAGTATTCAGGAATCCCTATCTTGCTGAGGGGCAGGCCGTGCAGGTACTGGAGCAGGTGAGGGTTTGTCTGGCACTTCTCCTGAATGCCCTTGGGGAGCTTTTTGTAGGTCGGACACCCTGTCGCGTGCTTGCCGCACACTTCGGAGCATTCCGGCGGACACTTGGTAAAGGGAAACGGCAAGTAGTACGTATTGGCCTCCTAGACCTTGGCCTTAGCCAGGGGGATGACTCGCATCCCCAACTTGGGTTCTACTTCGAAGCTGACTACGTCTCCGGTGGGTTTGTCCGCCCCGCGGACCTTGAGGACTTCCAGCATTTTGATCATCCGGTCACCCACCTGCTCAAGCCTGAGCCGAAGGTGAATATCGCATAGGGACCGGCTCCTGGACAGGATGTCGTCGTCGAAGGCGTAGGAGTGGGCTACCAGCAGAATGGAGCGGCCATCGTCGCACATGCTCTTGCAGGTCGAGAAGAAATCCACGATGGCCACAGGGTCGCTGTGGGCTACCAGCAGTGTGATGGAGTCCACCAGTATAAGCTTGAAATGCTCGGGCAGAGTGCGGAAATGGTCGATCAACAGGCGGTATGGCTTCTGGACGTTTTTCACCTTGCTGTTGATCACCAGCGGATAAATCCTGAAACGGTCGATGAGGAAATGGTCCAGGGTATACAGGGACAGCGAGTCCATCTGGGCGATCATGCTTCTAACGGTGTTCTCGGTGCTGTAGTAGGCCACACCGATGTTGGTTGAGGATAGCGCGCCGAAGGTAAGGTGCTGGCACAGCACGCTTTTCCCTGAATCTGAATGTCCTTCGATCAGGCCTAGAGATCCCAGGGGAAGGCCGCCCCCCAACTTCTCATCGAGCTCTCTCAGCCCGCTCAGGACCACGCTCTTCTTTATGACGGTATCGATGCTCATGGGCGGCGCTCCCGTTCCTTCAATTTTGGCTCTTCCTGTTCCTCAGGTTCTTCTGGCTGCAGAGAGATGGAGAATTCTTTCTCGCCGCCGTTAGCTACCGGTAGGACCAGCTTTATCTTAATGGGCCTAACTTCCTCCCTGGCTTTTCTGGCGGCCTCTTCTTCCTGCGCCCTGGTGTTCTCGTCCGCCGTCGGCTTTTCAGTGGTGAAAAGGGATTCGTTTCCGCCTACGATTCCGTGGAGTTCGAGGATCAGTCGGCTCCAGGTATCGGCCTTGCTGGACCGGGCTGCCAATTCGTTAATGTTCAATATGTTCACTATGGCATTCTTGATGTCCTCGTTGCCCCCTTGCCGGTAGGCTTCGAGGAATGCCGCCAGTTGCTGGTCCAGCAGCTTCTGAACGCTCGGCGGAGAGTCCGTTTTCGACGGTTCGGACATGAGGTCTCCCAGCCTCAGGATCGTATCTCTCACCGGCTGGGGCAACGGTCCGATGACTGAATAGACATCCAGCAGGGCCGGCAACTGTTCCCGTCCGATTTCGCGTTTGGCTGTTTCGACCCACCGGATCAAGTTGACCAGCGGGTTTACGTTCTTGGTGGGGGGTTGCGCCTGCGCCTGTGCCAGCGGCGGCTTTGCAGTGTCCTGAACATCTTTATCCTCAGGTGCTTCTTCCGGCTCGGGTGGGGGTCCGGCGCTGGGAGGCTCTGGCTCGGCTCGGTTAGCTTTGTTCGGTGGCTGCTCCGGGTTGTCGAATAGGTCGGAAAGTGACTGGGGTGGGGCGGTCCCTGCCAGGTCCTCAAGGGGCATTGTTGTTTCCAGTGAGTCCATCAACGAGCCGCCGTTGTTTCCGTTTTTTGGCTGTGGTGGTTTCTTTCCGCCTTCTGCCATTTCGGTCTCCTCGGGGGTGGCCTTCTCTTTCTCTCTATGTGCTTGCGGTTGCGAGCCGGAGATGTCGTCTCGGGGACGGGGACGGGAAGTGTCGTTTTGGTCAACAGGCGGGGGTACCTTCATTCCGACCAGGAAGTCGCGAATGTTGGTCATGGTGGCCTTCATTTCGCCCTTGAGCAGCTTCGCTTCGTCTTCCAGAGACTTGATTCTCAGGTCAATGTCCATTGTTGGCAACCTCCGCGGGCGCGCTGCCCTGGGCGATATCTTGCTCGGAGTTCACCTTCGGCCGCATAGGGCTGCCAGCCTCAACAAGGAAGATGCGGATATCCAGCAGGATTTCCTTCATCTGTTCGTTTTCCTGAAGGATGGTGCTCTCCAGTAGATTGACCCTTTGTTCGATGTCCATTTCCTGGTCCATAGTAGTACCTCAAACTTTAATGGAAACGAAGAGTTTTTGTGCCAGTGTGGGCAAAACCACCAGGCAAATCCCGGTGACAGCCGAAGTGATGGCCAGGTTCTGAAATATTCTGTATCGGCTTCCTCCGGCCGCCAGCGTCGGCGCAATGGCATTGGCAACGGTAAATATGAGGACCATGGGGATTACCATACTGTGCATCAGTTCCAGTCCGGCATAATTGAATGAACTGAAGGCCTTGCTGGTTGGCGCTCCTGAGACCTTAGGCATGGCCGCCTCGGCTCCTGATACCATTTTGCCGAAGATCATGATGACTTCAGTAATGAAGGTGAGAAGCACTACCACCGAAGCGTGCATGGCCAGGCAAAGCCACCGGAAGGGTGATGACACGGTCTTGCGCCGGTCGCGGAGAACGGCGATGTTCGTCGAAAACAGCGCGGCGTGGAATCCAGCCTGTTGAGGGTCGCCGCCAAGTTCAATAGCGTCGTAAAACATGCCCACGCTTCTGCTAATCGTCTCGCTCCCTGTTTCGGAGATGAATCTCTGCCAGCAAAGCCTCGGGTTGATGCCGGATGTCAGCCTGGTATGAAGTCTCCTGACATTCAATTTCAAGTTGTTAATGGCGTTGAGGTCCATGCGTCCCAGGGCGTCTTTGACGGTCGCCCCGACGGTAGTGCAGACACTTCCCAGGGTCCTGAGGAAGGCGCCCACGTCGGCATCCTTTTTGGCGATCTTACTGTCGTCGATACTGGCCACTATGCCAATAGGAACGAACAGGGCCGCTACGACCAGCAGTATTATCCCGAAGTTCACTCCGCCCATGAACAGGAGAGCCCCACCGGCCAGTGTCATCGGGACCGTCAGGGCAAAAAGTTTGCGCATCATCTTCTGTTCGGGGGAACTGGCCTCTCTCAAAGCCACCAGTTCCTTTGGAGATTCCAGGTATATGAGCCAGAGCCCGATGGAGGTAGAACCCACCGAGATAACCGCCATTCCGAGGATGAACGCTGTGTCCAGTTTCCATATCATGGTGGATACGATGCTGATGATGATGATAAGGACGGCTGACAGCACCAGGGACACGTAGGCGTCGGCCCACATCTTCAGGCCTTCCAGTTTTCTCTGATAGTCGTTGTTATAGGCTTCGATCTGCGAGGCCGCTTCTCTTGATAGGAAGTTGGCTTCCGACTCGCCGGCAGTCAGCGCGGTGGAGAAGCGCAGCAGCAAAGCTCGAACTTCCGCTTCCTTGCTGCCTTCGCCGACCATGCGGCAGGCCCTGGCGTAGTCATATTGGAGCCTTTTCTGGACAAGGTCTATCTTCTTGAAGTAGTCGGCTCCGGCACAGGGCAGTTCCGCTGCCTTTTCAAAGACCTTGTTCCTGGGAACGCCTGAGGCGGCGACGACCGACATGAAAGATAGCTGGTAGAGCAAATCGAATCTCAGCAGGTTCTTGTTGTCTTTGTGCTTTCCTTTGGCCTTTCTCAGTACGAGCTTGGCCTTCGGCAGGGCTGGAACTTTTTCTGTTTGCGTCTGCGCTGACATTACTCTGACCTGCTAACTGGAGAATATTATCGATGTTTCCGTGCCATTTTCGGCAGAGACGGCTACCATGTTGGTCGCCCCGGTTTTCACAGAAGGATTAAGTTTTGCCTGAACGACGATCTCTTCACCGGCATTCAATATCCCGGGGTCGAAGACCTCCGGTGTTCCCAGTTGGGCGTTCATGTAGATTCCTTTGACGCTCCACTGGTCGTCGCCCGGGGTGCCGGCTACTTTGGGAAGCCATTTCACGTGGTAGGCGTTATCCTCATCGGTGTACTGGACGATCATGTCCCACTTGTCGAAATTGCGAAATTTCGTTTGGCCGGTGTTCCTTATGGTGACTTCAATATCGGCGGCGGTGGGCTCTGTCACCCGGACGGCGGACAAGGCGCTGCGGAATATTGAGATATCTCTTTCTTCCATTCTGGCGAAACTCGTCGAGTTATTGTCTACCGACGACAGAAAATTCTGGGACATGGTCATTCCCCCGAATATGATCAACGCCGCGCATATTATGAAGACTATTACGTTTTCCATTGTTCAAACGGCTACATGCTGAAATAGTACTGGTCCATGATTCCGTTGGGGATTACCACTTTGGCAAAATAGGTCCCGCCCCCGGGGTCAGACTGAAACACGATCGTGATCTTCAGCGTGGCATTGGTTTTCCACTCGCTGTCGTTTTCCAGCGTATAGCTCCAACGGGGATAGGTTTCTCCGGCGTCGTCAACGTAGGGGATCCGGCTGAAGCTGCTCTCCAGTCCGAAGAAGACATCAGTCTCTTTGACGGACAGAATTCTGGAATCACCGACGTTCTTGACCCAGACGTAAACCGTCCTCCGATCAGCCTCATTAGCCGAGTGGACTATGTTGATCCGGCTTTTCATCCGGTCGTCTATGGTGTCGCTCATGCTGGTCATCGCTTCTGTGGACCTGTTGACTATGGGAAAGAAACTGTTGAACACGAATATTGAAGAAATCACTCCGGCTATTATCAGCAGAGTGGTGGTTATGACCTTGTCCACAAGAGACCCTCCGGTGACTTTAAGAGATATAGTCCATTATTTGGATGAGTCGTGTAACTCCGCGAAGGGTTTCGGGTGGGGGCTGCCCGGGTCCCCCACCCGAAAACTTCTTTGCAGCCTAGTGCAGGTCCATAACAGTATCGAGATAGGATGGAGTGGTACGCTCCAGGGTGAGAACGGCGCCCTTGGCCGGCTTCAGTTCAAGGGTGAACCGATGGTCTGTGTCCACCAGGTTAGTACCCAGGAACGGCGAGCCGGTGGTGGCCCAGATGGTCCCGTTATAGTCGTGTAGCCAGACAGTGATGACGGCTTTTTCATATGGATCCAGGGCGTAGTCGCTGTTCTGCCTGCCAATCCAGCTCAACGTCCAGGGAACGTTGGGCAGGGTGACGTTCGAGTCGGAGTAAGCGACCTGCATCGTGTTGGAAAGGCCGCTGGCGACGAGAGCTCCGCCGGCCAGGGCGTATGGCGGTGTGACGTCTGCCGCCAGGCCGTTGGCGCCGGAGGTGGTGACGGTGAATTCCACCTTGCCCACGCTGCTGGTAATGTTGGCATCGCCTTTGTAGGCGACGACGCTGCCCCTTACCTCTATCGTGCTCTGGGTTTCATCGAGGCCCGCGTGGACGGCCTCCTGGCTCTTCTGGGTGGAGAAGAGGCCGGCTGACAGCACGGTGTAGGCGAATACTGACGCTACCACCACGAAGGCTATCAATATGATGGCCGTTTCCAGGCCGGTGATGCCTTGCTGGCCGCGGTGCATCTTGACTAGTTGTCGGCTCATTGGTAGTTGCCTCCTTTCATTGGTTCCGCTTCCCGGAAATATTCGGGTCACTTTTGGATTCATTGGTCTGCCTTCACGTAACTACCCGTTAGTTCAGGTTCATGACGCTGTCAATGACGGATGGGGTGGTCCGCTCGAAGGTCAGCACGGCGCCCTTGGGCGTCTTGATCTGGATGGCGAATTTCTTGTTGACCGTCAGACTGGAACTGAGGGCGTTTACCAGGTTGCCGCCGCTGGCGCCGGCCGTGGCGTTGCCAATGGTGATCTGGAACTTCTCGCCTGCTTCCAGCAGGTTATCGCTGTCGGCGTTGCCGAGGCGGGTGAAGGTCCAGTAGAGGTCTTCTACCTTCCGGTCGCTGGAAATGTAGGAGATCACTATCGCGTTGCTGCTGCCGGCGTCGGCCAATCCGTTGTTGCCGGTCCCGTTCGGGCTGGTAAAGTCATAGCCGTCTCCACCGAGGACATTGGCCACGGTGAAAGTAAGCTGGCTGAGGTAGCCGGAAGCCCCGGTGTTCTCGGCCTTGGCGATAACGGCGCCTTTGATCTCCAGTGAGCTTTGAGATTCTTCCAACCCGGAATAGACGGCTTCCTGGCTCTTCTGGGTGGAGAAGAGGCCGGCCGACAACACGGTGTAGGCGAATACGGAAGCGACCACCACGAAGGCTATCAATATGATGGCCGTTTCCAAACCGGTGATGCCTTTTTGTCCTTTGTGTATCTTTTGTGCGATGTTGCTCAGCATTTTCAACTCCTTTCTTTTGTCCGGGGATGTTGCGTTTGTGTTTTGACGATCCATTTCAAGCATCCCCTAGTTCAGATTGTTGACGGCGGTAAGTTTGGCTGGCATCGTCCGCTCCAGAGTGAGGACAGCCCCGGTCGGCGGCTTTGTTTCAAGGGTGAACTGGTGGTTGGGGCCGATCTTGTGGCTGGGGAATGTGCCTGCGTTGTTGTTGACATAGGTCAGGTCCACCGTAATCTGGAATTTCTCTCCGGCGTCCAGGATGCTGTTGACTGCGGTTTCCTTCCCTATTACGGTCTTGGTCCAGGTGAGGTCGGTTACCTGCTGGAAGGCGTCAACGTAGTAGACGACAACCTTGTGGCTCTTGGTGGATTCGTCGCTCAGGATGCCGTCCGTATCGGCGTCAGTCGTGCCGGTGAAATCAACTGTTTGGCCCCCATTGGCCAGGGCGACGGTGAATGTAGCGGAGCTGGCGTAGGTCGGCATCGGGTCGTCAACGTTATTGAACCTGGCGTTGATTTCGATGTTGTCCACATAGAAGGTGCCCGCATCGTCGGTGCTGAGGTAGATGCCGATGTAGGCGTCCGCCGTATCGTCACCTCCGGACATTGTCATGGTGTACTTGTTCCAGGCGGTGGAACCGCCGGTGGTGATCACGGAAGTCTGCGTTGCGCTGGCTTGCAGATTGGTCGTTGTGGCAACGGCGAAGGTCATATCTCCGGTCAAGCCGGCGTCAGCTTTCAGCCAGAACGTTATGGTGTCGCCGTTGGCGAACGCTTTGGCTCTCATGGCACGGTAGATGATGGTGTCGTTCAGGGCCATGCCGGCGGCGATGACCACTTTGGTGCTGCCGGTGCCTTCGATGTATTCGGTGGCTTCGCGGGTCATGGTGGCGTCAACGTCGGCGACCCAGGCCACGTAATCGCAACTGTCCAGCACGAGGTCCTGGCCGAACTGCGAAGCGACGCTGTCGAACATCACGTTATCCAGGTAGAAGGTCCCGGCGGTGGTGTCGACGCCGTTCAGATAGATTCCGAAGTAGGCGGCGGTATCGTCGTTGACTCCTACCAGGGTGACGGTGTGCTTTTCCCAACCTGTGCCGGCGGTGTTGATGGCGTAGGTTTCGGTGGCGGTGGCCTGGAGGTCGGTGCCGGTGGCGAGGGCGAAGGTGATGTTGTTGTCCAGGGCGGCGTCAGCCTTGATCCAGAAAATGATAGTATCTCCAGCCGTGAGATCCATCGTCTTCATGGCGTGGTAAACGATGGTCTCGTTCTGGACCGAGGTCCCGGCTTCAATCACTTTCAGGCTGCCGGAGCCTTCCCACTTGGTGGTGGTTTCCCTGGTGAGAGTAGCGTTAGCGCCGGCTACGAATCCCAGCGGGTAGTCGAGGCTGTCGAGTTGGGCCACGGCGTTGGCCACGACCGATCCTTTGAGCTCCAGGCTGCTCTGAGCCTCGTTGAGTCCGGAGTACACGGCTTCCTGGCTCTTCTGTGTCGAGAAAAGCCCGGCGGAGAGCACGGTGTAGGCAAACACGGACGCGACGACCACGAACGCGATCAAGATTATGGCCGTTTCGAGCCCGGTTATGCCCTTTTGCTCTTTGTAGATGCTCTTGAAGTACCTTTTTTGCTTGAGTAGTCTTTTCAGCATTTTCCCTCCTCTGTATAAAGACTTAGTTTTGGCGCGGCGCTTACTTTGTAATGCCGCTCGGGGCGCGCTAGATTTGCCTGACGTCACCTCCTTCGAGAGTTTGGCGTATGTGATGTGAGGCTCTCACACTAATATCGATATCGACCTCCTATCAATCAATAGAGATTCAGCATGTTGCTCACCCTGGCCGGGATGGTGCGTTCGACGGTCAGCACCGGCCCGTCAGGCGGCTTTACTTCAATAACGAAGGTGCCATAGGCTCCCAGCTTTTCGGTGGGACCGCTGGCACCGTCGTTGACCTTCTTCAAGTCGATGGTGATTTGGGCCAGCTCGCCGGCATCCAGGAGCTTGTCGCCGTTGTTGGCGTTGACTATTTCCGCTTTCCAGTCCAGCCCGGGGTATTGATGGTAGACATCGGCGTAGGAAATGATCATCTGGTTCTTCTGGTCGGTGGTGTCGGTGATGTCGACCGATGCCCCGCTCGGTACGAGGCCTATGGTCAAGTAGATGGTGGTTACCACGCCGGTTTCCAGCTTGGCTATCACGTTTCCCTTGAGTTCGACCGCGGCACGGGATTGGTTTATCCCGGCATTGACAGCCTCGCGGGCCTTCTGAGTCGAAAACAGGCCGGCGGTTACGACCACATAAGAGAATATGGAAGCGACCATCACAAAGGCAATCAGTATGATCGCCGTTTCCAGGCCGGTAATACCTCTTTGCTCTTCGTTTATTCTGCCGAATGGCCGTGTTAGCAAGCTGGTTTGCCTCCAAAAACTATTTGGAAAGTCGCAACTACTATAGCGGGAGCGGGACGAGCGGGAATACTGGGCAGACACCTATTTTTCATGGGATCCTTTACCTCGCGGAAGTGCGGACTATTATTGGTTTTTGTCGGGGTTCTTTGGCGTCAAAATTGGGTGCTAGCACCCATGGCTTTCCAGTACTTTAGTGGGATGATATGACGGTCGGTTTACGGTGGGGTTGGAGGGGTTATCGAAACGTCATACAGGTCGGCCTAAACACAAGATACGGAAGTCTATTCAAAGCCGGCGGCCCTGCATCTCGGGCCCAATCGCGGTAGACATAATAGGTAGGAGGCCAATAGTGACAAGCTCGATCTTGAAGACAGTCAGGGTCTACGTGGTAGACGACCAGGAAATATATGGCCCGGTCTATCAGCCCGTCTTTGCCAAAGACCGTTCTTTTGAGCTACTGGGCGTGCAAACGAACCGGGAAGGGATGGACGTGTGTGGGGTGATTTGCGGCTGCGACCCCGACGTTCTGGTGATGGGTCTCAGGTCCTTAACCGCCGAAGTCTGCGATGAGCTTTGCGAGGCGAAAAGAAAGCTTCCTTATATAGGGTTGGTCCTGCTGGTTGGTTTCGTTGACGCCGAGGGTGGCGCCCAATTGCGAAGATTGCTGGCGCGGTGCAAGTCCGGTATCGCGCTTTGCCTCAGGCAGTCGCTGGACAGCATGGACCAGCTCTGCAAAATGGCGTCGGCGGCCAGCCGGGGCCAGATTGTCCTGGATCCACCTGTTGCCGCCTTCGTCGTAATGGAAAGGTCGGAGCCAGTGTTCCTGAAGCAACTCACTTCCCGGGAACTTGAGATCATTCAATTGCTGGCTCACGGTCACACCAACGGGTCCATCGCCGAAGAGTTGTACATCGACGTAAAGACCGTGGAACATCATGTCAACAGTATCTACAGCAAGATGAAGGCCGATAGTGAGTTTGAGAACATGCATCCCAGGGTGAGCGCGGCCAGAATGTACCTCGAAACTGTGGGCGAGCTTCCCCCGGTGGCGAGCGAAGGGCTTGGAGAGCGAAGGACGAGCGAAAATCGGGACAGGGGCGGGAATTTGGTGGGACTAAGAGGCAGATGACCCGAGGGATATGAACACGAAGAGTTCTTTAATGTCCCATACCACCACAAAAAGAAGAGCAGCCACACCGGGTATTAGCAGCTTTCCCGGACACAGCCAGGCAATAAGCGATGGTATAACTACCTTGAACAGCACAAGCTGCAACGGCGCCGTCTTCAACACGATCGCCATTAGAGGGTTGATTTCGGACAAACCCAGATAGAAGGCCACCAGGGTCAAAGCCAGATCGAGCTGATTCAACAGCACGAAGGAAAGCTTTTCAACCAGACATTTCCTTACACTGGCAGCCGAACTCCACAAGTCTGCTGTCATTATTGCCTCTGGCCCGGCGGGAACTGCAATTCCCGCTGGGCAAACTCCACACTTGTTGTGCAGCCAAGATTATACCATCCCCGCTGAGAAGCCTGTGAGCCTCCCCCCCGGATCCGACGTTCTCCATCTTGTGTAGCCCTCCTGCCAGGTTGTTATCCTCTGGTACTTTAGACATGGTACCGAGAAGTACTAAGGACTATACCACAGTATACCAAAAGGTATACCCCGGTGTGTACTGGCTCTGTGTCGTCATGTCTATAATGACTGCTGTTGGAACGGTCCCCGGACAAACAGCGGACCCGGCACGGCGTAGCCGGACCTGCTGAAGCGGGACATGGTTCGAGAGGTTTCCAGCACGGCAACAGGTCTCTGGCGACCATTGGAATCAATGGAGGACTAAATTGCTTCAGACAACTTCAAGGGCAATCCAGGTGCTGGTAATGGAAGACCAGGAAATCTACCGGCCTGTTTATCAACCGGTTTTCGGGTCGGACCCGGCTTTCGAATTCTTGGGCGTGGAGGCTAGTCCTCTGGGACTGGGTAGCATTGAGGCGTGGGCAGGCAGCGTGCCTGATGTCCTGGTGATGGGGGTGAAGGACTTCAACGCTGACCTCTGCCTCGGATTGTGCGAACTCAAGAAGAGGTTTCCATTGATGGGCCTGGTTGTCTTGCCTGTGTCCGTGAGCAAAGGAGTTGTCGCTCAATTGCGGAAACTGCTGCAGCACTGCAAATCAGGAATAGCTCTTTGCCTCAGGCAGGCGATTGACAGGACCGAACAGCTTTGTAGATTGGTGACCGCCGCCAGCCAGGGGCAGATCGTTCTTGACCCGGCGGTCGCCTGCCTGGTGTTGCCGGAAAGACAAGAAAGTTCATTATTGAGACAGTTGACTGCCAGGGAACTGGAGATACTCGATCTGCTGGCCCAGGGTCAAACCAACGCGTCGATCGCCCGGAAGTTGTTCATCGATCAGAAGACCGTGGAACATCACCTGAACAATATCTACAGCAAGATGAAAGCTGAAGGAGACTTTGAGAATATGCATCCGCGGGTCGCGGCGGCGAGGGTCCGCTGGGCGAGCCCGGTTCTAGTTTAGGGGCGGAGAGCCCTGGGCGAAGCTAACGTCTCGCAATCCCGCCAGCTACTGGTCTAGTACCAAGCAAGGATAATTCGAACCTCGCAGACCATGCCACCTTGAGGGTGTTTGCGGCTGTCAAGATATGCTTGATTAACAGGAGCGTGAAGCGCGTGTGAGAACCACAGAATCGCTGGCAGAAACATGACAATTCTGTAAAGGTTTGGGACTGGCAAAAGGGCGTGTGGGCATGTTAACATTACGCAGTATTCAAGTCCTAAGGAGGCGATTAGTGGACGCGGCAAAGATGCGCCGGTTTGCTGGAAAGGCGTTGTTACTCGGCGTCTTGGCTCTGGTAGCGGAGGTTGGGGGTGGAGCATGCTCCCCGCAGACCAAGCCTTCGCCAACTCCTACTCCAACTGAAACTCTGACGGCGACTCAGGGCAGCCGGATTACCCTTACCCCGAAGCCCGAGTCCACGGCGGCGCCTGCGCGCCCGACTCCGATTCTTCAGGAATTGACCGGAGGAACGACCAAGGCTTCTTCGACTGCGGCGAGTGCCGCGCCCGCTGTCTCTCTAACGCCAGTTCCTCCTTCTCCTGCCTCGACTGTCCTTCTTGCGCCGAGTTCGCTGCCGACCCTTTCGGCATCTCCGTCACCGTCACCCGCACCGACTCCCAGTCCTACGGCCACGCCGTCTCCCGCGCCGGCAGCTAGTCCATCTCCGATGCCTTCGCCAATGCCGACATTGTCCCCATCGCCTTCGTCATCTCCTTTCCCTACCGCGTCTCCTGCTCTGACTTCAACGCCGATGGTTTTCCCCTCGCCGACCTCATCATCTCCCATCGGCGGCGGCGCCCCTCCGGGGTTCTTATCACGGCGCCCGGGACTGGCGGTTGGGGGGAGGAA
>ORJL010083872.1_pt1 | contig 14628 bp, 16 predicted proteins | sample 1779941 | NCBI WGS metagenome assembly ORJL01 (sample SAMEA104232317, study PRJEB22302) | groundwater metagenome | biome: forest; feature: aquifer; material: groundwater | place: USA | collected 2011-08-07 | depth 5.8 m
CTAGCGATCTTTTTGGCAGTAATATTTCTGCCGGGATATACAAAGCTACAGGAATTAAAAGATAAAAACTACGATTTAGAAACAAGAATTAAGGGATTAAAAATAGAGAATGCTCTTTTAGATCAAGAACTTAAACGTATTGAGAGTGATCCGATTTATCAGGAGAAAGTTGCGCGTGAAAAAATGGGGGTAGTGCGTAAAGGCGAGATTCCCATCAAGATCGTGCCGCCGGATAAAAAGAGAAGTAGGTAGTAGTTAGTAGTTAGGGATTAGGGGAAAGTTTAGAGAAAAATAAGATAGACTTGTTCTTTATAAGTGTTATAATGATTTCGCGGGGTGGAGCAGCCTGGTAGCTCGCAAGGCTCAATTTTGGGCTCTATGGTCGGAGACGATCATAGGATAACCTGTCAAATTCGGTGAAGCCTTAACTATTGAGGTAATACCGAGCCAAGTTCGCTAAGTAATTATGGCGAGAAGGTGTAGAGACTAAACGGCAGGGACCCTTTTAAAGGGTTAAGATATAGTCCGGACTACGAACCTCCGACGTAATGTCGGTGGGCAGCGTAAGCTGAAGTAGTAAGCATAACCTTGAGGTCGTCCGTTCAAATCGGGCCCCCGCAATAATTAATTACTAAGTGGGACGGTTTTTTAAAAAAGCCGTCCCACTTTTTTTGTATGAGTTTTAATGAGCTTGCAAATTTAGCTATTCGGTAGTAAAATAGAAATGTTGTGGGTAGCAATTTAACATTAGGAAAGGAGGCCTGATGAAGAAAGTAGCGTTGTTTACTTGCCTGGCATTATTATTAGGCGGTTGCGCAAGCATACCGGTGACGCAGGAAACTAGCAAGAACAGAAAAAATCTTGCGAAGATATCTGCGGGTATGTTGCGCGATAAGGTTTTAATGATTATGGGCAGTGGTTCAGTGGATGTAAATTGTATCCCTGCGGGTAGTAATAAGGCAAAGCGCGTGAATATAACTAATCCTTACCGCACAGAGACGTTACAGATTTTTGATCGTAAACTAGAAATAGTTTATTATGTTATTGAAGTCCAAGATAATTGCGCGATAGACGAGGATAAGCTAATGCCGTTTATCTTTGATAACAATAATCTTATCGGCTGGGGTAATTCGTTTTTGGATTCCCTGAAAAAATCCATCGAGCATAAATAGAGGTAAAGATCTTATAAGTTTTTAGCTAAAACGGGGTTAGGGTTATTCTAAATAAAATAAATCCAGCCCCGTTTTAGATAATTAGCTTAAGTCCGAAAGGCCGTTAAAAATGAAAATCGCAATTGGGTTAACTTTTCCGGGCGAACTAAAAGATGATTCGGTAATCTGCTATATCTGTAAGGAATATAATATTAATGTAAATATTATTGAGGCATCGTTTTCTAATGCCTCTGGTTGGGCAATTTTAGAAGTAGAAGGCGAAGAGCCAGAGCTAAAAAAAGTTTTCGAATATCTAGGTAGTAAAAATATTAAATTACAGCAGATCCAAAAAAATAACGGCTAAATTTATGGATTATTTGGATGTGGCAATAAAAGCCGCACTTAAGGCTGGTAGCATACACAAGAAATATTTTGGTAAAGTTTTTAAAGTTCAAACTAAAACAACTTCTTTTGATTTGCTGACTACCGCTGATACCGAAGCAGAAGATGCGGTAGTTAAACTGATACGTAAAATATACCCCACGCATAATATCCTCGCCGAAGAAAAAATTTATCAGCAGACAAATTCCGACTATACCTGGATTATTGATCCTTTGGATGGCACAAATAATTTTGCCCAAGGTTTACCTGTTTTTTGCGCTTCGGTGGCGTTAGCTTATAAGAATAAGGTGATCGCCGGTGCAGTTTATGATGTTTCGCGCAATGAATTATTTTATGCGCAAAAAAATAAGGGCGCGTTTCTTAACGGCAAACGTATACATGTAAATAAATCCGCGACTTTAAAACAAGCTATTCTTATTACCGGTTTTTATTATAGTAGAGACAAAGATATGCTGGATACGCTTAGCGCGATGAAGCGGTTTTTGCGTAAGCATATTATCGGCATCCGTAGATTTGGTTCAGCAGCCCTAGATTTATGTTATGTTGCTTCCGGCCGGGTTGCCGGATTTTGGGAGTTTACTTTAAGTCCCTGGGATTTTGCCGCTGGCTCTTTGATTATCCAGGAGGCAGGGGGTAAAGTTACGGATAGCCGGGGAGCTAAGGCGATACCGGTTAAAAAATCTTTTATTGTTGCTTCGAATGCAAAGATTCACAGTATGATGCTTGAGGTTATCAATAATAAATAATAATTTTTAAAGTAGGTTATGCGAAAAATAGAAAATTTATTTTTAATATTATTAGTCTTTCCTTTTTTGATGGGAGGAGTAATGAAGGAACAGAATAAGCCTGTAAAGATACAGATATATAACGCGTCGACGAAAGAGATAGAAGAAGTAGAAAAAATTTATAAAAGTGATGACCAGTGGAGAAAATTACTTACCCCCGAACAGTTCGAGGTTACCCGGAAGAAAAGTACAGAAAAGCCATTTTCTGGGGCGTGTTTATTAGATAGGCATGAGAGCGGGCTTTATAAGTGTGTGGCTTGCGGTACGGATTTATTTGGCGTTAAAGAAAAATTTGATTCGGGAACCGGCTGGCCGAGTTTTGTTGAGCCCATATCAGAATTGAATGTGCGCTTAAAAGAAGATAATAGTCTTGGTATGGAGAGAACCGAAGTGCTTTGCGCTAGATGCGATGCGCATTTAGGGCATATTTTTAACGATGGGCCAAAACCTTCAGGTAAACGCTATTGTATAAATTCGGTAGCGCTTGTTTTTGTGCCTTTACTTAAAGCAAGTACGCAAAAGTTGGAGCAAGCTGCTTTTGCCGCAGGTTGTTTTTGGGGCGTGGAAGCAGCGTTTGATCAGGTTAAGGGTGTGGTTACAGCAACCTCCGGTTATATGGGCGGTAAACTTAAGAATCCCACCTATAAAGACGTTTCTACCGATAAAACCGGGCATGCGGAAAGTGTATGTCTAGAGTATGACCCGAGTATTGTGTCGTATGATAAATTACTAGAGGTATTTTGGAAAATTCATAATCCTACTACACCCAATCGGCAAGGTCCGGATATCGGCTCGCAATATCGCTCGATAATTTTTTATTATACTCCCCAACAGCAAAAATTAGCTCAAGAATCTTTAAAGAATTTAGAGTTATCAAAAAAATTTACGAAACCGATTGTTACGGAGATTGTCCCGGCGCAAGAGTTTTATAAAGCGGAAGATTATCACCAAAAATATTTCCAAAAACGCGGAATCAAACCCACTTGTAGTGTGCCTTTAGAATAGAGGAAAAAATGTTTAAAAAAATATTTATATTAATTTTTATTTGGGCGATTTCATTTTCTTTAAGCTTTGCTGATGATGTAGAGGTTAAGGCTAGTTTGGAACCTATTAGTAAAGATGATCGCATTCTTATTTTAGCCCCGCATCCAGATGATGAAGATTTAGGCTGCGGCGGGTTGATCCAAAAGGCGCTTAAGGCTAAAGCGCAGGTAAAGATTGCTTATCTTACCAATGGCGATCATAATGAGTTTGCTTTTCTCGTTTATGAGAAAATGCCGATTTTAACTAATGCTGAATTTATTAAAATGGGTAAGCTTCGTGAGCAAGAAGCAAAGTCAGCGATGAAGGTGTTGGGTATGGATGAAAAAGACCTTACCTTTTTCGGTTATCCGGATTATGGCACCGATACCATGTTTTTTTCTTATTGGGATAGCAGCCGGCCTTTTAAAGATAAACTAACACGTCAGCCATCTGTGCCTTATAAAGAAAGCCCGTCATACGGCGCGCCTTATAAGCCAGAAAATATTCTTAACGACTTAAAAAAATTATTAATGGAGTATAGGCCTAACAAAATTTTTGTTTCGCATCCGGTGGATGTTAATGGAGACCATTGGGCATATTATTGTTATTTACAGATAGCCCTGCGTGATTTAAGAAAAGAAATTACCCCGCCGCAAGTTTACCCTTATCTGGTTCATGCTGTAGGCTGGCCAATTCCCCGGCATTACCATCCAGGGCTTAATTTAAATCCATACGTTAAGCATTTCCCAGATAATTTAGTCGAATGGAAGAAGCTGGCTTTAACAAAAGATGAAATTGACAAGAAATATCAGGCGATGCTTTGCTATAAGAGCCAGACTTGCGTAAGCGCTTTTTATCTATTGTCTTTTGTGCGGCAGAATGAATTATATGGAGATTATCCCCTAATTGAATTGGAAGGTCAGCCGTTTTCACCTGATGCCGATCGAGACAGTTATTTTAAGGATAAAAATAAGGTAAGTTATGCTGTTGTAGACGGTTATTTTTGGGTTAGGGTTTCTAAACCTGAATATCTCAAACAAAGGTTATTTTTTAATTTTTATATCTTAGGATACAGTGATAATGTGCCTTTTGCTAAAATGCCCAACATTTGGATTGCCACTAAGTTTGATAAATTTAAGATCACCGAAATGAATTCAGCTCGGGAGATCGATCCGCAAGGTACTTCTGTGGAGCTCGCAAAAGATTATTTTTATTTAAAAGTTCCGCTTAAGCTTTTAGGGGATCCGGATTTTATCTTAACCTGCGTGACTACGGATAAAAGTTTCTTGCCTTTTGAATCTACGGCCTTTCGCAGGATTGAGATTAAAGATAAGGTGCTAGTAAAATAATGCAGAATGCTTTTGTCTTAGTGCACGGGGCGTATCTGGGGGCATGGTGTTGGGATAAAGTTACCGCGATACTTGATGCTAAAGGTAAAATATTCTATACATTAGATCTTTCTGGTTTAGGAGAGAGGAAGGTTTTGTTTTCTGGGATGATAAATCTTTCTACTCATATTAACGATGTTGTGCAATTAATCAGAGAAGAAGATTTAGAGGATGTGATTTTAGTCGGGCATAGTTATGCCGGGATGGTGATTTCCGGGGTAGCGGAAATTATCCCGCATCGTATTAAGCATTTAATTTATTTAGATTCTATGTTACCGATTAATGGTCAGAGGGCATTTGATATTATGCCGGGCTCCCGTTCGAGAGTTACAGAAATTGATTCCGGATCCGGAAAAATAAAAGTGATTATGCCGCCTGATCCGCAAGTTTTAGGTATCAGTGATCTTCAGGAGATAGCGAAAGTGAAATTCCTTATGAGTCCGATGCCGGCGGCTTGCTATGAAGAGCCGGTTAAATTAGGCAATCCGGATGTCAAATTGATCAAGAAGACATATATCTTTTGTGAAATACAGGCGTCTGGAGATTCGCAAAAATCTCACGAAAGCGCTTATCAGCAAGCAATAGGCGATAATTGGTCCCGGCTTAAGATAGTTGGTCCGCATATGGTTATGTTGACTCATCCTAAAGAACTCGCCGAAGTTCTTCTGCAACTAATTAAATAATCAACAATTCCCCTCGAGAGCAATCCTCTAGTCTTTTATTGAATTTTCCTCGGTTTAGGTGTAAAATATTTAATTAAAATATGAGAAAACTACTTGGGGGCTTTGCTTTTTGTGGAGGGGGTAGCGGTATGATAAAAAGCTTATTTTTGGCTACATTGGTATTTTGCATTTATGGATGTGTTACGACTAAAGTCTATTATAATTCTGATAAAATGTTAGAAGAAGCCCGGATAGACCAAGAAAACTGTGCTGGTAAAGAATACGCTAAGTGTATGGCTAATAAAGGTTATCGGCTTGCCCCTGAAGCAAAAGCTAAATTTAAAAAAGCTTTTTTAAGAGTATGGATTAATCCGGGGGTTGATTTTAAAAAGTATGAAGCAGTTTTTGTTGAAAATGTGGATATTAGCGAAGCAGCCTTAAAGAATCAGCATAGCCTTAATCCTTTGGATCAACACGCGACTAAAGAAGAAGCGGAAAATATTGCTCTTTATATGCAGGGCAAGTTTAGGGAAATTTTATGGCCGGTTATACCGGTTGAGAAAGATAGGGTGGCGCTTGAGAGTAAGCCAGCGATGATTATAAATTTAAAATTAACGGAAATCTCCGGGCCGGGCCAAGGAAAATGTTTATTTAATCCGGTGTTTTGTATGGAGGGTAAAATTATTGATTCTTCGACGCATGAAGAGTTGGTTACTTTATTAGATAAATATGAGGCTTGCCTGCCGGATAAAGATATAGATTCTTTAAAACCAGCTGATACTGCGCAATGGCAGGCGGCTTATACGACGATTGAGCTCTGGGCCGATAACTTGGCGAGTATCCTAGCCTTAAAAAGAAATCAAGCATACAATTCTCTTTTTAGAAAGAAAACGTTTTAGTGGGCAGTAAATTTTGATTAGCTCGTTTTAGAGTACAAATATAATGGGGTATATTTTTGGCAGATAAAGAAGGATTATATAAAAAAATTAGGATTGCCGGATTTATTTTTTATATTCCTTTTGTCTTGATCTCGGGGCCGCTCGGAGGTTATATTCTTGGTGATTATGCGGTGAAGTTTTTTCATTTGAATACGCATGCAATATTTATTTTTATTATCGTAGGATTGTTAGCGAGTTTAATCGAGACCGTTAGGATAATGAGTTTGGTCATTAAAATGGATAAGGGTTCTAAATGAGTCAGACCGGTTCCATACAATTAGAGTTACCCAATTTTGTCAGTCTGCTTGAAAAAATATTTAAGGGTTCAAGCTGGGCCGAGCATTTAGTCGCTTGGGAGAATATTATATTCTCTATGATCGTTGGCGGTTTGATTATATTATTAGGGTGTTCGGTCGCACGAAAAATAAAAATGATTCCCGGGCGCCTGCAAACGCTAGTGGAAATTATTGTTGGCGGGTTAGATGAATTTATCTGTGGTATCATGGGCCATCAAGGAAGAAAGTATACGCCTTTTATTGGCACGTTATTTATTTATATACTTTTTATGAATCTGATCGGCTTGATTCCTTTTTTTAAATCTGCAACTTCCAGCTGGTCAATTACTCTCGCCTTAGCTTTATGTGTTTTTATTTATGTTCAGTATACCGCTTTCAGAAAATTAGGATTTTTAGGTTATATAGATTTATTAATGGAAAAACCAAGGGGATTCTTAGCCGTTTCAATAATTTTTCCTCTGCTGATGTTTTTCCTACACGTTGTTTCGGAGTTAGTAAAACCAATTACTCTGTCATTACGTTTACGCAGCAATATCTGGGGCGATGATATGCTTTTGGCAGTTTTATCCGGATTTGGTATTCAAGGTTTACCGCTTTTAGTGTTTAGCAGTTTTATTGTAATCATCGCGGCGGTTGTACAGGCAGTAGTTTTTTCTCTATTGACTACGATCTATTTTGCTTTTATACTTTTAGAACACGATCATCAACCAACAGTGAAAGGGGGACAAGATGGATTATAAAATAGCACTTTCTTTTGCGCTTCCTATATCGGTGGCGATAGCTGCGGCGGGCTCGGCGTTTGCTTTGGGCCGTGCGGTCAGTGCAGCGATGGAGGCAACAGGCAGGCAGCCAGAGGCATCGACTAAGATTTTAATTGCCATGGCTACCGGTTGCGCGTTTATTGAGGCTTTGACAATTTATGCCTTGGTGTTTGCTTTTGGTTTAGTAGGGAAACTATAATATCAACCGATAATAAATATGGAACTATTAAAACTGCTTAATACAGGCGAGATCATCGCGCAGATTTTAGGGTTTCTGATTTTGTTTTTTGTCTTGAGGATATTTTTCTGGAAAAAATTCTTGAAAATATTAGATGAGCGTAAAGAAAGAATTTCTTCCGGGCTGAAAAGTATTGAAGAAGATAAAAGAACAATTGAAGAGCTAAAGTTGAATTACGAGAAACAATTGAGTGCTATCGAGCATATTGCGCAAACTAAGATCGATGAGGCTTTATGGCAGGCGCATGCCGAATCCCAAGAGATTAAAGATCAGGCCCAGAAAGCCGCGCAAAAAATTCTTGATGAGGCCAGGCTCACCACAAAATACGAGCTGGTTAAGGCTAAAGAAGAGCTAAAAAATGAAATAGCGGATCTTGTTTTAGATGCCACAGAACATCTTTTAGGCGAAGAGGTTACTGAAGAGCGCGATAAGCGTATTGTAAAAGATTTTTTAGAGAAGATAGGGAATAAATGAAATTAAGATTAATCACGAGGAGATATTCTGAGGCTTTTGTTTCCTATGTTAAAGAAAATATCGGCCTGGAAAAAGCAATCGAGGAAGTCAAGGTTCTTAAGCATATTATTATCCAAAGTCCGGAGTTAGAAGAAATCTTGATTAGTCCAGAGACTACGTCTTCAGAGAAGATCGGTTTCATCGATGAAACCCTAAAAGCATATTTCTCGCAGGAACTGATTTCGTTTTTGAAATTACTGGTCGAGAAAAGGCGCATTGTTTTATTAATGGGTATCTTGGATTATATCCGCGTAAATTATTCCCACGGCGAAGCAATTGACGCGGTACTCAAAAGCGTTTATCCTTTGGATATCGAAATCATTCAGGAGATTAAAGATAAATTGGAAAAGAAGCTAGGAAGAAAATTACATTTTTATTCTGATTTAGATGAGCGCCTTTTAGGCGGGGTGCAGGTGACTGTGGGCAATATGATTATCGACGGATCAATTAAAGGGCGTTTGGATGATTTACGTTCCAAAGTAAATGCGATAAGGATGGGTTAAAATGGAGATTAGACCAGAAGAAGTTACAGCAGTAATCAAAAAGGCTTTTGAAAAATATCGCACACAGGTTAGAGAAGAATCTATTGGCCGGGTTATCCAAGTCGGCGATGCTATCGCGCGTATCTATGGGCTCGATGATGTAATGATGGGCGAGATTGTGGAATTTGGGGATAGTATTTACGGCGTAGTTTTAAATCTAGAAGAGGATAGTGTCGGCGTAGTAATCTTGGGAACAGAAAATCCGGATAAAGATATTAAAGAAGGGGATTTAGTTAAACGAACGGGTAGGATTATGCAAGTTCCGGTAGGAGAGGCGTTGGTTGGCCGGGTAGTTAATGTCTCTGGACGGCCTATCGACGGTAAGGGCCCGATCGAGGCCCAAAAACATCGTCCTTTGGAAGCTAGGGGTCCGAGTGTAATCGAGCGTAAGCCAGTTGAAGAGTCTTTAGAGACCGGAATTAAAGCTATTGATTCGATGATTCCGATTGGCCGCGGTCAGCGCGAGTTAATTATTGGCGACAGGCAGACTGGTAAAACCGCGATTGTCTTGGATACGATTATTAATCAAAAAGGTAAAGGTGTTTATTGTGTCTATGTAGCTATTGGTCAAAAGGTAGCGAATATTGTAGCTGTTTCGCAAATTTTAGCTAAATATGGGGCGATGGAATATACGACTATTGTAAGTGCCTCTGCCCGTACTGCGGCCTCCAGTCAATACCTTGCTCCTTATACCGGATGCGCGATTGCCGAAGAATTTATGTATTCTGGAAAACATGCCTTGATTATTTATGATGATCTTTCTAAACACGCTCAGGCTTATCGGCAACTTTCGCTTCTTTTAAGGCGGCCCCCGGGAAGAGAGGCGTATCCGGGAGACATTTTTTATTTACATTCACGGCTCTTAGAGCGCGCGGCAAAATTAAGCGATGATCTAGGAGGCGGTTCACTTACGGCAATTCCGATTGTCGAAACACAAGCTGGAGATATCTCAAGCTATATCCCGACTAATGTAATCTCTATCACTGATGGACAGATTTATTTAGAGAGCGATCTTTTTTATGCTGACGTGCGTCCGGCAATTAATGCAGGCCTATCTGTATCACGCGTAGGAGGTAAGGCTCAAGAAAAAGCGATGCGCGAGGTAGCCGGGCAATTGCGCCTAGATTTGGCTCAATACCGTGAATTACTAAGTTTTAGCCAGTTTAGTTCAGAATTAGATAAATCAACGCAAATGCAACTTGCGCGCGGCGCACGGATGGTTGAGATTCTTAAACAAAAGCAATATCAAACTTTAAGCTTAGCTAAACAGGTAATGATTCTTTATGTTGGGACTAAAGGCTATTTAGACGATCTTCCGGTTGAGGCGATTAAAAATTTCGAAAATAAATTCTATAAATATATCGCTAAGAATTACGCTAATGTTGAACAGGAAATAGGAGAGAAAAAACAGCTGAACGATTCTTTGAAACAGAGATTGGATAAGGCAATTCTAGCTTTTAAGGGAGAATTTTTAAGTGGCGCAGTCGCTTAGGCAGATAAAAAATAGGATTCGTACCGTAGAGAATATCAAAAAGATTACTCGGGCCATGGAAATGGTGGCGGTCGCGAAATTAAGGTCTCTGGAAAAAGAGCTATTTTTATCTAAGGAATATCATTTACATGTAGAGAAAATGTTAGGGAATATTTTAGTTAGTTTCCCTCATTTATCTCATAACTTGCTGCAAGAAGTCCGAGAGAATAAAAATATCGCACTCTGCGTTATTACTTCTGATACCGGACTCTGTGGCGCTTATAACAGCGCGCTTCTGCGGGCCGCGGAAGATTTTATATCCGAGAATAAAGAGAAAAATATTAGTTTAATCATTATAGGTAAAAAAGGTTTTATTTATTTTAAGCGAAAAGGGTATGTAATAATTGATAACCATCTGGATCTATATGGGCGTTATTCCGAGGTATTTTCTAAAAAAATAGTAAGAAGCTTAATCGAGATGTTTTTAACTAGAAAAGTTGATACGGTTTACGCGGCCTATACTAAATTTGTTACTAGCGCCAGACATGCTCCGGTTATAGAGAAAATCCTTAACTTAGAGGTTAAAGGCGGACTAAGACAGGAATATCTAACTGAACCCCAAGTAGATAAAATTTTAGAAAACTTATTGCCCCTATATTTAGAAAGTAAAATAAAGGATATTATTTTGAATGCTTTTACTGCGGAGAATGCAACTCGGGTTGTCTCGATGAGTGAGGCAACGCATAACGCTAAAGAATTATTAGATGATTTGATTATCGTAAGGAATAAAGCGCGGCAGGCGGATATTACTAGAGAGATAATTGAAGTTATCTCTTCTAGCGACGCAATGAAAGGATAATATTATGGCAGAAGGTAGAGTGATACAGATTATCGGGCCGATTGTAGACATTCGATTCCCTGATGGGCAGCCGGCGCCTAATCTTCTTAACGCAATTAAAATTACAGATGCCCAAAGGCAAATTAATTTGACTTTAGAGGTAGCGCAGATTATTGGTAATGGCACAGTGCGTTGTGTGGCCTTAGATTCTACCGATAAGCTTTCGCGGGGGATGTTGGCGCAAGATTTAGGCGTTCCTATATCCGTACCTATAGGGGAACAGACATTAGGAAGGATTTTTAATGTTTTAGGCGAAGTAATTGATGGTAAGGGAGAGCTTGCCCATCCGGAAAAAAGAAATCCTATTCATCGCTCTGCGCCAAATTTTGTCGAACAACTGCCGATTTCTGCGGTTCTTGAAACCGGTTTAAAAGTTATTGATTTATTAGCACCTTTTCCTCGGGGAGGTAAAGTTGGTTTGTTTGGCGGCGCCGGTGTAGGTAAAACCGTATTGGTTATGGAACTAATGCGTAATGTCGCTCAGATTTATAAAGGCGTTTCGGTATTTGGAGGTATTGGCGAGCGTACGCGCGAAGGAAATGATTTGTGGCTAGATATTAATGCTTCGGGGGTAGTGAAAAATACTGCTTTAGTATTCGGGGAAATGAATGAGCCTCCGGGGGCACGCTTACGCGCTGGGTTATCGGCGTTGACCATGGCGGAATATTTCCGCGATGAAGAGAAAAAAGACGTATTAGTTTTTATTGATAATGTTTATCGCTATGTACAGGCAGGTTCTGAAGTTTCGACTCTTTTAGGCAGAATGCCTTCGGCAGTAGGCTATCAACCGAATCTACCCACCGAGATCGCGGAATTAGAAGAGCGTATTGCTTCGACCAGAAACGGGGCGATTACCTCGGTGCAGGCAGTATATGTGCCGGCAGATGATTTGACTGATCCGGCGATTGTAGCGATATTTTCGCATCTTGATGCGAAAATTGTCTTAAGCCGGCAGATTGCGGAACTCGGGATTTACCCTGCGGCTGATCCTTTAGATTCAACTTCCAGAATTCTTGATCCTCTAATTGTGGGCGAAGAACATTATAATACTGCGTTAAAGGTGCAGAAAATATTGCAGCGTTATAAGGATCTGCGCGATATCATTTCGATTCTAGGGATTGATGAATTATCCGAGGAAGATAAGTTAATTGTTTATCGCGCGCGTAAGATTCAGAAGTTTTTCTCCCAGCCATTTTTTGTTGCGGAAGCCTTTAGCGGCCGGCCGGGAAAATTTGTAAAGCTTTCGGATACGATTAGGGGCTTTAATATGATTTTAGAAGGGAAGCTCGACGATATCCCGGAGCAGGCCTTTTTTATGGTCGGCACTATTGAAGAGGTACTCGAGAAAGCTAAGAGTTTAAAATAAAGTGATGAAGACTTTTCATGTCGATATAGTTAGCCCCACCAAAGTTATTTGCAGTCAAGAAGCTGTTTCCTTAGTTGTCCCTGCGGAATTAGGATATCTGGGAGTTTTAGCGGATCACGCGCCACTCTTGGCGCATTTAGTGCGCGGTAAAATAATCCTGCGCCCTGATACAAATCAAGTGAAAATTTTCCAGATGAATGGCCAGGGTTTTTTAGAGGTTGCGAAAAATAAGGTAACGGTAATTTTGGATTCCCCGGTTACTGATTCTAGCCTAAATTAAAAATAAATTGTCGTTATTTAAAAAGAATGGATAACATTGGAAACTAATATTATTGATAAGCAGAAGATGCAAGTTCTGGCAGCTAAAATTTCTATCTTTGGATCGATAATTCTATTTTTAATTTCAGCAAGTATAGGCATCGCGGTCGATTCTATAACTTTACTATTAGATGCTTCAGCGAGCTTGGTAATTCTCTTGGTAGCTTTTTTAATCAGGATGGCAGTTAAAAAAATACATCTGCCTGCGGATGAAAGATTTAATTTCGGATATAGTAAATACGAGCCATTAACCGTTGCGGTACAGGGGGTATTGATTATAATTACTTGTATTATAAGTATTAGTTTTGCGATTCAGGATATTATTCACGCCGAAAATGTCCATAATTATAGCCTGCCCGTAGCTGCTACTTTTATATCCGGAATCATGGGAATCTTTATTACTGGATATCTTAAAAAAATAGGGGAACATACAAATTCGACAATGCTAAAGACAGCGTCTTTACATTGGTACGCGGATACGATTCTTTCTTTTGGGGTTTGTTTTGGTTTTATCATCGGATTTATTTTGCAATATCGCGGGTATAATAAAATTACCCCTTATGTTGATCCAGTAATGGCAATTATCTTGGCGCTATTATTGATGCAGGCGCCGGTAAAGACAGTTATGTGTAATGTGCTTGAGTTATTAGATATTGTCCCGGCAAAAGATATTCATAATAAAGTTAAGGCTATAATTGATACCTATAAACCTAAATTCTTTGGGATAGAACGTTTAAGGGTGCGTAAAGCAGGGGAGAAGATATTTGCGGATGTTTGTTTTGTCGTCGATAATAATCTTGCTGTTTTTGAAGCGGAGGAGTTAGCGCGTAGTCTAGAAAAAGATTTAAAAGCGCATATTCCGAGTCTAGATATAATCGTTCATTTTAAATCTATAAGGTAGATAGGGTATGTCTAAAAGGATAGTTGTGGTGGGCGCAGGAGTAGGCGGTTTAGCAACAGCTGCGCGCTTAAGTAAGGATGGCCATATCGTTGAAGTATTAGAGAAGCTATCTTGTTGCGGCGGCCGTAATAATATTATTGAAGATAAAGGCTTTAGGTTTGATACGGGGCCTTCGTTTGTAATGATGCCGGATTTATTTGAAGAGCTTTTTTCTTATTGCGGTGAGAATATAAAAGATTATTTAGATTTAAGGGCACTTGATCCAAGTTACAAGATCTTTTATCCTGACGGGGATATGCTTACGGTGCATAAAGACAGTAATCGCACCAAAGAGGAGTTAGAGAGAATAGAGCCGGGATCAGGGATTAAATTCGATGCTTTTATTAAAGAAGTTACTCGTATTTATAACGAGATTAGGCCGCTATTATGGAAGTGTTTTACTCCTTGGACAATGGCCAATCCGCGCTATTGGCCACTCGTTACTAAAATCAGGGCCTTTGATTCCTATTGGGGGTTAGCGAAGAGATTCTTTAAAAGTGAAAAGCTCTCATATGCCTTTACCTTTGAGGCGATGTTTATGGGCGTTTCGCCATTTGAAACTCCCGCATTTTACAGCGTTATCAGTTATGCCGATCATGTGCAAAAAATATTTCATCCCATGGGCGGGATGTATAAGGTCCCTTTGGCCTTAGAGAGTTTAGGCCGAAAGTTTGGGGCTAAATACCGTTATAATTGTGAAGTTACTAATATTAAAAGAGCAGGGGATTCTTTTTTATTAGATGTGCGCGACAGACAGATTGAGGCGGAAAATTTAGTTATCAATGCCGATTATGCTTATGCTAAAACTGATCTTTTGAAATGCCATATCCCAAAATATAAATATTCTTGCTCGGTGTATCTCTTGTATTTAGGGCTTAAAACTAAAATCTCTGGCCTGGCACACCATAATTTGTTCTTTGCGCAAGACCTAAAGAA
>ORJL011106793.1_pt1 | contig 14627 bp, 10 predicted proteins | sample 1779941 | NCBI WGS metagenome assembly ORJL01 (sample SAMEA104232317, study PRJEB22302) | groundwater metagenome | biome: forest; feature: aquifer; material: groundwater | place: USA | collected 2011-08-07 | depth 5.8 m
AAGGCGTGTAGAGCGGGGTCGGTGCCTGGTCTCCTGCCGCGGACCATAGCAAGATGCGAACCGAAATGGCGCAACGCGGGTAGTGATGGACTTGTTTTTTTCCGGATCGTGTGCGTGGGACTGCAAAGCTTGAACATGGCGCAACAGGGAGACGAGTCACCGACTCGTCTCTACCGGACTGCGCCTTTCTCGTTTGGAGCGCGGCTGGGGAGGGGGGCTTGGGTTAGTGCGGGACCGTCAGGAGGCTCGAACCTCGAGGGCGCCAAAGGCGGCGCTGGCGTCCGTCTCGTGGGCATCAGGATTGTCGGCAATCCAGGCACACAGGCTTTCGTACGCCGACTCAAAGGCGCCAACTGCGTAAGGGGAATACTGAGTGCCTGCCCCCGCCCTGATCTCCGCCCTGGCTGCTTCCGGCGTCGAACGTGGCCTGTATGAGCGGGTCGAAGTCATCGCGTCGAACCCATCGGCTACGGCGATCAGGCGAGCTGGGGCTGGTATCTGATTCACCATCAACCCGCTAGGGTAGCCTCTGCCATCGTAACGTTCGTGGTGATACAGGATTCCCGGCAACGCGGGTTCCAGGAAGGGAATGTCACGCAGCATCCGCCACCCTGCGTCGGGATGTTTCTTAACAACGGCCATTTCTTCGATTGTGAGCGGTCCTGGCTTAAGCAAGATCGCATCAGGAATTCCGATCTTGCCCAAATCGTGGAGCAGCGCTGCATGCCGGAGCGCCTCGGATTCCTCGGCGCCAAGTCCCAATGTTTGCGCAATAATCATAGCATAGGCAGCTACGCGCTCAGCGTGACGGTTGGTGTAGGGGTCCCGAGCATCGATCGCGGCCGCCATGGCTCTCAGTGTGCCCAGATATGTCGTCTGCAATTCTGATTGTGCTTTGCAGAGGTCGGCTGCATACATGACCATCTGGCGCGTCAGAAGGTGTTGGCCTGTAGAAGGCGTGGCGTCTGGGGATTCGACTGAAACGGATGGAAGGCTGGTCCGAAATGCGGAGGCTCGCTCCGTCGCGCGTACGTTCGCCGGTCTCATACCCAAGTGTCTGCGGGCAAGTTGCAGTCGCACATCGTAGAGTAGGGCTCGGGGGCTGAATGGCTTGACAATATATCCATCCGCTCCCGCCGCGAGCCCCGCCTCTATATCTTCGAGGGCGCCCCTTGCGGTAAGAAGGATGATTCGTGTGGCCGGAGACGCCAGACTCCCCTTGAGTTGGCTGCACACCTCCAGGCCCCCCAGTCCAGGCATATTGACATCAAGGACCATGAGATCGGGCTTGGCTTCGACTGCCATGCTGAGGGCTTCCATGCCGTCCCGGGCGTAGGAGAGGTCGAATTCACCGCCTCGTCCTAGCGTTTCGGCCAAGACCTCCCGAAGAACGTCGTCGTCATCGACAATCAGCACACTAGCCCGATCAGATGGCATGATCCCCTCGATCCTTTGGAGAGTCAGGGCGCCATCGTGTTATGTTCATTGTCGTGCTTGAAGGAATGATAACACCCACCGGTTGGGCTGGCAATAGTACTTCTGAAACCACATACCTTATCTCGAGAGGTTGTTGGAGCCGTCCCTGAATCCAGGGACGGCTCCAACGATGACAGGAGACCTGCGATGCCTTAGGCCACGTTCCTGCGCTCGTTCGCACGGGAGCCGTTGCGGCCATCGGCGCCAACTCCCCTGGGCTCCGGCTTGGCCCAGTCCGACTTGCGCCGCCGGACCAGGACGTCCTCCCCGGCCGCCCCCTCCTCCAACTTGAAGCGAGATACCGCTTCACGCAGATCATCTGCCAAACGGGATAGCTCCTCGGCTGAGGCCACCATCTCTTCCACCTGGGCCGACATTTCCTCGGCCCCCGCCGACACCTCTTCCACCGATGCAGCGTTCTCTTCGCTTATGGCCGCCCCCCCTTCGATGGCCCGGCTCACGTCGGTGGCGCCTGCGGCCATCTGCTCTGTGGCAGCCGTATTCTCTTCAACCACCGCCGACACGGAGTCGATGGCGTTCACGACTTCGGCTGAGAGTTGAGTCATCTCCGTCACCACCCGGGAGATATCGGCGGTCTGGGCGGCCGTCTCCTCCACCGCCTCCAGGATCTGCCTCAGCGCCTGGCCTGCCTCCGCGGAGAGCTTCGACCCTGCCTCCACCTCACCGGCCGCCTCTCCCATCGCCAGGACCGCCTCGCTGGTGCCTTTCTGCACCGTCGTGATGATCTGGGCGATCTCCTTAGTGGCCTTGGTAGCTCGCTCCGCCAGCCTTCTCACCTCGTCGGCCACTACGGCAAACCCCTTGCCGTGCTCCCCGGCTCGGGCCGCCTCTATGGCTGCATTCAGGGCCAGGAGGTTGGTCTGCTCCGCGATGTCATCGATGGTGGCTACGATCTCCCCAATCTGGTCTGAGTGCTGGCCTAGTTCCTTGACCCGCACGGTCGAGACGCTCACCTTCTCCCGAATGCTCTCCATGCCCTGCACAGTCCGGTTTACGGCCACCGCTCCGTCCCGGGCCGCCTCCTGGGCCTTCCCGGCGGATGCGCTGACAGATTGGGTTCCCTTCGCCACTTTATCAATGGCCCCCGAGGTCCGCGCCACCATCGAAGATGCGGTCTGAATCGAGCCCGACTGCTCCTGGGCGCCCTTGGCAATCTGTTCAATAGCTTGCCTGAGTTGCTCGATAGAGCTGGAGGCGCTGACAGAGGCTTCGGACTGGGTCTGGGCGCCTTTGGCAACCTGCTGTATGGTGTTCGCAATCTGCTGCGTCGCCGCTCCGGCCTGCCCGGCGCTATCCGAAAGCTGTCCGGACGAAGTGGCGACATTCTCCGCCGAGCCCGCCACCTGTCCCACCAGCTCCCGTAGATTATGGACCATTTGACTGAAGGCGTTCCCCAGGACATCCTTGTCGGACTTCGCCTGGACATTCCTGGTGAGGTCTCCAACCGCCATCGCCCCCGCTACCTCGGCCATGCTCTTCAGGTAGCCGATCATGGAGGTGAAGGATCTGGCCATGTCGCCGACCTCGTCCTTGGACTTTACATCCAGTCTTTGGTCCAGGTCTCCCACAGCTATGCCCTCCGCAGCCCGCGCTACCTTGCCAACGCCACCGGAGATGGACCTCGATACAAAGTAAGCTGTGAGCAGTCCGGCGATGACAGCCAGGATGCTTACAATGGTTACCAGCCTGATGGTGTCCCCAATCGATGCGGAGAGGTCATCGGCAGCCTTGATCATCTGCTCCTCGCTCGATTGTGCGACCTCGTCCAGGGCTGACGCGGGGGCCCTATCCTTGCCCTTCACAATGGCGTCGGCGGCCGCGGAGTCGTGGGTCTGACCCCATTCGGCGAAGGCCTGTTGCGCCGCCGCGCCGTACGCCGCATAGCCGTCGTCAAAAGCCTTCAAGCTGTCCCTTTGCGCTGGTGTCAGATCGACCTCCAACTTGCGTAGAGACTCACGGTCCTGGCTGGTTACCGCCTTGGCGTCATTGAACTGCTGGATATACGATGCATCGTTCCGCAACAGCAGGTCCTTGGAGAGCTTCACCTGTGTTAGAAAATCCGAGCGCAACTCCAGGGCGAGAATAGCCGCCTCCCCTTCATGATCGACAAGCCCCTGGTACGCGCTATCGGCGGCGCTGAGCTGTACCAGTCCAAAGGCCATGACGCCGGCCATCAATGCCAGGACGATTCCGAACGTCCCGATCAGTTTCACCTGTAAAGTGAGTCTCATCGACTGTGTTCTCCTATCATTTCCAGGCGTCTCCCCTATCCATCATCCTTGAACGCGGTATTCCTCTTCCTGTGGCCAGTCCCCTTCGCCCTCCCGAGCACGCACACTTGCGTCTCACGTCGATGGGACTTCGCCCAGGCTAGTTTAGACTTCCATCCTTCAACGCCTCGCGTTGCTGGCCGGTAAGAACCATGTCCAACTGCAATAGCGTGATCAACCCGTTTTCCAGCTTCGCGATACCCCTTATGTAGTCGCTGTCGTTCCCTGTAACGATCGGAGATGGCGGCTCCACGGAGTCCGAGGGGATTCTCAACACCTCCGAAACTCCGTCAACCACCATCCCCAGCACATGCCCCTGGGTCTCTACTACCACTATGCGGCTGTCGCTCCCCGCTTCAACGGAGTTGAGCCCGAAGCGTTGGTGTAGCTCTATGACCGGTATGATCTTGCCACGAAGGTTGATCACTCCCTCCACAAAGGCCGGCGCCCCGGGGACGCGGGTGATGGCCTGCATCCGTATGATCTCCTGCACCCCGGAGATCTCCACGCCGTACATCTCGTTGCCTAGATTGAAGACGACCAACTGCTCTTCCTGGTCCGCGATTTGAACTGCTGACATTCTCTCCCCCTGCGTCTGGAACGCTCAGTGATTAGACTGGTTTTTGGGGTGTTGCATCATGCATCAGTACCTCCCTATACGGATTCTCAGTTCCCCCTGGCCGTCGCTCCAGCGGGCCTTTACTACCCAGTATTGTCGACCATTGCTGGCAAAAACTTGATATGGGCCACGCCAAAGAAATCGCGTTCTCCAGAGGTTCGAGGATGGGAGGAGCCAGGCAGCTCCCTCGCCGTTCACGGGGAGGGCTGGGGTGGGGTGGGAGGATCGAAGAAGGGGCTGCCCACCTGGGGCGGTTATTGATGTATTCTATCGCCAAACCATGCGGCCGCGGCCAAGGACAGTAGCCGCTGAAGTTGTTACGAGAGGGCTATTACGCGTGTGGGCGTTACCCGCCCACCTCGAAGTGGAAGGGGTCCCGGGCGGCCTCCAGTTGCTCCAGGGCGAGCTCCACTGCCCGGCGCGAGCGTTCGTCGGCATCGTGGAGCCTCTGGCGCAAGGCTCGCCGCGCCAGGGTGCCTCCGACCTTCCCAAGAGCATCAATGGCTGCCATCTGCACTTCGGCGTCTGGGTCGTCCATGAGGGGAATCAGGTAAGGCGCAGCCTTTGAATCGGCAGTCCCGCCGCACGCGTGGGCCGCCTCATACCGCATCTCCGGATCGTCGTTGCCCAGCTCCTTGATAAGAGTGGATAGCCAACGCGACTCGGCGTTCCGCCCCATGGCGTGGAGCGAGCTGACCCGCATCTGTCGGTCCGGGCTGGCATAAGCCTGCTCGATGGCGGTCGTGACCCGATCCAGATTGAAATGCCCAGCAGCTTCAATGGCCCGGCGGCGTACCTCGACAGGCTCTTCGGGGTTGTCTATTTTGGCGAAGAGCACTTCTTCCAGTCTCTTGCTTTCCTCGGGTTTGAGCCTGCCCAGTTCGCCCATGAGGGCGAAACGCCCGAGAGCGACAGCGGCAGCAGCCTTTACTTCAACCGCCGGATCACTTCCCACCAGTCTCTCAAGAATGACCAAGAGCCACCTCGCCTCGCACTCCCAGAGTCCCTCAATGGCCATTACTCTTAGGTCCGGAGCAACATCGTGAAGGCAGAGCCTGAAGATCGCATGGTAGTCGAGCTCCGGGTTATCTTCAGAGAGTTCTACCAGCTTGCTAACAATTTGACGCCTGCGGGTGACCTCAATGTCAGGCCAGGCCTGGTCCAGAAGCCGGATCTCCTCCCGAGACAACGCAGAAAGATAGCTCAGTCGCCTGGCGACCAGGGGCTTGTCTTTATCGGCCAGATCCGCCAGAACCTTGCTTAGGACCACGCTACCCCCTGGCGGAGACGCTCAATTTGGGAATGTAGACGGATGGAGACCAGAGTGAGCCTCCTACCCAGCGGCCGTCACTTCCCAAGGCGATCCCGCTCTTCAGCGCTTCGTATACGTTGCCGGAGACCATCGTGTCTTTTACCCTTCCAACTAATCTGCCGGACTCCACTTTGTAGCCCAACAGCACGTTGCCGCTGAACTCACCAGCCAGGATGTTACCTTGCCCAGCGCCCATCAGAAACTCGATGACCAGGCCTTCCTTTATGCCGGCAACCATCTCCTGGAAAGACAGCTTTCCCCCTGCGAGCGTAAGGGTGCTGGTGGATGGTGATGGCGGGGTTTCCAGGGACCTCCGCCCGCTTCCCGTAGTCTGCACGCCGGCCATTCCTGCCGTCTGAAGGTCATATAGGAACGATCGTACCACCCCACGGGCCACCAATTCAATGGGTCGGGTTGGCACACCCTCTTCGTCACATGGGCTGCTGCCAGGCCGGTAGGCGGTGGTGGCGTCGTCGGTCAGTGTGATTTGCGGGTCGAACACCTGCTCTCCAAGGCGGGAACCCATGGGCGAGGCTCCCTGCAGCACCGTCTTACCGTTCAGAGCGACAGTGATCGGAGACAATAGAGCCCCTCCGACCCCATCAGGTGTAAATACCACCGGATACTCGCCGGTAGAAATGGTCGCTATGTTCTTGGCCTGCTCAAGCTGCCAAAGGGTCCGCTGAACTACGGGACCGGCGTCGAGAACGGGGCGGCAGGACGTCTCACCGTCCCCAACGAAAAGCATATCGGTGTCACGCACCAGGAGACCCTCCAGTCCCAAGCTGAAAAAGCTCTTGCGAAAAGAGGCGTTGCCACCCCTGGAGTTGACCACGCGCACGGAGAGAGTGTCCTTGCTGACTCCAGCCTGGCAGACCAGGTCCGAATTCTGGGCGAGCACCCTATCGATGAGCGTCTGCCCCAATTCTATCATCTGCTCCAACGGCACTCCTTCGACGGCAGGATCGTAGACCTCCACCGGCGCATACCTCGAAGGACCGGGAAGTTCGAAATGGGCCTCGGGTCCAAACCGGGCGGCCTCCAGGGCGGCCTCAACCAGTGATGCGGGAGTGCGCAGGTCTGTCGTGGAAGCGAACCCTATCCTCCCGTTCTTGACGATCCGGAGGGCGAGTCCCTTGGTCTGCCGGGCCTGCAGATGCTTGAGACGGTTATTCTCGAATCCTACTGGAATCGCCTCAGCCTCCATGTAGAAGACTTCCGCCTGTTCAGTTGACTTTGAGGCCTTGTCCAGGACTTCTTCGATCATCATCGTCCCCCCACCACGCAGCGTCGAATCCGGATGTGGGGACTGCCGCTGGACACGGGTAGCGGGGACTGACCTCCTTTGCCGCATCCGCCTCCTTGGGACCAGTAGAGATCGTTGCCCACGGCGTCCACATTCTCCAGGGTTTCAAAGACGTTGCCGGTGAGCACAATCCCTCGCAGAGGCTCGGCCAGCTTGCCTTCCCGGATCATATGGGCGCCCCCTGATGAGAAGGTGAACATCTCCATACTGGTGGTCCCCCCATACCAGTCCTGCGCATAAACCCCCTCCTTGATGCCAGAGAGGAGGTCTTCCAAGGTCGCCTGGCCAGGCTCGATGCAGGTGTTGGTCATCCGCACTATGGGCTCGTGACGGTAGTTGATAGCTCTGGCGTTGCCGGTCAGACGCTCACCCATCCTGGAGGCTGTCTCCCTGGAATGCAACCTGCCCACCAGGACACCTTCGCGTATCAAGTCGGTCTTGGCAGCGGGGACACCTTCTTCGTCGTATTGGTAGCTGCCCCGGAGGCCCGGGACTGCGGCGCCATCCGTGATGTTCAGATGAGGACCGGCGAACCGCCGGCCGAGGGACATGAGGCCCCTCAGATGCTCATTTTCGTAGATATGGTCCGCTTCGGACAGATGGCCGAAGGCCTCGTGGGCAAAGACCCCGGCCAGGATGGGGTCCAAGACTACCGTATATTCCCCGGAGCGAACGTTGTCTGCGCTCAGGAGTTCAACTGCGCGGCTGGCGACCTGGCGCACTTCGTCATGAAGCGATTCGAGGAAACTGAAGTCCCCCAGCCTTCCGGTGCTCAGAGATGCTTGCTGCACATCACCATCCCTGGTGGCGATGCCGGTGAAGCGGGCGATCACGTCCACCTTGCCCTGCTCGATGTACGTGCCCTGCGAGGTGCCCAAGGTTACCTTCCGCCGTAAATCACGGTATATGACCTGAGATGTCTGTATGCCCGGGGCGCTCAAGAGGATCTCATTGTATCCATCCAGAAGCTCCTTCTTGCGGGCAAGTGGCACGGCAAAGGGATCCCTCTTTAGATGGGGTTCCACAATATCCACCACCGGCTCCGACTCTGCGAAGGCCGTGTTCTCGTGTCCGACGAGACGGGCTTGCTGGACTGCCTGAATGACTCTGGTGCGCAGATCGTCTATCCCGTTGAAGGATGAGAAGCCCCATCCTCCTTTGACCACCGCCCGCACGTTGCCCCCCAGAAACGTGGTCCGTCCGACGTCCTCGAGTTCCGCGCCGCGATAGATGAGACGGCTGCTCTCGCCTTCCTCCAAACGTATTTCTATGTAGTCTGCCTCGTGGCCCCGGAGGGCCGATTCTATGGCATCACGCATCTTCATCACACCTACGGTAACAGCTTCTCGAGGGCGGCGCCCCACACTGACATTATTGTATCACTGTCCGATACCTAAAGAAGAGTGGCCGCCTGCCCCGTTGTACATGACGCGCTCGGCCACGACCGGTATATTGCTGTTGACACGAACGGACAACGCGCGGTTCGGGACCACTGAGTTCACGTTCAGAGTAAAGCGCGATTTGGCTCCCACCGTGTAGCTACCGTTCACAGTCCCGCCGCCCTCGAGCATGAACTTGACGCTCAGATTAGCGGGTGCATCGTTGGGGTTCATCACCAGAACGAATTCGGTGAAGGGCGAAGCGGTGCTGCCCTCCGGCATGTACCAGGTGGTGGCTGTGCTGGAGGCGCCCAGGGAACTATGTCCGTTCCGGCCGTTGTCCCAGTAACTGGCCCTTTCGACCACCACCGGCTGGTCCGAGGTTACCTGAGTGCCAAAAGCAGTGCCGGCGGGCAGGATGTCGTTGACATTGATCGTGGTACGGCTGGTCGGGCGAAGCGCGTAAGTCCGGCTAACATTGCCTCCACTGTCAGTCATGAAGGTAACTGTGGCTTTGGCCTCTTGGGGATTGGGATTCATGACCAACACCATAGTGCTTTGCCCTGTGTACCCCTCGGGTAGATACCAGGCCGAAGCCGCTCCAGGGGACCCCATGCTGCCGTGCCCTCCTCCCTCTCCAAAATACTCGGCTCGCTCCACGACCACCGGCCGGTCAGTCACCACTCGTGTCGAGAAGGAAACACCAGGGACTATCCCGTTGGCGTAGATGCTGAGACGCGAGGTTGGCGCGAGCGTGTAATCCCGATCCACCTGACCGCCATCTTCCTTCATGAACGTCACCTTGGCCCTGGCCTGCTGGGGATTGGGATTCATTACCAGGACCCAGGTATCCGTTCCAGGACCGCTGTAACCTTCAGCCAGATACCAGTTATCGGCGGGGTCGGTCGTACCGCTCGTATTGGTCCCATCATGTCCGAAGTACATTGAGCGTTCTACGAAGACCGGCAAGTCGGAGTCGACACGGGTCGAAAAGGCCGAATTCGGCACGACCTGGTTCGCGAAGAGGTTGAAACGCGACTCTGCGGCCACCTTGTAGCTTCGCACCACGTTGGAGCCGTCTTCTTTCATGAAGGTGACGGTGACATTGGAGGCTGTCTCGTTCGGGTTCATTATCAGTACCCAGGTGTCAAAAGGAGCGCAGGTGCACCCCTCGGCCAGATACCAGGTACGGTGTGAAAGGGTGGAGGCCTTCCACAGGTCCCAGACGGCCGGATCTTCCTGGCCCAGCCGCCAGCCTCCGACGCCGGCCAGCCCGTATTTCTCAACCAGCTTCATCTTGGCGTCCACGCTGCGCCGGTCCTCATACCAGACCTGGTGCTGCTGCCCGTTTTGAGTATACTTGAGCACGGCCGTCTGACTGGGTTCATCATACTCGGGAGTAGCTCCAAAGCGAGACGCTGCACTCATCGTGTCCGAAAAGAGCATGGCCCGGGCCGGAGGTCCGGCGGTGAGGTTCCAGTCGTAACCATACCAGGCGACCCCAAGCAGGAGCTTCCTGGCTGGCATCTGGCTGACGACATAGGCAACGGTTGAGTTGACCCAAGACATGGGCGCTGTGGGCCCAGGGACCGTACTGTTGGCCGTTCGGTATCCATACGCCATGAGCAGGATGAGGTCGTTGGAGGCAGCCAGGCTGGCATAGTCGAAGGCCCCCGCCCAGCCGGTGTCCAGGTCCTTATCCCTTGCGGACACGGCCTGGGTGACCATTTTCCCTTTGGGGCGCAGGACGGAGGCCAGGTCGGCCATGAAACGGCTCAGGTTGGAGCGGTCAGACCCGTCCAGCGCCTCGAAATCTATGTTCACGCCGTCATAGCCATGGGCGTCCACCAGCCTGAGGATATTGCCGATGGCTCGTTGGCGCAGACTGGCGTCGGCCAGCACTCCGTGGAAATCAGCGTAGTTGACCTGGTTCCGGAAGGTGGGGAGGATCTTCACGCCCCTGGATTTGATGAGTTGGGTGATTTCCGCCTGGTCTTTGTCCTCGATCTGGCCCTGGGCATCAATGTAGAACCAGAAGGGAGAGACATAGTCCAGATTGGGAAGGGCCTGCCGGAGAGACGTCAAGGAGGTCGTATCGTAGGGGACGTAGTAGGCCCAGCGTATCTTGCCCGGAGAACTCGCCTCCGCATTACGAGCAGGAGGAGGCTGTAGTGATAGGATTGCGAATGCCATTAGAAGCGGTATTCTGGACCACAGTAGTAAGCGTTTACCCAGCGCGACACCTCGGGTTCAGAGATTACCCGCAGGTTAACACACGGTCGCAAAACCTGTCAACGAAAGCTGAATCGAAGCGATGGGCCGGGAGCGCCGAGCCCCAGCTCAGCCAGTACGTGCCGAGCTGGGGCTCGGCGTTCCCAGGTTTGCCCTTCCCGCGCCCATCACCGCAGTAAAACGACCGTGAAGACGTCGGGCGATCTTGCAAGCCGGTCTCCTACGTGCTATCATCGCGCCACTTCGACCACGGGCGCAGCAGCCAAAACTTAAGACGGGGGTAACATGAGCACGGTGCGGAGTTTTTGGAACCCACAGTCCGGCGAAAGCCCTTACTGGAACCGCTACATGGAGACCATGCCTCGGGAGACGATTGACGCTATTCACTTGAAAAGGCTCAGGTCTCTCGTTCGGTACGCCAATGACAACAGCCCTTTCTACCGGCGCAAGTTCCGGGAGGCGGGATTCAAGCCAGAGGACATTCGTTCCCTGGAGGACTTCAAGACCAGGGCGCCGATCACCGACAAGTCCGACTTCATCCAGCTCCAGGAAGAAAACCCTCACTACGGCCAGACTGGGGCCATGCCGGAGGACTATATCGCGCACCATTGTGAGACGTCCGGCACCACCGGCATCCCTCTGCGTATCCCCTACACCATGTACGATACTGAGCGCTACGGCGAATCATGGGTATACGGCTGGTGGGCAGTAGGGATCCGTCCTTCCGATTCCTTCTACTTCGCATTCCACTGGGGGCTCTTCGCGGGCTTCTGGAGCGCCTACTGGGGCGCCAGGCGCCTCGGGGCCAAGGTATACTCAGGAGGAGGCCAGTCTTCGGAAGGCCATATCCGGTTGATCGAACGGCTGAAGCCTACGGTCCTCCTTTCCACGCCGACGTACGCCCTCTACCTGGCGGAGGTCGCTCGTGAGATGGGTATCGATCCGGCCGGCCTCTCGATCAAGTATACGTATCATGCCGGCGAGCCCGGCCCCTGCGCCCTGCCCGCGGTTCGAAAGCAGCTTGATGAGTCCTGGGGCGCTTTCTCCAGCGAATGCTACGGCGTCGCGGAGCTGAGCTCCCTCACCTTCGGCTGCCCGACCCGCGAGGGCGTCCACCTGGACGAAAACAACACCTTCTCCTGGAGCCGGGACGCTGATACCGGAAAGGAGGTCCCGGAGAGGCAAATCGGTGAGAACATCGTCACCACCTACGTGAATAATGCCCAACCTCTAATCAACTACCGCACCCATGATCTGGTAGAGAGGCACTACAACTGTTCATGCGGACGGACCTGGGGCTTCCTGCGAGGGGTGGTCCTGGGGCGCTCCGACTTCATGGTTACCATCCGGGGAACCAATGTCTACCAATCTGCGGTGGAGAAGGTACTAGGTGACTCCCCCGGCGTCAGCACCCACTATCAGATGGTTATCACCAGGGACAAGGGCCTGGATCACATGCTGGTCCAGATGGAGCCGGTCAAGGATTTCCCCAAGGACAGGTACGCGCAGCTTGGCCAGGAGGTGGGCCTGGCTATCCACCAGGCGCTCAAGGTGCGATTGGAAACAGAGATCGTCGAGCCGGCCAGCCTGCCGCGCTACGAGCTGAAGACCAAACGGATCATCGACCAGCGTCCCAAGGAGATCCGTAGGGCGCTGGACAGGTAGGGCGCCGTAAGGCCGGGGGGAGCGGGACGTCCCCCGAGATCCTCTGACGCCGGGCCAGACCTTTGGCGAGGTTCTCTGAGCCCGCAATAAGGAGCGAGGACATGGAAGAGACCATTTCTAAGATAGATCAGGCACGGGCCATCGTCCGCGAGTTGCGTGACACCACCGATATTCCTTCCATCGAACGGTGCATGCAGCTCGCCGAGATGAACCTGCATTGGGCCAAGTGGTGTCTCGGGGGGGATGTGGAGATCGCACCGGAGTTGGAGGGGTAGGCCGCCCATCCCCAATACGGCCGCCTACCGCCGCGTTTCATACCTTGCCTGGACCGTGATCCGTTGATGCTGTAGCTTTGGGCGGATCATATCCGCCGCTATGATTGGGTCCTATCATAACAAGAAAGAAGACAGGTGCGCCGGCCGGCGCACCTGCCTTCTTCAAAAGTGCCAAATAGAACCCGTGAGGGCGCCCTACTTCCCGGTTCGCCGGCGCCACCGGGCGGCGCCGAAGGCCCCGGCCAGCACGCCCCCAAGGGCCAGCAAGACCCAGGGCTGAGGCGCCTCCGGGGAGGCGGCGAAGGACGCCAGTCCCACGGCCGTGGGTGGGGGCGGCGTCGCACACGCGCTGGCGGAGACGGCGTTGGTATCCATCGTCACTGCGCCGTTTTGTGCCAGGGCTCGGCCGGAGATGATGTTTGCGCCGGTATCCAGGGTGATGCTCGTCAGAGCGAGAATATTTCCTACGAACGTGGTGCCTGTACCCAGAGTCGCGGAGCTGCCGACCTGCCAAAACACATTGCAGCTTGTCCCACCATTGATCAGCAGAACGGACGAGTTGCTCGCTGTGGTGAGCGTGCTACCTATTTGGAAAACCCATACTGCACCGGCATCGCCCAGGGCGTTGAGAGTGAGCTGTCCCGTCAACTGAGCTGATGAAGAGAAACGGTAGACGCCCGGCGTTAGCGTGAGCCCACCCAGATCAGTCCCGGTCAAGTCTGCATCGACCGCCTGCCCCGCTAGATTGCCGTACGCCGTGGAGGCATCAGTCTGAGCGCCAGCCGATATAGCCGTGCTCTGTGTCGTTCCGGTCACGGTCCCCGGAGGAAAGCCAGTCACCGCACTACCTGGGCTGACCCCCAGGTCCCCGGTGACGGTGGTCGAACCGGTATTGGTTACCGTGGAGCCACCCAGGACCGCGAAGCTCGCAGCCGAACCCAGTGATGGCGCAGTCGCTAGAGGCAGCGGGCTGCCGGTCACCCTGGTTCCAGGGGAGGCGGCGGCAAAGAGCACCGAAGACGCGATGAGCCCCACGAATGACGCCCGCTTGGTCCATCTATCTAGCTTGACCATGGTCCTTTCCGTTGTTCCGCCCTTGACGTCACACCAACCTTACCCGTGCCCTGCCAGTAGCTTCCTGGACTTTGCCGCAAGACTGAGTCTATCCAAAGCAACCTCTTCGCCGAGCGTACCACACCGAAGTTAGACTGAGGTTAGAGAACGGTTGGAAGTGGGTTAGAGTTTGGAACGGCGGCAAGGCCAGGGGCAACGGCGCCCGCCCGTTGCCCCTGCCTGTGTTTGAAGCGCTACTGAGGCCTGGCGGAAGTGCCTTTGATCCCGGTCCGACGGCGCCACCGCGCGGCGCCGAAGGCCCCGGCCAGCACGCCCCCAAGGGCCAGCAAGACCCAGGGCTGAGGCAGTCCAGGGGAGGCGGTGAAGGACGCCAGTCCCACAGCCGTGGGCGGGGCCTGGCCCGTTCTCTCGTCGAAGCCCATGTCGTAACCGGGCCCTTCCGGGCGGTTATCGCCATCGATGTCCTTGCTGGGAGCGCCCAAGGCCGTCCCGGTGTTGAGGGCCGGGGAACCGGCCTTCAAGTGGTAGTCCCCCCCACCGAAGTTCACGAACATAGGGTCGGCTGAAATGTTGCCGCTGCTCCCCGTCTGATCGCCCCAGCCGGCGTAGTTGGCGCCGTTACCGAACACATCGTTGTTCTCGAAGGTGGGCGCGGCGCCGGACAGTCCAACGCCGCTACTCGTGTTGCTGATCACCAGGGTGTTGCGGACGACGCTGGCGCCCGCGTTGGAGAGGTAGACGCCCCCTGCGGTATTGCTAACCACGTCGCTGGAATGGAGACGGATCGCGCTATTGAAGACCTGTAGTCCCCAGCCGCTGTTGCCGGTGAAGAGACTGTTGGCGACAATGACGGGCCCCGTTGCGCTGGAAATAGTGGCGCCGGGGCTGCCGCTCTCTCTGACAACGCTGTTGGTCAGGGTCAAGGCCTGGCTATAGACCGCATAGAGGCTGCCGTTTCCTCCTGCGCCGCCGTAGCGTATCTCGGTCCAGTCCAGGTC
>ORJL010322262.1_pt1 | contig 14623 bp, 13 predicted proteins | sample 1779941 | NCBI WGS metagenome assembly ORJL01 (sample SAMEA104232317, study PRJEB22302) | groundwater metagenome | biome: forest; feature: aquifer; material: groundwater | place: USA | collected 2011-08-07 | depth 5.8 m
GCACATTCTGGTCGCTGTGGGTCGAAAGCTGTTGTCGATGCTGTACGCCATGCTTAAGAGGGGAGTACCTTACGATTCAAATTGGGAGGAGAATAGCCGTCTTGCCCTGGCTAGGCATTGACAAATTATATAGTAATCATTTCGTCAGATTGTTGGTAGCAAAGTATATAGGTCACGCTATGATAACCTGTACCGCAGGGCTATACCAGGGGAAAGGCCAGGGTGGCAGAATATCTATTGAAAGCTGGACTGAAAACTGGCCTATAGAATAAGAACGCCCTATATTTTTAGCCGGACGGTAAAGGTGCTACCCTTTCCAGGCTGACTGGTTACGGTAACCTTACCGCCATGCTGTTCGGCAATTCCCTTGACGATTGCCAGTCCCAGGCCAGTACCGCCACCGGCTCGGGAACGGGCCTTATCGACCCTGTAAAAACGGTCAAATATTAATGGCAAATGTTCCGGAGGTATTCCGATACCGGTGTCGCTTACTTCCAGACGTGCCCACTCACCCTCCCGGAACAGGGAAATGGTGATGGTACCTCCGTCAGGTGTATATTTAATTGCATTGTTCACAAGGTTGCTGAGGAGCTGTTTCAACCGGTAAGAATAACCGGTTATTGAGATATTTTCCAGCCGTTCAGTTATGATTTTGCGATTACCGGACAGCGGATGGGCACGTTTAGCCTCGTCCAGGACCAACCCTTTAAGCGATACCTCTTCTTGCCGATCTGTCTGACCTGATTCAATTTCGGCTAGAAGGAGAAGGTCAGCGAGTATTGTTGACATCCGATTGGATTCAACCTTGATTGCCCGCAGGGACTCCCGTCGGTCTTCCTCACTCATATTGCGTTCAAGCAGGTCAGTATTACCCCTGATGACGGTCAAGGGAGTCCTTAGCTCGTGGGATGCATCAGCCACAAAATTTTTCTGGGACTGGAAGAAGCGGTGCAGGCGCTCAATCATCTGGTCGAAGGTCATTGCCAGCCGTCCAATCTCGTCCGCCGGGCCGGTATAGCCGACTCGCCGGCTGAGGTCAGAACTCTCCCCGATGATGCTTGCCGTCCTGGTTATCTGCTCGACCGGGGCCAGCGCCCGCTGCACTAGAAAGGCTCCCGACAACACCGACAGCAGCAAAGCCAGTGAGACACCTCCCAGCATAGCTAACCGCACGTTGTGCATAGTGTCCTCGATGGGTTTCAATGACTGGGCAACTTCTAGAAGCAGGGTCCGGTTCTTAAGAAACAGGGGCGTGGCCATAATGCGGACACTGGCGTTGTCACCCGCAGCAACCGTCTCAATAGTGGCAACATCTCTGAAGCCTTCTTCTATTAGCGGTGGGCTTATAGGCAGTGCCTGCCGGGCAAGATTATCCGATTTCACGACGACATTGCCGCTCGCATCGATAATCTGGATGTATATATTAGGAGATGCGAACTCGTTTACCGGCGGCAGCCCGGAATGTATCATGTTAAAATCCATCGGCTGCGGGTCTAGGTTAAGGGCAAACATACCGTGGATTCGCTCGCTGTATGCTTTCAGATTATTATCTACGGTGTTGTTGAGGTAGCTCCCCAGGAGAGTATATAATACCACCCCGGAGAGGACAAGGATGGCAAAAAGTATCAGGGAGAACCACAGCGTCAGCCGCCAGCGAATTGTCATCCGGTTACTCCTTCAGCACGTAGCCGACACCGCGTACGGTATGAATCAGCCGGGGGCCGCCGCCAGACTCAAGCTTTGTGCGCAGGTAGAGGACATAGACCTCAATTACATTGGACTCGCCGCCAAAGTCGTAACCCCAGACACGCTCGTATATCCGGTCTCGCTTTAACACCTGTCGGGGGTTCCGCATGAAAAATTCCAGAAGAGCAAACTCTTGAGCAGTCAATGCGATGACGTCCTCGCCACGCTTAACTTCCCGGGTGGGGGTGTTGAGTGAGAGGTCACTGAATCTGAGTACCTCTCCCTCCTGTGATTGCCGCCGCCTGAGCTGGGCTTTGACCCTGGCCAGCAGTTCGTCAAAAGCAAAGGGTTTGACCAGGTAATCGTCGGCACCGCTACCGAGACCGGCGACGATATCGGTGACGCTGCCCTTGGCAGTAAGCATGAGTATCGGCACATCACCGGCCTGACGCAGCCGTTTGCTGACCTCCAGACCATCAATACCCGGCATCATAACATCAAGTATGACGAGGTCTGGTTCATGGTCGCGGGCCTTAGCGAGAGCCTCGTTGCCGTCGGCGGCGGTTTCTACCACATAACCTTCATACGCGAGTCCCCTCTTGAGGAGACCTAGTATTTCCGGGTCATCATCGACTACCAGGATACGCATTCGCCTTCCTCGCTTCAATCAGCTTTACTATTCCAGCCCCAAGGTCAGTAACCCGTTCTACGACCAGACCACTCCTGGTAACGTTCTCTACTGTTCTACGGTTGATATTTGCTCCCATGATCTTGGCCACAACCGGATTAGCCCGGTTCATTAAGCCAGCCATTGGCCGGTTAGCACTCAGGACATGCTCCAGCAGGATGACCTTACCACCCGGTTTGCAAACTCGCTTCACTTCCGCCAAACCTTTGAGCGGGTCGGGAACTGAGCAGAAGACGAAGGTTGCCACCACGTTGTCAAAGGTATTATCTACGAAATCCAGCTTCTGCACGTCCATCGGCAGCAGTCGGACTTTTATACCCTGCTTGCAAGCTTTATCGCGGGCGCGGGAGAGCATCTTTTCGCTAAAGTCTATGGCAGTTATTTCAGTGTCCGGGGGGTAGTAAGGAAAGTTCTTGCCGGTCCCCACACCGACTTCAAGAATGCTGCCAGCGGCCACTTTGCCCCACTGCTCCTTACGCCATTTGCCTAAGCCAAGCATTTCGGCAAAACCCTCCATAAGGTCATAGAGGGGAGCTCTGCGGTCATACCTTTTTCGGACGACTTCGGTAGCCATATCTTTCACAACCAACCCATTACTTGACGCACACACAATTCTCAGTATACTATACTATAGTATGGTATGGTAGTCTAGAGTGTCAGACTTCCACCCCGGGTTTCTTTCATGCCAGGGTACTGAACTTCGGGATAATCCAAACAACTGTGGTTGCTTACATCCAGCACGAAATTTGCTTTGTGAAACGGTTAGTTCTTATAATTATTGTGGAGCCTAATAGAAATGGGGAGGTGTATGAAGCGTCTGCTGTTTCTGGTCGGTATGATGCTTCTATTGGTATCCGCCTGTTCACAGAGTGCTCCCGCCCTGACACCGGAGCGCGAAGTAACGGTGGATGGGAAGGCTTATCAGGTTATTACTGTTAGCCGGCTTAAGTCGATGCTGGACAATAAGGATTTTCTGCTGGTGAACGTGCATATTCCCTATGCCGGAGAAATCAGGGGGACCGACCTGTTCGTGGCATACAACGAAATCGAGCAGAACCTGAGCAAATTGCCCTCTGATAAGGGTGCCAAGATTGTAGTCTACTGCCGCTCGGGCAATATGAGTGGTATCACTGCCAAGACTCTGACACGCTTAGGATATACCAACATCTGGGACGTGGATGGCGGTATGTTGGCGTGGGAGAAGGAAGGCTATCCTCTCGTTCAATCACCTCAGTAAAGAGTCGTCAGCGTATAATCAGGCCGTTACCCATCGGAGGTCACTCTGAATTATCGTCGAGTTCTGGTTCTCAGCTTTGTCACCGTTACCATCATGGGATTTACAGGTGGTGATAGCGATGGCTGACGAACATAAGGCTATGGGACACGAGATGCATACGGGACATGACATGGGAAGCAAATCCGAACCCCAAATGGCGGTCAAGCCAGAGAAACCAATGGCGCATGCAGACCACCAGGCGATGATGATAGCCGACTTCAAGAGGCGCTTCTGGATATCACTGCTCTTCACTATTCCTGTTCTCCTGCTTGCCGGGGATGTTCAGCAACTACTGGGAATCAGGGGGACCCTCCGATTCGCCGGTGAGTCGTATGTTTCGTGTGTACTAGCTTCGTTCATCTATTTCTATGGCGGGTATCCATTTCTGAAGGGTTTCTTTAGTGAAATAAAGTCCAAAACTCCTGGAATGATGATCCTGATTGCAGTAGCCATTACAACGGCCTATGTTTACAGTAGCGCCGTTGTATTTGGTCTTAGCGGGAGTGTGTTTTTCTGGGAACTGGCAACCCTGGTCAGCATCATGTTACTGGGTCACTGGATAGAAATGAGATCAATCCTTGGAGCTTCTAAGGCTGTCGAGGAACTCGCAAAGTTGATGCCATCAGAAGCTCATAAGATTATGCCTGACGGTGAGATAAAGGACGTGCCATTACAGGAATTAGTGGTTGGTGATAAGGTTATTGTAAAACCGGGTGAAAAAATACCAGCCGATGGGGGTGTAATCGAAGGAGAGTCTTCAGTTAATGAAGCTATGCTGACCGGTGAATCGCAGCCGGTAAACAAAAAAACCGGCTCAATCGTCATAGGTGGTTCAATCAATGGTGAGGGTTCAGTTACTGTAGAGGTTAAAAAAACGGGAGCAGATTCTTATCTTTCGCAGGTAATTGAACTGGTTAAACACGCTCAAGAAAGTAAGTCAAAAACTCAGGACCTTGCCAACCGCGCTGCTCAGTGGTTAACCATTTTAGCCCTCGGCGGCGGAGCAATAACCCTAATCCTCTGGATTACTATATTAAAGGCTGATTTAGCCTTCGCTCTTGAACGCATGGTAACAGTGATGATAATTGCCTGCCCTCATGCACTCGGAGTGGCAATACCGCTGGTCGTTGCAGTTTCTACAGCTATATCGGCTAAAAACGGTTTACTGATACGGGACAGGAGTGCCTTTGAGCAGGCCAGGAACATACAAGCAATAATATTTGATAAAACAGGTACCCTCACTGAGGGCAAATTCGGTGTCACCGATATTATCAGCTTTAATGGAAAGGCTGATAAGGAAATCCTGAAATACGCGGCGTCTGTAGAGGCCTATTCAGAACATCCGATTGCCCGGGGAGTGGTAGCGTCAGTTGAAGAAAGATTCCCAATAGACAGTTTCCTGGCAATTCCCGGCAAAGGAGCCGAGGCTAAGGTAAACGGGAAGGATGTAAAGGTGGTGAGCCCGGGCTATCTCAGAGAAGCTGGAATCACTGTTAATGATGACAGGCTTAAAAAATTAGCTTTACAGGGTAAGACGGTAGTATTTGTGCTGATTGGTGGGGCGCTGGATGGCGCCATTGCTCTGGCTGATATTATCCGTCCTGAATCCAAGATGGCTATTGCGAGGCTCAAGGCGATGGGCATCAAGTGCATGATGCTCACCGGAGATAACAAGCTGGTAGCTAAATGGGTAGCCGAGGAAATAGGGCTGGACGAATATTTTGCCGAGGTCTTGCCTGAGCAAAAAGCAGCAAAGGTTAAGGAAGTCCAATCAAGAGGATTAAAAATAGCTATGACCGGTGACGGAGTCAATGATGCCCCTGCTCTGGCACAGGCGGATGTAGGTATTGCTATAGGTGCGGGAACTGATGTTGCCATTGAAACAGCGGACATCATACTTGTTAGAAGTAATCCTTTAGATGTGGTGACCATTATCAGTCTGGCAAAGGCAACTTATCGAAAGATGATACAAAACCTGGCATGGGCAACAGGCTATAACGTAGTGGCTCTTCCGCTGGCCGCCGGTGCTCTTTATGCCTATGGCATTCTCTTGACTCCGGCGATTGGAGCAGTCTTCATGTCTTTGAGTACCCTGATAGTTTCCGTTAACTCCAGATTCCTCAAAATGGATCCGGGATAGGTGGTATATCGGGAGGAAGTCATATCACGACCGACAAGATACTGTTTGTTCTGTTTATGTAGCTAATTCGTCACAACTATCGGAGGCCTATGTGAATTATCGTCGAGTTTTGGTTCTTGGTCTTGTCATCCTGGCCGTAGTGGGCTTCGTGGCACTCTTAATAGGCGGGTTAGCCCGAAAAGAGCCGCCTACCGGTGCCAGTGGGGCTGCCCGCGTAAACCGTCCAGCCGATGACTTTACTCTGCCGCTGTTCAACGGAGGTAACGTCACCCTCTCCAGCCTTAGAGGAAAGCCGGTAGTGATTAACTTCTGGGCTTCTTGGTGCCCTCCTTGCCGGGAAGAGGCGCCTATCCTGGAGGAGGTGTGGCGGCGTTACAAGGATAAGGGCGTGACCTTCATCGGGGTGGATATTCAGGATGGGGAAGCGGATGCCCGGGCTTACATCAAGGAGTTCGGGATAACTTACCCTAACGGCCCGGACGTCGGTGGCAAGATAACTATTGACTACGGGGTAGGAGGCATTCCGGTCACCTTCTTTGTCAATCGGGAAGGACTCATCGTCAGCCGCTGGGTAGGAGCCATAAACGAAACAATCCTGGTATCCAGGATAGAGGATCTACTGAGGTGACGGACCTCGTGCCGATGGTAGGGTTTGGCTTTGCCTTTCTGGCCGGGCTTATCTCCTTTTTGTCACCCTGTGTCGTACCCCTCATCCCGGGATATCTTTCGTATGTATCCGGAATATCTGTTGACAATCTGGGAAGACCGAGTTCATCTCAGCTTAGCCGCATTATGCTATCATCAGCACTATTTGTTTTGGGCTTCACTATGGTATTTGTGAGTCTGGGAACATCGGCATCTTTGCTTGGGTCGCTGGCTGAGGCTTACCGCCGCGAGTTAACCCTTGTGGCAGGCGGCGTGATGGTGCTTATGGGCATTCTGATAATGGACATTATACCCGTAAAGCTGTTTGCGCGAGAGGTGCGTTTTCACCCGGAGACACGGGGACTGGGTATGCTGGGCGGTATTCCTTTAGGCATGGCGTTCGGTTTGGGCTGGCTCCCCTGTGTAGGACCCGTGCTGGCATCTATCTTGTTTTTTGCCAGCACGGCAGAGACGGTGGTGCAGGGTACCATGTTACTGCTTGTCTATTCCCTGGGACTGGGACTGGCCTTTATCCTTACTGGCGCTTTTTTTAGTCGTGCTCTAGGGGCTTTGCGCTGGGTGCAGAGCCATCGCCGAGTTTTTAATATTCTTGGCGGTGGAGTACTGGTAATTATGGGATTATTGTTCATCAGCAACCGATTCTTCTTCCTCAGCCTGGCGGCACAAAAGCTATACTATAAGTTCTTCTATTAAGTTAAGTTAGAGTAAAATTTGGGCTGATACCCTCTCTTGCCAGGGCTCAGTCAGACTAATAGGGAGACAATGAAAAAGTTATCATTCTTGTTATTAAGTGTTCTGGCGGGGGCAGTACTGTTAGCCATTCTCAGTGGTTGTTCTGTGCCAGAGCGAACACAGTCATTGGATGAGAAAGCCCAGGACATATACAGGAGCTTGATGTGCCCGCTGTGTGCTGGGCAAACCATTGAGCAGTCTCAAAGCGAACTGTCTGCCCAGATGCGAGCCATCGTTCGGGAGAAGCTGCAACAGGGAGAGACTAAAGAAGAGATTCTGCAATTCTTCGTAGAACGATATGGAGAGAAGGTGCTGGCAGCTCCGCCTAAATCCGGTTTCAACCTAATTGCCTGGATTACCCCCATTGCCGGGATATTCGTCAGTGGTATAGTACTCTGGTTTGTAATAAGGAAATGGGCAAGAAGAGGGAGTGAATCATCTTCCGAGCCGACTGGACTGACCACTGACGGTGCTCATGACGAGGAATACCGTGAGCGGCTTGAGAAAGAGTTGAAGGATTTTAACGAGAGAGGCTTTAGATGATAGCATTTGAGTTCGGAGGTGTCAGGTAATGGAATCGTGGCGCTCACGGTGGAAGACCGTCTTTCAACTCTTTGGTATACGGAGCTGGCTCGTCGCCGCTATAGGCGGTATAGTAACCTTAATTCTGATCGGCGTGCCAACCGCCATTATTAACAACCCGTTCTTTTTTCGGCAGACGCCGGTTCGAATGCAGGACTACATCATCTGGGTGGCGACAGGGCTTCTGACGGGACTGATAGCAGGCACTTTTACATTGTCCGCAAAGACCAACGCGAGCGGCCGAACTGTCTCTGGAGGGTTCCTTTCCTTCCTGGCAGTCAGTTGCCCTATCTGCAATAAACTGGTAGTGTTACTACTGGGGACATCCGGGGCGCTTGCCTACTTCGCGCCGGCCCAGCTTTACATCGGGATTGCCTCTCTGGCTTTACTCGGCTGGGCACTCCACCTGCGGGTGCGGGACATCAACCGGAACTACTGTGTCACTCCTCAATTAGTGGAGGACACGAAAGTCGATACAAAGACATAACAGTCCGGGATGTCTATACAGACTCTTATGGCCAAGCTGACTTTGTATTCACCGGCTTTGGCAGATTCGGTCGTTTTTTCAGGATAAACTTGATAACTGCCCTTTAAGGCATGCCACGTTGAGCAAGCAAGAAATCACTAAAGGCACACACCTTCTCCATAATTTTTACACGTTATTGCCCTATGATACTAGTATAAGGTCCTTTAAAGGACCGGAGGAGGAAGAAAAAATGAAGAGACAGTACAAGCTCATAATTGTTGCATTGGGTGTGGTTGCGATACTGATTACAGCAGTAACTACCACAGCATTTGCCGCCCAGAAGGTGAATACGCCCGGTACATCTGCACCTCGGGCGGTTGCAGTAGCCGTGACCCCGGTAGCTACTGGGACCGAAGCCGACTACCAGGCATGGGGTTGTCCCGTGGCTAATGGTAACTACGAAGCTGTCGCCAGCTTGTTGGGGATGACTCCCCAGGATATCGAGATACAGCAAGAGCAAGGCAAGAGTCTGGTGGAAATCGCCGCTGCAAAGGGAGTGAGCGAGGACAAACTGGTATCGGTCATCTTTGACCAGATGAAGCAATATATGCAGCAGCAGGTGACTACTGGCACCTGGACCCAGGCACAAATGGACAGTCACCTCACGCTGGCTGAGCAGCACGTTCGCCAACTCGTGAATGCCAAGGGAAATGACGCTGACTATGGAGGTTGTGGCGGCAATGGCGGTATGATGGGTGGCAATAGCGGCATGATGAGCGGCAATAGCGGCATGATGAGCGGCAATAGCGGCATGATGGGTGGCAATAGCGGCATGATGAGCGGTAATAGCGGCATGATGAGCGGTAATAGCGGAATGATGGGCAGCAATGGTGGCATGATGAGCGGTAATAGCGGAATGATGGGCGGTAACAGTGGCATTCGTAGTAACGGAGGTATGATGGGTGGTGGCTTCGGAGGCATGATGGGCAGCTGGTAGTAGACCAAGTCCGGCAAATTAGTGGAGAGGCAGATAATCATCTGCCTCTCCTTATTTCAACACTGCTAATTAACTGTGTTATCATTAGGTTGCAATGACTAAGATACTTGTTGTAGATGACGAAAAGAAAATAGTTGAAATCGTGAAAGCCTACATGGAAAGAGAAGGTTATGAGGTCACCGCTGCCTATGACGGCAAAGCGGCTCTGGCGGCAGCGAAGCAGCAATCTCCTGACCTGGTAATCCTTGACTTGATGCTGCCGCAGATAAGCGGCTGGGATGTCTGCCGAACCCTGCGTGCCGACTCAAACATTCCTGTTATTATGCTGACGGCACGTGATGATGTTACCGATAAAATCATAGGGTTGGAACTCGGCGCAGACGACTATGTAACCAAGCCGTTCGACCCCAAGGAACTTGTCTCGCGAGTTAAGGCTGTACTGAGGCGCACTACCACTAGGCCTTCAACACAACCGGTGTTGAAACTGGCCGACCTCCTTATCAACCTGGAGAAGAGGGATGTACGCCGGCATGGTGAAAGTATTGAACTCACCCCGATGGAGTTCGATCTGCTTGCTACGCTGGCACAAAACCCGGGCCGGGTGTTCAGCCGTATGCAGCTTTTGGACACAGTCCAGGGGGTCGCCTACGAAGGCTACGAGAGAACCATCGATAGCCATATTAAGAACCTGCGCAAGAAGATTGAACTCAATGCCAGTCAGCCACGGTACGTAATCACCGTCCATGGAGTGGGTTACAAGGTACCGGAGACCGCCGATGCGTAGCTTGAGTTGGAAACTTGGCGGTGCCCTCCTGCTTATCGTGGTAGTGTCTGTCGGGTTGATGGCCTATCTAACTAACCTGAGCACTGCCCGCGAGTTTCGCCAGTACGTCATACAGGGTAATAATATGCACGCCTCCGGTGTCGGGGACAGCCTGAGCGGATTTTATTCCCGTCAGGGGAGTTGGAACGGCGTGCAGGCGGTTCTGCCCGGACTGCTGAGAATGAATGGCGACCGCCTTATCGTGGCCGATAATAACGGAATCGTTGTCGGCGATACTGACGCTAACGTGCTGGGAAATACCGTCGGCAAGCTGGGGCTTAGCGGTTATGGCACGCCAATGACGGTGTCCGGGCAGGCAGTCGGCACCTTTTATTTCCTATACTCCGGGACTACCGGAATGATGGGCAGCATGAGTACCATGATGGGAGGCCAGCCTGTTCCGACGGGTACAAATACAGCCGAGGAAGACTTTCTCAGCCGGGTTAACCGTTCACTGTGGATTACCGGCCTGGTGGCAGCAGCCATTGCCCTGCTGGCAGGACTGTTTCTCACCCGCCAGATTACCAGCCCGGTTCGTGCCTTAACCAGAGGCGCCCGGGAGATAAGCCGGGGTAATCTGGCTTACCGGGTGAAAACAGAATCCGGGGACGAGGTCGGTGAATTGGTGAAAACCTTTAATACTATGGCCGCCAACCTCGCTGCCAGTGAGCAATCAAGACGGCGAATGACCGCCGATATTGCCCACGAGTTACGCACCCCGCTTACGATTGTCGAAGGTACGGTAGACGGTATGCTGGACGGTGTCTTCGCGCCGGACCGCGAGCACCTGTCCACCATAAGAGAGCAGACAGCTTTGCTCACCCGTTTAATCGGCGACCTGCGCGAGCTGTCTCTGGCGGAGGCAGGGCAACTGAAGCTGGAGTTGGCCCCGGACGATATTGTCAGACTCGTTCGAGGCAAGCTTGAACAGGTAGAACTGACCGCGCGAGATAAAGGCATATCTCTCAAGCTCGAAGCCGAGGATAACCTGTCGCCGATTGAAATCGACCATATGCGCATCGAGCAGGTGGTTGCCAATCTGCTGACTAACGCGATTCATCACACGCCTCCCGGCGGTATCATAACGGTTTCAGTAAAAGCCGCTACGCCATTCGCAGATAATCAAAGAGGCATATTGATTTCGGTAGTAGATACCGGTGAGGGCATCGCCGCCGAGCACCTGCCGCATATCTTCGAGCGTTTTTACAGGGTGAGCGATTCCCGTTCCCGCAGCGAGGGCGGCACCGGTTTGGGATTGGCTATTGTTAAACACCTGGTGCTGGCACACTGGGGCAGGGTCTGGGCCGAAAGCGAATTTGGTAAAGGCAGCCGGTTCAGCGTATTCTTGCCACTGAAAGCGTCATCGCCTCAGAATGTCTCCCCGAAGCTATAGCCACTAATTTCTCAGTTTACCTGCATCCTTTTCACAATTTCTAATCTAATTCCAAGAGTCCCCTAATACTGCGTTAAGCTTGGCCTGATTAAATAGTCAAGGAATTGGTAGTTTCTTGTACTTTATTCAGGAGACGAACGTGAAAAAGATAGGTGCGTTAATTCGGGCTTCTATTATCCTGGGGTTACTTCTGGCAATGGCTCTTACTGCCTCGCCGGCACTGGCCGCGTCGAGCAGTCCGCCCATTATTAAGACTATGACGGTGCAGGTGTGGCCGGAATACGATGACCCCCGCGTAATGGTTACATACCAGGGCGAGTTTAAGGATGGCTCTCTGTTTCCCCAGCCGGTGAAATTTCCGGCGCCGTTGGGTTCGGAAATGGCCATGGTCTGCGCCCTGAAACCACCCGATGACGAGCACTTGTGCCAGCTTTATGATACAGTAACCGGGGCGGACGCCCTTTCGGTTTCTTACACTCTACCAATACCCACCTACTATCTGGAATACTACTGGGACGGTATCAAGACGCAAACGGACAAATCATTCAGCTTTAACTACGTTTCCCCCTATGCCGTTGACTCCCTGGAACTTGAGGTGCAGCAGCCGTTGAGGGCGACTGATTTCAAGCTGGCTCAGCCCTATGCCTCAGCCACATCGGACGCCATGGGGATTAAATACTACCACTACGTGTTCAACAATGTTGCTCCGGGCCAGACGATAAGCGTCGATGCTTCTTATAGTAAACCAGATAACAAGCCCTCTGTGGCTAAGAAAACGACTAGCGGAACTGCTAGTACTGGTGGTAACTATGAATTCAACTTTATCGGTACCGGCGCTGCACTCCTGGTAGTTGCTGCCATCGGATTCTTCCTGCTCAGACGAAGACGAGTTCCGGCACCGGTGCGGATGGCTGCTTCCCGGAGGACAGCGAGGATTGAGGCGAGGCGTGCGGGAGTACAGCGTGCAGAGTCGCAGACTGAGCTTCGGCAGCCCACAGCCAACCTCACCAGGACATTACCGTCCAGAGCCACCAAGCCCGCGAAACCCGACCAGGTAAGCACTGAAGCAGTCTTCTGCAGCAAATGCGGTACAAAACTTGCTACGGAAGCCACCTTCTGTCACGTCTGCGGCGCAAGAGCGGTTGGCTCTGACTGATAGCGATTACGCTGAAATGACAGCAGTGGAATAACGAACGGAGATATTTTAGTATGACACAAATTGGAGAAATTGCCCTGGTTATCGCGCTGCTTATCGCAGTATATTCGGGAGTAGCAATCATTATTGGTGCCCGGCGCGGCAGAGCCGAGCTTATGACGAGCGGCCGGTGGGGCATATTAGTGGTGTGCGGACTAGTTACTATCGCCTCGGCGGCACTGTGGTACGCACTCCTGACTCGTGACTTCCAGGTGAGCTACGTCTACCAGTACAGTTCGCGCGGGCTCAGTACCTTCTACACGATATCGGCATTCTGGGCCGGGCAATCAGGTTCGCTGCTGCTCTGGGTATGGACGTTAGCCATCTTCGGCGCAGTAGTGGTGTTCCAGACCAGGAAGCGGAATACCGACCTGGCGCCATACGCCTTGCTCGTCATAGTTGCGGTCGAGGCTTTTTTTCTCTGGATATTGAACTTTGCCAGTTCACCATTCACCAGGTCGGTTGCCGTACCGCCAGACGGTAACGGCCTTAACCCCATGCTGACCAACCCGGGTATGTTCTATCACCCCACCACGCTTTACTTAGGCTACGTAGGCTTTACAATTCCCTTTGCCTTCTGCATTGCTGCCCTGATAACAGGCAGGCTGGGCGACCAGTGGATAAAGAGTACACGCCGCTGGACACTTTTTGCCTGGCTCTTCCTGAGCTTGGGCAACCTGGTAGGGGCATGGTGGGCTTATAACGAGCTGGGTTGGGGTGGCTACTGGGGCTGGGACCCGGTGGAAAGCGCCTCATTCATGCCCTGGCTGGTGGGTACGGCCTACCTGCACTCTGTTATGATACAGCAACGCCGCGGTATGTTAAAAATTTGGAATGTGGGCTTGATTGTAACTACGTTTGTCCTCACCGTCTTCGGCACTTTCCTTACCAGGAGCGGCGTCCTCTCCTCGGTGCATTCCTTTGGAGAGTCGAACCTTGGCCCAATGTTCGTAGGGCTTATGCTGGTCATAATTGTTGGCTCGCTGGGGCTTATATGGTACCGTGCCCCACTGCTTAAAAGCGAAGACGAGCTCGACTCTCTCTTGTCGCGGGAAAGCGGCTTCCTGTTCAATAACGTGATTCTGGTAGGGGCGGCCTTTGCTATCTTTTTGGGCACAGTGTTTCCCCTCATTTCAGAGGCTGTTCGAGGTGTAAAAATTACCGTGGGTCCTCCCTACTTCAAGGCTATAACCGGACCACTGTTCCTGGGACTCATCACACTCATGGGCATTTGTCCCCTAATCGGATGGCGCCGGGCCTCCCGTGACAACATGCTGAGAAACTTCCTGTATCCCTTTGCGACTGCCATAACCGGTGTAATGGCCCTATTGGTATTCGGCGTCCGCGAACCAGCCGTGCTCCTGGGACTTGGACTTACTACCTTCGTAGTGTTCACCATACTTCTAGAAATAGCCCGGGGCGTCCTGGCGCGACACCGCACTTCAGGGCGTAACTACCCATCGTCTCTTACAAGCCTCGTATGGGGTAACAAGCCGCGCTACGGCGGCTACATCGTCCACCTGGGGATAATAATGATGGCCATTGGGATTATCGCCTCGCAGGCCTACCAGGTGGAAAAAGAAGTCACCTTATCGGCAGGAGAATCGGCCCAGATTGAAGACTTCACACTGGTATACCGGGGACTTGACTATTTCCCCACAGTGGACCGCGAGGTAATTACCGCTACTCTTGATGTATACGACGGCAACCAGCAGAAGCTGACGGTACTCACCCCGGCCAAAACGTTCCAGAAAAAGGATGAAAACGGCGTGAGCGAAGTGTCGATAAGAACTACATTAACGGGCGACCTATACACAATTTTGACAGGCTGGGATGACCAGCAGCAAGCCTCATTTAAATTCATTATCAACCCCATGGTGTCGTGGATTTGGCTGGGAGGACTGGTGCTAATAATGGGGACGACGATTGCCTCCGGGCCCGCCGCGAGAGAGGCGAAGAGAGAGGCGATAATACTGGCC
>ORJL011900154.1_pt1 | contig 14623 bp, 17 predicted proteins | sample 1779941 | NCBI WGS metagenome assembly ORJL01 (sample SAMEA104232317, study PRJEB22302) | groundwater metagenome | biome: forest; feature: aquifer; material: groundwater | place: USA | collected 2011-08-07 | depth 5.8 m
CATGTCATTCCAGCCCTGTATCGCGTACGGGTTCACCCTGAACGGTTCACCGTGAACGAGGTAAACTCCGGCTGGAATCCATAAAATGCGTGAATCAAAGACGTACTATGTTTACATAATGGCAAGTCGCCGTGACGGGACACTTTACGTCGGCGTCACCAATGACCTTGTAAGAAGGGTATTCGAACATAGGAATGATGTTATCGAGGGATTTACCAAGAAATATCATGTTCATGTGCTGGTACATTATGAGCTAAGTGAGAATGCCTACTCGGCTATGCAACGCGAAAAGAACATTAAGGCCTGGCAGCGGCAATGGAAAATCAGGTTGATTGAAGAGGCAAATCCCGCATGGGAAGATTTGTACCCGGAGGTTATTGGTGGGGATTCCGGGGGTTCACAAAACCCCACCCCTGGATTCCAGCCTTCGCTGGAATGACAAAGAGAGCTTGGAATTACAGGTTATAGGAAGGTCATCTAATAGTGAGGCTTCGTCCCTCTTCTAATATGTCGTTGCGAGGAGCGGAGCGACGTGGCAATCTCGATGGCTGTAGGGGAGGAAGTGTCCACGCCGTGTCCTCAAAGATAATGTTGATGGGTTTGGAGAGGCATACTTTTTCAGTTCTTAATTCCTTTTTCTTTTAAGAGAGGGAAGGAAAATATCTCCCGGAGTTTGGTCTAAGGCGTTGTCTTATTTAACCATTTGAAGTGCTGATGCGCAAAATTCCTGACAACAGGCAGGCGGATAACCAGCAATATGACCAGTAGCGCTCCGTAGATAAGGGGCTTTCTGAAATCTGCCTTGGTCTGCCAGGTGTAGTGGACCACCGCGAGGATACCCGCCAGGTAAACCAGCCGGTGCAGCCTCTGCCAGTTTCTATCCAGGCGTCGTTTCAGTCGGTTGACCGAGGTAATCGCGAGCAGCAACAGTAGTATAAAAGTCGCAAAACCCACTACGGCATATCGCTTCTCGAAGAGGTCCTCGCGGATTAAGGCAAGGTTGAAGCCGTAATCAACACCGATGAAGTTGATGAAATGCAATAGAGCGTAAAGAAAGGCGTAGTTACCCAGAGGACGGCGCAGCAATAATACCGGTTTGAAGCCGGTAAGGATGTTGATGGGAGTGCAAGCGAGGGAGAGCATGAGTAAATTGATAGCTGAAGCGCCGGTACGGAGCTGGATTTCCCGGATAGGATTGGCCGTTAGGTTGTCCCGTGTAAAATCCCAGACGAGGATAAGGAGTGGCAGCAATGCGCCGACGTGTATTAAAGCACGTACTATCGTCATCCGGCGGTTATTCATCAATAGGATGTGGTCAGGTCCATTCCTTCATATAGCGGTGCTACCTGGTCATAACCATTGAACATCAATGTCGGCCTGCGTTGGAATTCACCGATGCGGCGTTCACTGGATTGCGACCAGCGGGGATGGTCTACATTCGGATTAACGTTGGCATAAAAGCCGTATTCATCGGGATTCAGCGCCGCCCAAAAGGTTAGCGGCATCTCGGCGATGAGGTCAATTTTCATAATAGATTTGGCACTCTTAAAGCCGTATTTCCAGGGCACGACGAGGCGTATAGGTGCGCCGTCCTGCGGGGGAAGGGGTTTACCGTAGAGTCCGGTCGCCAGAATAGTAAGGTCATGCATTGCCTCATCCAGACGTAATCCCTCGAAATAGGGAAATGGTAACTCTTTGTCACCGAACATCTGTCTCGAGTCGTAAAAGCTTTCGAAGCTGACGAATTTGGCCTCCGGTTTCGGCTGGACGTCCTGGAGGAGTCTGCTCAGAGGGAAGCCGCGCCAGGGGATGACCATTGACCAGGCCTCCACACAGCGCATGCGGTAGATACGCTCTTCCGGCTGGTATTTATTAATAAGCTCCTCTACACTGAAGCTGCCTGGTTTATTCACCAGCCCTCCTACCGTCACCAGCCACGGCGATGTCTTGAAATTACGGGCGAGGAACGCCACATTTTCCTTTTCATAGGAGAACTCGTAAAAGTTGTTGTAGTTGGTTATGTCTTTGCAAGTAGTCAACTTAGCGCTCAGTTCATCAGCGGTGCCAGCGGCTTTAGCATCATCACAGAACGACGGTGGAGTATTTGCCACGTCGGGAGTCCGTCTGGTGCAGGCGGCGAGGAAGGCAGTGGCTGCCACCACTCCCGCCCCGGCGATAAACTTCCGCCGTGAAATATAAAGATGCTCCGGAGTGACTTCGTCCCCTGGGAATCTATCCGGTTTATTGGGAAGTGAACCGCGCTTGAGATGCGACCTTTTTTCTAAATCTGCCATATTCGGCCTTTAATAATAGCTCTTATCTCCATTATCAGATATGCCTGCCGGGGAAGTCAAGAGGCTTGAAAACGAAGTCAGGTAAAGAGCAGGACTAACTACGGGGATAAAGTAGTCTTTTGCTTGCGTAACATCTCGTTCACCTCGTTGTCTCGGGTTGACCCCACCCACCGAGTGTTGTAGCATATTGCTAGAATCTTGATTGCGTTATCTAGGCTTTTCCGGGAGGCAAAGCTTTTTAGAAAAATGAGATTGTCAGCGCCATTCCACCCAGAGGCAATTCGTATATTACAGCGAAGGTGACAAAATGGGTAGGGGAAATAAATTTTGAGGGTAAGAGAAACTGGTAACTAATCCAGTAAGGAGAAAACTATGCTTGACCTGAAATTTATCCGGGAAAATCCTGACGTGGTACGTGAGGCCGTGGCGCATAGGCACGACAGTGCCCCGCTCGATGAAATCATGGCGCTGGATACGCAGCGGCGACAGAAGCTCCTGGAGCTGGAGGACTTGAGGCATGCCCGCAAAGAGGTCTCCCGTGAGAAAAGGGAGGTTGCCGAGGAGGGGCGCGACCTGCGTACCATGATTCGGAGTCTGGAGGAAGAACTAAGAAATCTGGATACCCATTTGCAGGAGCTATTGCTCCAGATGCCCAACATCCCTCATTCCTCGGTGCCGGTCGGGGAGTGTGAAGATGACAATATCATCGTGCGTAGCTGGGGAGAACCAAAGAAGTTCGACTTTACCCCTCTGCCGCACTGGACATTGGGAGAGTCGCTGGATATTATTGACTTCGAACGTGGTGTCAGGCTCTCCGGTAGTCGCTTCTACGTGCTCAAAGGTCTGGGCGCCCGCCTGCAGCGAGCCATTATCGCCTTCATGCTCGACCTTCATACTAATGAGCACGGCTACCGGGAAATATACCCTCCCTATATGGTCAAAAAGGAGTGTCTGGTCGGCTCGGGCAACCTGCCCAAATTTGCCGATAATCTCTACCACGACGATAAAGAGGACTTCTGGTTCGTGCCGACGGCGGAGGTGCCTCTTACCAACATGCACCGTGATGAGGTACTCCCGCCCGGCGTCCTGCCCATCAACTATGTCGCTTATACCGCCTGCTTCCGCCGCGAGCAGATGTCCGCGGGTAAAGACACGCGCGGGATAAAGCGAGGCCACCAGTTCGATAAGGTGGAGATGTACAAGTTCGTGGAGCCGGACTCCTCCAACGAGGAGCTGGAAAAGCTGACAAGCAATGCGGAACATGTTTGCCAGAAGCTGGGCCTTGCCTACCGGGTGAAGCAGCTTTGCACGGCGGATTTAGGCTTTGCCTCAACCAAAACCTATGATATCGAGGTGTGGGCTGCGGGCTGTGGGGAGTGGTTGGAAGCAAGCTCTTGCTCCAACTGTGGCGATTTCCAGGCCCGTCGCGCCAACGTTCGTTACCGTCCCGCCTCGGATGCCCGCCCGCAGTTCGTGCATACCCTCAACGGCTCCGGCCTGGCGCTGCCCAGAATCATGATTGCGGTTATGGAGAACTACCAGCAGCCCGATGGCAGCATCGCTGTCCCTGAGGTGCTACAACAGTTCGTCGGCGCCAGGGTAATAAAAAGATAAGGAGGGAAGATGGCTGAAACTTACGAGGTGCGTGTCCGGGTAATATCTCAGAATGGCACCTGTGCTGCCGGTCATAAGGTGGGGGACGAGTGGGTTATTTCTGGCAAGACACCGGCGGGTATTTGTATTTCCGCGTTCCATGCGCTTTTACCTAATGCCAGAACCCTGAGATTTGGCGGCTCATTCCCGTGGGAAAGCGACCCTGACGTCAGCACCATTGCCTGCCCCGATGCCAGTAATCCGGTAGTGTTCGAGCTAAGACGGGTCAAGAAGTAGAATTTGCCGGCGCTACTTTGTGCCATCAATAGTAGCGACATGCTGGTTAAGCTGCTCTCGTAACGTGGTTGCCACGTTACGCGCCGCCTCGGCAAAATCCTTGCCCCGCGAGGCGTAAATAATTTGTCGCGACGAGTTGATAATAGTCCTCTCCCGTCGTGAGTCAACGCCGTAATGCACGGTCAAAGCCGCGTCGCCTCCCTGGGTGCCAACGCCCGGAATCAACAGGGGCATATCGGGGTAAGTTTGCCGGATTAACCTTAGTTCCTCGAGGTAGGTTGCACCAACCACCAGCCCGACGTTGCCGTATTTGTTCCACTGGTTAGCTTTGAGGGCGACCAGTTCGAACAGGAAGCGGGAGTTCGGCTGGCAGCGTAGCGACTGAAAATCGAGCGCGCCGGCATTCGACGTGCGGCACAGGATGAAGATACCTTTGTCCCGGTACTGGAGAAACGGTTCGATGGAATCATAACCCAGATAGGGATTCACCGTAGTGGCATCGAAGCCCAAGCGGGAGAAAATAGCTTGGGCATAGGCTTTGGCGGTATTGCCGATATCGCCGCGCTTGGCGTCACCTATCACCGGTATATCGTTCGGTATGTGCTTGAGGCTCTGTTTCATGATATCGAACCCATCGGCTTCCAGAGCCTCGTAGAAGGCGAAGTTGAGTTTATAGGCACAGACGAGGTCCGCGGTGGCGTCAATAATCGCCCGGTTGAATTCGGGGACGCTTACCCCGTCCGGTATCATCGCGACATCCGGGTCAAGTCCAACGCAAAGCAGACTCTTGTTCTTGCGGACGGCGCCGCTCAGTTTTTCGACAAAGTTCATCGGTACTCCTGGAGCAGATATTTGTAAAGCAAGCTCATGATACCAATAGCATTAAGGTTTGGTCAAGGTTCAGAGGGTTTTTTCTGTGTCATTGTGGGGAGGTATAGCCGACGTGGTAATCTATATTTATGTCATTCCGTGCTTGACACGGAATCCAGACATGATGGTACCTCTGGATTCCAGCTTTCGCTGGAATGACAAGGTTGGATTTTAATGCTTCATTGTGACTGAGTGCTAGTCCGTGGCAATCCGTGTCAACACCTTGAAAGGGTTTCTTTACCACTAATTCCGGCTGTGCTAGAATAGGCATCATTCAAAGGTAGGTGAAATGACTTCAGCAAAGCCGGATTCGCCACAGGTATTACGTATTATCGACGCCAATCTTAACCGGGTTGGCGAAGGTCTGCGCATTCTGGAAGATTTGGCACGCTTGTTGCTCAACGATGCCGCACTCAGCGAGCAACTGAAAGTCATGCGCCACGAGCTGATAAGGGGGAGCGCCTCATTTCAGCAACGGCTCGTGCAGTGGCGGGACGCCGAAAGTGACGTCGGTGTCAATACCCAAGTTCCCGGCGAAGAGAAAGAGCGGGAGCTAGCCCTGGTGCTGGTAGCCAACGCCAGAAGGGTGCAGGAATCGCTGCGAACTCTGGAAGAGACGACGAAAGTTTCCGGCATTTCCCAGGAACTGGACTCGGAGAAGTTCAAGCAGGCCCGGTTCGAGCTTTACTCGCTGGAGAAAAAGCTATTGTCCCGGTTACTGCGCCAGGACAAAGTAAAGCGGGTAACCGGCCTCTATGCCGTTATTGACACACAAGCACTTCAGGGCCGCTCTCACGTTGAAGTAACCCGACAGATAGTTCGTGGCGGTGCCCGCATTATCCAACTGCGCGATAAGGTGCTCAGCCGGAAAGAGCTATTGCCCATCGCACAGCAGCTCAAAGACTTCTGCGCGGCGCAAAACGTGCTTTTTATCATGAATGACTACCTCGACTTGGCCATGGCCGTCGCGGCGGACGGATTACACCTTGGGCAGGACGACCTTCCTTTCAAAGTCGCCCGCAAATTGCTACCGATAGATATGCTCCTGGGTTGTTCCGTTATCACGGCAGCGCAGGCAATCGCGGCGCAGGCGGAAGGGGCGGACTACGTTGCGCCGGGGGCGATTTATCCCACTTTATCGAAAGAGAGTGTAAATGTAGTTGGCCTGGAGGTAGTGCGGGCGGTCAGGCAGGCGGTATCCGTGCCCGTAGTGGCTATCGGGGGCATTACCAAAGAGAATGCGGCTGAAGTTACTGCCGCCGGGGCCGATGCCGTGGCTGTCATCAGCGCCATACTCGCCGCAGAATCGCCGGAAGAAGCAACGAGACAAATCATCAACAGCCTGGAGGCCAGAAAATGAGTGCATTAGCCGATAAACTGGACACGATTGCCGAACGTATTCGAATTAGCTTTTCCGCCAAAGATGCCGCCAGAGAGAAGGCGCTACCGCTCTGCCGCGATGCCATCCGCTATTGTGCCAATGGCATTCGTGCCATACACCGGCAAGAGTTTGGCGAAGCTGAGAAAATGCTGATGTCCGCGCATAACCTCCTCGCCGGGGCGGAGCAGGCTCTCAGCGGTAATTTCGAGCTGACTACCGGTTTCCTCCGCGATGCCCAGAAGGAGTTTGCCGAAGGAAGCATCGTGCTCGCCCTGGTCAATGGCAAACCACTTCCCGAACCTGAGGAACTGGGGGTGGATATGGCGGCTTATCTAAACGGGATGGGTGAGGCAGTGGGTGAGCTGCGGCGTTATCTTCTGGACAGCATGAGAAGCGGCGACCTGTCACGTGGCGAAGAGCTGCTCTCCGCCATGGATGATATTTACAATGTTCTGGTGACCATTGACTTCCCGGACGCTATTACCGGCGGGCTGCGCCGCACCACGGACATGGTGCGTGGCGTTCTGGAAAAGACCCGCAGCGACCTCACCCTGGTCATCCGACAAAAGGAACTGGAAAACAGGCTGGAAAAGCTGGAGAGGTAATAAATCTCTCTCGATTCAGCTTATTTGCCCTTTTCTCGTTCAACCTTTGTTCTATAACTGTTCGCTAATCCCCCTTTCTCTTTTTAGAAGCGCTTTATCAAAAGTTATTCTGAGGAACACATTCGCTTTGCTCAGTGTAAACTCCGGCCTGTGGCAATCTCCTCGTGTCAATGGTATCGGATTGCCACGTCGCCCTCGGGCTGAACTCGGGCTGAAGCCTGCGGCTTCTCGCAATGACAATCGACCAGTGCCAACTAAACCTGGCAAGGTATATTGACATTGTTTGCCTGCTGAACCTATAATTATAATTAATATAGTATTCATAGGGGGAAAGATGCCGGATACCATCAAAAAAACGAGATATTTTTTGGATATAGAACCTGAGCTGCGTAACAAAGTCAAGGCACTTGCCGCTTTGAAGGGCAAGACCATGAAAGACTGGCTGACCGAGGCCATCATTGCCAAGTTAGAGGATGAGATTGATGCCGCGGAAGGATTGGCTTCTTTGGCCGATAAGGAAGGTACGATGTCTTTGGACGCTTACCTAGAAGCGCGGGAAAGTGAGCCGAAAAAGGCTAAATAATGTACAAAATTGAGCTGAGGCGCCGGGCACAACGGGCGCTGGATAGACTGCCCAAGACTGACTTCCGGGCGGTGGTGGGAGCTATAAAAGAGTTAGCACAGACGCCGAGGCCAAGGGGCGTAGAAAAGGTAAAAAGCACCGGTCTATGGCGCATCCGGCAGGGGGACTACCGCATCATCTACGCCATTGATGATAGCCAGCAAATTATCATTGTTGTGCGCGTTGGGCACCGCCGAGAGATATACCGCTCACTTTAACGTAGATGCCAAGCCGTAATAGTTATCCTACTGGAATAAACCGAAAGTAACGGAATCAGGGCTTAAAAGGAAAGTGAAGCCACAATGAAACATAAAGATGTTTTCGATGACGCGTTAGTATGCGAAACGTATAAACGATGGATTAATGGGCCTACCTTATTTGAACATTATTTAGATAGAGAAAGATTTTACAGTTTTATAATAGCATGTATTAAAAATGTGAAGTATAAAAATCCTTTTATGACAAAAGAAGAAGCTTGGAATAGTATTAACATGGACGTGTTGAAAAAACGCCTAGAAGAAGACTTGGCAGGCTTGCGAGAACGTAATTACACTGCGTATGAACATAAGTTGCACGAAATATTAGTAAATATTGAGACATTAATAGAATATGAGAAGGTACGATATTCAAAAGGATTGAGATGAAAGACAAACTTGACGGCATCTTATAGACGTAGCTGTTCAGACAGGAGTAATGGATAAATAAAAGCCACCATCTGTTGTAGGGTAAGCAGACAGGGACAAGAGTTTGAAGACACTAGCCTTCAAACATAGTATACTAACCCCTTTTCTTTATCTGATACCGGATTAGCGTTTTCATTACCTTGGCATCCGGCCGCGAAAGATATTCTTCCTCGTGGGGGCCGGCAATTTCATAGCCAATCTCCATAATAAACTGCTGCAGTCGCTTTATATTTTCCGTTTCCTGGTCGTAAGCCCCCAGATGGAGAATCTGGGCTACCGTACCGTATTTCCAGGTCTCCAGCTTCACCTTGTTGCCCGGCTCTTTCTGCGGTAGCACGGTGGTATTTTCCGGCACCGGGATACCCACAATTATTTGCCACTCTCCCTTGGGATAGAGGTGTGCGTCCGGGTAGCGGGCGCGTGGGGGGCTAACCTTAAAAGTCTCCAGCCCCTGCTTTTTCAGGCTGAACTGGAGGGTATAGACGGAGCCATAGAGGGCGGGGAAAATCTGGGGGAAGACCTTGTCCGGGGCACGTTGGCCCTGGACTACGGCCATCTTCCGCGACGGCATCTCCAGAATTACGGGGTCGGTTTTGCTTTGACGAGGTGACATAATAACCTCCCTCTGCGTATTCTTTGTCCAGTATAACACGACTTAGCTTTGGTTGAAATCCCCGTTGCGTGTGTCAGCGTCATCACACTTTTGGATAAAGGATAGGCAGCACATTAGCTAACCAGCGGCCGCTTCTCCGCCTGCTGGACGCGACTTGCGGATGGGTTTGCGGGCAAAGGCGAAAAACAGAGAACCAAAGCCGGTGAAGAAGGCTAGTATAGTGAACGCTACGCGATAATCTCCGCGTACATCAGAAAGCCAACCGGCAAAAATGGGAGCGATAATCGAGGCTACGGTGGTCATTATAGAAGCAAGCCCAAGAATAAGCCCTATTGATTTGCGCCCAAAGTACTCGGCGCGGATAGAGTTCTGCGTCGGTGCGCGGGCACCCCATGCCATGCCATGGAATATGGCAAAGAGGACAACCTGCGCCATATTGGTCGCGTAGGTAAGTATGAGAAGGCCGATGGTATGAGATAGCATACACGTCACCAAAAGTATTTTCTTGTTAATACGGTCAGCCAGAAAGCCCCCAACTACTCTACCGATAATGCTGATAAGCAGCACAAGTGCGACGATACTACCAGCAGCTTCCAGGGATATCTTTAGCTGTTGGACAAGATGGGGGGCTAGGTGGAGATTAATCGCTGATACCATAAGCACGGCTGAGGCATGTCCGGCGGCAATCAGCCAGAAGGCGCCGGTCCGGAGTGCTTCCTTTGGCGAGAAGTAGTCATCTGCTTGAGGTTTGGTCTTTGCTGACTTTCCTGCCTCCTGTTCCTGTGGTCGTGCTTCGGACGAGGCCGGGCGGTCACCGTCTGGTAAATAGCCGTATTGCTCCGGCTTATGGCGCATAAATAGGGCTAAGGGGATGCCGATGAGCCAGATGACAATGCCGGAAATGAGCGCGGTAGTACGCCATCCCTGGTTGGTCATACTCCAGGCTACGAGGGGCACAATAATTCCCCCCAGTCCCGAACCGGCCATCGCAATGCCCAAAGCCAGAGTACGTCTCCGCACGAACCAATTGAACACTGCTACCATGAGAGGCACCAGGCCGCACAGACTGGAGCCGGCGGATATCACAAAAAACGCCCCAAAAAAAGCGACGATAGTTTGGACCCGGCTTAAGAGGATAAAGCCAACGCCAAGCAGGATTACGCCGAGCACCCCCCCCCGCCGCGGCCCGAACTTGTCCGCCAGCCAGCCTTCCAGAGGGCCGAGAATTCCGGTTTCAACATGGCTTGTGGAGAAACCCGCAGATAACAGGGCGCGGCTCCAACCGAACTCCGCCTGAAGAGGGAGAAAATATACGGTAAAACCTTGCGTTAATAAGCCCTGGTTCATTGACTGGATGAAACAGGCGGATAAAACTATCCACCAGCCGAAGAAGGTTCCTTGAATCCGCTTCCGGGCAGCGCTGAAAATATTTCGCATGGGTAGTATATGTTACCACAAACCGAATTGCGATGCTCTTCTATCTATATCCTGTGGCACTAAGATAAAGACGTCTATCCTCTATGCTCAGCACAATAAGGATATTAGTCACGGAGTTGAAGCGAAGAACTAGCGGCTTCAGGACGGAATCTTATTTCGAAGGAGGTTCGCTGGTTCTGGGGGTTGAAAATTGGAGAACGATAGCGCACAGCGTCGCCACCAACAACACCGCGGTAATATACCAGAACAGGGTGCCGTAACCCAGAGACTTGATTAGAAAGCCTGCCAGCAATGGAGATAAACCATTGAAAGCTGCGGTGGTACCCCAAAGAATCCCTATCATACTACCTTCGAGTTTTTTCCCCTCAGCGATATCAAGGGAGCCTGCTTGTACCAAGGGATTCAGGGCAAACATAAATGCTCCCATGAAACCCACCAGAACGGTTAGTATGATACCACTTCCTGTTAAGGCCATTAAAAAAGCGATTATTGTCTTGACCGTCAACACCATCAAAATAACCCGGTTTCGTCCGAGCTTGTCAGACAACATGCCGATGGCAGGTACCGAGGCGATGCCGACGCCTGAGAGTAATCCCAGGTGCATGCCGATGCCGAGGCTTCCCATGCTTTGGGTCTCTTGCAGATAGATGGGTAGCCACAACATCAGGCTCCCTTGGCTCAGCGCACCCGTAGCCGATACCAGCAATAAGATAATTAAGCCTCGGTTCTTCAGCATCCCTTTTAATGCGGTGAATTGTTCGCTCACCGCCCGTTGCGTCTTGGTTTGGTCGGTTAGTTGTTGCCAGTCGCCGGCGTGGCGTAGTGTTATCCACAAAAATAAGGCCATTGCCGCAGCGATAGGAAAAGCCCAAAACAGGATTTTTTGCCATGCTAACCATAGTAGCAAGGCACCTACTAAAAGGGGTCCCAAGACATCACCTACATTCCCGCTGGAGCGGTGTAAGGCTAACATAAAACCACGGCGTCCGGGATACCGTTGCGATAGTAGGCCTAGAGCAGCCGGATGCCATATACTGCCGGCTGCGCCCGCCAGCCCTATGGACAACAGAATAAGAAGATAGCTGGGTGCCAAACCCACCAGCAGGTAACCAAGTCCCATCAGCAAGAGGCTGAGGTATAAAACCAATACTCGCCGGTGCTGGTATTTATCGAGGACAAATCCGCCGAACATAGAGAACATGCCGCTGCAGACTTGCCTTACCGTGCCGATAAAACCGGCGGCGACCGGAGTTAGCCCCAGGGAAGTGTAAATTACCGGTAGAATAACGTAAAATCCCTGGGCGTAAAAGTGCTGGAGGGTATGACTGATAATAATTCCTGCCGGCGCAAGACGGCCACTAACCTTCCCGACAAGCGTTGGGCTGTTTTCTTTGGGTATCTCGGTATTCGTTCCGGTAGGTTCATTCATGCTAAGATACGTCCATCCTCGTTTATCATATCATACCCGGCGTCTAAAGACTGTTTGCAAGGGTATCGTGTGGGAAGAACGCAGTTAACTTCTACTTCATGAACATTGACATTTTTGTCCCATGTGCATATTGGGCTTGATGAATCACATCAGGCATGGTCGGTATGTTGGATTCTACAAAGGAAGGGTGATATGTTGACATTGGCTACTTGCGCATTATAGCCAGTATGCCAAGAACGATAAGGCCGACACCGATGAACCACTGGATAAGGTCTGGTATTGTTAAAACAAGGATGCCGAGAATGATGGCGATTATCCCCATCCATAAACCGGTTACCTTCATGATGTACCTCCTTATCAACTAGATGAACCGAGTATATATTGATTATTGTAGCGGAGTCAATAGGTAACGAGAATTAACTGTTTGCCGCTAATATCATCGGGAAGAAACCGCTGCCCTATCTCTAATGGAGAGGTAAGAGCAAAAAGTCATGCACTAATACAGAAAGGCGCCGGTATTTTTGCTGCCATCATTTACCACGGAAGGTCTTACTTGGGATGTGTTGTTTTAACCTAGAATAGATGTTAATCTTGTTTTAATCATTAATTCATCTTGTTTTCATCTTACTAGGTTAAACTAGTAGTAGCTTGCCCATATTATTTAATGGAAAGGGTAACAGTAACAAAGATAGCGAACTTGAATTTCCTAGTCAGAGTAAAAATGATTTAGGAAACTAAAGTTGAGTGGGGTCGAAGATGTTTAATAAGCGTAGTTTGAAGGTCTTGGGAAGCCATTTTCTACTTTCTGGAATTGCCCCGGCAGTAACGGGAATTATCATAATTATTATAACCGTAAATTATATACGGCTTACCCCGTGGGATACCGTGTTGACCACTATCGGTTCTATACTGGTTGGTATCGGGATATTCGAAGTGATTTTTCGTTTGGTGGCCTTTCAGCATTTTGTGGACAAAGTGTCGAATACCGTGTTGCAGGCATTAAAGATGCCTATCCGGGCTTTCTACGAGAGTAGGAGCAGCCTCGATTCTGTCGAACACGAGTTGTTGAACGTAGACGAGATATGGGCAGCTTGGCATGTCGGACCTTATCGTGATTTTGAGACGTTTTTCCCTGATGGTCGGCGTGTGGGTCGTATTTTACTTACAAGTCCTAAAAGTTCGGCTCTCCATGAATTGGGCAAGATTCGAAAGGGGGATGTAGCTACAATGGCGAGTGTAATCACGAATATTACAAAACATGCCCTTGAGAAAAATATTGAAGTTAGATGGTTCGATGGTCCTGTCTGTAATAACGTGATTATCGCTAATCCTAAGAAAGACAGTGCCTGGATGAGAGTAGAATTGATAATACCTCACGGCTCACCTCAGGTTAGGCCTAGTTTTCTTTTGGAAAAAACCTTAAATAACCGGTTGTATGACACGTTTATCGATGCCTTTGAGAAAATGTGGGAAGCTAGTAAATTACCTGATATAGCTCTACACAACGAACACGCTATTTATGCTAGCTCACCAATTGTGTAAAAATGACAAAACATCGGAATATATCTTTTGCCTTACCTTAATAGGTTTAATTAGCCGAGCAATATTGACTTAACAAAACTACTTGGAAAAGACTATTGACAAACTTATTTTTTGAGTGATACAATCGGCTTAGATCCTTAAAAAAAGAATAGCGGATACCGAGAAGGGCAAACTACAGGAAACTGAAGGACGCAAAGCCACGGGGCTAAATCAAGAAGATTAAACTTTTTGACATGCTCGCCGGGTTGCCGAAGTATTAATAGTATTGTTTTTGAGAAGCCTTTCTAATTTTAGAAAGGCTTTTTTTATTTTACATTCGTGATGAAGTAACCAGCCAGGGCTGTATTTATCACGTATAAAGCCGGAGAGCTTAGCTGCGAAACGAGCGCATAAAGGGTGTTTTGATTACTTATGGCATGTAATGAAGTAACTTTTAAATCGCCTATTGCTTCAGCGATGGGAGCCAGGATTAGCGTATCTGGACCAGGGCGTGGTATGTATCTTATTATTGGGCGCAACTCTTCTCTGGAATCCTTAGTGAAAACAGCGGGAGGCGAAATTGTGCTTCGTCTCAACGGGGAGAAAATGCTGACGACGCTCCCCTTTGCCGGCTATTTATCGTTGCGGTGTAATTACCGGATATCACACATTGGACCTGTTACAGTTGATATCAAGCGTTTAGCCAAGATAGCCGAAATGCTCGCAAAAACAAACAACTCAAAGCCCGGTAACACTGGTTAACTTAGTCTATTCACGATAATAGGATTATCAAAAATATAGGAGGGTAAAATGGCTAGTGTTGGACAGGAACTCTTGGCGGTACCACTTCCGGAAATGGTGTTGAAACTTGGGCTTGGCATTGCAGAAGCACAAAGGGCGCTAGACGAAAACTCTGTTGAGACAGCCCAGATGCTGGCAGAAACAACGGTTCCTCTCGTCATGGCGGTAACCCAAACCATTGCTGCCGATGGTACGGTTTCCTTTACCAGTGCTGACCCCATCGATGTCTCGCTACTCCAGATTGGTTTGTTACCGACATTCTACCAGTTTTCGGAAGCAACCATCGAAGTCACCATGGATATCAAGGTAACAACTTCAAGTGAGACCAACATTAAGGTAAGCTCAAAGGCAAAGGTGGGGTTTGGTTGCTTTAGTGCTTCGGTAAATGTGGATGTTTCCCATAACCGCAAGTTTGGTAAGGAAGTAAAAGGTACCAGCAGACTGATGACGAAGATGGTGCCCGTGCCGCCACCACCG
>ORJL011300624.1_pt1 | contig 14619 bp, 15 predicted proteins | sample 1779941 | NCBI WGS metagenome assembly ORJL01 (sample SAMEA104232317, study PRJEB22302) | groundwater metagenome | biome: forest; feature: aquifer; material: groundwater | place: USA | collected 2011-08-07 | depth 5.8 m
AAGCCCTCGATGCCGTCAGACGTTTTCTTTCCTACCTCCCCTCGCATCGCGACGCACTGCCGCCGCAGGAGCCGGTGCCCGCCGGCTCGGACGAAGGATGCAGCAGGATCCTGGAGATCGTGCCCGAGTCCAGAGCCAAGGGCTACGATGTACGCAAAGTCATCGCCGCCATCGTTGATCTCGGCACCCAGTTCGAAATCAAGAGCCGCTTCGGCCGCTCCGTCGTCACTTCGCTCGCACGGTTAGACGGCAAAACCGTGGGCATCATTGCCAACAACCCTCTGCACAAGGGCGGCGCGCTGGATGCCGATGCATGCAACAAGGTGACCAGCTTCATGGTCCTGTGCGATTCATTCAACGTGCCATTGATCTTTCTCGTGGACGTGCCGGGCTTCCTCATCGGCCCCGAGGGCGAGGTGCGCGGCGCGGCCGCGAAAGTCATCAACTGGATGAACGCGATGACCCAGGTGACCGTGCCCAAGCTCGCGATCATCATGCGCAAGAGCTATGGGCAAGCGTATCTAAACATGGCTGGCGGTCGCAACGCAGACGAGGTGGCCATATGGCCGACCGCGGATCTCGGATTCATGGACCCGCAGGTTGGCGCGCATGTGCTAGATGCCGGCAAGCACAAGGATACGCAGCGGCGCGATGAAACGATAGACCGCATCAGCCAGGATACGAGCGCATGGGAACTGGCGGAATTGTACGAGGCGCAGACGGTGCTCGATCCGCGGGATACGCGTCAATACCTGATCCGTACGCTCGAAGTGCACCGCCAGCGGCTTAACGGGGGCCTGAGCGAACACCGGCTGAGCAATTGGCCGACGGGCTTTTGATCCATCGCGGCCGGAGCGCGTTAGCCTGCGGCGAATCAAATCGCGCGTGGCAAGAACGCCAGCAGGGACCCCGGCCGCACGAGGGCGTCCGAAAACTTTATCCAGCAAGGAGGAGAGCATGCACGATCGGATACTCCGGCGCACTGCACGATGGTTCCTCAGCCGCGGGACGTGGCGCGAGCATTGGCGCCATGCGATTGTCGTTGCGGCAGCGGTCCTGACGGTAGCCGTGGTGAATCCGAGCGCCGCGCAAACGAAAGCGGACTATCCCACCAAGCCGGTCCGCTACCTGATCCCGTTCGCGGTCGGCGGCACCAACGACGTCGTGGGGCGCATTGTCGCGCAGAAGCTGTCCGAACGCTTCGGCCAACAGGTAGTAGTGGACAATCGCGGCGGCGCCGGAGGCACGCTTGCCGCCACGGTGGTCGCGCACGCGGCGCCGGACGGATATACGATCCTGCAAGGCAATCCTGGCCCGAACACCATCGCCGCAAGCCTTTCCCGCAATCTCGGTTACGATCCGGTCAAGGACTTTGCCCCGGTCACGCTGGTATCCGTAGCGCCGCTGGTGCTCGTGGTGCATCCTTCGCTGCCGGCCAGAAACGTAAAGGAGTTCATAGCGCTTGCGAAATCGAAACCGGGACGATTCAATTACGCTACGTCGAGTCAGGGATCCATCAACCACCTCGCGATGGAACTGCTCCAGGAGGCAGCCGGTATCGAGGTATTGCATGTTCCATACAAGGGAACCGGCGCGGCAATGACGGATTTGCTCGCGGGCCAGATCCAGATGACTTTGGCCGGGATTCCGCCGGTGCAGGAGTTTCTAAACACGGGCCGGCTGCGCGCATTGGCGGTGAGTGGCGCCAAGCGCGCCGAGCTGCTGCCGGATACGCCGTCCTTCGTGGAGCTCGGTTATCGGGATGTCGAAGCCTATACCTGGACCGGCTTGTTGCTGCCCCGCCAGACTTCGACAAGCATTGTCACCCGCTGGCACAACGAGACCGTGAACGTGTTGCGGGAGCCGGCAGCGAAAGAGCGATTTCGGGCGCTCGGCGTAGAGCCGGTGGGCAACACCCCCGCGGAATTCGCCGCTTTCCTGAAGGCCGAGACCACGAAGTGGGCGCGGGCGGTGAAAAAGGCAGGCATAAATCTGAATTGAACGCCGCCGGAATGTCTACCGAGCCTCTTGCCGGGGAAACCTCGTTGCCGATCCTCGAGCGCTTCGCGCCGCTATTCAGTCCGCGCTCGATTGCCGTAGTGGGAGCCTCCGCCAGTGCGACTGCCGCCGGCAATGCTTTTATTCGCCTCGAATTGGAGTTCGGCTTCACGGGCAACATCTATCCGATCCATCCGAGCGCTCAGGTGATCGGCGGCCTGCGCGCCTACCCGTCGATAGCCGACGTGCCCGAGCGGATCGACTATGCTTTTGTGGCGGTCGCGGCCCATCAGGTAATACCGGTCATTGCGTCGATGGCGGGCCGCGTGCGTTTTGCTCAGGTGATTTCGAGCGGCTTCGGCGAGGTTGCGGGTGGCGCGGAGCGGGAACAAGCGCTGCTCGCCGCGGCCCGGCGCGGCAACGTGCGTCTGATCGGGCCGAATTGCCTGGGGACTTATTCGCCGCGCGGCCGCGTGACGTTTACCGAACGTTTGCCGCAGGAACCCGGCCGCATCGGCATCGTCTCTCAGAGCGGCGGGTTATCGGTCGACATCGTCCTGCGCGGGAAATCGCGCGGGCTGCGCTTTCGCGGGCTGGTCAGTATCGGCAACGGTGTCGATCTGGCAACAGCGGAGTTGCTTGAATACTATCTGGCCGACCCCGAAACCGAGGTCATTGGATTGTATCTGGAGAGCGCGCGCGACGGCCGCAGGCTATTTGACATCCTGCGCCAGGCGCGCACCGCCAAGCCGGTAGTGATTCTCAGGGGCGGGCGCACACGGCAGGGCACGCTGGCCGCTCGCTCGCACACCGGTGCTCTGGCTGCCGATCAGCGGGTATGGGCGGCATTCGCGAAGCAGACCGGCTGCATTTTCACCCAGACGCTCGATCAGTTCATCGACGTGCTGCTCGCTTTCCAGATGCTGGCGCCGCGAGTTGCGCGCCCCACCAGTCGCATCGTGCTGTTCGGCAACGGCGGCGGTACCAGCGTGCTTGCCGCTGATTGCTTTGCCGAGGCGGGGCTCGATGTGTCCCCCTTCGAGCCAGAGCTACAGGCGACGCTCGCGGCACTGCGACTGCCCGCGGGCTCGAGCGTCGCAAATCCGATCGATATGCCCGGCAGTGCGCTCGAGAAGGAGGGAGGACGCATTGCCGAGCGTGTTCTCGAGGCCGTGTTCGCCGAAGCGAAGCTGGATGCGTTGGTGATGCATCTGAACGTGACGGCGATCCTCAATCGCGGTCATGCTGACCTGCTCGGCAATCTTATCAATGCGGTGCAGCGGGTGCAGTCGAGATATCCGGGACGCGCTCACGTCATGTTGTCGCTGCGTTCCGACGGGGAGCCGGCGGTCGAGGAAGAAAAGCGGGCTTACCGCCAGCAGCTTCTGTCCGCGGGAATCCCGGTCTTCGATGAGATGCTCCAGAGCGCGCAGGCGCTCGCGGCCGTGTGTGCGTTCGAGCGTTTTAGCCACCGGCGCGGCGCGTCAGCAATGGACCCTGTCGGTTAAGCTGCTTGGTCACACGACTTCCAGCGCGCGGTCGTGCGGGGGGGTCTTGCCGCAGCAGACCCGCCTCGCGCACCCGCGTCACTGGCCTCGATCGCCGCTGTCCCTCCCGCGAAGCCGTAACCCACGACGATGACGTCATACGCTTCGCCGAACGAATCGGCACGGGAGGAACGCGGTTCAGCGGCGTGTAAGGATAGGCCGTGCCGCTTATGGGCAAAGACTTGCGGTTCGCAATCGGGAATCTGCTATTTCGCCAGCCCGAGATCGGTCAGGACAGCGGTAATCTTGGCTGTCTCCTCCTCGAGAAATTTTCGGCTCTCGCGGCTCTTAATGAAATTGTGAGTCAGATAATTCTTTTCCAGGCCTTTTTTCCATTCTTCAGTGGCGACCACGTTGGCCAATGCTTCTTCCCAAAATGCGACCTGGGCTGCGGACAAACCGCGAGGCCCGATCACGCCGCGCCAATTATTGAACACCGCGTTGACGCCCTGTTCCTTCCAGGTGGGAATGCCGGCGAGTTCGCCGCGCAACCGCTCCGGTGAGCTGATTGCAATCACGCGTATGCGGCCGGTCTTGAGGTGCGGTAATACGTTCAGCGCCGTTGCCGCCACGACGTCGACGTGGCCGCCCAGGAGCGCCGTCATGGACATCGCTGACGAATCGAAAATCACAATCTTCATCGATTTAATATCGACGCCGCCGGCCGCGCGCATGGCCAGTCCGGTCGCGAGATGATTCTGATTTCCGCGCGCAGCCGCCAATGCGATGCTCAGCGACGCGGGATCGCGACGCAGGCGTTCGATCAGGTCCTTCGCGTCCTTGATGGGGGACTCGGCGAGAACGGCATGCACGACATAGTCCGTGAACAATTGCGCGATCGGCGTCACATCCGCGTAGGTCAGCGGGTTCGCGCCGGTGATTGAATTCGTTACCAGCGATAACGCGGTCGGCGCAATGTAATGTCCATCGCCCGGATGGCTGTTCATATAAATCCAGGCGACGGCGTAACCGGCGCCCGGCCGGTTGGAGACCGTCACGGAACTCTGTACCAGCTTCCTCTCCAGCAGGATGCGCTGCATCATTCGTCCGGTCGCGTCGGCTGCTGCGCCGGGCCCTGCCCCGACGATGATTTCGACGTTTTTGTCGGGTTTCCAGGAGGGTTGGGCAAAGCCCACAGCCGGAAAAGCGATCAGGATTAATGTCGCAACAAAGCATGCGACTGAGTGGGATCGTTTCAGCATAGCTCCTCCGGGGTTGGGCATACGCGCCTCAGGGCCGCACTCCGTACCGCGGCTTTATCCCGAGGCTGGTTGCAAGCCGTGATTGTGCCGCTTCCAGAAATGCAGCCAGATAAGGCCGGGTTTCGCGCGGATCGATCACATCCTCGACTGCAAAGGCTTCCGCCGAGCGGAACGGCGAGGCTAGCTGTAGCAACTCGCTTTCGATTTCGTGCAGTCGGGCGGCAGGATCTTCAGATGATTCAATTTCCCGCTTATAAGCGGCCGCGGCCCCCCCCTCGATCGGAAGCGATCCCCACTCTGCGGAGGGCCACGCTATCTTGAAATCCAGTCCGTCGCGATCCCGGGTGGCCATGCCGGCCATTCCGTAGCACCTTCTGATGACTAACGTAATGATCGGCACAGTGGCCTGCATGCCGGCAACCGCGCAGCGCATCCCCTCGCGCAAAATCGAATCCGCTTCGGCAGTCGCGCCGATCTCGATGCCGGGCACATCCACCAGAAAGACGAGCGGTATATGAAACGTATCGCAGAGATCGATGAACCGGGTCTGCTTGCGTGAGGCCTTGACGTCCAGCAAGCTGCCGTGCATCGGATTGTTCGCTACGATGCCGATCACCCTGCCGCCCAACCGCGCCAGGGACGTTATCACGCCGCGCCCGAAGGTCGGTCCGATCTCGAACACCGAACCGCGATCCACGATCAGATCTATCAGTTTGCGCATATTGAAGGCGCGCCGGCGTTCTCGCGGAACGATAGACAGTAGCTGTTCTTCGCGCCGGTCGACTGGATCATCGGTAGAGCCGGCGGGCGGCAATTCCCACACGTTCTGCGGCATGTAGCTTAAAAACCGGCGGATCATTTCCAGGCAGGCGGCCTCCGTATCGGCCGCGTTGTCTATCGTGCCTGCGGTATCAACCGCTATCTTTGCGCCTCCCAGCTCTTCGCGATGAATCTTTTTGCCCAGGGCTCGCTCGACCACTGGCGGGCCTGCTGCAAAAATCTGGCTGGTATGACGCACCATCACTGACCAATGCGACAGCACTGCCCGTGCCGCAGGTCCACCCGCAGCGGTGCCCATCACCGCACAGACGACCGGCACGCGCGCCAGTAAGTCGATGGAACGTTCGAAGCCCTTCAAACCTGAACCGGGGAAGGCGGTATAGCCGCGATTTCTCACGCCGGCCACACTGCCTCCAGCACCGTCGATCAGATTTACCAGCGGTATGCGATATTCGAATGCCAGATCCTCGATGAATCCGCCCCGCCCGCCTTTACGCCGTTCGCTCCCTGTCGCGGCCCCGCCGCGCACAGTGAAATCTTCACCGCCGATGGCCACCGGCCGGTCGTTGATACGAGCAAGACCCATGACGTACGCGGAAGGCGTGACCTTTTCAACCTTGCCGTCTACGTATTTTCCCTGTCCCGCCAGTTTTCCGATTTCGCGGAACGACTTGTCGTCAATGAGCGCATCGATGCGTTCGCGCACCGTGAGTCGCCCCATCTTGTGATGCCGTTCCACCGCGGCCGCCCCACCGAGCTGCTCCGCCCACTTCTGGCGTTGCGCGATTTCGTCTGCTTCGGGCTTCCAGGTACCTTCAATCGCCACTGGCGATCTCCTGCGGTGTTTTTTTAGTTGTGGATGGGCTTGCCTCATCGAATCCGATGATCCCGGCCGCATGCAAAACGTCGATCTCGTTCTCGTCCAGACCGGCGACTTCACGCAATACCCGACGCGTGTCCTGCCCGATACGGCGGCCGCTATGACGCACTTTCCCCGGGGACCGGCTGAGTCTTGGTACGGGAACCGCCACCGCTACATGACCGAGATCGTCGTCGGGAATATCGATGATGGCGCCGCGTGCCTTGTAGTGCGGATCCCTGAAAATATCGGCCATCGTGAAAATCCGCGTGGCCGGCACTTCAGCGCTCTGCAGGCTGGCCTCTAGCTGCTCCGCGGTATGAGAACCTGTCCATTCATTGACGATATTGTCCAATTCCCCGCGATTATTCCCCCGCGCGATCGCGGATTTGAATCGTTCATCGGCGACGAGGTCGCTGCGGCCCATGGTGTGCATGAGCCGTTTGAATACCGCGCTCCCATTAGCCGCGATATGTATCCACTGTCCGTCCGCGGAATGATACAGGTTGTTGGGCGCGCTGCCGGTGCCGGCGCCCATGCGGTTCGGAATGATGCCCAGTTTCTGATAGCCGGCAATATGCTGCTCCATGAGGCTGAAAGCCGATTCGTAGAGGGCCGCGTCTACACATTGGCCTTCCCCGGTCTTTGCGAGGTGGGTCAATGCCAGCAACGCGCCCGAAAAAGCGTACAGGCCCGTAACGTAATCGGTCAGCGACACCGCGACGCGTGCCGGAGGACGATCCGGGTCGCCGGTCAGGTGCCGCAGTCCGCCTACCGCCTCGCAAATTATCCCGTAACCCGGGCGTTTGCTATACGGGCCGGTCTGGCCATATCCGCTGATGCGGACCATGATGATGCGCGGGTTCAGAGCGCGGAGGTCATCATAACCCAATCGCCACTTTTCCAGCGTGCCGGGTTTGAAATTTTCAATCACGAAATCGGCTCGGGCCGCGATTTTTCGAGCGACATCCTGCCCTTCATGCGTGCGCAAGTCGACCGCGATTAGCGACTTATTGCGGAAAATGCTCGACGCGTAAAGCGATTTGCCTTGATAGTGTGACCCGATGGAACGGATGACATCGCCCTCCATCGGTTCGACTTTGATGACCTCTGCTCCGAAATCGGCGAACAGCCGGCCACAGAAGGGGCCCGCAACCGTCGACCCCAGTTCCAGTACGCGATAGCCTTTCAAAGGTCCTTCAGCTGAACTCACTCCGTCTCCTCGGTGTTCCTGAGAAATAGGAAAATCAATTCGCCCGTTGCCGGCGGCCTGTGACTATGCAACGCTGCAGTGATGAGACGGTCTGCTACTTGCGGATTCATTCGAGCGGTATATGTGCGCTTTGCACGACCTTGCGCCACTTGCCGATTTCGTTCTTGATATACGCGGCGAATTGCTCAGGCGTGGCGCTGGTTGCGTCCGCTCCCGCTTTGAAATACTGCTCTTTCACTTTGGGCGACGAAACCGCTTTCGCAATCGCCTGATGAAGCGCGCTGACAATATCCCGTCCTGTTGCAGCGGGCAGCAGCACGCCGTACCACTGAGATACTTCGTAGCCGGGCAGGAACTCGCCGATCGCGGGTATGTCGGGCGCGGCATTGGCTCGCTTGGCCGATGTGACACCCAGCATGCGCACTCTTCCGGCTTTCACCAATGTCATCGCCGTCGGAAGGCTGGCAAATGCGAGTGACACCTCGCCGCCCAACAGCGCGGTCATTTGCGGACTGCCGCCTTTATAAGCGACATGCACCAAATCGACATGCGCAAGGCTCTTGAACAACTCGCCTGACAGATGAGGGCCGCCCAGCGTTCCGGTTGAAGCGAAATCGAGGTGGCCTGGACGAGATCTGGCGAGCGCTATCAAGTCCTTCACCGACTTGACGGGCAGCGAAGGATGGACGACCAGCGCATACGCAGAGGAAGCCACGAGGCTGACCGGCGTAAAGTCCTTCACGCCGTCATAAGGCAGGTTGGAGTACGCGGCAGGAATGATCGCGTTCGGCCCCACATTGCCCAATAACAACGTGTAGCCGTCCGGTGGCGCTTTCGCTGCGAGCTCCGTGCCTATCCTTCCACTCGCGCCGGGACGATTGTCGATGATGAATTGCTGCCCCATGCTTTCGGACAATGCCTGGCAGATGATTCTCGCCGCCGTATCGGCGCCGCCGCCCGGAGGATAAGGCACGATCATACGTGCGGGCTTGGTGGGATATACAACGGCAGCGACCGTCACCATGGATGCCGCGCTCGTGAGCATGGCGCAGCATGCAATCAGTAATCTGGGGGCTGATCTCATTTCGCTCGACTCGTGCGCTAACGGCTTTTCCATTGCGGCTTGCGCTTTTCCTTGAAGGCCAGTACGCCTTCCTTAGAATCTTCGGAAAGCAGCACGCGGTTCGCGACGTCCCGCGCGAGGTAGGCGCGCGTTTCGAAAGAGATCTCCTGGCCGCGACGCCCGGCTTCCTTGATGGCATGCACCGCGAGCGGGGCGTTTTCCAGGATCTCGCGCGCCCAACGCTCCGCGGTCGACATCAACGCCCCATGCGGCACCACTTCGTTCGCGATTCCCAGCCGCAGGCATTCCTGAGCGGGAATCGCCTTGCCCCGCATCAGATAACCCATGGCCTGGTTCCAGGGAATCGCATGAGGCAGCAGCGTGGGCCCGCTCACCGAAGAAATGCCCCGTTTAACTTGCGGCCATCCCAGTGACGCGCGCTCGGACATGATCAATATGTCGGCATTCAGCGCAAACCCGCCTCCCTGCGCGAGACACGGACCGTTGATGGCGAGGATGATGGGCTTATAGATGTTGCGCTGGAAGATATAAAGCTCGTCGTTCGACATGACGCTGCCGTCTTCGTCCTCGGGAGCGGCTTTCTCGAACAAGTCTTTTCCCGAGCAGAATACGTCTCCCTCGCCCGTCAGGATCGCGACCCAGATGTCAGACTCGAACTTCACGCGCGTGTAGGCCGTCTGCAGTTCCTTCCTCATGGAGCGGTTGAGAGCGTTCTTCGCTTTGGGGCGGGCAAGCGTGATGTACGCGACGTGATCTCGCATTTCGAAACGAATGGATTCAAACATCGGATTGCACCTCGCTCACGAACACCGGTTTAGGGATTGGACCTCATTCCGCGCGCAGGCCCGCCACCTTCACCACGCGGGCCCACTTTTCGATCTCTGCTTTGATGGTTGCCCCGAATTCTTCCGGCGTGCCGGGCGCGGGTTCGACTCCTCCCACCGTCAATCGCTGCTTCACTTCAGGAAGCGCAAGCACCGCTGCGGCCTCGTGGTTCAGCAGCATGATGATGGGACGCGGCGTTTTTTTCGGCGCCAGCAATCCGAACCAGCCGGTCACGTCGTAGCCCGCAACGCCGGATTCCGCGATCGTGGGAATGCCCGGTTCGGCGGCGGCCCGCTTTGCGCTCGTCACTGCAAGGGCGCGCAGCTTGCCCGCTTTCACTTGTGCCAAGGCGGCCGGCATCGTCGAAAAATAAGCCTGCACCTCTCCAGCGAGCAGTGCAGAGATCGACGGACCGCCCCCTTTATACGGAATATGCGGCATATCGATACCGGTGCTTGCCTTGAACAGCTCTCCGGCAAGATGTCCCAATGAGCCCACTCCCGGAGCAGCGTAATTCAGGGCCTTCCCGCCCTTGGCAAGCGCAATGAACTCTCGCACTGATTTGGCGGGCACTTGGGGATTGACGACCAGCACGAGCGGCGTTTTCGCGACCATGCTGATCGGCTCGAAGTCACGCACGGGATCAAACCCAAGATGGGAATAGAGGCTGGGAAAGATGGAGAAATTGACGAATACCAGCAGCAAGGTATACCCATCTGCCGGCGCCTTCGCCGCGATGTCGGTGCCCACTGTCCCGCCCGCGCCGCCGCGGTTGTCGATCACCAATGGCTGCTTGAGTCTCTCATATAACGGCGGCCCGATCACGCGGGCGACAAAATCAGTGCCACCGCCTGGCGCTGAGGGCACGACCACTCTTATCGCTCGAGCGGGATAATTTTGAGCAAGCGCCGTTGCGGCCGCACAGCCCAGCGCGAGCAATGCCAGCGTCCGTATGCCCGTCATTTCAGTCATGATTTTCTCAACGCTGTCCTCTTAGGCTGCGGCGGCGGTGCATTGCGCGCCGGTCTGGAAGCTCTCAAGAGCTTCCTCGTTCATGCTCAACCAATCCTGCAATACTTCGCGCGTGTGCTGACCGAGCAGCGGCGGCGATCGCATGCGCTTCGGCGTTTCCGACATGATCCACGGCGGGCCGACGACTCTGATCTTTCCCGCGGATGGATGATTCAGCTCGTGTATCAAGCCGCGGTGGGCGATCTGAGGATCGTCGAGCGCCTGGGCATAGTCGTTGACGATCGCATACGGAATGCGATACTCCTCGAGGCGGCCGGTCCAGAATTTTGCGTCGTGCTCCAGAAACCGGTGCGCAACCCGGTCATTCGTTTCGCGCCGGTTTTGAACGCGCAGCGGCATGGTGCAAAACCGCGGATCATCGATCCACTCCTCGTGACCCAGAGCACAACAGAAAGGGCGCCACTGGTCCTGATGCTGGACCATCACTGCGATATACAAATCATCCGCGGTCCGATACGTGTTCGCCGGTACTCTCAAAGGGTTTTCGTTTCCCAAGCGGCCCGGCGCGATGCCCGCCTGCAACGTCTCGCCCATGCGCGTGCCGAGCGTCGCGAGCAGTGCATCCTGCATGCTGAGATCGATGTATTGTCCGTCGCCTTCATCCGTGACCAAGCGCAAGGCATTCACAATCGCGTAAGCAGAGAACATTCCCGCGATAACGTCGGCGAGCGGCGCGCCCACCATCGTCGGCTCACCGTCCGGAAAGCCCGTGACGCTCATCACTCCCGCGACGGCCTGGATGATGGGATCGAGCGCGAGGCGATTGCGATAAGGACCGGTTTGCCCGAACCCCGAGAGCGAGCAATAGATCAGACGCGGATTCAGCTTTCGCGCCACTTCCCAGCCGATGCCCAGTCGATCGACGGTACCGGGTGAAAAGTTCTCTACCATCACATCGGCGCGCGCGAGCAAGCGCAGCGCAATTTCCTGTTGCGCCTTGTCCTTGAGATCCAACGCAACGCTTTTTTTTGAGCGATTTAAAGCGTTGAAATAATCCTGGTGATTTTCCCGACCTTGGTACGGCACGGTGCGGCGCAAGTCATCACCCTGTCCGGGCCGCTCGATTTTGACGACATCAGCCCCCATGTCGGCGAGCATCATGGTGCAATACGGTCCGGCAACGACCTGCGTTAGATCGAGGACGCGAACGCCGGACAACGGCAGCGTGGAACGCGCGTCGCTCATTTCGCGATGCCCTTGTCGCTCCCATGAGGCACCACGCCGCTCGCCGTGCCGGCGACGACCTTATCGCCCTTTTGATTTTCGATCCACACATCGCAATGCAGACGCACGCTGTCCCGGCCCTCTTCGCGGCGGGGGACGGTTCCCTTGGCAACACAGAAATCGGTCACGAAAACCGGGCGCCGAAAAACGATCTCGCAGCGTCCTCCTTCCACCCAGCCTTTTTCAAAACACATTCTCAGTTGCTGAAACAGGAGCGCCGCCACCTGCGGCCCGATCGCGACCGGCGCCGGCAATCCCTCCCGGCGCGCCGCTTCCAGATCGGTGTGGATCGTCTTCTCGTCGCCTCGCTTGAAATGCTCCGCGCGGAACTGACGAGCGACCGGCGGAAGCTCGTGGCCGACCGGCGTGCTCGCGGTGAGTATCGCCATATTTTTCCTAGATCTTTTCAGACTTGATACCGGAGTCCAAACCGACGCCGGCCCGCGGTGCGGTGCGGTCCACGAAATCGAGCACGTGCGTTCGTCGGGTACGAAAGACAACGTTGTTGTCCGGGTCCACGGCTTGCACCTGGTACACCACGAACTCGCGATTGTTTTTCACGTACTTCTCTGCGAGGGTGCCGGAAACGTTGAGCGTTATTCCCGCTTTGATCGGGCGCACATTCTCGATCTCCCATTTGTAGAAGAGACCCCGCACGTTGTAGCGGCGAGAAAATAGCCAGCGCGGCGGCCGGTAACTGATTTGTGGCGGCGCGATGCGGCCGCCCCAGGGAGAATCAACGCTGAACCAGGCGTGGTAGTCGAGATCGAGCTCGCACTGCTGGTCGATCATCGCCTCGGTGGGCGTCCATTCCATGCTGCCCAGCAGTTGCCCGACTTCGATCTCGTCAAACGTTGCACGCTTGCCTGCTTCGTCTTCTGCAATGCGGTGAGGCGTATCAGCCATTGCCCTCTTTCTTGAATTGCGGCCCCGGCAATCACCGTAGCCCTGGCGCTGGATCCCGGTGTATGATGCGGTGCGGGGATACATTCGACTCATTCGAATGTTTACGATAACGTAAGCGGCGCGAGCAAGTCAAGAAAAGCGTGACCGCGGTTATCAGGATGTCGATTCGCTACAGACGAACAGAGCGCCATGCCCAACCGTCCACTCTATAAGAAGGTCAAGGAGCAGCTAACCGCAAGCCTGTTGCAGCGAGAATGGCCGCCGGGGGCGATGTTGCCGAGCGAGCCCCAGCTCGCGCAACGCTACCACGTCGGCATATCGACGGTCCGCGCGGCCATCAAAGAGCTGACGGGCGCCAATGTGCTCGTCCGCACGCAAGGCAAAGGCACGTTCGTCTCGCGCTTCGAGAATCGTCCCGGCATCCATCGATTCTTCAATCTCGTAAGGCACAGCGGCAGCGAAGAACCGACCACGCGGAAGTTGCTCTCGTGCGAGCGCATCAAGGCTCCGGATGATATTGCCGAGGCATTGCGCCTGCCTCGCACACACGAGGGGCAAATCGTTTTTTGTCTGACGACCCTATTAAGTCTTGCGCAAACCCCGAAGTATTATTCGAGGATATTTCTCCCTGCGACGGTCTTCGCCGGCTTGAAAAGGAGCATGGTGCCGGACGGGGGAAAATCGTTGTACTCGATTTATCAGGAGCGCTTCAACGTTAATGTGATCAAGGTTGTCGATCGCCTGCGCGCCGTTGCCGCAAGCGCGGCGGTCGCCAAGGCTTGCCATATCAAGCGAGGATCACCCGTCCTCGAAGTATTACGCATCGCATACAGCTATAACGACGTTCCGGTCGAGGTGCGCGAGAGATGGATTTCCACCACGGAGCACTGGTATCGGATCGAGCAAGGATATGCAGGCTGAACTATGCCGCGTCCCCATGGCGCGCGGCGTCGAAGCGGGTGTCGGGCGGTGCCACCAGGGGTGCGCCGAGCCCGGACAGGGACAAGGCACGTTCTTCAAACCCAAGACTGCGCGAGATCAACGATGGTTTGCAGAAGGAAGTTCCGATCCTTTGAATTTACCGCAGATCAAGCAGCGCTGCGGCGTCGCCACGATCAGTTGAGCTGGTTTCTTTCATGTACCAAATGCGGGAGATAGCTGTGGCGATTGGACGCGGCGCTTGTATAGCTTTGTTGATCGCTGGCGCGGCACTGCCTGGTGTGGCTTGCGCACAAGCCTATCCTGCGAAGCCCATAAGGCTGATCGTGCCTTTCGCGGCAGGCGGCTCCACCGATATCATTGCGCGCGTCGTGGGGCAGAAGATGGGGGAGGGTTTTGGACAGCAGATCGTGATCGACAATCGGCCAGGTGCGGCGAGCAGCTTGGGCACTGAGCTCGCTGCCCGCGCGATTCCTGATGGCTACACGCTGCTGATGGGCACGCCGGGCCTCGCCATCAATCCGAGCCTCTACAGCGGCGTCAATTTCCATCCGGTGCGCGACTTCAGCTCGATCGTTCTCATGGCGTCGGTGCCTTTGATGATCGTCGTTCACCCGTCATTGCCGGTGCAGAACGTTCAGCAGCTCGTCGCGCTCGCAAAGGCACGACCGGGAGCGCTCAATTACGCGTCGAACGGTTCTTCGACGCACCTGACTGCCGAGCTGTTCATGCAGCGCGCCGGTATATCCATCGTTCATGTCCCGTACAAAGGCTCGGCGCTTGCGACGAACGATCTGATCGCCGGTCACGTGCAGTTGGCCGTTGACAACATACTATCCGCGTTGCCGCACGTGAAAGTGGGCACGTTGCGCGCGCTTGCGGTGACGACCGTGTTAATTTTCACGCAAGAATGACCAGGTTTTAGGCTGGTTTATCACGTAAAACTGACCAGCCTGTCACACTCTGCTCTTTGAGCGGAGCAACCTGGAGTGATATGCGTGGAGACGAAC
>ORJL010400585.1_pt1 | contig 14612 bp, 16 predicted proteins | sample 1779941 | NCBI WGS metagenome assembly ORJL01 (sample SAMEA104232317, study PRJEB22302) | groundwater metagenome | biome: forest; feature: aquifer; material: groundwater | place: USA | collected 2011-08-07 | depth 5.8 m
TCACTACCGCGGCACGGCTGTCGTGGATGCCCGAGATGCCGACGGTAGCCGAATCCGGGCTGCCCGGTTTCGCGGCGGTGACATGGTGGGGCTTCATGGTTCCAGCCGGCACCTCGCGCGACATCATCGCCCGTCTCCACGCCGAGATCGGGAACGCATTGGCTCAGCCCGAAGTGCGCCAGCAGTTCGCGGCCCAGGGTCTCGACGCCATGGGCGGCACGCCCGAGCAGTTCGCGGCCTACATTCAGGACGAGATCGCCAAATGGGCGCGTGTCATCAAGCAATCAGGAGCGCGCGCGGAGTAGTGGTGAGGGAGTTATCAAACTAACAAACTTACGGAGGCTGGAATGTCTGATTCGTCTGGAGCAGGAAGGCCGGTGTACGAGGTGGTGAGTCCTCTGGGTGAGCCCATTGCCGAGAAGACGGCCACGGTTGCTCACATCGGAATGAAGGCGGGGAAAATTGCACCCGCTGCCCCGGTACGAGACTTGAACGGAAAGAGAATAGGATTGATATGGTCGGCATTTACAAACGGAGACGTTTTCCTGAAAGCCATGGCGGATTTACTCGCTGAGCGGTTCAGAGGTTTAGAGTTTGTCAGATTGCCGGCTGGTAGGGGTTTACACTGGGGGGATCACCCTCACGAAAGCATTGCAGATCTGGCCAAAGAAGCCCGACTCGATGCGGCTATATCAGGCGTGGGTGGGTGAGGGGGGTGCTCACTCGCAGTTGCGAGTTCCGTAGCTTCACTCGAAGGGGTCGGCATTCCGACCGTGGGGGTAGTTTGCCCAGGTTTTGATACGCCTGCTCGTGCAGGAGCGAAATTTCGTGGTCTTTCGGATGCACGCTTGCTTTTGTTCCCGCCGCCCAATATTTCTGCGCAAACGCCGGCTCAAGTTACCGCGCACGCCAAGACCCTTGTAGACAAGGTTATTGGAGAATGGACCAAGCCGACAACTCGCAGGGAAGCTGCAGCGATACCCGGCGCCAACGCCAAACCGAGAGACATTGTATTCAGGGGCGGCATCAACGAACTGAATGAATTCTTTCACGAGAATCGCTGGACCGAGGGTCTTCCCATAGTACCTCCCACCATTGAAGCGGTCGAAGCCATGCTGAAATTCACTGACCGCGATCCAGACGAGGTGGTCGGTGTGCTGCGGCCCGGGAGGTGTGAAGCGACAGTGTGGAAAATCGCGGTCAACGGTGTAATGGCCGGGTGCCGTCCTGAATATATGCCGATTCTGCTGGCAATCATCGAGGCAGAATCGGAACCGGAAGCTGATATTGAAGGTTACAACAGTACGAGCGGGCAATTCCCCCTGATCGTTGTCAATGGACCGATAGTAAAGGAACTGCAGTTTAACCACGGGCAAGGCATGGTTCGTGGCCGGCGGCAAGCCAATATCGCGATCAGCCGTTTCCTGAGCCTGTGCTTGATCAATATAGCTCGCCTCCGCCTGGGGGAAACGGACATGGCGGTATTCGACCGCAACTACCAACCGGCCGTAGCGGAAGCGGAAGATGAAAGTCCGTGGGAGCCCTTGAGTGTGGATCTCGGTTTCAAGCCAGGTACCAATGTCGTCACCGTTCAGTCGGCGGCGGTGTTGGGTTATAGCTTTACGAGTGAGTTACCTGCGGACAACCATCTGCGGATAATCGCCCAGGAAGTAGCAAGAGCCCTTGGCAACTCATTTTATATGGTGCATCCCACGATGGGGCCGCTGACGACGCCCGCGATATTGATAGGACCGGAAGTAGCGTCAAGCATTGCCAAGGCGGGCTATTCGAAAAAGGACGTGAAGCAGTATCTGTTTGACCGCGCGAGGGTGCCGGCGCATCAGCTTGAAGATTTCATGCGTCGACTGGCATTACTGCCTAACACCAAACCGGATGTCTATGGGGACAAAGTGGCGGCGCAATTGAACTTTGCCGAGATGGTGAGGCTGGGCAGATTGCCGAAAGTGTTTTGTGAGTCTGAGGATCCAAACAGATTGGTTCCGGTAGTCCGGAATCCCGATGAGTTCATGATTGTGGTGACCGGCCTGCCTACGAGAAACCGCAGTCGCATCCTGCGTCAAGGTGGCCATCACGGAAGAAGATTTTCCAGGGAGATAAAGCTGCCGGCGAATTGGCAACAATTATTGAAGAATGCATCTGTCACATGAGCTGCTGGTTTCTTGATATGGCCGATGCGGCAACCGTGGAGTTAACGTGAAAAATGGAGTGCGGCGGTCTTGCGTGTTTTTGACAGGGATCGTTTTGAGTATTGCTGCGTCGGTTGCCTGGCCGCAAACCGTCACTGAAAGCGCGGCGCCTGCTTATCCGACCAGACCGATCCGGCTGATCGTGCCTATCGCGCCCGGTGGCGGTACCGATATTTTCGCGCGCGCGGTCGGGCAGAGACTCAGCGAAATCTTCGGGCAGTCGATCGTGGTGGACAACCGGCCGGGAGCAGGCGGCATGGTGGGGATCGATATCGTTGCGAAAGCAGCACCGGATGGGTACACGCTGGTCATGACTGGCAGCGCGCACACGATCATCCCGAGCCTTTTTTCCAAGGTGCCTTACGATGCGGTCAAGGATTTCGCGCCGGTGACCCAGGCGGTGTCGCAGCCGTTCATGATGGGCGTCCATCCTTCCGTGCCGGCGAAGTCTGTCACGGACTTTATCGCCCTGGCCAAATCAAGACCCGGCCAGTTGAATTACGCCTCGGGCGGAAACGGTTCCGGGCCGCATCTGGCCGGTGAGCTACTCAAGACTTTGACGGGGATCGACATGGTGCACGTGCCTTACAGGGGCGGAGGCCCTGCCCTTCTGGCGTTGATCTCGGGCGAGGTCGCGATGCTGTTCAGCAGCCTTTCTTCGACGCTGCCTCAGGTCAAAGCTGGCAAAGTCAGGGCTCTCGCGGTGAGCGGCGCGAAGCGTTCGCCCGCAGCGCCGGAACTGCCGACCGTGGCCGAATCCGGCGTGCCCGAATTTGAAGTCACCAACTGGTTTGGTGTCCTAGCGCCCGCGAAAACGCCAAAGGCGATCGTTGCGAGGCTCCAAGCTGAAATCGTTAACGGGCTGAATACGCCGGAGTTTAGAACGCGGCTTGCGAACGATGGAACCGACATCGTGGGCAGTACGCCGGAGGCATTTACCGATTACCTGAAGACTGAAATTGCCAAATGGGCTAAATTGATTAAGGGGTTAGGTCTGCGCATGGAATGAACACGACGGTTTGGTTTTCCAGCGAAGGGAGATCGTACATGGCGGGAGCGGGCAAACTTTCCGGATCAAAGGCTATCGTAACGGCGGCGGGCCAAGGACTTGGCGAGGCGATTGCGAAAACTTTGGCCCGTGAGGGTGCTTCGATAGCGGTCGTGGATATCAATCTTCCGGAAGCGAAGCGCGTAGGCGCCGAGATTGAAGCGGCAGACGGATCGGCTCTGGTTTTCCAAGCCGATGTTACACGTCGCAAGGAAGTCGTCGCAATGGTAAATGCAGTGTTGGATCAATGGGGCACCGTAGATATCCTGGTAAATGCGGCTGGAGGATTCCACCGGTTTGCTCCCCTTGCTGATATTTCCGAGGAGGAATGGGACCAGGTCATCAATTTGAATTTGAAGACTGCGTTTCTTTGCGCGCAAGCGGTAGCCGGAGCGATGATGGAGAAGAGAAAAGGGCGCATCATCAGCATCGCCTCCGGCGCAGGGGTCGGCCCGAACCCACATGCACCGTCTTACCTTCCGTACGGCGCAGGTAAAGCGGGGTTGATCGGATTTACCAAACATCTGGCGCGGGAACTCGCGCCGTACGGGATTACGGTGAATACGGTTTCCCCTGGCACGACACTGACTCCGCGCGTGAGGAAGATAAGGGACGCTGCGAACATTGAGGAAATCATTTCACATATCCCCATGAAGTGCTTGGTCGAACCTCAGGACACTGCGGAAGCGGTTCTTTTCCTGGCTTCGGCCGAAAGCCGTTACATCACCGGAATCAACATGAATGTCAACGGTGGGAATCTGATAGCTTAATAGACCGGGGAAGATCCGAAATGAAACGCAAGATCGCTGTCCTTGGTGCGGGCGCCATCGGCAGCAGCGTCGGCGCCGATCTCACCAAGGCCGGGCTCGACGTCACCCTCATCGATCAGTGGCCCGCGCACGTCGAGGCGATGAAGGCAAAAGGGCTGCGCATCGTGATGCCGGACGAGGATCTGCAGATTCCGGTACGCGCCTGCCACCTGTGCGAACTCGCGGCGACCAACCCGGAGTTTGACATCGTCCTGCTCGCGGTGAAGTGCTACGACAGCCGCTGGATGGCGGAACTCATCAAGCCGTATCTCGCGCGCGAAGGCGTGCTGGTCGGAATGCAGAACAGCATGAACGACGACTCGCACGCGTCCATCGTCGGGCGCGAGCGCACCATGGGTTGCGTGGTGGAACTCTCGGCGGAGATCTTCACGCCCGGACTGGTCCAGCGCAACACCAGACGCGCCGGAACGTGGTTCGCGGTGGGCGAGCTCGATGGATCGATCACGCCGCGCGCGAGAGAGATCCAGTCGCTACTGAGCAACGTCGCCAAAGTCGACCTGGCCAACAACATCTACGGCGCGAAGTGGACCAAGCTCGTGGTCAATTCGATGACGATGGGCCCGTTCGCATTGCTGGGCTTGAGAAGCGGGGAGGCCCTGGAGCTGCCCGGCATATACGAAATCGCCGTGAAGCTCGGGAAGGAATCGCTCGCAGTGGGCGCCGCGCTGGGCTACCGGATCGAGCCCGTGTTCGGGCTGCGCGCGGATGAGTTTGCGGGTTCAAGCGACGAGCTACTCATGACGGCCATGAAGACCCTGCTCGGCCACACCGGCAGCCGCTCGCGCACCGCTCCCATCCACGATCACCTGAAGGGGCGCAGGAGCGATCTCGAGTACATCAACGGCCTGGTGGCGCGCAAGGGCAGGGAAGTGAACGTGCCCACGCCGTGCAACGAGGCCGTCGCGGAGATCGACCGGCAGATCAACAGCGGGCAGTTGAAGATGGACCGTTCCAACTTCGAATTGCTCAAAGCGCGGATCGGCGCGGCGTGAGTGCCCTGCGTCAGCGGGCCGGCGGGGCAAGCGCAAAAATCAATTCGCGGTTGCTCCCGTCTGCTGAATGATTTTTGCGAGTTTTGCGATCTCGGATTTCAGAAATGCCCCGAATTCCGGCGACTGATCGCTCGGAGGAGGAAAATAGCCTGCGGTGTTGAGCAGTTTGATGATGTGCGGTTTGTTCAGCGTCGCATTCGTTACCCGCTGCAGCGTCGCCATCACTGCTTTCGGTGTCCGGGCCGGCGCCAGCAGCCCATACCAGCCATCGAACTCGTAACCCGGGACCGTTTCGGCCACAGTCGGATACTGGGGGAACTCCGGCGAGCGCTTGCTGGAGGAGATTGCAAGTCCGCGCAACTTGCCCTGCTGAATATGGGGCATGGACGTCGCAGGCGGGCCGATCATGAGCGAGGTTTCACCGGCTGCTGCCGCCGTCATCGCCGGCCCCCCGCCTTTGTATGGCACATGAACCATCTTGATGCCGGCGAGGGTGTTCAGCAGTTCGGCGGCGAGGAACGAATTGCTGCCGGGGCCCGCGGAGGAATAGTTGATCTCGCCGGGCTTTGCCTTGGCCAGCCGGATCAGGTCGCCGATCGAATGTACCGGCAGCGCGGCGTGCACAACCACCAGGTTAGGCTGCATGGCAAGCAGAGTTACCGGGGCAAAATCACGTACCAGGTTCCAAGGCAGGTTGCGTGAGAGGCTCGCATTGATGGCGAGAGTTGAACTGACCTGCATCAGCGTGTAGCCGTCGGCAGGCGCGCCGAAGCGCGGAGCAGGGGCCCCATTCATGGGGATGCGACCGCGTAGGCGCGCATACGACCGCGGTTCTAAGTTCGGCACTTGCATCCCGCTACCGGGTCGCATCCACGCGCCAAGGCGCGCGGAACCTGCTCCACCGTTAGCGGTCGCTTCGCCGCGAGGTCCGCCGCGAGATTGCCGCCGGCGCCCGCCCGGTTGTCCACGATGATCTGCTGGCCGAGCGCCTGCATCATGTCGTTGGCCACGACGCGCGCGATGAAGTCGTTGCCGCTGCCCACCGAGCTTGGCGCGATATAGCGGATGGGTCTGACCGGATATCCCTGCGCCAGGACATCAGTTGCTGGCAGGCACACGAGGCACTGCAAAAAAACGCCCGCCATCTGCTTGCAACTGGATCGCGAAATCATTTGTTCGCTTCTCTTACTCGACGCGGATCTTCGCTTCCTTCACGGCTTTCGCCCATTTCGCCATCTCGCTGCGGATGTTGGCCGCGAACTGCTCCGGCGTGCTGCCGATCGGTTCGATTCCGAGATCGATGAAGCGTTGCCGCACGTCTGACATCTGCAGCACTTTGATCATGGTGCCGCTAAGCGTGTTGATAATGTCGCCCGGCGTCGCCGCCGGCACGAGTGATCCAAAATAACTGTAGGCATCGACCGCGTTCAGTCCCGACTCGATGAAAGTCGGCACGTTGGGCAGCGCAGGAATGCGTTTCTCGCCGGTGACCGCGATCGCGCGCAACCTGCCGGTCGCCACGTGCTGCGCAAGCGAACTGGGCCCGCCGAACATCATGGGCACATGCCCGGCGAGCACGTCAATGGTCGCAAGGCCGGCGCTCTTGTAGGAAATCTCTATGAGATTGATCCTGGTTGCCGATTTGAACTGCGAGACGCCGAGATACGTCGCGCCGCCGAGGCTGCCCGTCGCGATATTGAAGAGGTTCGGGCGTGATTTCGCGAGCACCAGCAGCTCCTTCAGAGTTTTCGCCGGCACCGAGGGATGAACGACCAGCGCCACCGGCGCTGATGCAAGCAGCGAGACGGGCGCGAAGTCCCTGAGCGAGTCGTACGGCAGCTTCGAAAACAGGCTCGGATTGCTGGCAAACACTGTATCGACGTGGAGTATGGTGTAACCGTTGGGCGCGGCCTTCGCGACAAGGTCGGTGCCGATCTGGGAGGCGCCGCCGCCGCGGTTCTCTACCACTATCTGCTGGCCGAGAATCTCGCTCATTTTCGGCGCCATGATGCGGGTCAGGCTGTCGGTGCTGCCGCCGGGCGCAAACGGAACGATGATGCGCACCGGTCGGGCAGGATACCCTTGGGCGAGCACGGTTCCGCCGGCGCTCACGGACAGGATCAGGGTAACGCCGATACGAATTGCGGGCGAGCAATAGCGGCGACTGTCACGGTCGGTTTGATTCATCTGCAACTTTCGTAAGATGAGATGCCGGGGCCATCAACGTGTGTCTGTTCTGACCGGTCATTTCACCGGTGGCCAGATTCGCTGCGCCACCGTGGGGGTGCCGGGCGCATGGACAAATTTGGGTATCAGTGAATCGGTCCATGCCGCCATTTTCGGATTCGACTTCTCGTGGTTGAAGAAACGATTTTTCAATTCCTCGACCGATACGAATTCGTACAGACACCCATGCTTGGCCCAGCCCGCGACGGAAATCATCTCCCGCATCCGCAGGCAGCCGGGCATCTTGGCCATCTCCGGCATCCGCCACTGCGCGTAAAACTCCAGTATTTCCTCCTCGTCCGCGGTACCCGAGGCGAAGCTGCCAAGTTGCACTGCGGGGCTGAGCGCCATTTCGCCTTCGCGCTGGTTGGCGGCGGGGCCCTCGACGCGTGCTACGTCGATAAAAATACTCACACGCTCGCCGATTCTCATGGCCAGCATTTTCCGGTCTTCCGGCGGCAGTTCCGCGTGCAGCGTGCGCCGCGCAGGATTGGCGAACGCATGCGCGGTTTCGCCGCCGAATATCAGAATGTAAGTATTGCCGGTAGGCACCGTCGGATCGTCCGTATGGTGCACACGGCTACTGGGAGGTACATTCGCGGAAACATAATGCGCCGCGTACAGGAAACCAGGTCTCGTCAGGAGCCTAGGAATGTAGGTGCCGTGAAGCCAGGTGAGATAGGCATCGCGGCCCTCATCAGGCAGGTCATGCCAGGTTACCCAAAGCGCTTGGTCCAAAATCGTTCTCCTTACATTCGTCATTTGCCTTCTAGCGACACGTTGAAATCGTCCCGCAAACCGCTGTAATCAGTAATAGGCCAACTTCACGTGCACGCTGTCCCATGCGGACTGCGCCATTGCGTCCGTGAGTTGCACGCTGCGCAGGCCGTCTATGCCGGAAGGACTGGGCGCACGCCCGTCGAGCAGCGCCTGGCTGAAAGCCGCCACGCTCATGGCATCCGCGTTGATGGCCGGAAACTCCGTGCGGCGAGTCTCGCCGCCCCCGATCTTTACCTGCAATTCCCCGGAGAGGCGGCTGCGGGTGAGCCCCCTACCCGTGATTCGCCCTTTGGTTCCGTAAATAACAAAGTCGTTGTAAGGCTGCGGCGCCTTTTCGTTGACGTTCAATTGGGCCATGACGCCATTCGCAAAGCGGAAGGTCGACAGATTGGTCTGCTCCATTACTCCCCGTGGCGTATCGAAGAACGCCGACACCTGCACTATTTCCGACGACAGCATGTAGCGCAGTATGTCGTAAACGTGGACGCCTATGCTCATGGTGGTGCCCAGCCCCGCCATGGCGGGATCAACCCGCCAGGTTGCGCTGGTGCTCTCCGGACGCGCGCCCGGGCTCGCTTCGAGCTGGATGAGCAGCACTTCACCGATCTCGCCGCTGTCGATAATCCGCTTGGTCTCGATGAAGCACGGGATGAAGCGGTTGTGAAAATTCACGCCGAGCTTGACACCGGCTTGCTCGCATTCCTTGACGACACGTTCCGCGTCGTCAACGTTCGTCGCCATCGGCTTGTCGCAAAAAACGTGCTTACCGGCGCGCGCCGCAGCTACTGCCTGCTCGGCATGTTGCGCGCTGGGCGTTTCAATCGCTACCACCGTTACAGCCGAGTTGCGCAGCATGTCGGCGTAGTTCGTGTAGGCATGTTGCGCGCCAAACTTTTTGGCAAAGGCATCTGCGCGCGCCTGGTCGCGGCTGACGACGGCCATGAGTTTGTTGCCGGCAAATGCGTTGATCCCGGGAAGAATACGATCATTGGCGATTCTGCCGGTCCCGATGAGTCCCCAGCCGTTTATTTTGACGGTCATGGTCCCAAATGTATCAAAACAGGCGACCACTGTAAAACTGTGGGTATCGACCGCGTTCAGTCCCGACTCGATGAATGTCGGCACGTCAGGTAGCGCGGAAATGCGCTTCTCGCCAGTGACCACGCTCGCGCGCAACCTGCCGGTCGCCACGTGCTGCGCAAGCGAACTGGGCCCGCCGAACATCATGGGCACATGCCCGGCGAGCACGTCAACGGTCGCAAGGCCGGCGCTCTTGTAGGAAGTAAGATGAGATGCTGGAGCTATCAACGTGTGTTTGTTCCAACCGGCTGTTTCACCGGCGGCCAGATGCGCAGCGCCACCGTCGGCGTGCACGGCGCGTGGACGAACTTGCGGATCAGATTGTCGGTCCACGCCTCCATTTTCGGATCGCCTTTCTCGTGCCCGTGAAACTTCCGCGAACCTTCGATCGAGGAAAATTCGTAAAGGCAGCCGTGCCGCGCCCACCCGGCAACGGAAATCAGTTTCCGCATTCTCACGCAGCCGGGCAGCCTGGCCATGTCGGGCATCCGCCCCTGGGCGTAAAACTCGAGTATTTCCTCCTCGTCGGCGGTGCCGCTGCCGAAACTGCCGAGCTGTATGCATGGACTGAGAACGATTTCCCCTTCGCGCTGGTTTGCGGCCGGACCCTCGACGCGCGCGACGTCGATGAAGATGCTCGTGCGCTCGCCGCTTCTCATGGCGAGCATCTTGCGATCTTCCGGCGGCAGCCCCGCATGCAGATGGTGCGGCGCCGGATGGGCGAACACATGCGCGTTCTCGCCGCCGAAGAGCAGGATGAAGTCGTTGCCGGTGGGCAACGTGGGGTTGTCCGCGTGGTTCAGGCGGGACTGAGGCGCCACATTCGCCGACGCGTAATGCGCCGCGTGGAGGAACCCGGGTTGCTTCAGGAGCTTGGGAATGTAGGTGCCGTGAAGCCAGGTAAAATAGGCATCGCGGCCCTCGTCAGGAAGGTCATACCATGTAGCCCAGATCGCTTGGTCCAAAATCGTTCTCCTGCACCAAAAGAAAGTTATTGATCTAAATCGATTCCCGCCAACAGTCTGATCCTTACGCCGGAGCGTGTCAAAATCTAGGCTAAGTCGTGTCCAAGATTGTATGAGTTTGAACATGAGTCCGTTCTTCCGACGGAGTTTGAGCCCATCGAACCGCTCTTCCCGGGCGGGCGGTACGAAGAAGCAGAGGGACAGCGCTTTGTTGTAAAGTGGAATGCCGCGCTGGAGGAGAACATGCACCCGCTCGCCCGTTGCCTGATAGCCGCTGCATGCGCATTCGCGTTCGCGCCGCTCGCCTGGGCCCAGGCCTGGCCCGTCAAGCTGATTCGACTGATCACGGGCTCGCCCAAAGAGTACGCGGCGCTACTGCGTCGCGACCGCGAGCGCTTCGGCGCGATCATTCGCGAAGCCAACATGCGCGCCGATTGAGCGCATAATGATTTGGCATTTGCAACCTGTCAGTTGTTTTCGTAGTGTCCAATAGAATGCCAGTTGCCGCGACTTTTCAAAAAGGGAGTTTGGAACATGTCTGACGAGAGGGTAATCAGGATCCGGGACATTGCGCCGATTTTGCCGGCGCTGCATTATGATCTGAAGAGCCGCCGCATCGTAGGTGATGCTGAGGCCAAATCGTTCAAAGCCTCCATGGTTACGCTGGACCCCAGCGGAAGATCGGATCCGCATGTGCACGCGGGGGTCGCGCAACTCTATCTCGTTGTGAAGGGCGAAATGGGCGTGCAGATAGAAGGGCAGGAATTCCGCTTGAAGCCGGGAGAGGCGGCGCTCATCAAGCCCGGCGAGAAGCATTGCAACTTCAATGTCTTCCCGGGCGAGACGGATTACCTGAGTATCACTGGCATGGCCACCACGAATTGAAAAAACAAAGATGCCGGCGCCTCAGTTGATGTGGATCAAAGTGCAGATGTCCGGTTACCGGGAGAATTATCAATCGTGTTTTTTCGGGGAGGCAAAGCCATGCGAAATTCGCAGGGAGGGTTCAAATCGATCATGAAAGCCGGCAACCCGCTGTTGCCGGTCATCCTGACCGGCGTTGCTTTGGCCGTCCTGTTTATCGCGCCACAGCTCGGCATCGGCACCGCCCGCGCGCAGGACCGCGCCTATCCGGCCAAAGTGGTCCGGTTCATCACCTCACTTGCCACCGGCAGCGGCGCGGACACGTTCGGCCGGGCCGTCGCCGAACAGCTGCCCCGCCGGCTCAACCAATCCGTCATCATCGAGCCCAGACCGGGCGCCGGCGGCAACATCGCCGCCGAAACGGTGGCCAAGGCCGCGCCGGATGGCTACACGCTGTTGATGAGCTCGGTCGCCTCAAACGCCATCAACGCGAGCTATTACAGCTCGCTCAATTACGACTTCCGCAAGGACTTTGCGCCGATCTCGAAATTCGGCCAGATCGCCAACGGCCTGTTCGTCGGTCCCGGCATTCAGGCAAACAACCTTGCCGAGTTCACTGCAATGATCAAGGCCGCGCCCGGCAAATATTCGTGCGCCTCATCCGGCACGGGCGGCCTGCTGCATCTCACCTGCGAGATGTACAAGAAAGCAGCCGGGCTGGACGTTCTTCACGTGGCCTACAAAGGCGCCACCTTTGCCACGGACGTCATGAGCGGCCGCATTACCATGGTGTTCGACAATATCCCCGCCTACGTCCCGCTGGTCCACGCGGGCAAGATCAAGATACTCGCCGTTACCACCACGGTGCGCTCGCCGGTGTTGCCTGGCGTGCCGACCGCCATCGAATCCGGGTTGCCGACACTGGAGTCACAAGGGCTCTTCGGCCTGCTCGCGCCGGCGGGCACGCCGAACGAAATCGTGCAGCTGCTCAATCGCGAAGTCGGGATCGTGCTGAATGACCCCGCGCTGCGCGAACGGCTGCTGCAGATGGGCATCGAACCGGAGGCCAGCTCGCCGGAAGGCCTCCGCAACCTGATCCAGTCGGAAATTGCCAAATGGGCGCGCGTCATCAGGGAAGCTGATATCCGAGCGGAGTAAAAGAAATCTGTCATGAGAGATCTCGGGAACGATCCCATCAAGGTCGCGGTGGTCGGCCTCGGCCGCTGGGGCAACACGATTGCCGACGTGGTCAAACACACGCCCGGGCTGGTGCTGACCACGTGCTTTACGCGCAACCCGGAAAAGCGCGACGCGTTCGCCGCCAAATTCGGCTGCGGCAACGAGAAAAGCTATGAGGCGCTGCTCGCGCGCAGCGACGTCGAGGCCGTCATCATCACTGCGCCCAACAATAAGCACGCGGACCTGACCGTTGCGGCGGCAGCAGCCGGGAAACATGTCTTCGTCGACAAGCCGATCGCGACCACGATTCCCGATGCGCGGGCCATGATCGACGCCTGCCGCAGGGGGGACGTAAAACTCGCCATCGGCGCAAGCTCACGGCGTCTGCGCGGCCACCGGCTGTGCAAAAAGCTCGTCGAGGATGGCTTGCTGGGTACGGTCGCACTGGTTGAAACCAATTATTCAAAAGAAAGCGGCTTGAACTACACGCCCGATAACTGGCAGTATTTCAAGGACGGTTCACCGGGCGGGCCCCTGATGCAGGTCGCCATTCATCAGATCGACAATCTTTATTACCTGTTCGGCCCGATCAAGCGGGTTTCGGCCGAATTCAGGAAGATCATGTCCAAGTCGGAAAACCCGGACGTTTGCGTGCTCTGGCTCGAGTTCGAATCGGGACTGCTGGGCACGCTGGGGACCAGCTTCATCACCCCAGGCCTCGGCAAGGACCGCCACGTGTATTTCATCAATGCCTATGGCGACCAGGGCAGTTTCCACCACGACCGCTGGATGGGGACTGAGGTCTGGCGCAAAGGGGCCCACGACGCCGAACGCATCGACTACCAGGAATTCAAGGGTTTCGATTACCTCGGCGAGGAGCTGCGCGATTTCACCGCGGCGATCGTGGAGGACCGGACGCCGGAAGTCGACGGCGACGCCGGGATGCAGGTGCTCGCCGTCGTGCTGGCGGCGATGCGATCATCGGAGCTCAAGCGCCCGGTGGAACTCAACGAAATTATCAACGCACAAGGATGACGCCCGCATGCCGATACCCGCAGACCAATTCCTGACCGAAGAACAGGTTGCCATTCAGCAACTCGCGCACGAGTTCGCGGAGCAGGAGATCCGACCGGTCGCCATGAAGCTCGATCATATGCCGGATCCTCAGGACTCGTTCTATATGCCGCATCTCGGGAAGCAGTTCCACGAGGTGGGATTGCACGCCATGAGCATTCCGGAAGAGTTCGGCGGCGGCGGTATTGACGATTTGTTTACGCATTGTCTCGTCGCTGAAGAACTCGGCTGGGGGGATCGCGCCGTAGTCGGGTTGCTGCTGTCGTCAAACAAGATCACGCGCTACATGACGGCGCGCGAGCTGACCACGCCCGAACAGTGCAGGAAATGGCTGACGGCCTATGCCAAGGACCCCGAGTTCTTGATCGCGCAATGCATGACCGAAGACGAGGCCGGTTCGGAGAACCTGTTGCCGTACAACGGGATCGACGGCGGCTTTCGCACGACCGCGGTGCGCGAAGGCGATTACTACATCGTCAATGGCCGCAAGCGCTTCATCTCCAATGCGGGCTACGCCAAGCTCTACTTCATGTACGTGCGTACCGACAAGACCAAGGGCATCAACGAGGGTTCGACCCTGCTGATGATCCCGATCGATACGCCTGGACTGTCATTCGGGCGCGTTCACGACAAGATGGGCTATCGCCTGAACCTCAACCGCGAAATCATTATGGAAAACTGCCGTGTGCCGGTGGAGAACCGGCTCGGTCCCGAGAACTACGGGATCAGCAAGATCAACTCGCACCTGCGCGCGGGTGACGGGCTGATCAACGCGGCGGCCATGATCGGACTCGCGCGCGCGGCCTATGAGACGGCGCTGGAGTACGCCGAAACCCGCAAGCAGAGCGGCAAAAAACTGATCAGCCACCAGGCGATCGGCCTGAAGCTGGTCGAGATGTACAGCGAGATCAATGCGGCGCGCGCCTATGTCTGGCAGGCCGCGCGCATGATCGACAACCGCGACAAGATGCCTGTCGATCTGAAGATGCCCGGATCGGCGAGCCAGTTCGCCCACGAAATAGCCTGCCACGTGACGCGCGACGCCATGGAGATCTTCGGCGGCAGCGGTGTCATGCGCGAGCTGCCCATCGAGATGTACCTGCGCAACGCCTACAACATGTTGCACAGCGACGGCGGCATCATCATGAAGAAACTCAAGGTCATGCGCCAGCTCAATCTGGAAGCCGACACGGATATCAATCTCGAGTGACCCTCGCGGAGGCGCCGTTTACCAGGAACGGCGGTTGCGAAAATATTCTGGTGCGGCGCGACCCTGCCCTGCTAGCAGCGTGATGCAAAACATTCACACCTGTCATTGCGAGGAGCCGCAGGCGACGAAGCAATCTCGCAGTTCATTGATTTTATGA
>ORJL010039967.1_pt1 | contig 14611 bp, 6 predicted proteins | sample 1779941 | NCBI WGS metagenome assembly ORJL01 (sample SAMEA104232317, study PRJEB22302) | groundwater metagenome | biome: forest; feature: aquifer; material: groundwater | place: USA | collected 2011-08-07 | depth 5.8 m
CACGAGGGGGCAGATATCGACCGATACGATCACGCCCACATTTGGCGACGCTACATCTTCGAATCCGCGCATCGGTTGCCGAACGTGCCGGCTGGTCACAAGTGCGGGCGGATGCATGGTCACGGCTTTGAGGTCATCCTTCACGCCAACGTCGATCTCGGCAAAGGCGACATCGGTATTGACTATGATCACCTGGACGAATGCTGGGGACCGATCCACACCGAGTTCCACCAAGCGTGCCTTAACGATATTCCTGGATTGGAGAACCCAACCAGCGAGTTGATCGGCAGCTACATCTGGGAACGTCTCAAGCCGGCGCTGCCTGCGCTCTCTTGGGTTACGGTCTACGAGACGGCAACCTGCGGTGCACATTTCGATGGGCAGCGATACAGGATATGGAAGGAACTCTCGCTCGACAGTTCCTTGCGGCTTAGGCGCGCGCCGGAAAGTGATTCCCGTCGCCGAGTCCATGGACACTCCTACACGTTGCGCCTGCATCTTAACGCGCCACTCGACCAACTCAGGGGTTGGACCATCGACTTCGGTGATGTGAAGGACATCTTCAGCCCAATCTTCCTGAAGCTGGATCACCAGTCGCTGCACGAACTGCCAGGCGTCGAGGACAACGATACGGCGAGTCTGATACGCTGGATCAAGAGCCAGGCGGCCCCAGTGCTTCCGCAACTCGATCGAATCGATCTCTTCGAAACCCGCGGTTGCGGCGCTATTCTCACGTGGGGCGATGACGCCCCTGCCTTGCCGATCTGACCAATGACTTACAGCGTCAAGGAGGTCTTCTACACTCTCCAAGGAGAAGGAATCCAGGTAGGGCGACCCGCTGTCTTTTGTCGGTTTTCGGGGTGCAATCTGTGGACGGGGTTAGACAAGGACCGAGCGACCGCAGTCTGCAAGTTTTGCGACACCGACTTCGCCGGAACAGATGGCTTCGGTGGCGGCAAATTCTCCGCGGTTCAAGATCTTGCTGATGCAATTGCGAAGACCTGGCCGCAGGATGATCGATTAGGAAAGCGCTTCGTCGTATGCACAGGAGGCGAACCGCTTCTGCAACTTGATGAGCCACTCATTGACGCATTGCACGCCCGTCGCTTCGATGTGGCCGTGGAGACTAACGGCACGCAACCTGCACCTAGAGGGCTTGACTGGATTTGCGTAAGCCCAAAAGCACACGCACCACTTGTATTAACCTCAGGTAATGAATTGAAGCTCGTATTTCCGCAACAAGACGCAATGCCAGAATTGTTTGAGAAGCTTCAATTTCATAATTTTCTCCTGCAACCGATGGATGGCCCTGAGCGCCAATCCAATACACAACGTGCAGTCGCTTATTGCAAGGCACATCCCAAGTGGCGATTAAGCCTTCAAACACACAAGATTCTGAAAATTCCATAAGAAGAGGGATGGCCGGTGCCCACGCCGATTAAAGCCCGTTGAAACAAACAGAAATTACTAGGACGGATCAACTTTAATACCGGAATGGGATAGCACTGAAGCTAAGACTTGTGCACGCGCCCGAGCAAAGGGGGGAATGTGGACCGATATGTTGGACTTGTCTTGTGGCACAGAGACCACGGCTATTGCAAGGTCCTAGATATTGACCTACGTACAAGGACTATTGTCGTTTTATTCTGTGGTTCCGAAAGGCAAGCAACCTACGCCGTCACAACAATTAGTCGAGATCTTCAGCACAAGCCGTTGCCATTAGAGAGTTTTGCCTCAATTGACGGTCGAGGCACCTGTCAACTGATCAAGGTTCCCCCGCCCGGGGCGACGCAAGATTTTTTTCATTACGTTGTCCGCTTTGAGCATACGGGAGACATGGCGGAAGCGGACGAACGTGAGTTGTCACCGCTCGAAGCTCATCCCAAAGAAACCCTGCTGTCGCGAATGGGGGCATGCGACTCGCATGCGCTTTACAAGGTAGTGGCACGTTACCAATTCCTGCGTGCCCTCGAGGAACTACACAAAGAAACAGGGGGATTGGAGGCGTTAATTGGCAGCCGGGTCGAGTTGTTTCCTCACCAAGCGTATGTGGCGGGGGCAATAATTAAAACATCTGTAAGACGCTTCATTCTTGCGGATGAAGTGGGCCTCGGCAAGACGGTCGAAGCTGGATTGATTGTCAACGATGTCCTGTCAGTCAGGCCAGAGGCCAGGATTCTGATTCTGGCCCCCGGCGCGCTGAGCCGGCAATGGCTTTGCGAACTTCACATGAGTTTTGGCAACCAGGGCTTTAAGCTCGCCGATCTCTACAAGCGCCCCCCTATCGCAAGCTGGAACAAAGTAATTTGCTCAATTCAGAGAGCCGTCTTCACAAATAGGCAAGAGTTCGATGCTGCGTCTCAATGGGATCTTGTCATAGTCGATGAAGCACATCACCTCCTGTGGAATCCAGACGCCTATCAACTGGTAGAGCAGCTTTCTCGTACTTCCAATGGTTTGCTTCTGTTGAGCGCAGTGCCGGCACGAGAGCGCGAAGACGAATTGCTGCGATTGCTGCGTTTGCTAGACCCAGATCGATATAGCATGGACAAGCAAATTGCTCGACGATTCGCAGAACTCTATCGGGCCCAACCGCTACTGGGTCGCGGATTGCGCATTCTAGATCGCGACATTGCGGATATTGAAAAGGGCGAGGCATCGGTGGAGGACCTCGCCTTTCCATTGAAGACCATCGCGAGCGTTCCTGTTCTTTCTGAGGACACGGAATTACAAGAGAGGTGCCGCGGCGCAATCCGGTTGAAGCCCGACCAAGCGTTGGTCGAGGTTCGGCACGTCCGCGACTTGATCGTTGATCGATATAGGCTGAGCCGGCGAATCATTAAGAACCGGCGCTCCAAATTGATAAGCGGAGAAATGCTCCAGGGTGTAAGTCGGGAATATAAACTGATTTCATACGAGCCAGATGGCTTCGAAATGGAGACCCGCCTCGCTCTGGAGAACCTAATCGAGCGATTACGGGAATCGGATGCCGCCGCCGCGACGAAACACGTGTTCTTTAAGATTGCCTACTCGTCAATTGCAGATCCAGTATGCGCCTCTATATTGGCTGATGAACTAACGGCAGGTTTGGAGAGACAATCCAGATCGGCAAAGGTGAATCTGCTAGCGGCATCCTATGGTGCCTCGTATGACGAATACTACGATTTGCTTGCCGAGCTTGCCGACGCTGTTTATCGCTTTCTTGACTCTACCTCTGTCAAACGATTCGCCGATGCCACCAATGCATGGATTGATTCGCCCAACACCAAACAAAGACTCGCCCTGTTATTGAAAAGCCTTCCAGAAATACTTGCAAAATCGCCAAAGGTAATCATTTTTGCGGGTGCCTATGGATCTGCCGCCTCCTTGGCCGCCGACTTGAGAGAAAGGCTGGGTGAGGCAATCGTAGAAGTCTTTACTTACGATCTTGAGGACGCCGAAAAGGAGCAAAACGTCTTACGGTTTCGGACTAGAAAAGGGTGTCGAATTCTTGTCTCGGACGAGACTGGAGGCGAAGGGCGCAACTTTCAATTTGCTGACGCAATAATTCATTACGACTTGCCTTGGTCAGTTGCTGCGATTGAGCAACGGGTCGGTCGCCTGGACCGTATTGGCCGTTCTAGCTCCGTACTTTCCTACGTGCTGTATCCCGCAGCGTCTATAGAGGAAGCCTTTGTATCTTGTTTGGTGAGCGGATTCCAAATCTTCACAAGCTCAATAAGCGGCCTGGAATTCATGCTCAAAGACGCTGAAGCTGCCATGATTGAATCCGGTCTTTCTCTCGACTGGGAACAATTGGCATCGATGGCTTCGCAGATTGCCAAGGATGCTGATGCGGAGCGGATTACCGACGACGCGGAGGCCCTGACCGATGCCGGATCCTTTCCCGGCCTTAGCAGAATGCGATTCCTGCATGATATCTCGAACGAACTTGAGCTGAAATTGGAAGATTGCTTTGTCTCGTACTTTCGAAGCTTGGCCAAGCCGTCGTCCGCCTACCAATATGCGGATGATCGGCAACCCAATTTGAAACTTTGGTGTCTTAAACCCGATGAGATTACCAAGGAACCGCTACCAGGCATAGATAAGAGTGCGGACGGACTGTTTGCGGAACGCAGAGGAACATTTCACCGCCTCATTGCGCGTGAGCGTCGAGACGTCGAGTTCTTTAGCGTCGGCAATCGGTTGTTTGACGCCGTGGCGTCCGTTGCACTCGATAGGCTTAGTGGCCGAGTCTTTGCGATCGGGGTCCGTGACGAAGGCGTGGAAGCTGGAGCGTATCTGGTCATCGGCATGCGTTGTGTTATCGCGTCGAATACTATTAGCGAAAGTATTCCACTTCAGCGACGCATTAGAAGGCATTTGTTTGGCAAACGCTTGGATTTGATTTACCGCCTGGGCGAATCCGTAATCCTTTCTGGCAGTCACGTGGACAGCCTTTTGGCGCAGGCATTAAGCGCAGAACGGCCCACTTCGGACCTGACCAAGCGCGGGTTCCATCAACTTGTCGAAAGCGCGGTACCGGATTGGACGGATTATCTATTACGGATCCAGAGTATCGCGTTTGATGACGCGCAAAAGGTCTATCATGATAAATTCGGGGTCGAGCACGAGGCGCTTCTTCAGGAACTCCAAGGCGAGCGCCTCCAACTTGTACGTTCTCCGTCGGGTCTTGGTCGCGATGTCGAAGCGTTACAGGGTTTGGAGCGTGCATTCGCGCATTGGCAGCCCGTTGTTGACGTAATTGGCGTGTTGCATGTCGTCGCATGAACTGGACGCATTTCTTCGAGGACGTAATTAGCGGGCGCGCAATCGAACGCGATATAGCGAAGCCATCAATTACTTGGACATTCGAGCGAGCCATTTGGCGTCTGTGGCAAGCAAAGAAAGCTGACCCGCGCGCACTGCTGGATCACGCCATACTAATTCGTCAGTGTCTTCGATGGTTGGGGTCACGTCGGATTCGCGGAGATTATCTCAATGAAGGGGAAAGGCGTTGCCTCGAATCGGTTGGTATTCGGCTCAGTCTCTCTGGTTATCTCGAAGTAGAGCCGTATCGGCCGCAGTGGCTGAGCAACGGCACTTCTGACGACGGACTTGACGCTTTACCGCAGGTTGCGAGCGTCGATGAATCGTTTCCCGCGGAAGAATGGGTACGACGAACTACTGGGAAAGCAACATGGCGCTCTCACGCACAGAAAGAGGCGTGTTGGACGGCGCTGATGTCGCAACCAGGCGAGACCAATTTGATTGGACTGCCCACGGGGGCCGGCAAGAGTCTCGTTTTTCAGGTTGCCGCCGCGGTTTCGAGCGGCCTTACGGTGGTCGTTGTTCCCACGGTGGCACTGGGCCTAGACCAACTCGCGATTGCAAAGACGTTGCCAACGGCACCGATACTCAATCCAGTTGCCTATGACTCTGGGGACATGTCAGACGCGGTCAAGGAGATCGTCGCCAATCGACAAAGCAGATTACTCTTCACATCACCGGAAGCGTGCGTTTCCGGGCGCCTTCGAGCGGTACTTGATCGACATGCGAGCGACGGATGGTTGCAGTGGGTCGTGGTCGATGAGGCACATATTGTTGAATCTTGGGGAGCCGATTTTAGAATTGAGTTTCAGCTACTGGGCGCCTTAGTGCGAGAGTGGCGACAACGGTCCGACAATCGACTTAGAACCCTGCTGCTCTCCGCGACGTTCGCAGACTCTACGCAGGATATGCTCCGCGGGTTATTTGTAGAACGCGCGCAGCCTTGGAGGGCTAACGTCGTTCACAGATTGCGAGCGGAGATTCATTACCATATTTGCCGCGCAACTACTGCGCAAGAGCAGGCCGAGTGGGTTGAAGATGCCATCTTGCATCTTCCTCGCCCAATGATCCTTTATGTCACGGAAAAAGCCGAGGCGCGGCAATGGTACGAACGCGCTCTTGCCTTAGGATTGTCTAGAGTCGCCTGTTTTCACGGTGATACACCCGCGAGAGAGCGGAATCGTATTATGGATGCATGGCGATCCGACCGCACAGATCTAATGATTGCTACGTCCGCGTTTGGCATGGGTGTGGATAAGCCGGATGTTAGAGCAGTGCTGCACGCCTGTTTCCCGGAGTCAATTGATCGCTTTTATCAGGAAGTGGGTCGAGGTGGTCGTGACGGGGCCACCACGCAATCCATGTTGATCTATACAGAGCGCGATAAATGGGTCGGAAAAGGACTCGCCCCAACACTGCTGTTGCCCGAAACCGTGAACGATCGATGGTCCGCCTTGTGGAACTCGCGGCAAGTGGTCGACGGCACATCTGGTTCATTTCAAGTGCGAACTGACGCTAGGCGCATGGAATTTGTTGGCCTACGCACTTACCAAGAAAACGTTCGGTGGAATAAACGGCTGCTTCAAATGATGCATAGAGCAGCACTGCTTACTATCACTGGACTGCATACCGAGAAAGTGGGGGATAACTCCGAAGAATATTTAGAGTGGGTGACTATTTCAGGATTAATGTTTCCGACTGTTGATCACGACGTGGGCGGCAGACTGTCTGCGCTTCGAAATGAGGAGTTAAAGAATATTCAAGACGGATTCATTGCGCTCGAGAACTGCACCCGAGGATCTGCTATCTGTCGGGAACTCCAAAAGCACTACGGTAAGCATGTTGTGCGCGCGTGCGGGTCTTGTGCGGCTTGCAGACTTGGAAGCGAGACAAAACGCGTCGCGGGTTCGCTACTGTGGCCCGAGGATAGTATCCTAGCGACTCCCACGGTTTATCTAGTGCCTATGAAGGGAATGGGCAATGGAAATGGTCGGCCCGATTGGATCATGAGTATTCGAAAGACTATTGATCAAAGAGTCGCATCGCGTTTTGTCGTAGCCGAGGCGGATTACGAGGCGGCGATTGCCATTTTTGCTCAAGCTATTAGCGCTGTGGCGCTGCGACTCTATCGGATAGATTGTTTACGAGGGGACCAGGTTCCGAATATTGAATCGCGCGAGCGGATCGTAGCGCTACATCTTTCCGGATTTCAGACGGCGCTCGCCGCGTTCAATCGATACGGAGCTATGTGCTCTCATTGGGTGCCCTCCGGCCACACATTCGATGGACACGGGCGCTCGCGCTTTACTCAAGAGCATGGGGCGCGCTTATTCGATAGCTTTGAGAGTTGGTTATTTGAGAACGAAACGGTAACTATTTCTTGAGAGACTCCAATGTTTTCTGATAAACCAACAACACCAACGCGTATCGAGGTCCTTTTGGAGTTGGTTAATGAAATGCGTCATCGGAAGCTTGATAGAGATGCGATCCGGAAGATGCTTCAACCGAAAGGGTTGCCAGGACTTAAGGAAGCCAGCGAGCAGGCAAATGAAACGCTAAAGGCAGTACGAGAACTAGGTTTGGTCGAGGAGGATAAGGACGGCTCATACCGGCCTACGTGGGGGGGGCGCAGACCCATCGCCGCAAAGCATATTCTTCTCGCGGCCCTTGATGACAAGGTACTCTCTTCTACTGAGATCGAGCCATGGTTCGCCCGTTTTTATTCATATGCAATTAGTAAAGAGGATGATCTTATTGGCTCCGGTACCGATTTCGGAAACAAATGGGCAACCGGATTCAATCGAGATCTCTATGGGGGTCAGCCGCCATCGAATCCGTTCAACCCAACAAAATATTCCAAGCTTCGCAATTGGTTGCGTTACGCAGGTCTGGGTTGGCACGACTCCCAGGATAATTTTGTGCCAAATCCCTACGAGCGAATTCGGCGCCAACTGAACGACATTTTCGAGAAAAGGCGCAAGCTAACTTCCGACGAATTCATGTCTAAGCTCGCAACCCATTGTCCAGAGCTTGACGACGGCGCGATCTTTCGGGATGCCAATAAGGGCTACAACTTGAATAGAACATGCACGCGCGCAGTCGCGACCGCTTTGCGCGACCTGCACGACGACAGACTGATTCGGCTTGACTGCCCTCGTGATAGCCGTGGTTGGAGCTTAAGTCGTGCTGGTGTAGTTCGCAATCCAAACGAAGGTTTGTACGCGGACGAATTTGATTTCATTGAGGTGATGGCGCCTGCGTAAAGCTAAGGAATCCGAGGAATATGTCCTATCCTACAAGAGTGCCCGAACATATTGGATCCCAATGTTGGGAGAATCGCCGATCGGATGAGTTGATATCCAAGGTCGCCCTGGTTGACGCGGGACAATCAAATAACTTTTTGGCGTGTCACTCCCCCATTGCCGGCATTAATTCATTGCAAGGGGTGTTGACGGAAACCCAAGTATTTGAAGCGCTATTCAATCGCCAATCCCGTGAAACACTGGCCGTAATTACGGGTGAGCCTGGAAGCGGAAAATCGCACCTTATTAATTGGCTAAAACTGAGACTAGATGACGCGCTTTCCCGAAAGGAAAAGCAGCGAATAAAAAGCGTAATGATTAAGCGCAGAGCGGGCAGTTTGCGCGATGCGCTTGAACAATTAGTTGAGCAGTTACCTGGCTTCCGCAATTATGTAGATCCCATTCGTGCTGCGATTGTCACTCTTACCAGTACAAACGCGAGGCGGGAGTTGTGTCTTCATCTGAGCACCTTGCTGCATGAGTCACCACTTTCCCACCGCAGATTGAGAAATTTGCATGACTTCTTTAGCGATCCAGGTTCGCTTAAGTGGTTATGCCGAGAGGGTGGCGCGATTGACCGAAATGTTCAACGACTAATTTCTCGGAGCGAACTTGAAGAACGAGAATCGTTGCCATCCTTGGCAGATGAGGACCTCCTAATTGGAGATCCGCGAATTCGGGCACTTGTCAGCGCATCAGTCCAGGATTTGCTCGACGTTATTTCCGCGGATTCAGAGTTCTGCGTTCAAGCTCTCTCTCGTGCCAATGAGTTCTTGCGGCCTGCCCTTGCACGATTGACCGGATTGGGCAACCAGACATTGCACCAAATTCTCAGAAGTATTCGGCAAGATCTAAAGAAACAGGGCGAGAGTCTTGCGTTATTCGTGGAAGACGTATCCACGCTGTCGGCATTGGACACGGAAATTGTTAACGCTCTCGAACCTCAAAACGATCCAAGTCTGTGTCGAATGTACGGTGTATTGGGGATGACCAATCAAGCATTGAAGCGGCTTCCAGAAAATATGCAGGGCCGCATTGACCTTGTGCTCGAAATTAAAGGCAGCGATGACAGCGGCCCATTTCAAGCGGATTCTAACTACATTGACCGCTTTGTTGCGAGATACCTCAACGCTTTGCGATTAGCAAACAAAGATATTGAGCGGATCGCACGGTTCCGCCGTGAGGGGTCAGATGTACGTATCTCGGCTTGCGAGGAATGCAAGATGCAGCCCGAATGCTTTGCACTATTCGGGAAAGTAGATATTGAAGACCAGGAAATCGGACTGTTCCCATTTCGTCCGGGCACTGCGCAGCGTCTACTTCGTGGATTGCATGCTGAGGGCGCAATCAGACGAAACCCTCGTGGGCTCTTGGAGCACGTCGTGACCCCTGTCGTAGGTGCTATTGAAAGGGGCATAGAAAGGGCGCCCGTTAATCTTGGGATGCCCGTTGATCCAGTGTCTCCTAGAGACCTCGGAGCGGCACGTGGCCGGTATCTGGGAGGGTGGGACGAACAATCGGTGCAACGCTTAAATTACTTGGTTTGGTATTGGACCGGCACTGACTCTTTAGCGGACGGAGCGGCCACTATAGAGGCGTTGCGAGATGCGCTTCGGCTTCCCAAGTTGTCCCAAAAACCCCAAGTAGCCCCGCGCCCCCCTAACGGAAAAGATGGCAAAGAAGTTACGCCAACACCAACCCCAACCCCGCCGCCAGCCCCACCGCCTGAGTATTCACGGTTTCTCAGCCTCTTGGATAAGTGGCAAGGGAACAATGACCCCCTGAGGCAGGATGCAAAATTTCGCGAGATGGTGTTGCCACTTATTAAGTCTTCAATTCCTTGGGATGACATGCGACAGCCGGCAGAACCAGCACGCGCGCGTGTGAACGGTCTAAATGTCGGCGCGGTAGAAATCGAAGAGATGGTCGCAAGACCCGCGATAGGGGGAATACGGTTCTCTATGTTTCCGCGATCTGACGAAACAGCGGGATTGCTCCGCGTTGGGCTACGGTTTGCCTATTTGGGGCGTTACTCCTGGGCGTATCAAGACTCGGTTCCTGATAGGCGCCTCCTAGGTCGGTGGATCAGGGCCAATACAGACTCAGTCGCTAAGGTAATTGAGCCAGCTGACCTAGATCCCATGAATGCCGTTTCTGTAGCCATTACATTCTTGATTCTTGCTTACCAGTTTAACCAACGAAAGCCGATGCCTGTCGATTACTCTGATGCAGTAAATGCACTGTTTTCGTTTGAAACCGCAATTCCCGCTACGCTGTCGAAGGAACTTGGAACTATCGCGGCCGATCTGCCAGAGCGGGCCAATAGAGTACGTGAATTCGTGAGTGCCGAGTTGAACGTTCCCCAGGGAGCTGGGGGGGTCAATTTTATCGACCCAATACCAATTGTTCGAACCCTTGAAGGCTACGGAAATGATTGTGTACTGAATCAAATAGATCCGCGATTCAATGAGTCTTTCTGGGCGCCTCGGTTCAAAGCCGTGATTGAATTATCTAGGAGTTCTTGGGCGAATCTCGGTGGCGCACTGACAAACGAAAAACAACAGATTGAAGCTGTGTACCAGCGCATAGCTAGTGTCCTATCCCGCTGGGATCTTTCATCCAGTACGGTGGCGGATCAGTTGCGAGAGTTTGTTGATGGTTGCAAGGATGTGAAGCTCGCCCTGTCGGAGTCCAAACAGGCTCTGGGTGACGCTCAGGCTGAGAAAATCCTATCTAGAAATGACAATCCTGTTGCCACGTGGTCGAAGGTCCTTCGAGAAATTGAGACCATCGCAGACGGTGTCAATTCGATCGACGTGCTTCGCTTTAGAACTGAAGAGTTAATCGACCTAAGAGATTCACTCACTGCTCTGGACGCGTGGGCAAGCGAGTTAGATAAACTCGTCAACGATTCGTACAAGAAGGGTACGGGAGGCGGCGATTTGGATACGGAAATCCAAAATGCACACGCCGCGCTAGAAGCTATCGCATCGCTTACGAAGCCCACTGAGGCGAAGGAGGCCGATGTCAAAGCTTAGTCAGTTAGCAGAGCGAATCAGAAGCCTCCCTACCCTCGGCGAGGAGCGGGCTCGAATCGCAGTAGCGCGGCGCGTAAGCGAAGATGCGCAGTCCGCTGCAAAAGCATTGGCCATTGTTTTCGGACAATCGCCATATATTGATCTATTGACGCGTGGACGCCTGGTGACAACCGCGGTTGACGCAGCTGATTTTTCCGTAATACAGGCCAAAAGTCTTAAGAAACTGCTGCAAAGGGCTAGATTTGGCTCAGAAAACAAGATCAGCGAGCATCTCGACAATCTTACTAAAAAAGCGCAAGCACTTGAAACGCAGAGAAACAATGCCTGGGCGAGAGTTCAAGCGGAAGTTCTGGCGGTCGACACTATTTGTGATATTGCGGCGACCCTGCAACTAGATAGTGTCTCAACGCTTCAGGCAGCGGCCGGCACATTCAGAAGGGTAACGGCGTCGCCACCATCTAGTAAGGCTGATAGTGACATGGTCGTTACGGCGCGAGCGCAAAACAAAGTCGCGATCACCAATAGCGGATTAACTGGAAATGTGAAGAAGATACTAGAGGGGGCTATTGTTGGTGCGGGCGAACCGAGATTACTGCTTGAGGAAGATGTGCAACAATTCTTGGTGGAACACCCTGCACTATGGAGTTTGTTAAAGTTGAAACTGGCTTGAGATGAATCGAAGGAAGCTAATTGGTGAACTCCTATCAATCCTCGAACGCAAAGAATCGCGTTTGCTGGAATGGGGGTTTCTGGACGTTTCTTTTTCTGCTACTGAAATTATTGATGCGTTCAGAGAAGCCGGCCCGCCACTTGTCGATGCGCTAGAACAATGGCTGGCGCAAACCTCGCCAGAGCTTTTCGTTGATGACTTGGCGGAAGCCAATCTTATAACGCGTGTCGGAGATCGTTACCGAAGTCGCTTTGCCGAGACAATACGATTATTTGGCAGATTGCGGCAACGTTTTAGCAATGATGACTGGGCGAGTGCTCCGCGCCTAGTTTCCGACCTAAAGATACATTTGGCCGCGCGCAAATATGCAAAAAGGGATATTGGCGCAAAAGATGCGTGGGAGCAAATCCGGCACTCGTGCTGGAACGAACCTGTGCAGCGTTTCGCATTTGAGGCCCTCACCAAGGATGGCGAAAGGGAACTAGCGTTTTCCGGGTTTCAGGTCAGGGCTACCCAACGCATCCTCTCAAACTACAAACCGGCCACTCAAAGCACTGGCACCGTGATCAGTGCTGGGACAGGGGCTGGCAAGACCAAGGCATTCTACTTGCCCGCATTCATGGGCATGGCCGCGGACATCGTTGAAGACAGCCGCAACTATATGAAATTGCTGGCCGTCTATCCACGGAACGTCTTGTTGGCAGATCAATTTACCGAGGCCGCAGCGCAGGCCAAACTTCTGTTAGCTGCGGGGGGTGATATCAAGCGGCCAGTGACCTTCGGTGCATATTTAGGAGATACGCCTTACACCAATAACCTAAGAGGCGAACAGTACGCACTCAAGAACTGGAAGCAGAACAAATTTGGATGGGTTCCCCCCTTTATCAAGCATCCTGCCGACGGTTCGGAACTCCTTTGGTCGGATAAAGATCGATTAGCCGGCCGAACGACGCTGCGTGTTGCCGGCAACCCTGAACAGGTGGTCTTCCCGGATGGAATGATCCTCCTCACCAGGGATCACATGCGAAGGCAACCCCCAGACGTATTGATGATGTCGTTGGAAATGCTGAACAAGGAGATTAGCGCACCAGAAAATGCGGCGATGCTAGGACTTAGGGCTGACCTGCCCACTCCGCGGCTAGCATTGCTGGATGAGATTCATACCTACGAAGGTATTAGCGGCGCCCAAGTCCCCTGGATCCTGCGACGTTGGTCATATTGGGTGCGACGATGGAGACAGTCTGACGCAAACCCGCACTTTGTTGGCCTATCAGCGACGCTAAAGGAGGCGACGGTCCACCTTTCCGTATTGGCCGGGATGCCAGAGGCAGGTATCGCGGAGATTAAGCCAGAAGACTATCTGCAAGAATTCGAATCTGAAGGAATCGAATACAACGTTGCCTTGAAGAGTCACGCGGGCAGCGGCGTTTCGGTACTTGCAACGTCAATACAAACGGTAATGCTCGGCGCGCGCTCGCTAACTCCGACCAGCAAGGAAGAGTGCAACCAAGTGGCAGGCGCTGACGATTTGGCACCCCAATGCTTCTTCGGGAGAAAGGTCTTTGGCTTTACGGACAATCTTGATAGTTTGAATCGGTGGATGGCGGACTGCGTTGACGCAGATAGAAATCGCCGTTTGGCGCGATTCAGAGCAACTGCGGGAGTAGCAGATCTTCAAGTCCGCTCCGTCGAGGGACAAATCTGGAAGTTATCCGAAGATATCGGCCACGATTTAACTCAAGGGCTAAGGATTAGTGGTTGCAGTTCCAAGGACCCAGGCGTCGATTCACGCTCCGACGTCGTCCTTGCGACCAGTTCTTTGGAAGTGGGTTACGATGATCCGAGTATTGGCATGGTTGTGCACCATAAGGCTCCGCGAAGCGCCGCGTCATTTCTGCAACGCAAGGGCCGGGCGGGACGGCAACGAGGAATTCGTCCATGGACGGTCGTAGTACTCTCAGATTTTGGCAGAGACCGTTGGGCGTTCAGGGATAGCGAACGCATTTTCCATCCTGAACTCGAGGCCCTCACAATACCCGCACTAAATCCTTATGTGGTGCGCGTGCAGGCGACCCATTACCTAATTGACTGGATAGGCAAAAACATTGCGCAGGGTGAGCCGTATCGTTACCTCGCGAATCTCGATCCGGCACGCCAAGAATCTGCAAAGAAGTTACTTAATGAATTAGTTACAAATGAGAAACGTCGCGGGGAATTTGTCCGCGATTTCAATTTTTGGTTGCGCGGCAGCGCTGTTGGATTGAGGCTCACCAATTTTGATGCACTCGCCAATTCAGTACTCTGGGATCCTCCGCGTGCCGTTTTGCGTCATGCAATCCCTGAATTAGCAAAAGTACTAGCCGGTGGATTCAAACCACTCGGCGAGACCACACCGCTCAAGCAACGACGCCCGCTCCCGCAATTTATCCCAGCAGCCACGTTCGGTGAACTAAACGCCCAAGACGTAGAGATTCAGCTGAGTGACGGCAGCGATCCTACGTATGAAGATATTGCGGTGGCATTACGAGTGGCGCCGCCCTGCCGCGTGTCTCGTCGATACACTGTAGATGTCAGAAGGAACTCCCTGTGGCATGTTGGCTCAGAATCCATCTTTCGCAATTCCTTGCAAACTGTGTCGGTGGCCACGTTATTTCCCGAGTCGCTCGCTATAGGAAGCGTATCGGGCGTAGAGATCTATCAGCCGCTGGCCATAACAATGGTTGCGGTTCCGAATAACGTTAAAGACAGTAGCTCTGGCTCGTGGCAATGGCACTTTCACGCCGACTGCGTCG
>ORJL010615236.1_pt1 | contig 14611 bp, 9 predicted proteins | sample 1779941 | NCBI WGS metagenome assembly ORJL01 (sample SAMEA104232317, study PRJEB22302) | groundwater metagenome | biome: forest; feature: aquifer; material: groundwater | place: USA | collected 2011-08-07 | depth 5.8 m
GATCTGGCCGATGCGCTCGTTGGCGCGGACATCCCGATCGCCTTCCGGCGGACGACACCGTACCTGACGCACGGAGTGTTCAACCGGTACCACTCCGAGACGGAGATGCTCCGGTACCTGCACAAGCTGGAGTCCAGGGATCTCTCCCTGAACGCCAGCATGATCCCCCTGGGCTCGTGCACCATGAAGCTCAACGCCACCTCCCAGATGGAGGGGGTGACCTGGCCCGAGTTCGCCGCCCTGCACCCGTTCATACCCATGGAGCAGGCCGAGGGATATCGGGAGATCTTCCGCGACCTGGAGACGTGGCTCTGCGAGATCACGGGCTTCACGGCGTGCTCGCTCCAGCCGAACTCCGGGGCGCAGGGCGAGTACACCGGCAACCTGGTCATCAGGGCCTTCCACGAGGACCGGGGGGACCACCACCGGGACGTGTGCCTCATTCCTGCGTCGGCCCACGGCACCAACCCCGCCAGCGCGGTCATGGCCGGCATGAAGGTGGTGGTGGTGAAGAGCGACGCCGAGGGCAAAGTGGACCTGGCGGACCTGGAGGCGAAGGCCGTCCAGCACCGGGAGAACCTGGCCGCCGTCATGGTGACCTATCCGTCCACACACGGTACCTTCGAGAAGGGTATCCGCCGGGTGTGCGAGATCGTCCACGACAACGGAGGGCTCGTCTACCTGGATGGGGCGAACCTCAATGCGCAGGTGGGACTCTCCCGACCTGGCGACTACGGTGCGGACGTCTGCCATATCAACCTGCACAAGACCTTCGCCATTCCGCACGGCGGCGGCGGTCCGGGCATGGGCCCCATCTGCGTCAACGAGCGGCTCGCTCCCTACCTGCCGGGCCACGTGGTCCACGCCACCGGAGGCGCCAAGGCGATCGGCGCCGTGTCTGCGGCTCCCTGGGGGAGCGCCAGCATCCTGGTGATCTCCTGGGCGTACATCGCCATGCTGGGCCCCAAGGGCGTACGGCGGGCCTCGGAGATCGCCATCCTCAACGCCAACTACATGGCCAAGCGGCTGGAGCCGCACTTCGACGTGCTGTTCCGGGGCGACCACGGGCTGGTCGCCCATGAGTTCATCATCGACCTCCGCCCCCTGAAGAAGGCCACGGGGATCACGGAGGGGGACGTTGCGAAGCGGCTCATCGACTACGGGTTCCACGCGCCCACCGTGTCGTTCCCGGTTGCCGGCACGCTCATGATCGAGCCGACCGAGTCCGAGCCCAGAGAGGAGCTCGACCGGCTGTGCGACGCCCTGATCTCGATCCGCGCAGAGATCCAGCAGGTGGAGATGGGGATCGCCGACCGCGAGGACAACGCCCTCAAGAACGCGCCCCACACGGCGGCCATGGTCGCCGCGGACGAGTGGAGCCACGCGTATTCGAGGGCGCAGGCGGCCTACCCGGCGCCTTGGACGAGGGACTTCAAGTTCTGGCCGGTCGTGCGGCGCATCGACGACGCTTACGGCGACCGGAACCTCATCTGCGCCTGTCCGCCCACGGAGGAATTCCAGGTAACGGCGTCCGACTGAGGCCGCCGATAGGCAGAAGGAGGAACCATGGCGAGGTTGACGTACCACGGGCACGCCACGTGTACGCTGGTGACCGACGACGGCACGCGCCTGGTCATCGATCCGTTCTTCGATGACAACCCGTCATGCGACGTGTCCGCCGCCCAGGTGGCGGCCGACTACATCCTGGTGAGCCACGGACACTCGGACCACTTCGGCGACTGCATCCCCCTGGCCCGACGCACCGGGGCGACCGTCATCGGGACCTTCGAGCTGGTGAGCTTCTGCCGGGAGAGTGGCGTGACGAACGGCCACGGCATGAACATCGGCGGGGGGCACCAGTTCCCGTTCGGCCGGGTGAAGCTCACGCCCGCGCTCCACACGGGGTCGGTGGCGGGCGACACGGACGGGACGCACACCACCCACTGCGCGGGATTCCTCATCGAGTTCAACGGGAAGCGGTTCTACCACGCCGGAGACACCGCGCTGATCATGGACTTCCTCCTCCTCAAGGGGCAGGTGGACGTCGCGCTTCTCCCCATCGGGGACAACTTCACCATGGGGCCCGACGACGCCGTGCGAGCCGTGGAGATGATCGAGCCCAAGGTCGTCATCCCGATCCACTACAACACGTGGCCGGTCATCGCTCAGGATCCGGAGGCGTTCAAGGCCAAGGTGGGAGCGCGGGCCAAGGTGGAGATCGTCCCGCCCGGCTCGAGCTACGAGTTCTAGAGGTCCGTGGCGGCTTTGCGCTGGCGCTTCGTCATCGACAGGGATCCGCGCACCGGGCCGCGCAACATGGCGCTCGACCACGCCCTCGCCGAGCACAATCGGCCGGGCGAGGGCGTGGTTCGTCTCTATGCCTGGTCGCCCCCCACCATCTCGTTCGGCCGCAACGAGCCGACGCGAGGGCTGTATGATCGGGAGGCGGCCTCCCGGGAGGGCTTGGGGTTCGTGCGCCGGCCCACCGGGGGGCGGGCGGTGCTGCACGCTCATGAGGTGACGTACTGCGCGGTCCTTCCCGTGGATGCGCTGGGCGGTCTGCGGATGGCGTACCTCCGACTCAACGGGGGCCTGGTGGAGGGGCTCCGCGCCCTGGGATGCCCTGCCACGGTGGGGCTGGGAGGGGCCGCGCTGCCTCCGGACGCCGGCCCCTGCTTCCAGGCGCCGGCGCCGGGAGAGGTCGTGTTGCAGGGAAGGAAGCTCGTGGGGAGCGCCCAGGTCCGGATGGGGGCGTCGCTCCTCCAGCACGGGTCGGTGATCCTCTCCGGCGACCAGTCCGCGCTGGCCCGGCTGGCCGGAGGCGACGGCGACCCCAGTCCCCCCGCGACCCTCGAGGGCGTCATCGGGCCCGTGGCTTGGAGGGACGTAGTGGAGGCCTTGGTCGGGGGTCTCCGCCTTGCGCTGGGTGGCGCCTGGCAACAGGGTGAGGTCACCCCCGTGGAAGAAGCTCGGGCGCAATGCCTCGAGTCGGACCACTACGCCGCCGATGTCTGGACCTGGCGCCGGTGAGAGGTTCTCCCCATGAGAAGGACCGTGATCGTCGGGCTCGCGCTGGCCTCGTCCGCTTGCCGGGGCGGTGAAGACGTCGAGACGTATGCCATCGCGAGCGATCCGTTCTGCCAGGAGGTGATGCCCCGGGTGGAGACCTTCCTGTCCCGGGCCCGTGCCGAGAACCCGATGCCTGATTTCGAGCGGTACGGGGGGCGCCTGGTGGTCGGCACCATCGGTGAGCTCCGGGACGGGATGATGGTCCTCACCACGACCGACCACGGCTCGACCCAGCATCAGCAGTTCGTCAATCTCATGCCCCTGGTGGAGTACGACGAGGCCCTCGAGCCCCGCCCCTATCTGGCCGAGTCCTGGGAGGTCAACGAGGACCTCACCCAGATCACCTTCCACATCCGCCGCGACGTGTCCTGGCACGACGGCGTGCCCACCACCGCCCGGGACGTGGCGTTCACGTACCTCCGCGCGACCGACCCCGCCACGCTTTTCCCCAACGCCGCCTACTGGACCCACTACGTCGCCGGCGAGGAGGGGATCGAGGTCGTGGACGACTACACGGTGAGGGTTCGGATGCACCCGCACTCCGAGTTCATGGACCCGTGGCGCACGCTCGCGATCCTGCCGGAGCATCTGCTGAGGGACGTCGCCCCCGAGGCGCTGCGCGAGCATCCGTATGGGTCGCGGTGCCCCGTGGGGAACGGGCCCTTCGTGTTCCGTGAGCACCGGGAGCAGGACCGCTGGGTGTTCACCGGCAACCCCGCGTTTCCCCCGAGTCTGGGTGGGCGGCCGTTCCTGGAGACGTACGTCTACAGGATCGTGCCCGACCAGAGCACGCTCCTCAACGAGCTGCTGGCGGGGAGCGTGGACGTATACGTGGCGCCCCGTCCCGATCAGGCCAGGCAGATCGCGGACGCGCCCGGGCTTCGGCTCCTGAGCGCTCCCTTCCGGGACTTCGCCTTTGCGGGATGGAACGCCCGCCGCCCCCAGCTCGCCGACGCCCGGGTCCGGAGGGCGATCACCATGGGCACCGACCGGCAGCAGATCGTCGAGGCTCTGCTCGAGGGTTACGGACAGGTGGCCAACTCCACGCTGCTCCCGGTTCACTGGGCCTATGATGCCGCCCAGCCCCACGCCCTGGCGTTCGACCCCGCGGCGGCACGGGCGCTATTGGAGGAAGCCGGGTGGACCGACCGCGACGGCGACGGCGTGCGCGAGCGCGGCGATGGAGTCCGCCTGGCCATCACCCTCCTCTACAACCAGGGAAATCAGGCGCGGAAGCGCATTGCCGAGATCCTGCAGGTCCAGTTGCGCGACATCGGGATCGAGGTGACGCCACAGGTCCTGGAGTGGGGCGCGCTCATCGACAAGATCAGCAACCCCGAGCAGCGGGACTTCGACGGGGTCGTCCTGGCGTGGGTGGGTGAGTTCCGCGTGGACGACACGGGGCTCTTCCACTCGGACTACGTAGATGGCCCGAGTGCATACTCCGGGACACGGAATCCGGCTCTCGACGAGCTTCTGGACACGCTCGGCCTGATCACGGACCGGGAGGCGGCCCGACCGCTGTGGGGCCGGTATGAGCAGATCTTGGCGGAGGAGCAGCCCTACACCTTCCTCTACTTCCTGGACCGCCTCATGGGGGCTCGGGAGGTCGTGGAGGGCTTGGCCGTGGACGCACGGGGTGAGTGGGTGAGCGTGCGGGACTGGTGGGTCTCCGGACCTTCCCGCTAGAATCCCTTCTTTCACTGGCTGGAGAACACGTTGCTGTCGATGAGACTGTACAGCGCTCTGCTGCAGATTCCGGGCCTGGACGTTCCGGTCCTCACCTGGCAGGAATCGCTTCAGCGGAACTGGATCGACACCGGCTGGATGCGTTGGCCCCTCGCCTTCGCCGGGCTCGTGGGCCTCGTCGTGATCGTCTGGAAGTTCATCGACCTCACCACCAAGGCCTCCAGGACCAAGCGGATCCTCAAGGAGGTGGACGAGCTCCTGAGCCAGAGGCGGATCAAGGAGGCCCTCGAGCTCACCCGCGGCACCAACGCTCCGGTGGCGAAGATCCTCTACGCGGGCCTCGAGCGAGCCGACCAAGGCACCGAGCGCGTCATGAGGGCCATCGAGAACCAGGGCCTCATCGAGATGAGCAAGCTCGAGAAGGGGCTCGTCATGCTGGCGACCGTCACCAACGTCGCTCCGCTGCTCGGCTTTCTGGGGACCGTGCTCGGCATGATCATCGCCTTCCAGGCCATCGAGGCGGCCGGTGAGGTGGAGGCCACGCTCGTGGCCGGCGGCATCAAGGTGGCGCTGCTCACCACCGCGTTCGGCCTGCTGATCGCCATCCCCGTGTCCATCGGGCACAACTACTTCGTGGCCCGCATCGACTCCATGGTCATCGATATGGAGGAATCCGCCCAGAAGATGGTGGATACGCTCCACGCCATCGAGTCGGGCAAGCTCGACTGAGGCGCTCCGGCACCGTTCTCGCGTGCGCATCGGCGCTGCTCTGCTCCGCCGCGGGCTCCGTCGAAGGAAGGCAGGTCCGGGGCGCGCTCACCGCCGCCGACTCCGCGCGCGAGGAGATGCGGGTCGGGCGTAGCTGGCACGCAGCCCGCATCCTGAGGGACCTGGGGGCGGATACGTCCGATGATCCGGGGCAGCTCCTGCTGCTCGCCCGGGCGGAGTCCGGCTGGGGCAACTGGCCCGAAGTGGCCCTCCTGCTGGAGCGGATCGAGACCGCGGCGGTGGGCGTTGGGCCGGAGCGTTGGTGGCTCCTGGCGCGCGCCCATGAGGATGGAGGCCGGTGGGAGTCGTCCGTGGCGGCATACCGGACGTTCCTCGAGGGGGCTGGTCCGGCCGGGGCCCGGGCGGTCGCTGCGTTGCCCCGACTGGCTAGGGCGGCGCTCGCGGCGGGCAAGCCCGAGGAGGCTCTGGCCGCTCTGTCGGCGATCCCGGCCTCCGCCGACTGGCTCCGGAGCTGGGCCGCCCTGGAGGGTGCGGAGTCCCGGGTGGCTTCCGGGGACACGGCGTGGGTGGTGAGGCTGTTGGCGAACGTCCGCGACGAAGGGGCCAGGGACGCCGCGTGGAGCGTTGCGGCGAGGGCCAGGCTCGCCGCCGGCGACCGCTCCGGGGCCGAAAAGGCTTACCTGGCCGCTCGTGAGCCCAGGTCGGACGCACGCCGGGCGGAGGCTTCCACGGAGGCGGGGCTCCTGGCCCTCGCCCGAGGGGACAGCTCGGCTGCGTGGCCCCTCCTCGTGGCTGGCCTGGAGGCCGGCCCCCCTCCGAGCCGCGCCAGGGCCGCGGGGGGGCTCCTTTCCTTCCGCGGCACCGACATGGCCCTGACACTGCGGATGGCCGAGATCCTGGAGGGCGCCGGCGACGTGGGACCGGCGCAGAGGGCCTACGACCGGGCGGCGCGGCTGGCCGACTCCGCCGGCGTACCCCTGGGGGCTGGTGTCCGCCTCGCCCGGGCCCGCCTGCTGGCCACGGTGCCGTCCCGCCGCGAGGAGGCGCTCGAGGAGTTCCGCGCGATCCGAAGCTCCACGCCGGACCCCCTGATCGGCGCCCGCAACCTGGAGCTCTGGGCGCGGCTCCGGGATCGCCAGGGACGCACGGCCGATGCGGCCACCGTGAGGACGTGGCTCCTGGACGAGTATCCGTCCAGTCCGGAGGCGGCGGAGGTGATGTGGGCGCGGGGACAGGGTGCCGAGAGCCGCGGCGACCGCGAGGGCGCGCTCGCCGCGTACGCTGCCCTGGCGGCCGCGGCGCCGGAGCACACGCGTGCGGGCGAGGCGCGCATGCGCGCCGGGCAGATCCTCCTGGGACGCGGTAGCCGGGAGGAGGCGGCCGGAGTCTACGAGGCCTACCTCCGAGACTTCCCGGAGGGACGCCGATGGGAGGAGGCGTCGTACTGGGGGGCGCGCGCCCGCCTCGAGCTCGGGGATACCGCGCAGGCCCGCCGTCTCCTCGTGCGCCTCCGCCGGGAGGCGCCGGTCTCCTATTACAGCGTGATGGCGGCGCACCTCCTGGGCGAGACCTTCGACGTCGAGGCTCCTCCCGGGCAGCCTGCGGAGCGTCCGCCCTGGCTCGGCGAGGGGCTGAGCCGCCTGGACCTCCTGGAGGAGGCGGGTCTCGTGGAGGGTGCGGAGGCCGAGGAATCGCGCCTCGTGGACCGGGCCCGTGGCGACGCAGGGGCGCTGCTCGCTCTCGCGGAGGCGCTCCTCGAGCGGGGTCGCACGGTGACCGGCATCAACCTGGGTTGGGATCTCCGCCGGGAAGGCGCGCCTTGGGATCTTCGACTCCTCCGGGTCGTGTATCCGTTTCCGAATCGCGAGATGGTGGTCCGTGAGGCTGCCGAGTGGGGGCTCGATCCGATGCTGGTCGCGGCGGTCATCCGCCAGGAATCGGCGTTCAGGGCGGACATCCGCAGCCGCGCAGGAGCCGTGGGGCTCATGCAGGTCCTGCCTTCGACCGGAAGGGACCTCGCCCGGCGGCTGGGGCCGAGGGGCTTCCGGGAAGGGGACCTGGAGGTGCCCGACGTGAACCTGCACCTGGGCGCCGCGTTCTTTCTCGAGATGAGCCGGCGCTACGGCGACGACCTTCACCTGGTCCTGTCCGCGTACAACGCTGGACCCGCCCGGGCCGCGCGATGGCGCCGGTACCCGGAAGCCTCGGACCCCGAGCGGTTCACCGAGAGCATCCCCTTGGAAGAGACCCGCGGCTACGTGAAGAACGTCCGGCGCAACCTGGACCTCTACAGGGCGCTGTACGGCCACGACTGATCCGTCGTTCTTGCGCTCCGTGGGACGCCCCTGCAAAGTGCAAATGCCGCGCCCCCCTCAGGGCCGGCCGTCTGACTCAGCCGGAGGTGAAGGCATGAAAGGGACCGTCAAGTGGTTCAACGACTCAAAGGGATACGGCTTCATCCAGCAGCCGTCCGGAGAGGACGTGTTCGTCCACTTTTCAGCCATCGTCAGCGGAGGGTTCCGTACCCTTGCCGAGGGCGAGGAGGTCGAGTTCGAGGTTCGTGCCGGCGATCGGGGCCCTCAGGCCACGAATGTGATCCGAGCCTGACCTCGACTCCCACGGATCCCGAGCGCCCCGAGGCCATCCGGCCTCGGGGCGCTTCTGCTATCTGGCACGTTCAACGCGGCGGGCCCGCCGCAATCCCGAACCTCTGCAGGGTGCTGAAGAACGGGGGTACACCGCGCGCATGGGGCTTTCGCGGTTCAGGCAAGGAGCGACGACGAGTCGTAGCAGCGCTACGGCGAGGAGGAGCGACGATGGATCAACCGCGAAACCCCCATGCGCCCAACAGCATGATGGATATTAGCTTCCTTGGTCGTGGGTTACGGCGGCACGGCCCCGCCTCCGTCGTTGGAGCTCCTCGACGTAGCTTGGGCTATGCCTTCGTCGCTCCGCCTCGGATTCGGGGCCGTGGCGCTCGTAACGCGGTGTGCCCCCGTTCTTCAGCACCCTGCTAGCTCCCAGGTCCGTTGGAGATCCCTCCCAAGTCGGCGCCGCGCATCTTCCTCGTGGATGCCTACGCGCTCATCTACCGGTCGTACTTCGCCTTCATCCAGCGCCCCCTGACCAACTCACGGGGGGAGAACACGTCGGCTCCGTTCGGATTCACGAACTTCCTGTTGGAGATCCGCGAGAAGCTCCAGCCCGACTATCTGGCGGTGGTGTTCGATGCGGGCGATTCGTTCCGGGAGGGGGTGTTCCCTGCGTACAAGGCCACCCGTGCGAAGATGCCCGACGACCTCCGCGCGAGCCTGGGTCGGATCCGGGAGATCGTGGAGGGCTTCCACGACGCGGTGGTGGAGCTGCAGGGCTACGAGGCCGACGACGTCATCGGGACGCTGGCGGTGAAGGCCCGCGCCGCAGGACTGGAAGCCGTCATCGTGTCCGGCGACAAGGACTTCTACCAACTGGTGGGGCCGGGAGTCCACCTCATGAATCCCGGCCGGGGCGGCCCGACCGGCGTGGCTGCCGAGTGGGTGACCGAGGCGAACGCCTCGGCGAAGTTCGGGATCCCTCCGTCCCAGGTCGCGGACTACCTGGCCCTGATCGGGGACTCCTCGGACAACGTTCCCGGCGCTCCGGGAATCGGACCGAAGACGGCGGTGAAGCTCCTGCAGGAGTTCGGCTCGCTGGAGGCGCTGCTCCAGCGCACGGACGAGGTGAATCCACCTCGCGCCCAGGCGTCCCTGGCCCAGAACGCCGCTCAGGTCCGCCTGTCGAGGAGGCTCGTCACGATCATGACGGACCTCGCCGTCGAGCTGGACCTGGACCGGTTGCGGGTCCAGAAGCCCGACGCCGGGCGCCTCCGGGACATCTTCGTGGACCTGGAGTTCAGGCGGCTTGCCGAGCGCTATGCCGCCGAGGCGACCTCGGAGGCGGCGGAAGCCCCGGGGACATCGGTGGAAGCAGCCCCGGCACCCGAGCCGACGGGCGAGCGCGGCGTCCGGCGCGTGGTGTCGAGCCCCGAGGAGGCGGCCGGGCTCGCAGCGAGGCTGGGCCGACACGGACGCGTCGCCGTGGCGGCCGAAGCCTCGGATCCCGATCCGCTGCGGGGAGAGCTGGTGGGCGTGGCCCTGGGCATGGAGCCTTCGGAAGTCTGGTACCTCCCCTTCGGCCACCAGGCGCCCTTCACGCTGACCTTCGAGGGAGACGACCAGGGTAGGCCGCTCAATTTGCCGAGGCTGGACTCGCCCGCGATGACGGCGCTCAGGGAGGTGCTGGAGGACCCCAACGTGGCCAAGATCGGCCATGACCTGAAGCACGTCGCCTTGGCCCTCTCGCGCGGGGGGGTGACGCTCCGCGGAGAGGTCTTCGACGCCATGGTGGGGAGCTACGTGCTGGATCCCGGGCGGAGGGGGCACGGCCTGGACGTCCTGGCCGTGGAGTTCCTCAGCAGGAAGGCCCCGAGCTGGGAGGACGCGGTGGGAAGCGGCCGCAAGAAGGTGCCGTTCGCGGAAGCCCCGGTGGAGCGCGCCCGAGACCTGCTGTGCGAGAACGCCGAGTTGACGCTGCTCCTGGAGAGTCGGATCGCGCCGGAGATGGGTAGAGAGGGGCTCGCCGGACTCGACGCCACGTTGGAGATCCCGCTGCTGCGCGTCCTCACGCGCATGGAGATGGCGGGGATCGCCATCGACGCGGACTTCTTCCGGGCGATGCGCTCGCGGCTCAAGCGGGAGCTCGACCTGATCCAGGAGGAGATCTTCAAGGTGGCCGGGACGGAGTTCAACCTGAACTCGACCCCCCAGCTCCGCGAGATCCTCTTCGACAAGCTGGGCCTGCCGGTCCTCAAGAAGACGAAGACGGGGGCCTCTACCGACGCGTCGGTCCTCGAGGAGCTGGCGGCCGAGGGCCACGAGCTGCCCCGGCTCCTGCTGGAATACCGGGAGATGGAGAAGCTCCGAAGCACCTACGTGGACGCTCTCCCCCAGCTCGTGAATCCGCGCACGGGGAGAATCCACACCTCCTTCAACCAGACCGTGGCGGCCACGGGGCGGTTGTCGTCCAGCAATCCCAACCTCCAGAACATCCCGATCCGGACGCCGCTGGGGAAGGAGGTCCGCAAGGGCTTCGTGGCCGCGCCGGGGACGGTGTTCCTCGCGGTGGACTACTCGCAGATCGAGCTTCGCATCCTCGCCCACTTCTCCGGGGACGAGGCCTTCGTCTCTGCGTTCACCCAGGGCGTGGACGTCCACAAGCAGACCGCCGCGGTGATCTTCGGCGTCCCGGTGGACGCGGTGACTCCTCAGATGCGCTCTCAGGCCAAGACCGTGAACTTTGCCACGCTGTACGGTCAGGGGCCCTTCTCGCTGGCTCAGCAGCTGGGGATCTCGAGGGACGACGCCCGCCGGTTCATCGACACCTACTTCGAGCGCTTCTCCGGCGTGCGCGGATACCTGGACGAGCAGGTGAAGAAGGCGCGGAGCCTGGGGTACGTGGAGACGCTGTTGGGGAGGAGGCGGTTCGTGCCCCAGCTCCGGTCGAAGAACTGGAATATCCGCCAGTTCGGCGAGCGCGTCGCGCAGAACACGCCCATCCAGGGGACGGCCGCCGACCTCATGAAGAAGGCGATGATCGACGTCCAGAGTGCGTTGGATCAGGCCGACGGCGGCGCGCGCATGCTGCTGCAGGTGCACGACGAGCTCCTCTTTGAGGTTCCGCACGACGCGGTGGAGGCCACGCGCGACCTGGTCGTGTTCTGGATGGAGGGAGCCGTGCAGCTCAGAGTGCCCCTGTTGGTGGATTGGGGCGTGGGGGCGAACTGGTACGAGTGCAAGGGATGAAGGACGTGCGCCCCGGCACTACATGGGCCGCTCCAGACATCCGCGTGCCCCGACTGCTCCGGTATCCTCTCCGTGAAACCGCGGGTGGTGGGCACGCACCCCACCCGCCGTCACCCAGAACGGAGGGACAACCGATGAGCCGCAGCGTGAACAGAGTGACCCTCGTGGGGAACGTGGGGCGCGATCCCGACATCCAGCAGACGAAGAACGGAACCAAGGTCGCGCACCTGTCGCTGGCGACCAACCGGCGAGCGAGCGCGGGGAGCGAAGCCCAGGAGCGCACGGACTGGCACCGGCTCACGCTGTGGAACCGTCTGGCGCAGTTCGCCGAGGACTACATCCGGACCGGGGACCGCATCTACGTGGAGGGGCGTCTCGAGTACGACTCCTACGAACGGGACGGGGTCGTGATCCCGACGGCCGACATCAACGTGAAGGAGGTGGTCATGCTGTCCGCGCGCGTCGGCACCGAGGAGGCCGAGCTGGAGGAGGCGGCCTAGCGACCTGTCAGAGCCAGGGGTGGAAGCGGGGGTTCACGTCGAAGATGACATGCCAGCGGCCGTCTTGAAGGCCGCGGGCCACGTCGAGACGCAGCACGTCCCACCCCACCGACAACCCCACGCCCACGGACGCGCGCGGCCCGTCGGAGTCGCGCGCGCTCCAGGCGGGAGGGGAAGTCGCTCCGGCGAGGCTGGTGGCCCCGACCCCGGCGAAGGCCCTGACTCCCACCCACGGATGGAGGAGGGGGTGGGTACCTTCGACGCGGGCCATCCAGAAGCGACGCCCGACGAAGGACCGGTAGTCGTAGCCTGGGATGGTGCCGCGCCCACCGAGGAGGAAGAGCATCTGGGGGGGCGTACGCAGGGTAGACGCTCCTGCCGAGAGGTCGGCGCGAAGCCGCCACGACCGGGCAGGGCTGTCGAGCGTCCATCCCGCGTCCGCCAGCGCAGTGGCGAACGTGCCGCTTCCGAGCCTGCCCATCGTGGCGGTGAGCGTCCCTCGGCCGGAGCCGGGCGCGGGGAACGGGATGCGCCCCTGCACGGTCCCGAGGAACCCCTCGGACACCGGTCGAACGGCACGGCCTTCGGAGATCAGGTTCTTGGCCGAGGCGTGGCGCTCCCACCGGAGCGTAACCTGCGCACCCTGACCGGGGTTCGCTCCGCTCAGGGTCAGCTGCGCGCCGCGGGCGAAGTACGGATCCAGGTAGTCCTCTCCGGTGAAGGCAGCGCTGAGGCTCCCCAGGACAGGCGCGGCGCCGGGGAAGGCACCCATGTCGCGGAGGTCGTCCCAGTAGGCCTCGACGACCGGCACCACGCGTTCGGGAGGGGTGGTGGCGGCCACGGTGAGTGAAGGGCGCCTCCGGCCCACGGCGTAGCCGCCAGAGAAACGGATCAGGGCGTCGGGGCGGGGGCTGATGTGGATGCCGGCACCAGCGAAAAGGCCTTCGGCCCGGCTGTAGCGCAGGCCGTCGGAAAAGGAGCGGAAGTGCAGGCGGTAGGGAGCGAGGCCGGAGAGCGCCTTCCCAACGAGGATCTGCCGCGCCTGGGCACGGATCTCCTCCAGGGAGGGCGTGGGAGTGAGCCCCCCCTCATCCAGGTCGTCGAACAGCCCCCGCTCGAAAGGGAACGCCTCCTGCTCCTCCCTTGGGACCGCCGTCACTCCGGACCCCACGAACGCGGAGGGCGGCTGCACCGTGTTGAACTCGTACCCGCCGATCTCGAAGCGTCCGCGGATGATGCTCCCGGCCAGGAAGTCCAGCTGGGGAAGCTCTCGCCGGATCTCCGCTTCCTGCCGATAGGGGAGCCAGTACTTTCCCGACCAGAGTGAATTGTCCAGCGAGATCCGGATGTAGTCGAGGTACGGATCGACATAGGAAGCCGGCGTGAACGTGAAGCTCATCCGCACGATCGCGGCGGCGGCGCGGTCCACGAACACGGATCCGATGAAGCCCGCACGGTTCGGGTCCTTGGGCCTGACCCGGACCTCGTAGACCCGGACCTCCTCGTCTTCGCCCCCGTACCGCAGGGTCAAGGAGTCGGCGAGGAGGTAGTCGTAGATCGCCGGGCCCCCGGGACCCATCGGGTGGAGCACCGCAGCCACCTCATCGCCGTCGCCCAGCCGGATCTGGTCGCCGAAGTCGTCCTGCACCACGGTCAGGTGATCCAGGTGGTAGCGGATGTTGGTCGGCAGGACCTTCTGGTCGCGGAGCCCGACGATGCGCTGTTGGGTCTCGCTGGGTGCCCTCCACAGAACCTGCAGCGCGATCTGGTCCGCCTTCACCAGCGTGCGTTCGTCCGTGTCGGGGCGGTCGATGAAGAAGTAGACGAAGCCCCGGGCATGGGCCGCGTAGGAATGGAATGCCGTGTCCACCAGCGTGGAACCACGCTCCAGGCGGGCCCTGCGCACGAGGTCCAGGACCCGAGGCTCGTTCCAGGCCTCTGGCACCTGGCTGGAGAGGGGTACGCTCCACCCCGCCTGGGCCACCGTGGCCAGGACCAGGGCGAGGGCTCGGAGGCGAGGGGGGCGGATGCGCACCGGAGGCGGGGAAGGCGGGGCTGGATGCCCGCGCATGGACCAGAACAGGGGTTGGTACGCCCGCCTCGGCGGGTCGGTTCCCCCACCGGGGACCCCTGCGCAGGTCCTCGCTCCCCCCGGAACCCGTCTACTTCACGGGGCCCGGGCCGTCAGTTGGCGGTCCAGAACCCCGAAAGCGACTCTCCGTGCGGACTCTCGCGGAGCTTCTCGAACGCCCGATTCCGGATCTGCCGGATGCGCTCCCGCGTCACTCCCAGGAGGGACCCGATCTCCTCCAACGTGCGCTCCTCGCCGTCGTCCAGCCCATAGTACAGGTAGAGGATCTTCCGCTCGCGCTCGGTGAGGTACGTCTCGAACATCTGCTCGAGGAAGTCGCGGCGGGCCATGGCCTCCACGTCCTCTTCGATGTCGCCCACGTCTGCCCCCGCGAAGCGCTCCCCGAAGCTTGAGCTGTCCCGGTCGCTCCGGTCGATGGGAGCATCGAGGCTGAGCTCGGAGGCCGCCACGCGGCGCAGCGCCCGGATGGTGTCGAGGGGCTCGCCCATCTCGTCGGCGATCTCCTGGTCCGTGGGCGACCGGCCGAGCTGCTGCGTGAGCTGGGTGTCGGTCCGGGCCAGGCGGGCCAGGTTGGAGTTCTGGTTGAGCGGGATCCGCACCGAGCGGGTCTGCTCGGCCAGGGCCTGGAGCACCGTCTGGCGGATCCACCATACCGCATAGGAGATGAACTTCACGCCCTTGTCGGGATCGAA
>ORJL011855954.1_pt1 | contig 14611 bp, 14 predicted proteins | sample 1779941 | NCBI WGS metagenome assembly ORJL01 (sample SAMEA104232317, study PRJEB22302) | groundwater metagenome | biome: forest; feature: aquifer; material: groundwater | place: USA | collected 2011-08-07 | depth 5.8 m
CCTTCTGCCGTTGGACAATCCGTGCAATCCGGACAATCCGTATAATCCGTAGTTCCGTCGGTTGCGGCCGAGGCCGCGCGTAGGAGCGTTCGCAGCGATGGTACTCCTTCTGCTCGGCGGCGAGCCAGAAGAGGACCACGCCACAGCTCGCCGCGCGATGCAGGAAGCGGGTCTCCCAGTCGACCTGCTCATGGTACATCCGCGTGGGGAATTCGCGGGTGGGGTCGAACGGCCGCCGCGGACTGGCGATGTGCCGTTCCGGAGCCAGCCGGGTGAGGTGGCGGACCGCCTCCTCGTGCCAGGAGACCGCCCCCTGGATCGGGCCGGCGAGAAAAATCACCGGCCCTTCCGGCTCCGTCGGATCGGGCGCGATGATGATCATGCCCATCCCATCCCTACTCCTCGAATTGCGCGGTCAGCTCGAGGGTGCGGCCCGCGCGCACCACCCGGACCTCGACGTCCCCGCCCGCCGGGGCTTCGGCGATTTCCCCACGCAGCCGCTCCAAGGCGCGCTCGTAGGAGCCGTCGAGCCGGGCGCCGGCGAAGCCGATCAGGACGTCCCCCGCCTTCACTCCGCACTCCTCGGCGGCGGAGCCGGGAACCACCTCTTGGACGAGGATGCCGCTCTCCGCCGCGTCGCCCGGCGGGGCGGCGGAGATGCCGAAGGTCCGACCGCCTTCGCCGCCCCCGCCCGCGAAGAGCTCGAGCAGCCGGCTCAGTTCCATGGACGGGACGGTACGGAAGCGGGGACGCCGGTTCAGATTTGCGACCCGCGCCACGGCGTCGGCGACCAGTCGGGCGGCGCGCTCCATCTGCTCGGGGGAGACCCGTTCGACCTCGTCGCTGGCGGCGTGATAGTCCTTGTGCAGGCCGCTGAAGACGTGCGCCACCGGGATCTTCTTGGGATAGAAGGACTGGTGATCGCTGCCGCCCATCAGGCCCTGGCCGGTGAAGCGTACGCGCACGTCCTGCGCGCGCGCGGCCTCTGCGAATGCCGCATTCAGCTCCTTCGCGCTGTTCGCGGCGATCACCTCGAGCGCCCGCTTGGGATTGCGCCCGACCATGTCGAGGTTCACCATCGCCACCACGCGCTCGAGCGGAACGGTGGGGTGTTGGACGAAGTGGCGCGAGCCGAGCAGCCCGAGCTCCTCCCCCGCGAACAGGATCAGGAGGACGCTTCGGCGCGGCGGGGCCGCTGCGAGCGCGCCGGCGATCTCGAGCACCGCCGCGGTCCCGCTGGCGTTGTCATCCGCGCCGTTGTAGATCCGATCGCCGCCCGAGCGGTCGCCGCCGATCTGGTCCATCCGGCCGGCGCCGACACCCTTGCCCTTGCCCAGATGGTCGAAGTGCGCGCCCACCACCACGACCTCGTCGCGCAGCTCCGGGTCCGATCCCGGGACCAGGCCGACCACGTTGGCGGCCTCCGCCTTGCCGATGCGGAAGCGCTGCAGGTAGCCGTCGGTCCCGGCAGGCTCGAGCCCCAGCCGTTCCATCTCCCCGGTCAAGTATCGCGCCGCGCGCCAGAGGCCTCGCTGCGTGCTGCCGCGCCCCTCGAACTCGTCGCTCGCCAGTTGCTCCACATGCGCCATCAGCTCGGCGGCGGTGATCGCGGCTGCTGCCTCGGGTGCGGACGGGTGCGAAGCTTCGGGCCGCGACGCCGGGCGGCCGGAGGCTTCGCCCCCTCCGAGCTCCTTGGCCACGAGTTCGCGGACGCCCGAGCGCAGGGCGTCGCTCTCGCGCGAGAGCACTTCGTCCATGCGCCGGCGGATGCGCTCGATCCGATCCTCCCCCTCGTCGGCCGCAGCGGCTACCACCGGAAGCAAGACGGCGAGACACAGCAACGGCATGGACGCTCGGCGGATCATTCTGGCTCCTCCCCTCACACGACGACGACACACCCATACGATTCCCGCGGCGGCGTGTTTGCAGAAACCGAGGTCCGGATGAAGATGGAACCATGGCCACCTCGGCGGGCCACGCCCTGCGGCCGGCTCGCCACGGCGGACCTGAAGCTACAGGCAGGCCGGGACACGCGGTCGGTCGGACGGGACTCCGGGTCCGAAAAAGCCGACGGACGCGGCGGGAAGCCCACCGCGTCCGATTCGGGTTTGCGAAGAATTGCGTCGTTTCGTCGTTGGTGTCGTTTGCGTCAATTCGTCGATTGCGTCGTCTTCGCTGAAGACTGGTACCTCGGTTGCAGCTCGTGCTTTCGTGCTTCGGATAGGTCCGCGCGGAGGGTCAACTTCACGATCCAGTTGCCGCACAGCCCGCGAGGCGGCCCGCTCTTTGGTCTTCCTGTCCTCGTTTCCCCACGGTGACAAAAGAGACCATCGCACGCGGCGTACCACGAGCGCAGGAGATTCTCGCGAATTTGGGAAGGCCACAGATCCGCCTTTCGACAATCGATTTGCGCCGGATCCGGTGGAAACACGGCGGGTTCTCGTGGGGAACATCCCGGCGTCGGAATCCGACACAATCGTCGGATTCACACAAATACGACAGGCCTGAGCCGGCCCAGTCTCGCACTGTCCGCGCGCTGTCGGATGGCCCTGCCGGCCGCCTCCCCACGGCCGCACTGAGGAGGTGCCCCGGTCTACCGGTTGATCGCGTGGGGGCGCAGGGTTGGGACGCGCCGGTAGGTGGCCTTCCCGGCCGCGTTTGCGCTCCATGGTACACACCGGAAACATCGTCGCATTTTCGACGATCTGGCGAGGAATCACACCTTCTGCCGTTGGACAACCCGCGCAATCCGGAAAATCCGTAGTTCCGTCGGTTGCGGCCGAGGCCGCGCTGGGCAACCCACCGAATCAAGATGGAAGGCCCACTAGTCGCCGAGCCGCACAAGCGAGCGCTCGAGATTTTTCCGGGCCGCCTGCTCGAGGTGGGCGTGAAAGCGTTGGGTTGAATAGATGGCGGGCCGAGCCAGGAAGGCGCGCAGGATCTTCGCCCGTCCGGGGCGGAAGAGGAGGTCCGGGACCCAGCGGTACTCCTGACGGATCGCCTCCTCGTAGGCGTCGAAATCCGGCCCGGAGCGGCCGAGGATGGAGAGGTCGATGTCGACGATGAGCCGGGCGTCGGGGGTGGCGGGCAGCGCATCGTGTTTGGTGGCGAGGATCAGGGCCTCGACGGCAGTCGCGAATTCGCCCGCGAGGCCCGCGTCGCGACCGACCCGGCGCGCCCATTCCGCGCTCTTCTCCTCGTTGTCTTTCGCGCGCGGTTCGTACACGACGTCGTGAAACCAGAGGGCCATTTCGACCGCGTCGGGAGACTCGGCGAGGTCGCGCGCAAGGTCGAGCTGGCGCAGGCAGTCGTCGATGTGTCGCAGGTTGTGGTAGGCGCGATGCGGCTGCAGGTAGGCGCGCACGAACTCGTCGTGGACGGGCAAGGGTTCGCCGCGCGCGCCGATGCGCTGCCAGAAGCCCCGCCATCTATTTCGGTCGGACATGGGAGTGCATTTGCATCAGGGTGCGATACACCGGGTCGGGGACGTACTTGCGGACGACTTCTTCCCAGCCCTGCGGCCCGACCAGGCCCTTGACCAGGCTCGAGCTGATCTCGGCGATCTCCCGCGGGGGCATGAGGAATACGGTCACGATCTGCGGATCGAGGTCGCTGTTCATGTGGCGCATGGCCCGCTCGTACTCGTAGTCGGCTTCCGTGCGGATGCCGCGGATGATGTAGGGTGCCTGCATCGAGCGCGCGTAGCGCACCAGGAACTGGTTCTCGAACGTGGCGGTGATCACGTTCGCGAACGGCTGCACCGAGTCGTTCAGGAGCCGCAGTCGCTCGTCGTGCGCGAGCCAATACCGCTTCTCGGGATTGACGCCGATCGCGACCACCAGCTGATCGAAGAGGCGCGCCGCCTGCTCGATCATCCAGAGGTGACCGTTGGTGAGCGGGTCGAAGCTCCCCGCGTAGACCGCTCGGCGCATGGATGACCTCCTCTTCGACGGAAAGCCTAGCACCCTGGGGAGTGCGCGTCAATCCGAGCGCATCCGGCGCATCTGGCCACCCGGCGTTCCGCCGCCGGCCGCGATTTGCCTTGACCGTGTGGGCTGACGGCTTAGACTCGTGGCGAGGAGGGCCGCATGAACCGCACCGAATTGAGACAGCTCCAGTCCATCTACGGATACCCCGCCCTGAGCATCCTGGCGCCGATGCACCGCAGCGCCCCGGAGAATCGCCAGGACCCGATCCGGGTGAAGAACCTGGTCAAGCAAGCGACCGATCGCCTGCGCAGGGAGTACTCCCGACGCGAGATCGGCTCGCTGCTGGACCGGCTGGGGATGCTCACGGACGCGGTGGACTACCGGCACGCCATGGAGGGGCTGGCCCTGTATGTGGCTCGGGGCTTTGCGCAAGCCTACCACCTGCCCTTCCCGGTCAAGGAGCGCGTGGTGATCGACGCCACGTTCGCCACCCGCGATCTCGTGGCCGGGATTCACCGGAGCGTGAGGTACTGGGTGCTGCTTCTGAGCGAGAAGACGGTCCGCCTCTTCAGCGGCATGCGGGGCTCGCTGGCCGAAATGTCGGTGAAGCCCTTCCCCCTGGTCGACCAAGAATCGGGGCCCCGCGAGCATGGCCACGGCGATTTCACGGTCGAAAAGTCCTCGAAGTCCGACGAGCGCCACCGGCGATTCTACCGACAGGCCGACGCCGCCTTGGCCGCGGTGCTGGCGCGCGAGCCGATGCCGGTGTTCCTCATCGGCGGGCAGCGCCCGATGGCGCACTATCACGATGCCGCGAAGCAGTCCAATCACCTGGCGGGTACGATCCTCGGCGCCTACGACAAAGCCGTCCCTGCCGACCTGGCGCGGCTCGTTCATCCCCTGGTCGACGCCTACGAAGCGGAACAGCGCCGGCAGGCCCTGCTGGAGCTCGACGCCGCGATCCACCACCGCAAATACGCCTCCGGCATGCAAGAGGCATGGACCTCGGCGCTCGAGGGAAGGGGCTCCCTGCTGCTCGTCGAGAGCGGGTTCTTCTATCCCGCCAGGCTCGATTCCGAAGGCCGTGAGCTGACTCCCGCGGCGGACCCCACTGCGCCCGGCGTCATCGACGACGCGGTCGATGAGCTCATCGAGTCGGTCATCTCCAAGGGCGGCCGGGTGGTCTTCCTGCCGGACGGATCGCTTCCCGAGCACTCGCGCGTCGCTTTGGTCCTGCGCTATTGATCCGGGCCCGGCGCGGACCGGGAGCTCCGGACCGGACCGGGCGACGTCGCGGCCGCAGCCGTCAGGCGTGGCGACGGGGCGTGCCGCGTGCCACGGTGTGACGCGGCCGACCGTCGCGCCCAGAAGCCTCCCCCTCGACCGGCGGCAACGTCTGCCGCCGCACACTTCCGACAGATCCGACCCGCCATTCGTCGGGCTCGCCCGACACCCCGGCGCAAGCCTCCCCGATGTCGCTCTATAAGTATTGACGCATAAAAATCTTATGTATTTCTTCCCAGAGAGATGCGGGTGGTACGCCGGGTGCTAAAGGGGTATGGCGTGAAGGCAAGAACGGATCGGAAAGAAACGGAACGAGGGGACCGGACGATCGGGAGTGGAACCATGAAGTACGAAGCGCAGAATCGCGGACGGCGGGGCCAGGCGGCGACGACGACGATCATCGTTACCTTGCTGATCGGGATCGCGGCGCTGGTGGTCGTGACCGGTCAGACCCGTCGTGGGGCTTGCGTCCTGAAGGCGATCACCAAGTGCCTGGACGGAGAAGCGTTCGACATGGGGTCCTGAATGCGGGGCGAGAGCGAGCCTGCGGCGCAGGCCGATGAGAAGAGCTGCGAGTCCGGTTCGTACGACAGCTACCTGGACGGCGAAGGCGCGTGCATTCCCGAAGCAACGATCGTCGAGCCGGCCTGGGGCCTGACGGAGGAGAGCAGCGGCTGCCCGGGAAGCCGATAGTCGGGCACGGAATCACCACGGGCCCGCGTCGCGACCGGAAGGGAGCGGCGCGGCGGTCATTTCGGGAGTGGCGGCCGCGCATTCCAGAGTCCGCCTGCTGCCGCGCCGGCTCGTGGGGAGGTAGCTGCCGTGCGCGCGATTGCGCGCGTTCCCCGGATTCGACGATGCCGGTCCAAAGGAAGATCCCGCCGCGGTGCTTCAAGGGGAGTATCCGAAGTCGATCAGGTGCGCCCCACGTCACTCGCGGTCCCCCCGGGACCCGGGAGAACGAACCATGCACGGGCACGCGCACTGCTCCGAACCCGACGCCCTACGCGCGCTGGCGCTCAGCGAGACGGGATTCGTCTTCGACCCCCGTACCGGTCATTCCTACGCGGTGAACCCCACCGGCCTGGCCATGCTTCACGCCCTGAAGGAGGGGCTCGCGCCCGACGCAATCGCGGCGCGGCTGCGCGAGCAGTTCGACGCGGGCGCCTCGCCGGTCGAGGACGACATTGAAGGCTTCTTCGGCCTGCTGCGCGAGCACGGGCTGGGAGGCCGGCCGTGAGCGCGCCCCTCCGCATCGCCGTTTCCGGCATTCACCTCGGCGAGAACCCCCAGCCCGGGCCCGGCGTGATCCGCAGCCTGAGGGAGGGGCTCGGGAGCGACATCGAGGTGATCGGGCTCGCCTACGACGCGCTCGATTCCTCGCTGTTCTGCCCCGGGCTGCTCGATGACGCCTTCCTCATGCCCTATCCGAGCGCGGGGCCCGAGCCCTGGTTCGACCGCCTGCGGGAGATTTCCGAAGAGGGCGGGCTCGACGTGCTCATCCCGTGCCTCGACGTCGAGTTGCCGATGCTGCTGCGGCTCGCGCCGCGCCTGCGCGAGCTCGGGGTGGGCGTGGTGCTGCCGACGGCGGAGTCGCTCGCGCGCCGGGCCAAGCCCCGCCTGCCCGAACTTGCTGGCGAGGTGGGGATCGCGGTGCCGGAGACCTGCTCCCTGCTCGACCGTGCCGGGCTGACGCCCGCGGGCGCCCGCCTGGGCTGGCCGCTGGTGGTGAAGGGACCCTTCTATGAAGCGGAAACAGTGCACGGTCCGGCGGAAGCCGCGGCGGCGTTCGACCGGCTTTCGGCGCGCTGGGGCCTGCCGCTGCTCGCGCAGCGCTGGGTGAAAGGCGAAGAGTACGACGTCATCGCCCTGGGCGACGGCGAGGGCGGCGTCCACGGTCCGGTCGCGATGCGCAAGACCGTGGTCACGAAGCTGGGGAAGGCCTGGGGCGCGGTGACGGTCGCCGACGAGGAGTTGCTCGACGCGGCGCGCCGGGTCGTGGCCGCGCTGCGCTGGCGCGGCGGCTGCGAGGTCGAGATGCTGCGTTCCGCGGACGGCCGGCTCTGGCTGATCGAGGTCAACCCGCGCTTCCCGGCGTGGGTGTATCTGGCCACCGCGGCGGGCTGCAACCTGCCGCTCGGCCTGCTGAAGTTGGCGCTGGGCGAGCCCCTGCCGCAGTACGGCGGCTACCGCGTCGGCACCTGCTACGTGCGGCACGCGGTGGAGGCGGTGGGGGACCTGGAGGACATCGAGTCGCTCCTGGCGTTCGGGCGGATGCGCCGGCGCGGGGGCCGGACGAGGGAGGTGGCGCACCATGTCTAAGAGCCGATACGAGCGTCCCGCGATCGTGCGGAACGCGGTGGGATTGATGAACAAGGCCGGCCGCCGGGCCGACCTGTCGGAGCGCGAGCACCTGGACGGAGTGCCGATCGAGACGCTCTGCCGGGAGTTCGGCTCGCCGCTCTTCGTCTTCTCCGAGCGGCGGTTGCGGGCGCGGATCCGCGAAGCCAAGGAGGCCTTCGCGCGCCGCCATCCGCGGGCGCAGCTCTGCTGGTCCTACAAGACCAACTACCTGGACGCGATCTGCGCGATCCACCACTCCGAGGGCAGCCTGGCGGAGGTCGTCTCCGGGATGGAGTACGCCAAGGCGCGGCGGATGGGCGTGCCCGGCCATCGGATCGTGTTCAACGGCCCGGCGAAATCCCCGGAGGAGCTGGCGCGTGCGGTGCGCGAGCGCGCGATCCTGCACGCCGACCACCTCGAGGAGATCTACCGGCTCGAGCGGATCGCGGAAGAGAGCGGCGAAAGGCCCACCGTGGGGATCCGCGTGAGCGTGGACGCCGGGATCCAGCCGCGCTGGGACCGCTTCGGATTCAACCTGGAGAGCGGGCAGGCGATGCAGGCGGTGCGACGGATCGTCCGGGGCGGGAAGCTCCAGCTGGGCGGCTTGCACTCCCACATCGGCACCTTCGTCCTCGACCCCGCGGCGTACGGACGCGCGGCGGCCGCGGTGACGGCGTTCGCCGCCGAGATCGAGCGCGAGCTGGGCGTGCGCCCGACGCACATCGACCTGGGAGGCGGTTACGCGTCGACCAACACGCTGGGGTCCGAGTACCACTCCGGGGCGCTCGCGCCGCCGATCGCGGAGTACGCAGAGGCGATCTGCTCGGCGCTGGTCGCCGGCGGCAACGGCACCACGCCGCTCGCGCCGCTGCTGGTCGAGATCGGGCGCTCCCTGATCGACGACGCGGGCACGCTCCTATCCACCGTGATCGCAACCAAGCGGCTCGGCAACGGCAAGCGCGCGTTGGTGATCGATGCGGGGGGGAACCTGCTCTTCACCGCGTGGTGGTACCGGCTGAACGTGGCGCCGGCCAAGCCGGTCGACGCCTTCGTCGAGGAGACCTCGATCTTCGGCCCGCTGTGCATGAACATCGACTGCATCCGGGAAAGCGTGGCGCTGCCCGACATGAGGCCGGGGGAGCGGCTCGCGATCTCGCCCGTGGGGGCGTACACGGTGACCCAATCGATGCAGTTCATCCAGCTCCGGCCGGCGTGCGTGCTGATCGGGGAGGATGGCGTGCCCGAGGTGATCCGGCGCGCCGAGGTGCTCGAAGACCTCACCGGGCCGGAGCGGGTGCCCGAGCGGCTGCGGCAGCCCGGGTGCGCGGCCGTCGCGTCGCCCGCGGCGCCCGCTCTCGGCCCGGAAGCGGACGGTCGTTTGGCCGCCGCGAGCACTGGCCCCATCGAAGCGCAGGCGGCGGGCGATGCCTCCCGCGAGACCGGCAGGCGGCGTACGTCCGATGCCATCCCGAGCGGACGTCCGGCCGGCCCCCCGCCGGGGACCGCATCGTCGCTGCCGCCGTTGTCGCCTGCCGTCCCCGTCCCGGGCGCATGGCCGGCCGCTGCGGCGCCGTTCCGCCCGGGGGGTCTCGCGGACCCGCACGCGGGCCGCAACGGCACGGCGCGGCGGGAGTAGCCCATGGAACGCGAGTCCCGCCCGGCGGCCTGGCTTCAGGCGGTCGGAAACGCCTACGCCGCGATCCTGTTCGGCGGCGACCCTCGTTGGGGCGCGGTCCTCGCCGCGACCACGCTGCTGCGGCCGGCGAGCGGCCTGGGCGGGCTGCTCGCGGTGCTCTCGGGGACCCTCACGGCCCGCGCACTCGGGTATCGCCCGGACTCCATTCTCCTGGGCGTGTACGGCTACAACGCGCTGCTGGTCGGGCTCTCCGTGCTCGCCGGGCGCGGCCTGGACGGGACCACCGCGACGCTGGTGGTGCTCGCCGGGTCCGCGTCCGCCCTCCTCACCGCGGTGCTCGGCGACGCCCTGCGGCGCGGGATGAATCTGCCCGTGCTGGTGCTTCCGTTCACGATCCTGGGCACGCTGCTCGGGCCCGCGCTCGAATCGATCGGCCCGGCGCCGGGGACGGCGTGGGTGGAAGCCGGCGCCTGGTTCGCCCTGCCCGCGCTCCCGGAGGCGGCCGACCGGCTGCTGTGCGGCTTCGGGGCGCTCTTCTTCCAGCCGGGCCCGGAGGCGGGCCTGGTGGTCCTCGTCGCCGCGCTCGCGGTCTCGCGCATCGGCACCGTGGCCATGGTCGCGGGGATGGCGGTCGCCGGGGCGATGACCGACCTGCTGCACGCGGGGACCGATCCCGCGACCGCGCTCGCGGCGCGCTACAACGGCGGGCTCGCGGGGGCGGCGGTGGGAGCGTATCTCTTCGTGCCGGGGCGCGCCGCCGCTGCCGCCGGAGTGGGCGCGGCCGCGCTTGCGGCGTGGCTCACCGTGGCCCTCGCCGCGCTCCTCGGCAAGCTCGGGCTTCCCGTCCTGGCCTGGCCCTTCGTCCTCGTCACGCTGGTGATGATGCGCGCGCTCGAACTGCGCGCGCCCGACCGGCCGCCCTTTTTCCCGGTGCTCCCCGGCGCGTCGCCCGAGGTGAACTTCGATTGGACCGCAACGCTCGCGGCACGATTCGGCATCCCGGGACCGCCCAGGTTCGTCCTCCCGGTCGCGGGGACCTGGACCGTTTCGCAAGGCGTCGACGGCGACCACACCCACCGCGGGGCGTGGGCCCACGCCTGGGACCTCGAGGTGACCGACGAGCGCGGCTTCCCGTTCCGCGGCGACGGGGCCCGGCTCGAGGACTATCTCTGCTTCGGCCGGCCCGTGCTCGCCGCCGGCGCGGGGACCGTGGAATCGGTCGTCGACGGTCGACCCGACATCTCCCCGGGCGGCATGGACACCGCGCTGCCCTGGGGCAACGCGGTGGTGATCCGGCACGGCCCCGAGCTTTTTACCGTGCTTGCGCATCTACAGTCCGGCTCGATTACGGTCAAGCCTGGGCAGACGGTCGCGGCGGGAGAGCCGGTGGCGGCGTGCGGGTCTTCCGGCCGGAGCCCCCGCCCGCACCTGCACCTGCAGGCGCAGCGCACTCCCGAGCTCGGCGCGGCCGCGATCCCGTGTCGGCTGGTCCACTACCTGGCGGAGCGGCGCGACGGCTCGCGGCAGTACTTCGCGCTCGGCGTCCCGGTCGTGGGGGAGCAGGTATCGCGTCCGGCGCCCGACCCGGTGGTGGAGTCGTTCGGGGTCTTGCCCGTCGGCTCGGAGATCGAGCTGGAGGTCGAGGCCGGGGGTGACCCCGGTAGACCCGCGGGCGTGCGCGGAAACGCACGGAGCGGTGTGGCGTACCACCTCGGCGTCGCGGTTCGCAGCGGATCGTGCCGCGACGATGGGTCCAGCGCGATCCGAACGGCCGGGACAGATTTCGCAACCGATGCGACCGGCGGCGCAGCCGATGCGCGCGGCGGTAACCGCGGCATGACGCAGCGGGTGCGGCTGGTCAGCGAGGTGACGCTGCTGGGCGAGCGCTTCCTGCGTGACGGCGAGAGTGGCGGGCGGCTGTACTTCACCCACGCGCACGGCGACCTGGCCTTCACGTCGCTGGCGGACCGATCCGGGGGCGCGCTGTGGGCGCTTTTCCTCGCGCTCCCGCGTCTGCCCTGGGCGGGAGCGGGTGCGCAGGCCTGGAGCGACCGCCCGCCCGCGGCCGCGCTGCTTTCCCCCGCGTGGGCTTTCGCGCACGACCTCGTGCGCTCCCTCGCCGACCCGCTCGAGATCCGCTCGGAGAGCACGGTGCGCGAAAACGGCGAGCTACGGGTGGTGGAGACGCGAACCGGATTCGGATGGGGTTGGGGATTCGCTTGGCGCTACCGCGCGCGGGTCGAGATCGACCGCGAGGGGCTGAGCGCGCTCTCCGTCACGGACCTGCGCCGCGGCGCTCCGGTGTTCGCCGCGCGGAGGCACGTGAGGGTGTGCGAGCCCGCGGTCGAGCCGTGCGCCGCGGGCCGGTGATGGGACGGGGTGATTTCGACCGGATGCGTATGAAAAGGAGAACAGAGATGCGGACTCGAAGAGCGGCCTTGGCCGCCGTGATGCTCGTGGTGGCGGGGATGGCGGGAGCAGGGTATTCCGCCGACGACCGGAAGATCACTCCGCTCGAGGAAAGCTACCGCATGCAGGCCGAAGGGGACTGGGTAGGCGCGCAGGCGGCGATGCGCGAGGCCGCGGACGCGGCTCCGCGGTCGTACTTCGCGCGGCTGCGGCTCGCGTATCTGCAGCTCCTCTCGGTGGACTACGCGGCGGCGGCGGACAGCTACCGGGCGGCCGCGAATCTGGAGCCCGGGGCGGTGGAGCCGCTGCTCGGCCAGCAGCAGGCGCTGATCGCGCTCGAGAGATGGGACGCGGCGGAGCGGGCGGGGAAGGACCTGACCGCGAAGGACCCCAAGAGCTACGTGGGGCTCTCGCGGCTGGCCTGGACCTACCGCGGGAAAGGGGACTTCCGCACCGCCACGGACCTCTATCTGAAGCTGCTCGCGCTCTACCCGGGGGACGCGGAGATGCGCGTGGGATTGGGCTACGCGCTGCTCGGCCAGGGGAAGCGGGTCGAAGCCCTGGCGGCGTTCCGAGAGGTGCTGGCGATGGTGCCCGGGCACGCGGACGCCGAGGCGGGTCGGGAGGCGTGCAAGTGAGGTTTCCGCGGCGATTCAGGCCGAGGCGCACGCTCCACAGGTATCCGGGCTTCTTTCCTCGGGCATGCTTGGTTGGAGAGAACGGTCAGGCCTCAGCCGCGGGGCGAAGCCGCGGCTTAGCCCTGTCGGCTGCAGGCCGTTGTTCGGCGCGTCATGCATAGAGTAGCCGCCCTCGTGGTTCGGGAATCACCCGACCCAGTTCTTGGGCCGTCTCGATCCACTCCCCGATAACGACTTCAGCGTTGGAAAGGGCCTCCTGGTAGGTGAGCCCGTCAGCAGCGCAGCCCGCCAACTCGGGCACCTCAGCCACGAAGGCTTCGTCCTCGGCGCTCCAGTAGATGATGATCTCGTACTTCCACTTACTCGTCATCGTCCGCTCCTGCTAACCGGTACTTCACGATAACTGCTCGCACCTGCTTCACCTGATACGCCTTGGCGTCTCGGCCCTTTGGCTGGAGGTTGAGGATCTCCTCCACGCCGGACTTGGTGAAGATGTGGTGACTGCCGCGAATACGCTCCTGGAAGCCTATCGACGCGAGCACACGACGGAGCGGGTCGAAGGAGATGTTGGCGTCGGCGGCCCCACTGAGGACCTTGACAAGAACCGGGTCGCGCTTTGCCATCGTCGAACCTCTCGCGCTCGCTCGTCAAGGCGCCTATCGCCCAGCATCAGCGGCGGCACGTGGCACCGTCCGCGGCAGCCGCTCACTAGACCATAACCTACCACAGTTGCCACCATTTCTTCTCCCTTGCACCATGGACTGCCCGACTGCCCTAAGGTGCCCTAATGTGCGCTGCATTCGAGTCGAGGGTCTCAAGCATCTGACTGCCTCCGGGCAGACTCCTGAAAATTAGCCTCGCGATGGCGAAGTGGCGGGCACCCTCCTCTGAATCTGAATCACCCTCCTGGTAGTGCCCAATGCCAAGCGTCCCATGAAGTGCCGCCTCGGTCTTGGCAAGCTCTCGCACTCCCTGGACCAAGGGCAATGCTCCCTCGGCGACCGCCTTTGCCTCTGCATGTCGGCTCAGATTCCCGAGTGCGGCAGCAATGTCCGCCATCGTCATGCCAAGAAGAGGCCGTGCCTCTGGAATCTGAGCGAACTCGGCCCAGGCTTTCGTGCAGAAAGCCAAGGTCCCATTCCAGTCCATGCGAATGCTAGCCGGAGGCCTGAGGCGAGCCTGATCCCGACCGACTTGACCTCCGGGTCAGCGACCTGCGCGAGCATCGGGCCAACCACGAACGCTGCGGCGAGCCCGAAGGCCGCGGCGATGTAGAGGACCTCCCGGGGCGAGCGCCGGGGCGACGAAGTCGCCGCGACTCCACGAGAATGTGGGGGCCGAGCAGGACCGGGCGAGCATCAGTCCCTCGAGCGTCGCCGGCGCGGCAGAGCAAGGCGAAATCCACAGAGCGTGTTGACCGCTACCAAAGATTGAGGATTGAGTTATCTTGACCTTGTGGCCAATCGATAAGAGAACGGCAGGAGGTGCGCGCGACCCCGGAGAAGTGCTCGTGGTGACCGTCATTGCCAAAGGGGAACCCGATTGACCAAGCGTTCCGCGTTTTACCACTTCCAGATCGACCTCGACCCGGAACCGTCCCTTCGCCTTCCGGCCGCTACGCTTTCGTACGAAGCGGAACGGTTCCCGAACGGTACGATCCTGGTCCACGTCGGCTGCCTCGACTTTTCCGACGCCCCTTCGGCTCGCACTCAAACACTCGATGACAACAGGGCCGCCATCGACTTCGATGAGACGGGCGACGTCTTGAGCATCGAGTTGCTCAGCCCGGCACGTCGGTTCGACGCCAAGAGCCAACTCGCCGCGTTCGTCCGGCGTCAAAAGCCGGGGCGGAGGAGGCTCCTTCGTGCCGTGATTTCCACCATCCAACATTTATTGGTCCAGCATCGAGGTAGGGGGGCAACTTTGGGGGTTCGCTCCAACACCGCCTCCGCCGAAACCCTGCCGCGCAACACACCAGCTCTGGCAAGAGGCGGTGAAAGGCGGAATCCTCGAAGCGGTTTGATCGGTACATGACGGACCCCGGCCGGGGCGGCTCCCCGAGGGGGGCCGGGCTGCCAATGGTACTCGAGCGGACAGCCTGCTCGGCCAAGGGGCTCGAGTTCCCGGTGGTGTCGGTGCTGGCGCCCGTCCCGGCGCTCCGGGGGCGGGCCGGATCGCCTCCCCATGGTCGAGCCAGTCCGCGATAACCCTCAACGGGAATGCGCAACCTCAATGCCTTGCGGGAGTGCGGCCCGCCTGGTTAGTAGGCGTCTGTGCCCAACAGCAGTTGACAGACGTGACGGTAGATCATGGTGGTCCGTTGTTGGTGCAAAGAGTTGAGGCCTCAGGCCGCATGGTAGCGGCGGGGGCGC
>ORJL011635036.1_pt1 | contig 14610 bp, 12 predicted proteins | sample 1779941 | NCBI WGS metagenome assembly ORJL01 (sample SAMEA104232317, study PRJEB22302) | groundwater metagenome | biome: forest; feature: aquifer; material: groundwater | place: USA | collected 2011-08-07 | depth 5.8 m
TGGCTGGTTTAGTCCCGGGAGCGCACGAAGGTAAAGGTATGGGCAACCAATTTTTAGATGATTTACGCCAAGCAGATGTTTTAATTCATGTAGTGGATATGGGCGGAACTACCAACGAGAAAGGAGAGCCAATCGCTCCGGGAGGTTACGATCCTGCTAACGATGTTAAATTTCTAGAAGTAGAGCTGGATTTATGGTACTTAGGAATCTTAAAGAAAGGCTGGGAGAGGTTCGCTAGAACGGTTCAGCAGGAAAAGAAAGAGATTAAAATAGCTCTGGCTCAGCAGCTTTCCGGGCTGAAAGTTACTGAAAAGATGATGGAAGATACGATCAAAGAGCTGAACTTGGATAAAGATCACCCTACTTCCTGGACAGAGAATGATTTAGAGAAATTAGCTCTTGTTTTACGAAAGAAGACTAAACCTATGCTTATTGCTGCCAATAAAATTGATGTGCAAGGGGCGAAAGAAAATTTAGCCAGAATCAAAAAAGAATTTCCTGATAGAATATTTATCGGCTGTTCTGCGGAATCTGAATTAGCTTTACGGGAGGCAGCCAAAGCGGGACTGATTGAATATATCCCGGGTGAGAATCAGTTCAATATTTTAGATGAAAAGAAATTATCTGAGAAGCAAAAGATGGCTCTTAAATTTATCCAGCAGAATATTTTGGAGCAATTTGGAAGTACGGGAGTGCAAGAGGTGTTAGATAAAGCGGTATTTGAATTATTAGGTTATTTAGCCATCTTTCCCGGAGGGGTATCTAAGTTGGAAGATTCAGAAGGCAGATGCCTCCCTGACTGTTTCCTGATGCCGCCTAAATCTACTGCTTTGGATTTTGCCTATAAATTGCATACTGATTTCGGCAAGAATTTCATCTGCGCTAAGGATGTGCGCACTAAAAGAGCAGTAGGCAAAGAGTATCTGTTGAAGAATCTGGAGGTGTTGGAGATTGTGGCGGGGAAGTGAATGATTCTAGGCTGGAAAAATAATTTTCTTCAGTTTATTTTAATTTCAAATTCAACTCTTCAACCATGTTCTTAGAGATGAACTCATACTTTACTTCCTCATAAGCAAAGAGCACTTCATAATTCTTGATTAATTCTGCAAACTGCTTTTTAAGATTATTAATGGTCTGATGAAATTCGTCCAGCCCTTGGCTGATGACGTAAAGAAGATAATCATAATACCCGAAAGTCCGTGCCGACCATAAAACCGAGGGCTCATTCTTGAGAAAATTTTCAAACTGCTTTATTTTTTCAGTGTCCTGACTTAAGTTAATTAATACTGCATTGATGGATAATCCCAGAGCGGAATAATTAATTGCCGGCCGATATTCTATGATCGTCCCGTTTTCTTCCAATTTCTTTAAACGATATTTCAGAACATCTTTAGAAATTTTTAGCTCTTTGGCTAGAGAGAGATTAGTTTTAGTTGCTTCTTTAGATAAAGAATAAAGTAGTTTTATGTCTACCGAATCAAACTTGGAAGAATCATTTTTCTTTCTGAAGGTAAGAAAAGATTTCTCTTTAGAAGAACTTTTCTGAATATATTTATCGGGAAGGACTCTGGCTGAGATTGTTTCCAGTAAAATTAGATACAAGTCTTTGCGGAAATGGATTTTATCTACTAATTGGGCATATTTTTCCAGAAAGTCCAACTCATCTTTAGCAAGAATAGATATTTCTAAATTGTACCTTCCACTATAAAGAATTAAAGCGTTAACGTAATCAGCATCAATGGCCCTGGCCAGCAGCTCTTTTTCTTCATGGGGCGTATGCGCATCCAAAAATACATGGTAGGACTTATATCCTAATTTATGAATGTTGATTAAAGTTCGATACCCGGTAATTAATTGTTCTTGATGCATCTGTTTCAGCCTGTACTCAACCGCTGACCTGGAAAGATGAACTTTTTTTGCGATTTTAGTTAATGGCTGACGGGCATTATCTTTAATCTCAGAAAGAATTTTCCAGTCGTTAGCATCAAGCTTGAGCAATTGCCGGGAAGGAGTCAGAACTCTCATAAAAGTAATAAAGAGTAATTACTATTTAATCTTTACGCTTTATTACTAAAAACTATCCCCTTGGTATTAAATAGTAGCAAGATATCAATAATTTGTTCCTGAATGGAATGGAGGGAGAACCATGAGAGTAACCATCTTCGGCACTCGGGGTTCAATACCGGTTTCAGGGCCCCAATATTTAACTTACGGCGGAGAAACCAGTTGTGTTTCTGTCTCTGCAGATAGCGGGAAGACTTTTATTCTGGATGCGGGAACAGGTATACGTCATTTAAATAGGGTAGGGGATACTGATCTGTATATTTTATTGACCCATCTGCATTGGGATCATATCCAGGGATTGCCTTTCTTTAAACCAACTTACGATCTTGGACGGAGAATTGTTGTTTATGGGAAAGCTAATGGAACTAGTGTGAATACTGCTCTTGAGCATCAACATGAGCGGGTGAACTTTCCAGTTCCGTTTAGCGCTTTAAAAGGAATAAAAGACATCCAGGAGTTTCGGCCTGGAGAAGAGATTTACGATGATGGAGAATTATGCATTGATACATTACTCCAAAACCATCCTTCGGGAGGTAGTGTGGGTTACCGTTTTCGAGAACGTTCTTCTGCAGGAAAGATGACTACTTTTGTCTTTTCTACTGATTATGAACCGGAACATAATTGGTTGGACGATAAAGTGGCTGAATTCTGGGCAGGAGCTGATTTAGTGATTGCGGACATGCATTACGAGCCTGAAAGAGCAGAAGATTCAAACGATTTAGCTGATTCAGTAATCCAGACAGATCCGGTTAGTCCAGAAGAGGAAGCAGTATCTTTTAAAAAAGGCTGGGGTCATTCTGATTATAAAACTGGAATTAAGTTAGCTACTCTTGCAGAAGTTCAGAGGATTGTAGGAACGCATTTCGCTCCTGAATCTACTGATAATTACTTATCTAGATTGGAATCGAGAATGGAAGGAGAAGCGGAAAGAGTTGCAGGACAGTTAGGTAAAAAGAAAGTAGAGGCGGGATTAGCCAGACCAGGCCAGACTTACATTTTACCTTCAGAAAGTTTAGCGCTTCCAGATCCGCCAGGGATGGAGGATTATCTCCCAGCGGGGTGAAAAGAAGGGTAAGCATTGGATGGACCTAAAATGCTTATTTTCCCGTATAGAAATTCTTATATATACTCTTTTCTATTGTAGTTAGATTACTATTAATAGTATGGCAATAGTATAATGGGTATGCCTTAATAGAAAAGAGGAGCAAGATAGAGATGGGCTGGATCTTAAATGTTTTCGATAAGTTAGGACTGACTGAACGGGAAAAAAATAGCGGGTTAGTTGAAGTTCATATTAACGATCTTCAAGATTGGATTAAAATCCGAACTGAAGATATCGTTTACCAATTCCAGCTGGAAGAAGCCCAGATCAATTATGTTAATTCTCTAAAAGATAAACGCTGGGCTTTAGAATGCAAGCTGGACGAATGGGACCAAAAAATAGTGCAATTAGGATTAGGTTCTACTAACACTGAAGATATCTCCAGACTTTTTAGGAATACCAGAAGATTTTTAGAATTATTAACCTTTCCAGATAAAGTTTTAATTAAAGACTTGCTGGTGCTGAATTCTAAATTGGATCTAGCTCTGGAAGAATTGCAGAAAGCTCTAGAAGCAAGCACTTTTTCTTATAATTATTCTTTTATCTTGTCTAAAGAAGAGAAAGAGACAGATCTTAATCCTCTCCTAAAAGAGATGGTGGATACCAGAAGATTAAAAGATGAGTTTGAGGACAGGATTATTTCCAGCGGCTACAGCAAGATGGAAAATATCCGCAGGAAAGCTTTCCGTCTAGATGAATTACAAGATAAGATTAAGGTGCTAACCGAATCTTTAGCGATGAAAAAAGAGAAACTGAAAATGGTAGAAGATCGGAAAATGGAGAAAGAGAGAGAGTTAGTTCTCTTACAAGATAATTCTGGTTTTTCTCTGCTCAGAAATGTTGCCAGTAAAAAACAGCTACATTCCCGAGAGATGGAAGAATTAAATAGCCAGATTAATTCTTGGATCACCAAGATCAAGCCGGCTCTAAAGCAATTTCAAGAAGTTTATCCAGGGAATAAATTAGTCAAAGATTATTTAGAAAAATCTACGGACACTTTCTATACTGACGAAGGCTTGGCTATCTTAAGTTTAGTCAAGAGCCTGAAACAGAGCTTGGATGAGAATAAAATCCTATTGAATGCTTCTTCGGTAGAAAGTTTTCTTTCTGCTTTTCATCAGCAGGAAGAATTATCCAGACTTCATCGGGAATACCAACGCTTGAAAACTGAGATTAGAAAATCGGAAATTCCCCCTGCGGTTACTCGAGACTTGTCTTTTAAATTTGAAGAGGCAAAATACCGATTGGACCATTTCTCCAAACAATTCGATAAGATGGAGGAAGAGGTTAATTCTGTAGAAGAAGAGTTAAGGAAGAATGAGGTGGCGCTTAAAGGAGAATTAGATCTATTCCAGAATCTGGTCAAGATTGCTTTAGGAAAAGAGATGATGGTGAAGATGTAGTTAAATTAAATATTTTCATTTAATAATTTTCATCTTAGAACATTTTCTTCTTTTTAAACCTTTGATAATTCCTCTCCAAAGCCACTAACCCAGGCATGGGCTTTCCAGACAAGAAAGTCAAGGCAGCTCCGCCTCCGGTAGATAGATGAGAAAAATTATGTTCTAATTGAAACTTATAAATCATTTCGGAGGTCTCTCCACCGCCGGCAACTTTCAAAGCTTTAATCTTTCCTAGGAACCGTCCAATCTCTTTAGTTCCCCTAGCGAATTGGGCAGATTCGAAATAGCCTAGAGGGCCGTTCCAGACTACTGTTTTTGCACGCGAAAGAATTTTTTTGAACAATTCAATCGTATTTGGACCGATATCTAAAGCAACCTGGTCAAAGGCAATTTCTTTGAAGTTTACTATTTCTGTTTTGGTCTGATAAGCTAATTTTTTAGTAACCATAAAATCCAGAGGCAGAATTATTTTCTTAGCAGAACTGCTTTTTAAGAGCTGTTTAGCTATCTGTACTGATCCTGCATCGATTTTAGACATGCCTATAGGATATCCTTTTACTTTGAGGAAAGAGAAGGCTAATGCCCCTCCAATTAATATATAGTCAGCTTTTTGAAAAGCTTGTTGAATCAATTCTACCTTGTTTAATTTCGCTCCCCCCAAAATCCATACCGATGGCCGTTCTGCCTTGAGCGCTTTCTGGAGATGATAGATCTCTTTCTCCAGAAGCAATCCTGGTAAAGAGGGAAGGAAATGGGTGATGGCTTCTACCGAAGCATGTTTTCGATGGGATACTCCAAAAGCATCATTAAGGTAAAAATCAGTTAATTCTGCTAATGAATGGGCAAAGGCAGGATCGTTTTCTTCCTCCTCTTTATAGAAACGTAGATTTTCTAAAAGAAAAATCTGGCGCTTTTTCCCCTGCGAGATCTCTTCTTTGATTTCTTTACCGATACAATCATTTAATTTAAAAATTTTAATTTTAGGAAGAAGTAATCTTAATTCTTCAGCTAGGGGATCTACTTTTAGTTCAGGAACAACTTTTCCCTCAGGCCTGCCTAGATGGGTAGCTAGAATTATCTTACAATCATTAGCTAACAAGAATTTAAGGGTAGGTAGAGAAGCTTTAATTTTATAGTTTTCAGCTACTTTTCCGTTCTTAAGCGGAACATTATAATCTACTCTAACTAGAACGGTCCTGCCCGCTAAATTAAAATTTGATAAGGAAAACATCTTTTGCCTTTTTTTAATATTTTGATAATCAATGCTTAGAATATGTTTAGGGTTTAAATTGTTTTTGTTTTTGTTTGAGGGAGACTAAAGAAAAGCTTAAATAGTATATTATTTTACTTTAATTTATTCCTACTTTTATGGTCTTGATTAGTGGTTGGAAACATAAATTTCATAAATTAAAAAAAGAAGGTGGTTAATTTGAAACTTAAATTTATCTTAATGTTGACACTGGGTTTAATTCTTTCTTCCTGGTCTGTAATGGCTTGGGAATTTAATGGAACAACTTATGATATTAATGGAACTGCCTTAAACAACACTTTAGTTAATGTCACTATTTGGGAAATAGGACAAAATGGAATGACTTATGTGGGTTCTAATTTTTCAAGATCTTTTAATTCTTCTACACATGGTTCAGGTTGGTTTGCTGTAAATGTTACTGATAAATCTGGCTGGTTTTATAAGCCAGTAGTTACTCATACCAATTTAACTTATAACACAATAGATTATATTGGACAAAGTCTCCCCGCCTTTCCGATTACGGATTTCAATAGTACTAGTGCGCTTAAATTCTATTTAAATAATGCCGGAACAATAAACATTACGGTTATTAATTCTACCAGTGGGCATATCTCATTTAATTATATGGTTAAAGATGCAAAACTAGGCTATGATATAGCTAGTAATTGGTTAACTGCGGTTAACCAGTCAATAGTCAACGTTCCCATTAATAGAAACTATTCCATAATGATTTTTCCTGCTAATAGTATGCCTTTAAGCTTTGATTGGAACAATTTTTCTTCTAATAGTTCTTATATTTTTAGTAATAATGCTTTTTCAATGTATAATGTTACAACCCGTACTTTAAACAAACAGTTTAATGTTTCCCAGACTTATGAAAGACTTTCAGGCTATATTAATGGTACTAGTCTCGGAGTTAAAGGCAATTGGAGTAATTTTCATATCATTGTTTATCTCCTGGAGCCGGGGAATATGTTATTTAGCAGTAACGGGGCTTTTCCTTATAATATGAGTGCCTGGAATGCTACTCCAGGTCTTTATCATGTTTTTGATAATTTTAGTCTTGGTGATGGATTTTATAATATTACTTTGCCTGCACCTGCAGAGTCTGCAACATACTTATTATTTGCTACTGCAAAGAATAATACCTGGCTAGGTTCTTATAAAAATATTACTCTGAGTTATGGAACTGCTCCTCCGCAGACAAACTTTACCATGTATGGATTATTGGGAAGCGCATCAAACGTCTCCCATATTACTTTGTATAATGCTCAGAATTGGGATAATACTGTAAATTTAAATACCTCTAAACATACATTTAGTATAGTGAATTCAAGTAATCAGCAAATCTCTACTTTAACTGCTCATATTGAGGTTACTGTTGATTATTCTAATTATGGGACCAGAGAGTTCACATTTATGACAGATATTAGTACTTCTACTGGAACATTCCGTCTGCCTTTGCTTAATGTTACCGGAACGAAAGAAATTAACATTTATTCTACTGCTTATTCTCCTAAAAGTGTCCAAAAAAAGACCGCAGCAGAACTAGCCAATAACAGTAACATTACTCTTTTAACATTTAACCCCACAGATATTTCCGGAAGTTTAAGTGCTGCTAGTATCGGAATTGCTTTGTATAAGTCAAATTCTACCTGCGATCTTCCGGGTAATGAATTGATCTGTTCATTAGTAGATTCTACGAATATGGACAATTTTAACCCCTTATCTTCTATCATAGGAGGAGGGGCAATCAGTTTTAGAATGGGATTACTAACAACAGGAATAATTGTCCATTATGTTAATGTAGATATGCTAGCTTCTGGTCCTCCGGATGCTTTATTTGACAGCAGCACTTCCGAATCAACTTCTGGAGGGTTTAGTTCAGCATTAAGGTTTGGTTCTGCCGGACCAACAATATATGATTCTGTCTTGATATCTATGCCTTATACTCAAGGAAGCACTTCAGCAACGGGCTTGAACGAAGATGCAGAAGTAAACTTTTCCATTAATACTTTTTATGATGAAAATTGGAATATTATTTGGAATACAACCACGAACGGAACAAATGCTTCTAATCTAGCTGCAAATTATACTCACTATGCTGCCCGTGAGAGTGAATGGCAAATCTTGATGAAAAATAATACTTGTGTAAGAAATGTTTCCCAATTTAATTCTTCTAGTCCTTGTTATCTTAACACCAGCGATAATAGGATTTGGATTAGGATGCCTCACTTTTCTGGCACGAGCCCTTCAATTACTGGCAGTTCAATTACTGCTTCTAGTTCCAGTTCAAGTTCTTCTTCTGCATCTGGTGGTTCTGGAGGTAGTTCGGGATTTAATGATCAACAAGTTGCAGGAGAGTATGCTAAAAAGGTTTGGTACTCAATTAATCCCACTGATAAAGCGATTGTAACTGTAGAAAATGGTGAAATCGGAATAACGGAAATTGATTTTTCTGTAAATGAGAAGGTTTTTAGCGCTTGGGTGAAAGTAACTAAAAAAGATGTGTTTCCCGGCACAGTTCAAGGATTTAGCAAGAAAATCTACAAAATAATTGAAATTAGTACAGCACCAAGTTTAAAAGAAGAAATTCTTATTACCCCAATGATTAAATTTAAAGTAAAGAAAAGTTGGTTAGCCGCTAATGAGTTAAATAAAAAAAATGTTGCTATGTTTAGGTATGTGAACGGGAATTGGGGTGAGTTAAAAACTACTCTTGGAAAAGATGATAGTGAGTATGTCCATTATTCTGCAGAAACTCCTGGCTTTAGTTACTTTGTAATTGCTGAAAAAACTGTAAAAGAACCGATTGCTAAAGAAATTATAAAAGAAGTTGAACCAGTAATTAAAGAAGTAGTTGAAGAAGTTCCAGAAAAACTAATAGTGGAAGAAGTTTCAGTGTTTAAAAAAATATGGTTCTGGGTAGTGATAATTCTGGGATTATTAATCGCGGCAGGAATGGTCTATTACTTCACAGAACATAAATGATTCTTTCTTTTTTTTATTGAGGGACTAGGGAAAAGTTTAAATAGTTTTTTAATGGACTTCATCTTTGAATTAAAGTAATTGTGGAATATTATACTCGACTGAAGTCTCCTAATATCAAAAGCGTTTGATATTCCGAACATCTATACCCACAATTACTAAATTCGACCTGCTGGTCTCATAATGTGAGTGTGCTCACATAAACTCGACTGCGGTCTCCTAATGTTACTGATGTAACATAATAGCAAAGGTGTGATTAAATGTACGAATATTTAACACATTTGCTATAAACAAAACTTATTAATTTAATTAATTATTCATCTATTTTTTTTAAACATTCAACAATTTCTGGATTTCATCCTTAACTCTCTCCTGAAAATCGTTAACGGTCTCGCCTTCCCGTTTAGAAGTGTTTAAAGCCTGAAGCAGAGATTTAGTAAGATGAAATTCTGTCTCTCGGTCATATAACTTAATCTGCTGCAAATGTTCTTGAATGATTTCTTCTTCTGTATGTTCGGAATCTGAAGAAGTAATTTTAATTTCTTCAAATTCTTTAGAAACTAGCTGGGCAGTATTTTTCATGATGAAATAAGCACCCCTAGAATAAAGATGTTCGAAAAGTTCTTTAAAATTTAGGTCAGAAACTTTTCCTCTTTCTAAAGTCCCGCTTAATCTAATCGTTATCAAACCATTATTTACTTCAATATTATTGAACTGATTAGCTACCTCAAACATTAATACTTCTGAAGTTTTATGTTGGCAGTCAAAGATCACGGAATAAGATTTAATTACTTCTATGGAAACAAATTCTATACTTTGCTCTTTGGTTTGATCGTTCAGATTAATTAAAGCGTATCCTCCCTTACCATAACGTTCTAATTCAGAGAAATTGTTGGGAAACAAAGCTCCGGGATAGATGAAAGTGCCATATTCTTTCTGTTCCAATTTAGTAGGATGATGGATATGGCCCCCGGCATAATAATTAAAATTTTTGGGCAGGAAAGAAAGCGGTTGGGATTCTAGTTGTTCCAGATGTTTTGGCTTCAATTCAGAGATAGAAGTATGAAAGAGGAAAATTTTGTATCCTGGCTCTTGTTCTAAATTCTCCAGAGATAAATTTTGGTAATAGATCTTGTCTAATAAGCCTTTTTTACCTAACAATCCGGTAATTTTTGCTCCGGTTTTTTTGTCTTCGGTAAATTTTAGCTGTAATTGTTTGGTTTCTGAATGGACGCTGCCTTTACAGACGTTTTTTAGCAGTCCAGCATTCTCTAACACGTCTAACATGGTCTTGCCGCTGGGAGAGAAATCATGTGACCCGGCGATGGCGTAGAGCGGAATTCCCGTATCTTTGAGTTCTTTAAGTTTTTTAGTTACTATCTTTAAAGTGTCTAAGGAAGGCAGGGAGGTATTAAACAAATCTCCAGAAAAAAGGATAAAGTCTACTTTTCTGCTGATACAGTCATCGATGGCAGTCAAAAAAGCTTTAGTGGATAGGTCGCGCATCTTTTCTTCCCGCCAGGAGCCTAGATGCAGGTCGGCAAGATGGGCGAATTTCATGGGATTATGAGGGAAGAGACGAATTTATATTAATTATGGTCATTTAAGTACTATACTCGAAGCATTAAGATCAAAATTTTAAGGCTTCTCCTAATATATTAAACTGAAATAGTTTAATATTAGGAGACCGCAGTCGAGTATAGTAAAAGCACCTTAAACTCGTAGCTACTCGTAATCTCAAAAGCGTTTGAGATATTGATGTTTGACTACTCGGTGCTTTTACTATATATTCTTTACATAGTATATTCTTCTTACAAAAAGGATATAAATAGTCGCATTATTTTTTCTTTTTCTATGAAAAATTCGTATCTGGAATATTTTGAAGAGGATCATCAGCCAGTGGACTTAAAGAGGTTAAACGGAGGTTTGATGAGAAAAGAAGATTTTGTCAAGGCTCATAGTCAATTAGTAATTGCCTGCCATGATATTTTTATCAAATATGATCATGGAATTCTATTAGTAAAAAGAGATAATCTTCCGGCGAAAGATACTCCCTGGCCTATCGGGGGAAGAATTTTACGGGGAGTACTCACCGAGGATTCTTTACGCTGGAAAGTTATGTCTGAATGCAATCTAAATCTAGTAAAAATAAAATATTTGGGGGTATCTAGAGCAGGATTTATTACTGATCCTTTCGGCCATGGTAAAGGTACGGATTGCATCGCTTTAGTTTATTTTGCAGAAGGAGAAGGAGAATTAAAGCTAGATTCTCTGCATCGCAGTCCGATGATCATTACACCAAAAAAATATACTGCTTCTTTCCGAAAACAGCTGCATCCGTATGTTAGAGACTGGATGGATGTAGTGATTAAACTGGTTTAGGATTGGTAGTTAGATAAGGAACATTAATTTTTTCTTTTGGATATAGAATAGTAAGTAATTCTTTAATTTTTGGTTCAATCTCTAGACGGTTCTGTCTAGCATATTCAACTAATTGTGAATTTAAAGTTACGGTTCCGCTGACTTCTTCCGGAGTGAAAGAGATTCCTTCCGCTTGGGCTAGATCATCCAATTCATAGACTTGGCTGGCCTGGCGATAATTGAGACAGTCGCCTTTTAGCATACTTTTACCGAAAGCTTTGTTGGGAATTATCTGGAGGTATTTTTTGGCTCTTTCTCTTTTATTTCCATTCTTGTGGATAGTGATAAAATGTTGATAGATTATATTTGAAGGTAAACCCATAAAATAAGCAATATCGGATGAGCAAAAATCAGTAAAATAACTTCTTTCTATGATTTCATTTTGGTCAGAGGTTACTTTTGTCTTGTTTTCCACGTTCCAATGCATTGATTTTAATCCCATTTTGGACAAATCTATGCAAACCTCCCCGAATCCGAGTCCGCATCGATCTCCTAATTCTTGGTAAGATAATTTTTCTCTGCGATCTTCTGCCTCAGCATATACTTTGGTTAGTCGTAAAAGCTTTCCTAAGAAGCTAATTTTTCGCTTACTGCTTTTTCGATAAAAATAATCTAAAGCTTGAGATGAATATCTGCCATATTCCTGCTCTGCAAGCTGGTACTGTCTTTGCATTAAAGCTTCGGAAAAGTGTTCTTGTGAAAGGGTAGTTTTATTCTCTTTAGCTTTTCTTTGAAATTTTTTGATGAAACTAAACTGGCCAGTTGCTTTGGCATACTGATCGATCATTTGTCTGGAGAATCCTAATCTCCGGGCGATTTCTGAGGCAGTAAGCCCTTTTGCGATAAGCATATCAAAATCTAGACGGTAATCTGTTGAAGGCAGGTCCAAAAGCATTTTTTCGTCTCTAAGAACTTTTTCAATAGTCTCGAGATCAAGTTCTGTTTTTCTTCTTACTTGTTCTATAGCGACCGGCTTATCTTTTTGCACTAATTTTAAGATTGATCCTTTTTGTTCAGGGTTATAAGCTTCTTGCGGAGTATTATCCAGAGAAACTTCTCTGGGAACAATGATGGGGATGGTTTGGTATCGATTTTGTCCACGAGAAATACCATATCGAGAAAGTACTTTTTTTATTTTTTTGCTTTCAATAGAAGTATATTCGCTGAGCATTTCAGGGGAAGTGGTCAGATTTTCTCTGACTGCTTCTAAAACTGTTTGTTCTAACTTTTCTTCTCGTTTCTTTTCTTCTGTAATCAATCTTTCTTTTTCTAATCTTTTTTGTCTTCTTCGTTCCTCTTGTAGGACTGCTTTTGGTTCATCTTTCTCTAATCTTACTCTTTCTTTATGTTCTTCCCAGAAAGTATGCTGACCAGTACGCCTAATATATTTTACAACTGCAACATGGCTTACTCCTAATTGTTTACCCATATAAACACAAGTCTGGCCCTGAGCGATCAAATCATCGCATTTATTCGGGTCAATTACATAAGATCTTCCTAATCTTCTTTCTAAATTATCATTCATCAGTACTTCAAAAACTAGAGGTATATTTAAATCTTATTTCTTATTTTTCTACTTAGTAGTAACACTGAATCTTAGATTTCTGAGCGGGCTTCTATCATTATCTCTGGCTACACCTTTCTGGCTAAAGATTTATAAATAAGCGGTGGTTTGATTATTTCATTGCCAATGACTTGGTAAGAACCAGGAGGTAACGATTCTAATAATTGTTACACAAATAAATCTAAAGTAAAAATAGTGAGGTTATCTTAAAATGACTGATGAAGCAAAAGTATTGGAAATAGTGGAAGTAGCCAGAAATACTGGTAAAATAAAAAAAGGCGCTAACGAAGCGACCAAAGCAATCGAGAAAGGTAATGCTAAACTGGTGGTTTATGCAGCAGACGTAAGTCCGAAAGAAGTAATTATGCATCTGCCCTTGTTATGTAAAGATAAACATGTGCCCTGTATACAAGTTTCTAAAAAAGAAGATTTGGGTGCAGCAGCAGGACTAGGTGTTCCTACTGCAGCAGTAGCTGTAATCAAAGAAGGAGAGGCGAAATCTGCTATTGAATCTTTAGCCAAAGGTGAGTAAAAATGGTCAGAAAGATGGTTGGCAAGGACAAGCAGACGGAGGCAGCTGAAGAGATAAAAGTTGCAGAAAAAGTTGAATTTTTCTCTGGCTATCCTGCGGAAGTAAAAGAAATTGTTTGTCGTGGAGGGACTAGAGGAGAGGTCACCCAGGTAATGTGTTTAGTGATGGAAGGCAGAGATAAAAATAAGTCTATTCGCCGAAACGTGAAAGGCCCGGTAAGAGTGGGCGACATCTTAATGTTAATGGAAACTGAAATCGAAGCTCAAAGAGTTGGCGGCGGCCATCGGGGAGGAGCGAAGAAATAAAGAAAATTGCCCTAAACCTTTAGCTAAAGCAGGGGTTTTTGAAATGCAATTTTCTAAGGTTGAACTGGGGCATTAAAGTGCGAAGTTTTATGCCCACGCCGTTCAACCTAAAATTAAAGAATTCCAAAAATGATCATTTCATTTTTGGTACTTTAAATTTTAATAATTGGAGGATTTAAAATGCCTAAATGTGAATTTTGCGGATTATCTATAAGTAAAGGTACAGGAAAAATGTTCATTTTTTCCAGCGGAAAAGTAATTAATTTCTGCTCGAGAAAATGCGAGAAGAATTTATTGAAGCTTAAGCGCAAGCCCTTAAAAACGCCTTGGACAGAAGCTTACAGGAAAGAACATAAGAAAGGGTTGAAGCAATAATTAAAGTAATTAATCGCTGAGGAAATCAGATCTATGAAGCTGATCTTAACTACTGTTAATAAGAAAAGTCAGGCAGAAAAAATAGCTTTGACTTTACTTCGAGATAAACTCGTTGCCTGTGTAAATTTTTTCCCCTGTTCGAGCCGATACCGGTGGAAAAAGAAAATTGAAAGTGGTAATGAGTTTCAATTGATAATCAAAACCAAAGATGCTTTGGTAAAAGAAACCATTACCAAACTAAAAAAAGTACATCCCTATGACTTGCCTGTGATTGAGGTAATAACAGTCGAAGGAAATAATTTAGGAGTTAAAGAGTGGATTGATGAGGTGACCAAATGAAAGTTGAACGAACTTTAATCTTAGCTAAACAAGATGCAATTCATCGTGGATTAGTAGGGGAAATCATCAAAAGATTTGAACAGAAAGGAATGAAAATCGTGGGAATGAAATTAGTTATTCCTACCAGAAAGATGGTGGAAGAGCATTATCCTGATGATGAGGCCATGTGGACAGTTACAGGAGAGAGAACTATCGCTACCTGGAGAGAGAAAGGTAAAGAAACTAAAGAAACTCCTCTGCAAGTAGGTAAACGCATCCGAGAATGGAA
>ORJL011317372.1_pt1 | contig 14605 bp, 13 predicted proteins | sample 1779941 | NCBI WGS metagenome assembly ORJL01 (sample SAMEA104232317, study PRJEB22302) | groundwater metagenome | biome: forest; feature: aquifer; material: groundwater | place: USA | collected 2011-08-07 | depth 5.8 m
CGCGCGCCGCCGCGCGGCGCACCGTCACGCTCGCGGATCCGATCGCCGACCAGATGGCGATGATCGAGCCGTTCGCGGCGCAGGAACTGGTCGTCCTCGTGCGCTTCGGGCAGTGGGCGCCGATTCTCGAGGTGAAGGCGCCGGCGCCGACCCGCACCGTGCAGACGGCGCTGTACCACTTCGCGCGCGGCGCGGCCCTGGCCGGCACCGGCAGGGTCGCGGAGGCCGAGACGGGGCTGGCGGCCCTCGCGGCGGCGACCGCGAAGATTCCGAGAGACGCGATGGTCGGCGCCGCCAATTCCGCCCCGGATGTCGTCGCCGTTGCCGTGAATGACCTGACGGCGCGCGTCGCCGAAGCGAAGGGTGACGCCGCCGGTGCCGTCAAGGCGTTCACCGCGGCGGTCGAGGCCGAGGATCGCCTTGGCTACAACGAGCCACCCGACTGGCTGATCCCGGAACGCGAGCGCCTGGGCTCCCTGTTGAACCGGTCGGGCCGGTTTGCGGAGGCCGAGAAGGTGTTTCGCGCCGACCTGGCCCGCAACGTTGGGAACCCCCGCTCGCTCTACGGTCTCTACCGCAGCCTCGAGGGACAGAAGAAATATGCTGCGCAGGAGACCAAGACCGCCTTCGACAAGGCCTGGGCCGGGGCCGATGTCACGCTGGCCGATGACCTGTATACTGCTCGCCGTTAAGGGGGAATCGTGAAACGTATTGCCTTGTTAGTGCTGACCTTGGCCGCCACCGGGGCCGCCGCGCAAACCACCTACGACGAAGCCGCGCTCAAGGCGTTTCATGCCGAGCGCGAGAAGGCCCTGCTGGCCGATAACGGCTGGTTCACCGTGGCTGGCCTCCACTTCCTCCATCCGGGCGACAACACGTTCGGCTCCGACCCGCTCAACGACATCGTGCTCGAGTACGCCGACGTGCCGAAGCAGGCGGGTGTCATCACCATGGACGGCAGGACGGTGACCATCAAGGCCCCCGAGGGCCAGATGCTGACCTACAACGGCAAGCCGGTCAAGGAAGCGCCGCTCCGCCTCTCGGAGCAAGGCCGCCCGGCGGACCTTATCACCTACAAGTCCACGACGTTCTTCCTGCACTTCAGCGGCGCGCGTCTCGCCATTCGCGTCCGCGATCAGAAGGCGCCGCTGCGCACCGGCTTCTCGGGCCTCAAGTGGTACCCGGCCAACCCGGCGATGAAAGTGACCGGCACCTTCACGCCGCTCGCCACGCCGAAGGAAATCCAGGCGGCGACGATTCTCGGCGATCGCGAACCGTTCACGGTTCCCGGCAACGTCGCGGTGACCATCGGCGGCAAAACCGCCAACATGGAAGCGTGGAAGTCTGGCGACCGGCTGTGGTTCGTGTTCCGCGACCTCACCAGCGCCGACAGCACCTACCCGTCGGCTCGCTTCCTCTACATCGACGGCCCCACGCCAGACGGCAAGGTCACGCTCGACTTCAACCGTGCCCAGAACCCGCCCTGCGCCTACAACCCGTGGACGACGTGCCCGCTGCCGCCGGCAGCGAACAAGCTGGCCGTGCGGATCGAAGCGGGCGAGAAGCGCTATCACGCCGAAGCCACCTCGAACGCGGCCGTGCTGAGGAAGTGATCCCAACGGGACTGGACCCGAGTTACCTCGCGTACCTCTCCTTCACCTTCATCCTCGTCGTCACCCCCGGGTCGACCACGGCGGTGGTGGTGCGCAACACGCTCGAGGGTGGCCGGCGCGCCGGCTACCTCACCGCCCTCGGCGCGGCGGCCGCCAACACGATCATCGCCACCGCCTGCGGCCTCGGCCTGGCCGTGTTGGTCGCGTACTGGCCAGGTGCGCTCGACGCGATCAAGATCGCCGGCGCGGTGTTCCTGGCCTGGCTCGGCGTGGCGAGCCTGTGGCGGGCGTGGCACGAACCCGATGGCGGCATCCGCATGTCGCCGGCACCAGGCCAGCCGCCGGCGCGTTCCCATGCTCGCGCGTACTTCGGCGATGGGCTCGCGATCAACCTGCTGAGCCCGGTCATCATCAGCTTCTACTTGTCGGTGGTGCCGACGTTCATTCCCGCCGGCGCATCGCGGCTGTACTACCCGTTGCTCGCCTCATCACACGTGAGCCTGGCATTGGTCTGCCACTCCGCCTGGGCCGCGGGCCTCGACGCCATGCGGCGCTGGTTCATCCGGCCCTGGACGCGGCGTGTGCTGCAGACGGCGACCGGCCTCGCGCTGATCGGGCTCGCGATGCGAGTAATGGATTGAGTTCAGTGGGCCGCGACTCGGGAGCTTCCAATGCCCATGAACTCGTTTGTTGTGTCGGGTCTGCTTTGGCGATACCCTCTTCCCGATGAGAGACCGCGAACTCCCCAAGCCGAACACGCAGGCCCTTAGCTGGTTCTATGGCGAGGAGAGGAAGGGGTCCTTGGTTCTGGATCCCAAGTACCAGCGCAATCCGATCTGGTCGATAGGGCAGAAGTGCTTCTTGATCGACAGCTTGATCTCCGGTTCGCCGATTCCGCAAGTCTTCATAAACATCCGATCCAAAGGCACGGGAGCGAGTCGGAAGACCGAATACGAAGTCGTCGATGGCCAGCAACGCCTTCGCGCCATTCTTGAGTTCATGAACGACGAGTACCAGCTGATAAAGATGACCGAGCGCTCGTATCCGGTCTCCGGGTTCTACAAGGCGCATATCGGCAGGAAGTACTCGGAGCTACCGGCAGACGTTCAAGACACGATCTGGAACTACTCCCTCGCTGTTCAAGAATTGCGCGGCTGGTCCGATCAGGACATCAGAGCCCTGTTCCGCCGACTGAACTACGTTGTTGAGAAACTGAACAAACAGGAACTGAGGCACTCGCAGTACTTTGGCGAGTTTGTGGAAGCAGTGGAGAAGCTTGCGGCCGACAAGTTCTGGGATGAGGTCGATTTCTTTACGAGGCGAGATTCCCAGCGAATGAAAGACGTCGAATTTGTCAGTGAGTTGTTTGTCATTCTTATCGATGGCATTCAGGATCAGCAAAAATCGCTAGACAAATTCTACGCGGACTACGACGTCGTATTCCCAAACCGCGCGCAGTACGTCGCCAAATTCGAGCAGACTCTGGCGTCACTGCGGACTCTTGGCCCGCTGTTGTCCAATAGTCGATTCAAGAAGAAGGCCGACTTCTATGCTTTGTTCGCTGCCGTTGTCACCGTCAACGAGGGTTCCAAGAAGCACTCCGACCTTAGTCACGCTATTAAGAGCCTTCGGCGGCTTGAGTCTGAGCTGGAGAAGCCGCCTGAGAGTCTCGCCGGAAGAGCCTCTCGCTATTTCCAGACTGTGATTGAGGGCCCAAACAAACGAGCCAAGCGAGAACACCGAACGAGTATTCTCGCGAGTCTCCTTACTCAGCCGGCCTGACCATCATGCCCCCGACCTTGGCCGCAGAAAGTGTGCGCCGCTTTACCGAGCGCCTCGACGTTGCTATCGGGTACCATGACGAACTCTTGTTGGCGGTGCACGGGAAGAGGCGTCAGGCTGGTCTCGAAACAACGTTAGCGGAACAGTTCGTCTTCAACGCGGCGGTGCTCTGGGAAGTATTTCTCAACGAGTTGCTCTTGTCCTACCTGGTCATGTCACCGGAACATTTCACTTCCGGGCTGAAGACGCGACTCAGTGCGTCGATCAAGGATCGTTTCGGGATGGAAGCCGCTCGACGCACTAGGATCGATCTGCCGAATCGGATCACTTCGCGTCAGGCTTCAGCTCTAGCCGATCCCAAGAACTACAACATCACAGTGGGCTCGGCGGCTCAACTTGCAACCAGAGCGAACGACCTTCTGGTTGCTGCTCACGCGCGGCCCTTCACGCTGAGTGCCGAGAATGCGCAGCTCTTCGACCTTGTCCTAGCGATCCGAAACTACTTAGGCCACCGAAGCGACGCCTCGCGAGCGGAATTGAAGAGGGCCGTCGCTGGCCTGAACGGGGTTAATGCTGGGCTTAACGCGCCGGCGGCGAATGTTGGGACGTACCTGAAGACACGGAACGCCGCAGGAGAGCCTAGGTCTATTACAATCGGGCGACGTCTGATCGATGTCGCCCGCGCACTGGTCTAGGTGTGAATTGGCCACACCACTACTGTCGAGCCGCGAGCGGCAGACCGTTGCCGGCGACGCCGAACACCATTCCGCCGAACGCGCGGGCAAGACCGGACAATGGTGCCAAGCCGACCGTAATTGCGATCAGCGACACCGAGGGTCCATCGGTGACCACACCAACCAACGTGCAGTCGCGATGTGTTGACGCCGAGCTCCAGCTCGAATGCCGAACCCTTATCGCGTGACGCCACGCCGGAGGTGAGCACACGGTAGGCCCCGAGACCGGCCAGCAGGGTCGCGGGGCAGCCGTTGATTTTCACAACGCTGCGAATGCGACAGGCGATTCCTCCGTCCGCGCCTGCCGGGCTTGAGCTTTGTTGCGCTGAACAGCGGCTGAGTCTCAGTGGCAATTAGGCCTTTCACAAACCATTCCGGCGCATGTACCAGGCCATTGCGTAACCAAGAACCATCATCGCCAAGACCGATAACAGGAAACGCATTTGGCCCCTCCATCTTGAACTTCTGCACGCGTCTGCACGTCCTAAGTAGTTTGATGGGCACCTTCCATCACGTCAGCAAGGGCCATCTGGCGCGGTACCTGAACGAGTTCGCCTTCCGCTACAACAACCGCCAGACCAGCGACGGCGACCGCGCCGGCGTTCTCGTCGCGGCTGCCGAAGGCAAGCGACTCACCTTCCGTCAACCAGGGGCGGCGCTCGCCTAGAGCGCGAACGCCTGCGAAGAGGGCGACGGTGGCACAGTCGATGGCGGATGGCGGAACCTCCGTCGCAACAATTGTGGCTACCGTATTTCGCAGCAGGCTGTTACGATTTCCTCTCACAATCCATCACCCTTGGAGGGCGACAAATGGCAGCACCGGGCGACCGCATCATCGTTGAACTTGACGATGTTCAGGAACGTTGCGATCTCGACAAGATCGACGATTCTGGTAATCGTGTAACGGCGCGCACCAATCTTGCCTTCAATACTGGTCAGGAGATTGCGCGCGAGGGCGCTTCCGAATCCGGTGGGACCGTTTGGATTTGCCACCACTCGACCCGGGACGACCTTCGCCGCTATCGCCAATAGGCAAGCCATGCCACGCGAGAGCAAGAAGATTCCCCCGATTCCGTTCGACTTTAAAGAGGCCGTATCGCGGCTCTTGAAGGTAAAACCGGAGCCAAAGGGCAAGCGGAAATCAGCGAAGAAGAAAGGGCCACGGGTCACGCAGTGACTTCTGAAGCTCTTGCCTCAATCTGTTGGCGCATTTGCTTGCCATAGTCGCCGTCGCCCAGAGTGGTTGCTAGCGTCTCCATCTCATCGAGGGCGACGGTTTCCTTAATAGCTAATAGAAACGCCGCGTCGGCCTCGCGCCATTTTGGGAACGCTGGCAGAGTCGCTGGGTAGCGCGAAAGCCTCCCCGCGAAATTCACCCAGCGCACACACCACTCGTAGTCCTCGCAGAACTGCCCTACTTGCTTCTGTAGCGTGTCACTCTGCGGGATGAGCCTCCTGTTGTTCAGTGTGTCGCGGAGCGTTTGCAAACGAGCATCGCGGGTTTCTTTGCCGTCGAGTAGTAGCGCCGAGACAGTGTTATGTGAATCTTCGAACGAGCGCTCCATGCTGCGCGCAATCGTCGCAACCAGATTAGATACTTCGGTGTATGCGGGCTCTCCATGAGCTCGGAACAGAACGAGCAACCTTTCACGGACGCGACGATCTGGGCGCGACCCACGCCGCGTGGCGCTTGTCGAGGAGTCGACGAACCAAAGCAGCCCCGCATAGACCACCGCGAAGAGCGCCAACCCTAAAAGCTGGCGGGACACCGTTGGTATCTGCCAGACGGCCGCAACTATGCGGTCCATGACGCCCCATGCAACAACCGCTGCGACGAGCTTTCCGAGAACGGTGTCGACAACCAGCGAGCGGAAGCCTTCTTTGAGCGCGGTGAGCATGTGGTCGAGGGTAAGCGCAGCCTTGGGTTTGTGAAAGCCCCAATACCCGTCTCAGTTGACCTTCGTCCAGCCGATGCTGACGACCCGTCGCGTCTTCTTCGATTGCGCAAACACCACCACGCGGAGGTGTTCTCGCGGCGAGCCCGTGGTGAACGGCAGCGTCAGGCTCGCCACCGCCGACGGCGTGCCGAGGTCGGTCGATCGCAGTAACCGGACGACGCCCGAATGACGCAGGGTGCGCGAGGCGTTCTCGCCGCGCTTCACGTCCACGACCAGGCCGTCCTCGGTGAGCGCCCACCAGAGCTCCGAACCCTCGGCGCCACCTGCTTGCACGCCAGGCCCCGACGCTTTCATGGCGAGCGACCCGTCCCGCCAGGTGGCCGTGACCGTCATCGGCGGCTTCGGCGTGCGTGCGGCATCGGCCAACCCTTTCCGGACGAGGCGCTCGTCGCTGCCGACGAATTCCGCCGTGCCATCGATGACCAGTTGCGGGGTGTAGATGCTGTCGAGGTTGAATCCGCGCCCGTAGGCCTGCTGCCGGTTCGTGAACTGATTCGACGCGAACGGATCCTTCCAGCCCTGGTGGTCCCAGTAGGTGACGTGTTCGCTCAGCGCCACCACATAGACGCCGGCGATGGGCTGTTCCTTCAGCAGGGTTTCCAGTAGATGATCGGCGGGCGGACAACTGGAACAACCTTCGGAGGTGAACAGCTCGGCGAGCACAAGCGTCGGTGCCGCCTGGCCGTCGTCGCCCTCGCGGGCGGCCGCGGCGCCGACGGTCACCACCGCGCATACAATCAACCCAGCAGTCCAGCGTCCCATGGGGGCAAATCGTAGCACCTTGGCACCTATCGAATCCGCCCCAGACCTGATCGCGCGATTCCTTCGCGCCGCCGCCCATTATCCCGGCGGGCATGCGGCAGGCGTCGTGCGTCCGCGCACCGTTGAAGAGGTGTCGGCGGTCATCCGGCAAGTGGCAGCCCATGAAGGGCCGCCGTTCTGGCACATCCTGCCAGTAGGCGCGCAATCGTCCTTGACCGGCGGCGCCACGCCCCTCGGCGACGTCGTCTTGAGCACGGAACGGCTGACCACGCTGCGTGTCGAGGGCGATCGCGTGCACGCCGGCGCTGGCGTCACCTTGCAGGCCATCCAGGACGCGCTGGCCACCCGGGGCCAGTGGCTGCCGCCGGTGCCGACCTATCTCGGCGCCACGGCCGGCGGAGCGGTGGCGACGTGTGCGGCCGGTGCCGCCACGTTCAAGTACGGCACCGTACGTCCCTGGGTCCGCGGCCTCACGGTCGTTCTCGCCACTGGCGAGATCCTCGAGTTGGAGCGCGGCCAGCGCCTGGCCTCGAGCCTCGTCACCGTGCCGGCGCTTCGCATGCCGGATGTCCCGAAGTGTTCCGCCGGCTACTATTTGGCGCCGGACATGGACCTGGTGGACTTGTTCATCGGCAGCGAAGGCACGCTCGGTGTGATCGCCGCCGTCGTGTTTCGCACGGCGACGCAGCCGGCCGCCCGCTGTCACGCGCTGGTGCCGGTCGCGGATGAAGAGGCCGCGATTCGCCTGGTGGGCGACCTGCGTGCGGCTGCGCAACAGACGTGGCGGTCGCGCGATCCCCTCGGCATCGACATTGCCGCCATCGAGCACATCGACGCGCGGTCGATCGCGGTGATTCGCGAAGACGGCGTCGATCGCAAGCTCGACATCACCCTGCCCACCGGAACGGGCATCGTCCTGCTGATCGAGATGGAACTGTCGCTGTCAGCGGCCGGCGCCGACCTGTGGGAGCAACTGGAAACGGCGCGCGAGGCCGATGCCGCCGATTCGCCGATGCGGCGGTTCTGCACCTTGCTTGACCGCCACGGTGCCCTGGACAATGCGGAAATCGCATTGCCAGCAAACCACGCGCGCGCGGCGGCGTTTGCGGAGTTGCGTGAGGCGGTGCCCGCTGGCGTCAATCGCCGCGTCGCCCTTGCCCAACAACAGATCGATGCGCGCATCTACAAGACCGCCGCGGACATGATCGTCCCGTTCGATCGCTTCGCCGAGATGATGCGCACCTGCCGGCAGCTGTTCGCCGAGCGCGGCCTTGATCTCGCCGTGTGGGGCCACATTTCTGATGGCAACGTCCATCCCAACGTCATCCCGAAGAGCGCGGACGATGTGAAGAAAGGGCTGGAGGCGATCCTGGCGCTGGGCGACGCCGTGATCGCGATGGGGGGAAGCCCGCTGGCCGAGCATGGCGTCGGCCGCAATCCCATTAAGCAGGAACTGTTGAGGCGGCTGTACGGACCCCAGGGGATCGACGCGATGCGCGCTCTCAAGCTCAGCCTTGACCCAAGGGGCGTACTCGCCCCCGGAGTCGTTTTCCCGCCACGATGACCGCGTGCTTGATGAAGTGCAGGCGGCCGCTGCGGCCCGTTTCGAGCCTGGACGTGACGGTCGGCTACTTGTTCAGGCGCTGAGCCTGGCGTTCCAGGTATTGCGCGGGGGTGAGGATCGCAATGCCGCGGAACGGATGAAGTGCCAGCAGGTCCCTGTCACCCGTCACGATCACATCAGCGCGCCCGTTCACTGCCACGTCGAGAAACTTGTCATCCTTGGGATCGCGGGACGCCTGAAACGTTTGCACAATCGCCACGATCTCGACGAGCGGCGCCAGACGCGTGAGCAATGTGTCCCGTATTTCGCGCGACACGTAAGCATCGAACTTGGCCGACAACAGCTTCTCGGTCAGTTCACGAAGCGTTTCAGTCGATGCCAGCAGGTCACCCATGGTGATAGCTGTCTCCAGCGCCCGAGCCGGCGTGGAGGTGGTCGAGAGCGCACCGCTGATCAGGACGTTGGTGTCGAAAACGATGCGCTCACGCGCCATCGGTCAGAATCTTGGCGAGCCTGGCCTCAGTGAGTCCGGCGGCCTCGGCCTGACTCGCCACCTGATTTCGAAGCTCAAGGAAGGCGCTCACGTTCCCTGACTTCAGCCGTTCGTAATCGGCCATCGACATCACCACCGCGATGTCCCGGTCCTGACGACGGATCACGATCGGCTCCCGCTGCGCTTCATCAAGGATGGCGCCCAGTCGATTCTTGGCTTCGGTTGCAGCGACGCTCTTCATGGCACCTTCTTAATTGGCTAGTTTGTCTATTATAGCTTAAATAGCTCAAATCGAGGTTCCGCGAACTCATCTATACTCCCGGCATCCCGCTGCCCTCAGGCTCGCGCGTCGGTCCGTACGAAGTCGTTTCTGCCTTAGGCGCGGGAGGCATGGGCGAGGTGTATCGCGCCCGCGATCCGAAACTGAATCGCGACGTAGCCATCAAGGTGTTGCTGCCATCGGTGGCGCACGATCCCGATCGTCTCGCGCGCTTCAGCCGCGAAGCGCAGGTATTGGCGTCGCTCAATCACCCGAACATTGCCGCGATCTATGGCCTCGAGGAAGTACCAGCAGATGTGGTGTCCGGCTTTAGCCGGATAACTGCTCTGGTCATGGAGCTGGTCGAAGGAGAAGATCTCTCGCAGCGAATTGCCCGTGGGCCGATTCCTCTCGACGAAGCGCTGCGGATCGCGAGACAGATCGCGGAGGCGCTCGAAGCGGCACACGAACTCGGCATCATCCACCGCGATCTGAAGCCGGCGAACATCAAGGTCCGGCCAGACGGTACGGTGAAGGTACTCGACTTCGGCCTCGCCAAGGCCGTCGACCCGTTTACCGGATCTTCCGCGACTGCGATGAACTCACCGACCCTGTCGATCCACGCCACCGAGGCCGGCCTTATCCTCGGCACGGCCGCCTACATGAGTCCTGAGCAGGCCGCCGGCAAGGCCGTCGACAAGCGCAGCGATCTCTGGGCGTTTGGCGTCGTCCTGCTGGAAATGCTGACCGGCCGGCAGACGTTCGCGGGCGAGTCCATCTCCCACGTACTCGCCGCGGTCCTGAAGGACGAACCGGATTGGGCGGCGCTGCCACCAGAGACGCCGGCGCCGATCCGGCGATTGCTCCGCCGTTGCCTGGAAAAAGATCGCAAACGCCGGCTGCCCGACGCGGCGATCGCGCGGCTGGAGATCGACGAAGCGTTCACGGCACCTGCGGCGGCTGATTCTCCGGCTTCGCAACTAGCACCTGGGTCGCGTTCGGCGTGGTCACGCGTGTTGCCTTGGGCGGTGGCCGGCGCGCTCGCATTCAGCTTGGTGCTGGTGCTAGCGCGATGGGCGCCCTGGCAGGTGGCTTCGCCTCCGCAGGTCACGCGCGCGGCTATCACGACCACTGGCCCAGCCGCACTGAACATCAATGGTGTCGATCGCGATCTGGCCATCTCCGCTGACGGTAGCCGTGTCGTCTATGTCGGGAACCGCCGCACGCAACTGTTCGTTCGCGCCATGGATGCGCTCGAACCCGTGGCCCTCGCGACCGGCAGTTCGCTGCGTGGCCCATTCGTCTCGCCGGATGGTCAATGGGTGGGGTTCATCGACGACGCCAGCATGCTGAAGAAGGTCGCCATCACCGGCGGTCCGCTCATCCCGCTCGCCCGTCTCGACGGCGGCTCGCGCGGCGCCACCTGGGCCTCGGACGACTCCATCATCTTCGCGACCAACAACCGGACCACCGGACTGCAACGCCTGTCGGCCGCGGGTGGGACCGCCGAGGTGTTGACGGCGCCTGACCAGTCGAAGGGCGAGTCCGACCACTTGTGGCCTGAACTCCTCCCCGGTGGCCACGCCGTCCTCTTCACGATCACGGCACAAACGGGCGGGCTCGATGCTGCCCAGGTGGTGGTGCATGATCTGCGCACCAGGGCGCAGAAAGTGCTGGCGCGCAACGGAAGCCACGCCCACTATGTGAGCAGTGGACACTTGGTCTACGTCGCCGCCGGGACGCTGCGCGCGGTGGCCTTTGATCCCGATCGGCTGGAGACTCAGGGCACCGCCGTTCCGGTACTGCCGCGGCTCGCCACTACCGACACCGGGGCGGGCGAGTTTGGCGTGGCGAACAACGGGACGCTCGTCTACGTGGACGTACCGGACGGTCTCGCCGCCAATGGTCGGACGCTGGTGTGGGTCGATCGCACCGGCAAGGAGGACCCGGTTGGCGCGCCACCGGGCGCGTATCTTCATCCGCGACTCTCCCTCGACGGGACGCGCATCGCGATCGCGCGCAGCGAACAGCAGGACGACCTCTGGATTTGGGACCTGCGGCGTCCGCTGCTGACCCGGCTGACGCTGGATCCCGCCCAGGACTGGTATCCGGTGTGGACGCCAGACAGCCGGCGTATCGTCTTTGCCTCGAGTAGTGGCGGCCAGCTGAATCTCTGGTGGCAGCTTGCCGACGGCACCGGCGCCGCCGAGCGCTTGACCGCGAGCAACAACGTGCAGTTCCCCACCGGGGTCACCCCAGATGGGAGCGCAGTCGTGTTCACCGAAGCAACGGTCGGAATGGAGCGTGACCTGCTGCAACTGGCGCTCGACGGCACCCGCCGCGTGACACCGCTCCTCGAGACGAAGTTCGACGAGAGTAACGGCCTCGTATCGCCAGACGGGCGGTGGTTGGCCTACCAATCCAATAGTTCCGGCGCCACTGAAATACACGTGCGGCCGTTTCCGAACACCGCTGGCGGCCAATGGCAAATCTCGACCGGCGGAGGTAGCAATCCGCGCTGGGCTCGAAACGGTAAGGAGCTGTTCTATTTCGGCAGCGGTGGTGAGCTGCTGGGCGTCCCGGTGGACACGAGTGGCCCGACTTGGCACGCGGGAGCGCCGATCAAGCTGATCGATCGGAGCTACTTCTCGGGTTCCGGCAGTGGCCTCACCTACGACGTTTCGCCCGACGGCCGACGCTTCCTGATGATCAAGGCGCCCGGGACTGACGCCTTACCTGCGCTCATGCTCGTGCAGCACTGGGACGAGGAGTTGAAGCGCTTGGTGCCCATCAAATGAGCCTTGCGATCGGATCAAAGCTCGGTCCTTACGAGATCCTATCCGCTCTTGGCGCAGGCGGCCCCGCCTCCGCCCGCGTTCGTGGTGACGTTCGCGAGCTACGGCGAGGCCTCGCCGTAGCCAAGGAGAGGCGATGCAGATAGGCGCCACAATCGGTGCCTATCAGGTCATCGCCAAACTTGGCGTAGGCGGGATGGGCGAGGTGTATCGTGCCCGCGATTCCAAGTTGAATCGTGACGTCGCGATCAAGGTGCTGCTGCCGGCGGTCGCCAACGATCCGGATCGCCTGGCGCGCTTCAGCCGCGAAGCGCAGCTGCTGGCGTCGCTGAACCACCCGAACATCGCGCACATTCATGGACTCGAAGAAGCAAATGGCATGACGGCGTTGGTCCTCGAGCTCGTCGAAGGCGAGGACCTGTCGCAGCGAATCGCGCGCGGGCCGATTCCGCTCGATGAGGCACTGCCCATCGCGCGGCAGATTGCGGAAGCGCTCGAGGCCGCGCACGATCACGGCATCATTCATCGCGATTTGAAGCCCGCGAACATCAAGGTCCGCCACGACGGCACGGTGAAGGTGCTCGACTTCGGTCTCGCGAAGGCTGTCGACCCCACTGCCGGATCATCGGCGACCGCAATGAACTCGCCGACGCTGTCGATTCACGCGACGCAGGCGGGCATCATCCTCGGCACCGCCGCATACATGTCGCCGGAGCAGGCGCGGGGAAAGACCGTCGACAAGCGGACCGACATCTGGGCACTCGGCTGTGTCCTGTTCGAGATGCTCGCTGGTGGGCGTGCGTTTCCGGGAGACGATGCGACCGACACGATCGTGGCGGTGGTCAGCAAGGAACCGGATTGGAATGCGCTGCCGGCCGCCGTGCCGCCTGGTATTCGCCGCCTGCTGCGACGCTCACTCGAGAAGGAGCCGAAGCGTCGTCTCGATTCAGCCGGCGGCGTGCGCATCGAGATTGATGAAGCGCTGACGACGCCTGCCGCCGCGACTGAATCCTCAATGCGTTCGTCCCCTGCCAGCAGATGGCTAAGGCTGCTGCCATGGGGGCTGGCCGCACTGCTGGCAGTCAGCCTGCTCGCGGTCGCCTATCCGCGTCAGACTCCCGAAGCGCGCGGGCTGGTGCGCTTCAAAGTGCAAGCGCCGTTCGGTTCGATTCGGCGTGGCAACGTTGGCAATTTCGCCGTGTCGCCGGACGGACAGACCATCGCCTTTCATTCGATCGGGCCGGATGGCATCGGCCGCATCCTGACGCGTCGCCTCGATGACGCCGAACCGCTGGTGGTGGCGGGCACCGAGGGTGCGGCAGCACCGTTCTGGTCACCCGACAGCCGCTCGATGGGCTTCATTAGGGAGAGCACAATTTTTCGCACCGCTCTCGATGGCCGCGCGCCGGTTCGCGTCCATAGCGTGGCGGGTAGAGTAAGTTCTGCCACCTGGGGAGCGAGAGGGGTCATCGTGTTTGCGACGCCCACCGGGCTGATGCGCGTCGCAGAAACAGGTGGGGAGCCCTCAAGGGTGTCGACGCTCGATGCCGCGAGCAACGAGGTTGCGCATCGTTCTCCGTCTTTCCTGCCGGATGGTCTTCACGTGCTCTTTCTCGCCCTGACGACCAACCAGGTCAAGGGCACGGTCTGGGCCGTTTCGATCGAGGATCCGCCACGAACGCGTGTTGCCGAGAGCACTGGTGGTGCGGCGTACGCCGACGGTTGGCTCCTGACCAGCACCGACAGGGTGCGCACACTCCTTGCCCAGCCATTCGATCCGCAGCGGCTGACGACGAGCGGCAACCCACAGCCGGTTCGCGATCGGCTCGGTTTTGGCAGCACCGGCGGTGACCCGGGATTCTCGGTGTCGGCGCAAGGCGTGCTGGTGGCAGACCGTCCGCCGCCGTCCGTGAAACAACTAACCTGGCTGGATCGAGCGGGTCGAACGCTCTTGACCATTGGCCCTGCCGCGGGTATCAGCTCGTTCTCGCTGTCATCAGATGGCCTGCGCGTGGTGGCGAGCCTCGGCGACATCGCCTCGGCAAGCGCCGACCTCTGGTTGTTTGAGGGCGAGCAACAGGAAGGGACCCGCCTCACCTTCCAATCCGTTGCAAACAGGCCGATGTGGGCGCTTGATGGCCGCCGCGTGTATTTCACCGGCGCGCCCAACTTCGAGTTGCGGTCGTTGGCGATTGGGGCGACGGAGTCGCAGCCTTTTGAAAACACGACTGGGTCTATGAGTTTCGAAGATCTCACGAGGGATGGGCGCTCCATCGTCTTCAGGGCTCCCAACAACATTTCGATCCAGCGGGTCGGAGTGCCCAGCGAACGTCGCATCGTGGTTGCCCCAGGCCCGTTCAACCCGCTGCAGCCGCGTGTTTCTCCGGACAGCCGATGGCTGGCATACGCGCGCGGCGCCCCTCCAGAAATATTCGTGCAACCGTTCGACCGGCCGGGTGAGCGGCTCCAGGTATCTCGTTCTGGGGGGATTGGCGCCGTCTGGCGCTCCGACGGCCGCGAGCTCTACTTCGAGAACGCCGGCGCCCTGATGGCCGTTGCCGTCACCGAACGCGACGGCGCGCTGGTACTCGGCGTGCCACAGAAACTGTTCGCAATCCGAACGCAGGGCGACGTCCCCAACCAAC
>ORJL010014668.1_pt1 | contig 14595 bp, 9 predicted proteins | sample 1779941 | NCBI WGS metagenome assembly ORJL01 (sample SAMEA104232317, study PRJEB22302) | groundwater metagenome | biome: forest; feature: aquifer; material: groundwater | place: USA | collected 2011-08-07 | depth 5.8 m
AACAGAGCCGACTGGCCTCCTTCCGCGCCCGTCAGATAGATACTGCCCCTAGCGGCATATCGGCCAGCAGCGTAGATGCGATTAAGAGAGACATTCCGAATGCCAAGGTGCTCAATACGCCGTCAGCAAGCGTTACTAATTATCGCTTCAACGTCAAAGCCCCTCCGTTTCAGGATGTGAGGGTGCGGAAAGCGATTCATCTGGCAATCGACCGGCACCAGATGCTTGAGCTTCTCGCCGAAGGTAGAGGTTTCGTGTCCGGGGCGGTAACACCGCTCTTCAAAGAGCAGGCCAATACTACAGATTGGCTCATGTCTCAGCCTGGGTATCGCAAGGACAAGAAGCAAGATATCGAGGAGGCTAAGAGACTGCTCAAAGAGGCCGGATACGGTGATGGCCTTACTATCAACGTTATGCACGCCAATGCCACCACCAATGCAGGCGATTGGCTCTCTCTATTCACAGACCAGCTTAAGCCCATCAATGTCACAGTCAAAGGTGAGATAGTAGACTACGCCGGTGTATGGGTGCCACGCTCTACAAACGGTGAATTTGAGGTAAGCAATCTCGGGCACGTCTTCAATGTCGACGTTGACTCCCTCTTCTCAGCGCATCTGCACAGCAAGGGAGGACGCAACTACGGCAAGTTTAGTGACGCAAAGCTCGATGAGCTGATAGACAAACAGCGGGCTACGATAAATCCGGAGGAACGCAAGAGGTTAGTCCGGGAGGCGGAACAACACGTACTAGATACCGTGCCTATGGCATTCCTCTATCAGACTGCCAGCACGTATCTGGTCCAACCCTGGGTACATAATTTCACCAACGGACCCGTAAGCGGCCATGACTACGCCAGCGTAGAAATGGCGTGGGTGGAAAAACACTAGGAGCGTTTATCCAATTCCATAAGCGATTGAATCGCTGCATTTTGGGCGTTATGACGACCCACGAGCCACAAAGTGTACTTGGGATCGAGTAGGCGGGTGGGGTCGCCCCACCCGCCTCTCACACCACCGGACGTGCGGGTCCGCATCCGGCGGTTCGCCAAGTCTGACGAGTCAGTTGGTAGCGTTCCATTAGGCCAATCAAACCCTGCTCTTTCCAGTAGGCGCGGTTGAGCCCTTGTTGCAATGGTGGGCTGGCCGCTATCCGCCAGGGCCCCTTTCGAGTGTTAGCTATATAGCCCACCACTCGCTCTGGCAGCCCTAACCCTCGCAATCTGTGATAGCGAGTGCGCACCCGTCGCCATTGCCGCCACAGACAGGCTCGCAGTCGCCGTAAAAGCCACCCGTCCAGCGTTGCCAGCACGCTCGGCGTTTCCGCCAGCGCAAAGTAGCCCATCCAGCCACCCAGGTATCTATTGATGACTCTGATGCGTTCCTTCATTTCCTGGCTGCGGCTGCGCCGCGTCAGTTCCCGCAGCTTCGCCTTCACCCGCTGCACGCTCTTTGCTGCCAGCCGTATCTTTGCCTCTTTACCCCCTAGAAAGCTGAATCCCAAGAACTTCCGCTTCCACGGCCGCTCCACCGCACTCTTGGCTTCGTTCACTTTTAGCTTCAGCCTTCCCTCTACCAGCCGCCTCACGCTCGCCATCACACGCTCCCCCGCCCGCCGACTCCGCACATAGATGTTGCAGTCGTCTGCATAGCGGCAGAACTTGTGTCCCCGTTTCTCTAACTCTTTATCCAGCTCGTCTAGGTAGATGTTCGACAGCAGCGGCGACAGCGGCCCTCCCTGCGGTGTCCCTTCCTCGCTCTCCACTACCACTCCGTTCACCATTACCCCACTTTCCAGGTACTTCCTCACCAGCCTTAGCACCCTTTTGTCCTTTACCCTTACTTCCACTCCTGCCATCAAGCGGTCGTGGTTTACTCGGTCAAAAAACTGCTCTAGGTCTATATCCACCACCCATCTGTTTCCTGCCTGGATGTAGCTTCGGGCTGTCCGCACCGCATCATGTGCCCGCCTCCCAGGTCGAAACCCGTAGCTCGACTCCGAAAACTTGGGGTCAAAGCGCTCCGTGAGCACTTGTAACAGCGCCTGTTGGATGAATCGGTCGAGTACCGTTGGTATTCCTAATAACCTCTTACCGCCGTCAGGCTTGGGGATTTCCACCCGACGCACCGGCTTCGGTTCATAGTTCCCTTCCAGTAGCCGCTCTCGTAGCTCAGCCCAGTGCTCTTGTAGATGCGGCCGCAGTTCATTGACCATCATCCCATCCACTCCTGCTGCTCCACGATTCTCCTCGACCCGCTTCAGTGCCTTCGTCAGATTCCTCCGCTCTAGCACTTCTTCCATCAGTTCCACTTTCACTGACTCCCTGGCCTCCACTCTGGTCGCCGCCGCCGCAGCGCTCGGCTCTCCAAGAGTCCCCAGGGGCTTCACCCCTTCCTCCTCTCGGTAGGTCCCGTCTTGCGGGCTTGGCTGCTGTCTGCGCTCCCGCGAGCCTTCCATTGCTTCAACCTCCCTTGTCGTTCGGCCCTTCCCCTTCGGCGCGGCGCTCTGGGTACTATGGCCTCTGCTGACTCCTGCCTGCTTAAGCTACGCCTCACAGCGTACCTTGTCTCTTATTCAGAGACCCCCAGGCAGGTCTCCCCGGGTAAGAACGCTGGCTGTCCCTCCCGCACTGGTCGCATCTACGCCCTAGCCTCTTGGCAACCAGGGTTTCGTTGTGTTATGCCAACTCACCCCAGCTAGTGCGCCTCTTATGCGCTTCGTGTTCCTCCAGTCGTGAGGCTCGCCTCCGGCTTCCTTCAGACCCCACTTCACAGTGACGCCCTTGCCTTTGGCTCGCAGTAAGGGTTGCCTCCCCTGCGGAGGACTTTCACCTCCAAGTCAGCGCCCATGCCGGGCGCACACAGAAGGGGGCTTGCTTACATGCAAGCCCCCCTGGCATCGTACTTGCTACTCATACATACCTGTACCTCTGCCATTTAGTTCAGAGTAGTGAGGGCCATCCTGCCGGTTGGGAAGAGCACGTCCGCTTTGGTATTAGGCGATCACTATGACCAGATGGTGGCACCCAGGGTTGAAAACGGCTCCGCTGAATGATACGATCGCATGGTGCTTAGAACTCTGATTACGCTCTTGTTCCTGCTAGTGTTTATACCCCTACAAGGATGTACCGGTACCGGAGAGGTACCCACTTCAGACGGACAAGCTGCAGCGCCTACTCCAGCCCCCGATGGCTCTCTGCGACCCGCTAACCCCACACAGGCGCTCCCAGGGACCATCCAGAGCACTCAAACTGCTGTGGCTCAGGGTTCAACCTTGATCCTATTAGACTTAGTTACAGCCTGGAAGGACAAAGGCATGGAAGTGAGCATTGGAGCTCCGAGACCTGGATTCAATGGTTTTCGTATTGAACCCCAACCCAGTGTACGTTTGAGCAGGAACGGCCAATTAATGGAGGCATCGGTATTCCTCTACTCCGGTGTTGATCTGCGAGAAGACTGGATGCTCATGGAAGGACAGCCACCAGCGCCAAAGGACGGACGCAAGCTGCCAGAACACGTAACCACCTGGTGGAACCGGAATACGGTCGTCGTGGTCCACTCTAGAACTGGAGAAATCGGCACAGATGCACTGGCCGCCTTTCTTACGGTTGGCTAAGGGTTAGTCTGTTGATGTTTCTCAAGACAGTGGTTTTCCAATCCATTTCGATCATTATCTCTCCAGCAGTAGTCACGCCCCGCTTCAGTACTAGAGCCGCCGGCAGCCTCATGCCGCTGATCGGCATTCTCTGCGGATAGTTGTCATCCCATAATCCGGCATGTGTTGAAAAAATCTAAGGAAGGTGTACAATTTCCGTCAGAACCTTATGCCTGACGGAGCGAACAATGGACAATAGAGAAATAGACGCCCTCATACATGAAAAGGTTTTTGGCCGTTGTGCACACCAATGGCTACAGCATCTCAGTCCGATGCAATGTTTCAAGTGCGGGCAGGCGGAAACGCAGTATTCTAAGACTCCGTTCTATTCGACAGATATGGCCGCTGCCTGGCAAATCGTCGAGCGATTGGACTGTTATGAAATCTCCCAAAATGGCGCGAGTCATGCCGAGGTCCCTGACCCTAAGAAGGGCTGGCGTGCCACATACACCCAAAACGGGAGAATATATACGGCGTTCGCCGAGACTGGGCCTCTGGCAATCTGTCTGGCCGCGCTCCAATCAATCGGCATAGAGGCTGAGACAGTGTAGACGAGGCACGGTTGGAAGTATACCGAGCCTTAGGTCGCCCTGTTCTAGGGTTGCCCTACGGAAAGTCTTTGAGCCCACGCCCATGTTGACCGACGACTGTGATAGCCCTGGCCCAAGGCCCCCTGGTTGGATCCCAGGTCCGGGCTAGATTCAACGAAGGATAACAGAAGCCGAAACCTAAGTCACGATACTAATATCTTGCCGTTCTTTGGAGCTTTCACTATCTCATGAACAAGATCGCCGCGACGCCGGAACCTTTGCGGTTGCAAAGGCGACCCCAAACCTCCCAAGAAGAGGTTGCGAACAGCCTTAGTCACGGCATTGCCTTGCTGGCGGCGATAGGCGCGTCCCCGTTTCTTGTCATGACCGCATTCCAGCGTGGAGACATCGCAGGAACCGTGGGAGCGAGCGTATTCGCGACCACGGTAGTGCTACTGTATCTTGTATCCACCCTATTTCACTCTTTGCCGAAAAGTCCAGCGAAGCGAATATTCCGGGTCCTCGATCACGTGGCAATCTACCTGCTGATTGCTGGGACATACACACCGTTTACGCTCGGTGTGCTCCGTGACGATGGGGGCTGGATGCTATTCGCGATCGTATGGTGCCTAGCAATCGTTGGCACTACCCTAAAGGCTCTCGGCGGCGTTCGGTACGGGACCCTCTCGACCTGGGTCTATCTCGCGATGGGATGGTTAGTGCTTATCGCGGCACAGCAGGCGTGGACTCTGGTGCCAAAGTGGGGGCTTTTTTGGCTGCTTGCGGGCGGCATCGCTTACACGGCGGGCGCGGCGTTTTATGCGGCGGACCGAATTAGGTACTCTCACTTTGTCTGGCACCTTTTTGTTGTAGTTGCCACAACATTCCACTACATCGCGGTATTTCGGTACGCGTCCTAAGAATGACCATGAGGCCGCAGGGTAAGCTACTCGGCGGGACGTCCGGCGGACATTAGACGCGCTCTAAGTAGCCACGCAGTCCGTAAACACAGGAATAGGCGCTATGTGAGGCCTTTTGCCGAGTTCGCGTTCACTGAGAGCAGGAGTTGCGCCACGGCGCAAAAAGCGGCCGTAAATCTTCACAAAATCCTCACAAAATTTCCCAGTCCATCACAATTTCCTCACATATCCCACAATACAATGCTATTAGACCAATCTGTGATGCAATTGCATCAGGTTTTGGCGAAAGAGCGGTTGGAATGTAGCAACAGACCACGACGCAGTACCACCTCTGTAAATAAAAAGTAAGGAGAACCAAAAAGTTGATGACACGACTTTTCATGCTAGCGACATCTGTTATTATTGCTGCTTTGACACTTATCGGCTGTTCGCCACAGCAGTTTAACAATAGTCCTACTGCGGCCCCATCCACGAATACAAGCACTCAAGGCACGGCGGCGCCAGCACAGATTATCAAGGCCGAGCTTACAAGTCCTCCCAACGTGCCTCCGGCCACGAACAGGAAAGAGCCAGCTATCGTACAGGTAGAGCTGGAGACCATCGAAAAGACTGAAAAGCTGGCTGATGGTGTTGACTACACCTTTTGGACCTTCGGTGGAACAGTACCTGGACCAATGATAAGGGTCCGAGCCGGGGATACCGTGGAGCTCAAAATGAAGAATGCTCCGAACAGTACGATGCCCCACTCGATAGACCTGCATGCGGTCACAGGCCCAGGTGGAGGAGCAGTCTACACTCAAACAGCCCCTGGCTTCGAGACCGGGATACGCTTTAAGGCCCTAAACCCAGGTCTGTACGTGTACCACTGTGCAACCCCTAATATACCGCAGCATATAGCCAACGGGATGTACGGCCTGATCTTGGTGGAGCCGGAGGCCGGTCTGCCACAGGTTGACCAAGAGTACTACGTGATGCAGGGTGATTTCTATACTCAAGACAAAACTGGGAAGACGGGCCATCAAAACTTCTCGATGGATAAGATGATGGCAGAGATTCCTGATTACATTGTCTTCAACGGCTCCACCTCTTCCCTTATGGGTGAAAAGGCACTGAAGGCAAAGGTTGGAGAGACAGTACGTATCCACTTTGGCGTGGGGGGTCCAAATACAACATCTAGTTTCCATGTCATCGGAGAGATTTTTGACAAGGTCTATCCTGAGGGTGCTACCGATGCGTCAAAGAACGTGCAGACCACCGGAGTATCGGCAGGTGGAGCAACCATGGTAGAGATGAAGTTCGATGCGCCGGGCAACTACATTCTAGTAGACCACAGCCTGTCTCGACTGTTCAAGGGCGCCGCAGGCTCCATAACGGTGGAAGGTGAACCGGCTCCTCATATCCTGGGACCTCTGGATGGTAAGACGACCGCCAATACGTCAGGACACTAAACTCTTAGTATGACGACTATGGCACCGTTTGCGGCGCCATAGTCGTCATCTTTTTATCGTGATCAGTTACTGATGTAGCACTAAACGTGAGTAGTTGCCCACCTGCGAGGTTGACCTAATACAAAACGCCTGACCAAAGCCCGGGATATAGCCTTAAGGCGATCAGAAGTTGTTCCGTTCATGATGACCCCCTCGACCATGCTCAGGAGAACCATGTCGGACCATGAGCCCAGCGTCCTTCGAGAACCTCAGGACGAGCGGAAATCTGGCCTTTGAGTGCATAATCCGTATAGGTCCTCGACAGAGCGCAGATAACCATGCCATCTTCAGGACTCACTACGCAAGTCAGTTTGGACGCTGGGGGTCGCAACTGCGACTGTTCCGTACAGCGGTCACCTGCGTTTGAAGGCTTCGACCAGTTGGGCGCCCTGCTCCTCGGTGACTCCCTTCAGATGAAACTCGAGATGTACTGAGTTGAACAGGTTGAGGTCTGGACGCACCGGGTTGTTACGGTCCAACAAGCCGGAAATCGTAACCCTGGCGGACTGAAGCGGAATGTTCCGCTCTCTGGCGATGACTTGGACAAGTTCGACCCCGCAGGTTGCCACGGCTGCGAGAAACAACTCGCCGGGCGTGACTTCCTCTCCCGGACAGTCGTTTTGGACCGGGCCATCTACGATAAAGTGGTGATTACGCACGCTGCAAAGGACACGGCCAAAAGTAGTTGTCGACTGAGCACCTGCATCATATTGCCGGACGTCCGCTTGTACCATAGTTTGCATACCTCTCTTCTGCAGTCTAATATCCTAAAAGGTTATCTCTGTAAGAGTCATGACGCCCCTTCTTTTTGTATGCCACTCCGGGTTTCATCGCACCAAGTGCGCACTGCGCTGCCCTCAGCGTTGCGAGCCATACCTGGCCGCTGTTACTGACGTCCAATCCGACCGCCTAGGATCTCGTAAGCTAGATCCGCTATCGGGCCGTGGGAAGGACACTGCTATAGACTCCCATCATAGCGCCATTATAACGTAGTCTCCACGGCCTGTCAGAGTCATTTATCCGTTTTGGCTCGCGGCACTTCCGTCCAGACTTCGGGTTATGGGATCTGCTTTCTCCTGGTGGCTCGATAATGCTCGTTTATCTCCGGCAGATTGGGATTGCCATTTCTAAAGATTCGGACGACACCCTCTTGTCTTGTTGCCGGTTATCAACGCACTTGCCACCAGGCTCCAATATAGCGAAGGGATAGCCATGAAAATGATCGCGAGACAGCGCGCAGGCGCGGCCGGGTCGCGCCTGCATTGCAGCTACCAGGGCATTCAGCGCCCGCTGCAAACTACCCAAAGGGGTAGGGTGAAACTACCGCAACAGGTAGGTACGACAGTTCCCGGCCATAATAAAATTTAAAGGAAGGGCGGATTCTACGTCCAGATGCCTGCAAGCCGTTTGTCAGCAGGCTAAATATCGACCGAATAGGGACAGGTGCAGATGGGGGCTAACACCCTCTTTTTTTGTACAACTTCCGAAAGGGGTGGTACCCATGAAGCTAACGCGCAGGGGATTCCTCAAGGCCTCGGCTGTAGCGGTGGCGGGAGTGGCGACAAGCGAACACCTCAAGGAACGAATTCTGGGCCTTCCATTGTCCGACGAAGCGGAGGCCCAAGCCGAGAAGGCGGTCGATGACGAATGGGTCCCGACCACGTGCTGGATCGGCAAGCAGGACTGCGGCATCTTGGCCCGCCGAGTCGACGGCCGGGTCGTGAAGCTGGAAGGCAACCTCAACCATCCTCGGAACCGGGGCGCTCTCTGTCCCAAGGGCATGGCTCAGATCATGGCCCTCTACGACCCAAACAGGGTCCAGACGCCCCTGGTCCGCACCAACGAGAAGGGCGTCGCAGGCACTTGGCGTGAGGCTTCCTGGGACGAGGCCCTGGCTCTGGTCGCTGGCAAGCTCAATGAGGTGAGAGCCAGGGACCCCAAGCTTGTTCTGTGGCAGAAGGGGCGCAGCAAACAGGAGGCCATTTACGACAACGCCTTCGTGAAGTCGATCGGCGCCACTAAAGTCGGCCACGGCTCGTACTGCTCCGACGCGGGATACCGCGCCGCGGAATACACTATAGGCCCGCACGCCAACGCAAATCCGGATTTTCGCTACACCCGATATATGCTCTCCTGGGGTTGGAACATAACGGGAGCAGGAGGCAACAAGTTCTGCTTTATCACGTGGAACCAGCAGCTCGTCGAGGCACGGGAACGCGGACTGAAGATCGTCCACATCGATCCTCGGCTCCGCTCCGCGGGCCCTTACGCCGATGAATGGCTGCCTATTAAGCCCGGTACAGACCTAGCCTTGGCCCTGGCCTTATGCAATGCCATCATCCAACAGGGTACCGTCGACCGGGAATATCTAATCAAGCACACCAACTCTCCATTCCTGGTGCAGAGCGATGGAACGTTCCTGCGGATCGACGGAAAAGAACAGGTATGGGATCAGACTAGTAATTCCGTACGCCCCCACGATCTCTCGGAGGCTAAACCTGCCTTGGAGGGTGTTTACACTGTAGATGCGCAGCCGGTTCGACCGGCTTTTCAAGCCTTCAAAGAGCACCTAGCCTCCTATACTCCGGAGTGGGCCTCTGGCATATGTGGGGTCCCTGCCAAGCAGGTCCGCAAAATAGCAGAGGAGCTGGGCGAGAACGCGATGATCGGGAGCACCATCGTGGTGGACGGCCTCACTCTGCCCTACAGGCCTGTGGGTATCATGGCGTACCATGTCTCCCAGCAAGAGCTTGGCTTTCAATTTTACCGTGCCCTTTACGCCATTATGATGCTGCTCGGGGCCGTGGAGGCCGTAGGCGGGCTACGAATCGATTCCACCTGGAAGGTGGACCCGAACTATGAAGCCCTGGACAAGGTCAAGATCAAGGACCCGCCGTACGACTACACACTCAAGGACAGCAAATTCTTCCCCATCAACACCGTGAACCCAGGTTTCATCGCCAAAGTAATGATGGAGCCGGAGAGATATGAAGTCAACAAGCTGCCGGAGATGCTCATTCTCCACATGGCCAACCCTGTTGTCTCCTTCACGGACCAGGGCGTCTTCATGGAGGCGTACAAGAAGTTCAAGTTCGTGGCCGTCATAGACCCCTGGCTTTCACAAACAGCCGATCTCTTCGCCGACGTGGTGCTGCCTGCTGCGACGATGGAGAAGTATGAGGGCCCGATAGGCGCCAGCGACATGTATACCGACGCCACCGTGTTCCGGCTTCCCATAATGGATCCCATGGGCCAAAGTAAAGGCGAGGTTGACATATACCTTGATTTGTGCGAGAAGGCAGGCCTCCTGTTCGGTAAGGACGGGTTTTTGGAACGGCTGAACACAGAGCTGGGAATCAAAGACCCTTATAAACTGGAACCGAACTCCAAACCTGCTGTTCGCGACGTCTTCGATAGATGGGCCAAGTCTCAGGGCCTTAAGGACGGCATAGCCTTCTTCGAGAAAGAAGGCGTGTGGGTGAAGGGGCCGGTACCAGCCTCCAAATATTACGGCTACGCGCAGAAGCCGCCTTTCAACGGCCTGCGGGCGCGGCTCTACGGCGAGGCACTACTACGTTATCGCACAGAAATGAGGGCCAAAGGAGGGGGCCAGGGCTACTGGCAGGAATACACGCCCTTCCCGACCTGGCGGGACCCCACTATGTGGTCGTCGCCATCCCAATACGATCTCAGCCTCATCAGCTTCAAAATGGTGGAGTTCAAGCAGGGCCGGGCGTCCCAGATTCCCCTGCTGGCTGAGTTAGCCCCAGAGCAGAGGTTGCAGATGAACCCTAAGGCTGCTAGGGAGCGAGGGATAAAGGACGGAGATGCGGTATGGATCGAGTCCCACAATGCCGTGACCGGCGATACCCGCAAGGTGAAGACCAGGGTGGCCCTTACCGAGGGGATCCGTCCAGATACGGTAGGCATGCCACATCACTACGGCGAAGTGGCCAGACATCCCTGGACCAAGGAGCAGGGCCCAACGCCCAACACCCTTTTCTTTACCGGAGAGGGGTACGTCACCAACACCAACGATAATTCGTTCCACGTCCGGGTTCGGGTCTCCAAGGCATAAAGGAGGCTTTCAAATCCGGCGGTGGTAAACAGCATCCCCTAAGGAGGTCCCCATGGCTAGATACGGTATGGTCATAGAGATAGACAAATGCTTGGGATGCCGGGCGTGTATGGAGGCCTGCAAGGTAGAAAACAACACGCCCCAAGGGCACTTCTGGATGTACGTGTTCCGCCTTGAAGAGGGGGAATTCCCCAACGTGCGCCAGACCTTTATGCCAAGGTCCTGTATGCACTGCGACAATCCACCCTGTGTTCAGGTGTGCCCAACTCAGGCCAGGTTCAAGCGTACGGATGGTCTGGTGCTGACGGATTTCGACCGCTGCATCGGATGCCAGTACTGCTCGGTTGCATGTCCCTACGGAGTCAACTACCTCAACTCCCGGAAGCCGTCCGACAATTACTACTTGGACTGGACCGAGGCCCGGGTCAAATCGGCTGAGGGAAACGTGCCCCCGTACGACAACCCGGACCTGAACCGAAAGCACAAGGGAAATGGGCGCCGCATCGCAGGCGGCGGTCACTACAAAGGGGTAATAGAAAAATGTACCTTCTGCGTGCAGCGGCTCGACAAAGGGCTGGAGCCGGCCTGCGCGAACGCCTGTCCCGTCGACGCGCTCCACTTCGGCGACCTGGACGACCCGGAGAGCGAAATATCCAAGCTGCTGGGAAGAAGGAGGTCTTTTAGACTCAAAGAGGATCTAAACACCCAGCCCAAAGTGCACTATGTGGGCGCTACGGCTCCGAGTTCAAAGGCAAGGGAAATAGAAGCGGTAAAAGGGAGGGTATAACAGATGGCTACCAATGTTACACGTGTCCGACATCCCTCCTATAGTTCCCAAATATGGCATGGATTCCTCGGGCTGCTGGTCCTGCTGGGACTCTACGCGTTTTATCTGGAGTATTTCAAAGGCCACTATTTCACCGGCCTTACAGACGTGACGCCTTGGGGCCTTTATATCGCGGGCTTTATGTTTTTTCTCGGCATCAGCGCGGGATCAACCATAGTAGGACTAATGGTTCACGGCTTTGGCCGTGAGGACTACCGGCCCCTAGCGACCCGAGCGATTGTCGTGTCCTTAGTCTGTCTTTCAGCATCGATGCTATTTATCATGGTGCACCTCGGGTCCATACCGCGTGCCCTTCTCGTCCCTTGGGTATGGAGGAACCCCACGTCCCTTCTAGTCTACAAATCTCTGTCGTACTATATTTTCGCCCTACTGCTTCTGGCGAACCTATACTACTCTATTCGAATTGCGAAGGGCCAGGCCACCGTCAGAGATACCGCCATAGCCAAGTGGCTCTCCATTGGCGCGGCGGTGTACGCTCTCACCGCCCTGATTGGTGCAGACGCGTTGCTTTTTGCGGTTGTTAAAGCCAGGGAGTTCTGGAACAACCCACTATTGCCCCCTCACTATGGAGTCGTAGCTCTGGTCTCCGGAACTGCCATGATGGTGCTCATAGGCGTGGCAAGCGGCTGGTTTAGCAGGCGGCGTCTGGTTAACAATGCCACACTTAGCCACATGGGTGCTCTCCTCGCGTTTTTCATTGCCATAACCGGGTTCATGGACGTCCTTGACCTTCTGATCTACACATATTCCAACGAGGTCATCGGCGGGGAAGCCAGGCACTTCCTGACTGGCAGCCACCTCCCGATTTCGGCAGTCCAGGTGCTAGGTTATTCAGTGGCTTTCGTCGTCCTGTTGTTCCCCAAGGGCAGGAGAACCCCTTGGTTGGCAGTCGCCGCCGTCTGTGCCCTCGCGGCCGTGGCGGCTTATCGCTACAATCTGACCACCGTAGGAGTAGAAGTCCAACTCTATTCGTTCCAGCAGCACGTACATTATTTCCCATCGTGGACCGAAGTATCTCTAAGTCTGGGCATTGCGGCCCTGACGATGCTGGCTTACTCTATCCTGACTGGTTTCCTGACCGAGGGTGAACGGCAGGGCACAACCCAATAATCACAGTCCAGTTAGAGGCCAGATTGTGACCAGTGGAGCCAGGTCTGTTTTGGAGCGGCAGGCCTGGCCGGTTTTTGGTCCCTGGGATAGGCTGACTGGCTGAGAGTTCAAAGCTCTCAGCCAGTCAGCACCAGCACATACCGCCGCATTTGTAGCTTGGTCGCCGTAGCCGGTGCCAATACTCCAGCAGCGGACCGGGGGGCCATGCTTAGGCAATCGGCTGCGGTCTTATGTGGGGCCTGCGCATCCCCCGGCACCCTACTACCGGCTTCTTCTCTAACCGTTCTAAGAGTGCCATCTCCATCAGGTCCGTGGAATGAACAGGACGATATGGTGCTTGTCCAAGACATTCCCTTGCTCTTGGGCAGCCTCTTTGGTCTACGAGCCTAGTTGCGCCTGCGCCTGTATTGTGAACGAGGAATGTCCGCGCCAGGTCAGGCTTCGTTAGATATATGGGAGCGCTGTGTGGTGGATGGAAGGGATACCGAAGTTAATTCACCCTGCCACTGCGACGGTAGGTTAGCCGTCCGTCATCCATACAAATGTGGGCCAATCTCGAATGTATTCTTGTTCTTCCAAGGCGGCGGCGAATGCCGCCGCCTTGGAAGTCTGATTTGCTACGGGTGTTAGCCGCTTTCTGCTATTTGGCCCAGAGGTCGGCGGCCACCTTCTGGAGTCCCAACTGCTTGAGGGTGTAGGGCAGCGGAGTACCGGTCTCCTTGTCCCATCCCATCTGCTCGTAGTAGTTGTGGAGCATCCAGTCCCAGTGGGGCTTTATGTCTTTGCCCGCGTTTGGACCATCCACCGGGACCGAGCAATACCGTGTGGAGGGAAGGCCGTCCATCTCAGGGCCGATGCCGTGGCGCAGATTGAAGGCCCTTAAAGTGTTCACTGCCCTGCGCCCTACGTCCATGGCCTCCTCAATGGTGAAGTCCCAGCCAGTGGCTGCGTTGAGTAAGGCGATGAGCCACGGCATCCGCGCGTCGGTTATAAAGCGGCAGACCCCCAGGGAGTCTTCGAACTGCATGGCGCCTTTGGTCTTGGCGATGGTGTTGGAGAGTTGCACGGGGTCGAAGGGATCGGTCATGTCCAGAAGACCGATCTGCTTGGGGTCAAACATCCTGTGAGCCTCGATGGTCCCCGTGCTGGAGATAGAGGTGTCAAACATCTCGTGCCAGACAGAGCGGTGGTCGTGGCCCCTGGGGCTATTCCCCTTCTGTGTGAACACCGCCAGATCTTGAGACCCCCTCCCCACTATCTCCGAGGCCCGTTTTGTCCCCTCAGCCAGGATCTTCCCCAAGCCCTGACGCCGCGCCACTTTGTGCAACATCTGCCTAGCGGACTCCGCGTTGCCCCAGGTCATCTCCAGGCCGTCGGTATCCTCCTTTGTGAGGATGCCCTTTTCGTAGCCCCCCCCCACCCAGCCGATGAGGTATCCCGCCTCGTTGGTGTCCATTCCCAGGCGGTCCACCTGGTCCGACAGCACCGCGGCCTCCTCTACCTCCGTTGGGCCGATGGTTGCGCCCCAGGCAGCCAGGCCCTCATACTCGGGCTCCTCGATTATCCATCCCTTGTACTGGCCCTTGGGAACGGTCAAGTGATGGCAGTGGTGCATACGGCAGGCCCAGCATGGATTTGGGTCTGCCTGAAACTCAGTACGGATGTACTGGGCATCATAGTTCGAGAGCTTCTCCCGATCCGGGTAGATATTGGTGGTGTAATTCTTAACGGGCAGGGTGCCCCTAGGCTCGCCGCCCTGGTAGCCGCTCAGGGTGCCCCAGTTATATGCCGCACCTCCGCCCCGCACTTTGGACACTGTGTCGAACAGCTCACGCTGTAGCCCGTTCAGCTTTTTGGAATCATGAAGAGCTACCCTGCCGCGGCCTCGGGAGACGGCTATTGCCTTGAGCCTCTTTGATCCCATAACAGCGCCCGGCCCGTTGTGGCCCGCCGCGTGGCCATGGTCGGCGCA
>ORJL011205627.1_pt1 | contig 14595 bp, 11 predicted proteins | sample 1779941 | NCBI WGS metagenome assembly ORJL01 (sample SAMEA104232317, study PRJEB22302) | groundwater metagenome | biome: forest; feature: aquifer; material: groundwater | place: USA | collected 2011-08-07 | depth 5.8 m
CAGGGCGGCCGCGAACGCCTCCAGGCGCTGATTGTTGCCAAAAGCCCTGCTGTGCTGGACTTAACAAAATGAAAGGACGCGTCCTAACGGACTGCCTTCAGTGTTATTTTGTGATTGCCGCACATTATGCATCATGTACATAATGTTCCGCGTACATCAGAAATGAAACCGGAATTCACCAACCGGACGGCAGAATGGAAGGAACTTGATGCGGCGGCCCGGGCGGGCGGCCTTCTCGTGGTGTTCGGGCGGCGCCGTGTGGGGAAGACGTACCTTTTGGCGCAATAACGAACCAAACCATGGGGTTGACACCATTCATACGGATTCTCAGATTCCTCTCCCTTTCCGGATTTCATGAGTTCCAAATTCATCACGCCCGAGCGCCCTATTTCAGGAGACAATCTGGAACTCCTGAAATCACGAAGGGAAGGAGAACCTAATTCCTCGTCCTTCCCTGTTAGTCCAGGCCCACTGAGTGCGGACGTTTCCTCCACCCGGTCAGGCTGGCATACCATTTGCGCAAAACCTCGACAAACACCCGGTCCAAACGCCTGCTGAAGGCACCCGGGCCATCAGCGTCGGGCAAAATACCCGCGAGCGCGACCAGGCGGCAATCGCGCTCGTTATCGGTGGCCTTTGCCCCGATTACCCAACTGGCCGGCAAGTGCGTTTCCGGATTCACTTCGTCCGTCGTTCACCTATTCTGACACCGCCGCGTTGCTTTCGTTTCGGAGCCGGTGCGTTGCACCCGTGTTCATCAAAGCCCGTGTGTTCCGCGCCAAGGCTCTCAGTTCTAAAGCCTGTTTGAAAATGCCCGCCTGGGCGCCGCATGGGGGCATGCGGCCTACAGGGGACGGTCAGCATCTCCACGCCGTGTAGGCCCGCTCCCCTGGCTGGGCGAGTCTTCAAACACGTTTTTGAATACCTTTGCAGAACAAAGTCGGCGATGGCGTGGACTCAGATTCGTGAGCCAGGTCGAACAGTGAGGGATCTCGCGCACATTCTCCAGCAATAGAAAGGCTCCGAGTGAGTCGTAGATCCCCCTGCGAAAGAAATCCAAATCACAATTTGAACAAATCGCGGAGTGAGTACATCCTATACTTTGTGATGCAAAGTGCATTCGGCACACGGCGCTTGAGAGCCAATCGACGCGGATTCGGCTACAGAACCGGCCGGGCAACCACAAAAAGCCATGAAAATACTCCTCCTAAATCCTCCGCATCCCGCCATTGGCAGCCGCATCCCTCGGGAGCATCTGCCGCCACTGGGCTTGCTCTCGGTGGGCGGGCCCCTGCTCGACGCCGGACATGAGGTGAAACTCCTCGACGCGGAGTTCGGACCTATGACGGTGGGAGAAGTGGTCTCGGAAGCTCGGGACTACGACCCGAATGCCGTTCTCGTGGGCCATTCCGGGTCCACCTCGGGCCATCCGGGCGCAATGCAGTTTGCGCGTGCCGTGCGGAGCGCGCTGCCGCACCCCTGGATTGTTTATGGCGGAGTGTTTCCGAGCTACCACTGGGCCCAAATCATGGAACATGAGCCCGCAATCGATTTTATCGTGCGTGGTGAAGGCGAGGAAACCGTCGTGCGCCTGATGATCGCGCTCGAGCGGGAGCAGTCTTTGCAAAACGTGCCCGGAATTGTGTTCCGGGCGGGCACGGCCTCGGGTCCGCGGCGAGTGCTCGGGGAATGCTGTTGCTCCAGGGGCGAAGTGCTGGCCAGCCCTCCGGCACCGTTGATTCGCGACCTCGATATCTGCCGGGTGGGATGGGAACTGATCGACCATCATCGTTACACCTACTACGGGAAGCGCCGAGCTGTGGTGGCGCAGTTTTCGCGTGGCTGTCCGCATCACTGCCAATATTGTGGCCAGCACGGCTTCTGGCGGGCATGGCGGCATCGTGACCCGGTCGAGTTTGCGGCGGAGTTGGCTTGCTTGCACCGAGAGCACGGTGTGGAAGTCATCAACCTCGCTGACGAAAATCCGACTGCGGACCGCTCCGCCTGGAAGGCGTTCCTCGAAGCGCTCATCTCCGAGCATGTCCCGCTCATCCTCATTGGCACTACCCGCGCCAGTGATATTGTGCGGGATGCCGGCATCCTGCATCTTTACAAACGAGCCGGCGTCGCGCGGCTCCTGCTCGGGCTCGAAAGCACAGATGACAAGACCTTGCAGGCGATCCACAAAGGAAGCACCAAGGCGATTGACCGCGAGGCGATTCGCCTGCTCCGAAAGCACGGCATCATCTCCATGGCCGCGTGGGTGGCTGGTTTCGCACAGGAGAAGGACGCTGATTACTGGCGGACTCTCAGGCAGCTTCTGGAATATGATCCCGATCAAATCCAGGCGCTCTACGCGACTCCTCATAGCTGGACTCCATTTGCGCTGCAAGAGGCCAGGCACCGCGTCGTGCAAACCGACCTCAGCCGGTGGGACTATAAACACCAGGTCCTGGAGAGCACTCAGGCGCCGAACTGGCGAGTGCTGCTTTGGGTGAAACTCATTGAATCGGTTTGCCAGCTTCGGCCAAAGTCGCTCCTCAGGCTCCTGGCCCATCCCGACCCCCTCTTTCGTGCCGGCATGCGGTGGTATTCCAATATCGGCCGGCGCGTCTGGTGTTATGAGGTTTGGCAGTGGCTCTTTTTTGACCGCCGTGTTCGCAGCGGCCCCACGGTAGGCGAATTTCTGAAAGGGGGGTGGCAACTGGAAAAAAACAGGACTTCGAGCCCTAACCATGCTGTAGGCACTCAACAGAACACGCCCCCGATGGGCCCGCCCTTCAGGCCAGATTCGGCGACATTGGCCGGTCGCCGTAAAGGCGAGCTCGACGCGGTCACGAACAACGCGGTATAGCTCTCGTAATCATGATTCGTAAGCTGATCTGTATCAAATCGCTGGCTGTTATGGTGCTGGCGGCGTTTTTCTTCATCTACCCGCCCGTTCGCGCCGTTTTGGATATCGGTGATGCGGCACTGCGTGAACCGGGTACGCCGAAGGTCGCTTGGAGACTCTACCGAAGCCTGACGCCGCGCTATGCAAAGTGGGCCAGGGAGAGAGTGGCTCGCGGACACGCTGAGGGACTCTCCACCACGGACATCTCCGGAACCGAATGGCCGCTCTTTGGCTCCGTGTTCTACCTCTGGGGCATCGAAAACCTGCAAACCGCCTGGGAGTCCGGGGATCGCCGAGCCGGCGTTGAGCCCAACATTTTTGCCAAGGACGCGATCATCGCTGCCTCAGAGCTGGTGGTTGATCCAAAACACGCCTCATGGGTGAAAAAGCACTGGGGCGGCGATTATCTTCACCGGGAAAATGTGTTCTATCGGATGCTCGTCATCGCGGCCCTCACCAGCCGGGAGAAGCTGCTACATGACGGCGCCCACATGGGCATGCTGCGCGACCAGGTGGAAACGTTCGCCAAGGAGCTGGATGAGTCGAGAACAGGTCTCCTCGATGATTACCCCGGAGAATGTTACCCCGGTGATGTCATGGCTGCCATCATGTGCATCAAACGGGCGGATGCTGTTCTGGGCGCCGACCACTCCAGATTCACCAACCGAGCCTTGCGCGGTTTTACCGGAACGCGGGCTACCCGGCACCAGTTGCCGCCATACTCGGCGGGTTCTGGCACTGGCGTTCCTACTTCGGAGGCGCGCGGATGTGCCAATTCATATATGTGCCTGACTGCGCCCGAGCTCTGGCCTGCACAAGCCAGGCAATGGTACGCGCTTTACGACGAGTTTTTCTGGCAGCAGCGCATGACGGCTGTCGGTTACCGCGAGTATTCCAAAGACGTTCCCCACTCTGATTGGACGATGGATGTTGATGCCGGACCTGTTGTCGCCGGTCATGGGTTCGCCGCATGCGCGTTTGGCATCGGGGCGGCCCGCAAGAACGGTCGCTTCGATCGGGCGTATCCTTTGGCAGCCGAGATGCTGGCGACCGTCGGAGAACTTCCCAATGGTGTGCTGGCAATGCCACGGCTCCTCTCGAACCTGAGCGATGCCCCCATGCTCGGAGAGGCGGCCATACTCTGGCAATTGAGCATCCAGGCTGAGAAAGGCTTTCCGGTGAAGTCCGGCGGCAGCGTTCCGGCTTACTCCTATATCGTGCTTACGACCGTTTTTCTTTTCGGCGCATGGCAGCTTCTGCAAGCCATCTGGACATTCCGTGAGGCGCGGCGTGAGCCCGAACCCGACGTGTGGGCGCCGAGATTCCAGATGTCTGCATGGGCGTTTTTGGTCTTCGGTACGGCGGTGGCCTTCTGGTTTGGACTCGGTCTAGTTGGCATGACAATGCTATTGCTGGCTGTCCTGCTGCCAATCGTGAGGCGAAAAAAAGCCCCAAAAGGAGTTGAAGATCCGTCCGGCGCGACGCCGGTCGCGGCTGCTCCTCAGCCCAGCGCCAAAGGGAACTCCTGACAGAACTCTATGAGATCGAGATTCAAGATGCGTCTCTGGAACGTCTGTCTGGGACTACTTGCTTTTGCGCTGGCGATGGCCATTTGGCTGCCCTGCCTACACATCTTCTTCCGCAAACCCCTGTCGGACTTCTACCGTGAAAACGGGATTTCGCCCAAAGCCAGGCAGTTGGCCGCCCGGCACCTTCAGCTTTGGACGGAACCTACTTGGAATACTGCGTCAGTAACCAGTGGGGACGCCGCGCTCCTCTATGCCAGCGTGCTTGGACCACTTTTGGAAATAACTGCCAAACCATGAAAACGTTTCCCGAACTGTTGGCCTGCGTCTGGAAGGCAGACGCATTTTCTCCCACGGCTTTCGTCGTTCGAGCCATCATTATCGCAGTGCTTTTTTGCGTCTCGGAACTCCTTGGCTTGCGCGAATACACCACCTTTCTGAGCGGCGCCTCAGCCAACCTGAACGTGAGTTGGCAAACGGCAGTGACTCTGGGGTTGGTTCACTTGCTCCTTTACCTCGCGTTTATCCAGATCACCGGCTGGGACGGCTTTGTCACGGATAACCAGTTCTCGAGTAATGGAAGTCACGGCTTCGCCTGCGATTCAGTCGGGGCAACTGTCATGTTCACCGCCAACCGCGTGGAATGGAACAATGAATTATGGGTGGCGCCACGCGTGCGCCCAAAAACATTGCGAAACACATCTCCGTCTCCTGAAATCCATGTCTTTTCAGTTTGCGGACACGTTGGAAGACCCCCCGGCGCCTGGTCCATCGAACTTACGTACCTGGCTGCTGCCAGTCAACGTGGAAGGAGCCGCTCAAGGCAGCGATCGAACGCTATCAGCTTGAGCGGGAGGTCTTTGGACCTCGAACAGTCCCAACAGCATCCATCGGGGCTTACGCTAACTCCGCGAATACCAAGTCAGTAACCTTGTTCCGAATCTCCACAGTCTTGTCGGACGGCTTCGGTGAATTGGTCGTGGCGAAAATGAACGCCACTCCGCTCTTCAAATCTGCGACGCCGATGAGCGTATCAATGGTCTGAGGCCCTGGACGCCGCCGAAATCCTTGTCCGGGTTCGCGTAAAAACACGGCTAGCCGTAATCCATCAGCCGCTCGGACTCCGGCTCCACAAACTCAAAATACCGCCAGCCGGTAAAATCCATCACCGCATAGTGCTCACTCACACCGCTGCTGATGTGCTCCGGCGCGCGCCATTGAAAAATGCTGGCCGCCTTAATCTTCCAAGTACCAGAACGAGTGGACCACCTTGCCGTTACGGCACTCCCAAAGTTTTTTGAAGCCCACGCGCTCGGCATGCCCGTCCAGCAGCACGACATTGGCGCCGCCGCTGTGAACCGTGGGCCGGCCGTTGTTGAACGAAAACTCGCCCGCGTAAACGCCCGCGCTGCTATCCATCATTCCGTCGCCGTTGACGTCCTTGTCGAAAGTCCAAGCCAGCGGAGAATAGACATAGTGCGTCACCGTATCCATGTACATCATGGCATCGGAGGGCTTCGCAATGCGCGTGGAGGCGATGGGTTTCATCTCGTTGCCATAGTAGAACGGCCCCGTAAGCGGGTTGCCGAACAAGCCGTAATAGACGCCGACCCAGCAGTTCCAGGAGTTGAAGGTGCGCACGGCGGGACCCGCGAATGGCGGCGGTCCGAGCCTGCCCGCCGGGCATTTGCGGACCTCCGTGGTATAGGCTTCCGTGTTGCCCGGTTGTGCCGCGGCCGCTTTCACGATGTAGGGCGCAAGTTTCTGATACCAAAACTGCGTGGTCGGGGTGGATGGGAAACTGTCGCCAAACAGCGGCAGTCTGTCCACGTTGTCACCCCCATACATGACGGTGGCGAAGCCCCACTGTCGCATGTTGGAAAGGCAGCTTATGCTCTGGGCCTTGGCTTTGGCTTTTCCCAACGCCGGCAACAGCATCGCCGCCAGGATGGCAATGATCGCAATGACGACCAGCAATTCGATGAGCGTAAACCCGCGGCGCAACGTGGAGGATTCTTCAGTCGGCATATGCCTACTATTTACCTCAACTCGCCTTGATTTGCCAGTGAATGAATTGGCTGCGGGAGGAATTCCTACTGTACGCGCACGGAACTCCGCGTACTGGGATGTTCCCCAATATCCGACGGATTTCCGCTGGAGACCGGACGCTCAAGGCCAGCCGCGAGCTCAGTTCTTACAAACGACAATCACCAGATTGCCAGAAGCAACGGGCATTGTCGATTGTAAGACCCCTTTACCACGTTGCAGCAGCGGAGAGCGTTTTCACGCGCCGAGCCTGAGCATATTCAATGCCGATTGGAAGCCTCTCTCACGCCTTGACAGCAAATCGGGCAGAACGCGAGGCGTGCCTCGATTCCCGGACCCGTCGGGCTCGCCCGAACGCCCGGCGTCTCGACTCCCCCCTCATCCTTAGAAGGGGTCACCCATAGTCTGGTTTGGATCAAGCCTGGGACTTTTACGATGGGGAGCCCCTCGACGGAAGAGGGTCGTAAGCCGGACGAAGGCCCCCAGACGCAGGTGACGATCAGCCGGGGTTTTTGGATGAGTAGTGCCGAGACCACTCAAGAGGAGTATTTGGCGGTGATGGGAAGCAATCCTTCCTTTTTTATCGGAGACCTGACGCGCCCGATGGAGAATGTGACATGGAGTGAGGCAAGCAGGTATTGTCGCAGGTTGACCGCCCGTGAGCGCGCGGCCCGGCGGATACTCGCGGAGTACGAGTATCGGTTACCGACGGAGGCGGAATGGGAATACTGCTGCCGGGCGGGGACGACGACCCGATTCAGCTATGGGGACGACCCCAATTATAGCCTGCTCGATGAATATGCGTGCTGGTGTGTCGTCAATAGCGGAGGGCGAACACATCCGGTGCGCCAGCTCAAACCCAACCCTTGGGGATTATTCGATATGCACGGGAACGTAAGTGAATGGTGCTCCAACTGGTATTCCAAGTCGCTTCCTGGAGGGCGTATTACCGACCCACGTGGACCGAACAAGGGTTCTGCCCTCGTGGTTCGCGGCGGTAGTTTCGGTTCCGTCGGAGGTGCTTGTCGTTCTTCGCTCCGGTACGGAGCCATGTCGCCTCGGAGCCTCACCGTCGGGTTCCGCGTCGTCATGACTCCAAATCGCTGAGCCCGGTCGGAAAAGGAGAACTCCGAACCGCTTCGAGGCGGTCCTCGCTCACCACAAGCCGGCCCGTCCCACGCCCGTGGGGAAAACGGATATGATATTGGGCTGGCCACTATGAAGAGTCGCTCATCCGCACATGCGTGGGGACAACGCGCTGAACAGTTCGAATATCCACGTATCCTCTTGCCTGGGAAGAGGTAATGACCAAGAAGGTCGCTTTTCCAAGAAATTCGGAGGAAATAGCGGATTCAGTCCTTCCGGGTCGGCTTTTTGTGGTTGGCAGGAAAGAAGAGCCGGAGCACTCAGGGCGCGCGTGCCGCACCGGATTCGGGTAGAGTAGTTGGGGACTCTCTGCCGCCTGATGAGTCGCAAGGACCGGCGGAAGGACGTCCATCTGGCCGGCGTGGGTCGGCGGGGCTTCGCAGGACCCTCGGCGACGGCGGACGAGAGGGCCGCCTCAGAGGTCATGCGGAACGTTTGATACGCAACCACTTTCACCGCATTCGCCTGGTGATGGACACACCGCGTACCCGCCTGGCTACCCGCCTTCGGCCGGGATCATGTCCAGTCGGGCGGGAGTTGTGAGAGCTCGGGAGTCAACCGCCACCATTTTCACCCGCGACGGCCGCATGATAGTGAGGAGAGAGTGAACGGAGAAGAGTCACCCCGCTGGCGTTTGGTCTTCATGCTCGGGAGGAGGAAAAATCAGCGCGAACTGACGTTCACGGCTACGGCCAAAACGAGCCTGCGGCGCTGTCGGCACTGACTTCTCTGGACGACGCGGGAGGTTCAATTCGGGAGCCAACTCCCGCCCTCCTCACAACCGAACCAATACCACGGAGAACGGGATATGATCCAGCGAACGCCTGATCTTACGCTATTTCGCGTCCGGCTTTCCCGCGTCGCTCCGGCGCTCGGCGTCATAGGCCGCGCGATCCATGAGCCTCCAGTACACGGCATAGCGCTGCCGATGGACGCGGTAAAACGGCGCCAGTGTGACATCGGCCGGTAGGACGAGTCGCTTCGTGCGGAAGGCCAGGGCACGACCCTCCACCGGCTTTACCTTGGCGATAACGTCGGAGATGTTCCCGATGAACACCGGTGCTTTGTCCAGCGGCAATGCCTGCGTCGCGACGTAGTTGTGGGTGCCGCGGAAATCGAGGCCTTCCAGGCCCGCCGTGCCGAGCTCTCCCGCCAACACGACAGGTCCCCAGAGGACCGAGATCCACTCCTTGCTCCGGGGCAACATCTCCGTGCGGAGCGTGAGGGACCAGTCCACATCGAGCCGGTCCCCCGTCTTCCAGGTGCGCTCGATCACGGCATACGAACCAGGCCGGGCCTCGACCGCCTCCGGCGATCCGTTGACCGCTGACAAGCAGATCATGGATTCAAGAACCGTCCTTCCGTTTCGACATAGAAGGAAAGGATGCTCTCGCAAGAGAGAGAGCGACCCACACTATCAGTCAGAGAATATTGCCTCGAATTCCTCCCGGCGGCGGCCCACACTTCGGGCGCGTGACGGCTACGATCCAACACACCATCCAGCTCAGCTACGTCCACCGGGTCTATTTCACCCGGGAGGTCTTCGCTTCCTGCAACCCGTTACTCCGGGACCTGCTGGTGGACGGGACTCCCGGGCGCGTCCGAAAGGCTCTTGTCACCCTGGACGAGGCGCTCGCCGCAGCCTGGCCCGGCCTTGCGGCAGAGATCCAGGCCTATTTCGATGCCGCCCCTGATTCCTTGCGGTTGGTCTGCCCGCCGATGCTCATCGAGGGAGGCGAGCGGGCGAAAAACTCGTTCTTCCACGTCTCGGAGATCCATTCCCGCATCGACCGTCATGGTATCTGCCGGCATTCTTACGTCATCGCGGTTGGGGGCGGCGCGCATCTGGACGTCGCGGGGTTGGCGGCCGCCACCGCGCACCGCGGCGTGCGCCACGTTCGCATCCCCACCACGACCCTTGCCCAGGCCGACTCCGGAGTCGGCGTGAAGAACGGCATCAATGCGTTCGGCAAAAAAAACTTCATCGGCACGTTTGCTCCCCCTTTCGCGGTGATCAATGACTTCGAGTTCCTGACGTCATTGCCAGCGCGCGACAAGCGTGCCGGCTATGTCGAGGCGGTCAAGGTCGCTGTGATCCGCGACCGAGAGTTTTTCGACGCCATCGAGCGGGACGCGCTCCGCTTGCGCGATTTCGAGCCGGGAGCGATGGAGGCTCTCGTTCGTCGCTGCGCCGAGCTCCACATGCGCCACATAGCCACCTCGGGCGATCCCTTCGAGTTCGGCTCCGCCCGTCCGCTGGACTTTGGCCATTGGGCGGCGCACAAGCTCGAGCAACTCTCCGAGTTCAAATTACGCCACGGCGAGGCGGTGGCGGTCGGCATCGCGCTGGATGTGCTTTACTCGCGTCGCCTCGGCCTGTTGGACGCCCCCAACGCCGCGCGCATCCTTACCCTCCTCGAGACCCTCGGGTTCGATCTCTTCGCCAGCGAACTCCTCCATGAGGACCCCTCCGGACGGTTGCTGGTGCTCAACGGTCTGGACGAGTTTCGCGAGCATTTGGGCGGGGAACTCACCATCACCCTCCTAACCGGCATCGGATGCGGGATTGAGGTCCATCAGATGGACAAGGAAACCGTTGTGGCCTGTATCGAAGAACTGAGGCGGCAGTACGAACGGCAGCCTTAGTCTCATCTTGAACGCTCATTGGAATTAAAACCCATTCGCACCCGATGCAACGCACCGCTGTTCTGAACGTCGTGGGCCTTACCGAGTCCCTGCTTGGCCCGTCCACGCCGCGTATCAGCCGGTTCGCTCAGCAGGGCTCGGTGGCGCGGATCACACCGGCGTTCCCAGCCGTCACGTGCGCCGCGCAATCCAACTACCTTACGGGCCTCACGCCTTCCCGGCATGGAATCGTCGGCAACGGCTGGTACGAACGGGAATTGGCCGAAGTGCAATTCTGGAAACAATCCAACCACCTGGTGCGCGCGCCCAAACTCTGGGAGGACCTGCGCGCCCTCGATCCTCAATTCACCTGCGCCAAGCTCTTCTGGTGGTATAACATGTACTCCAGCGCGGATTACTCGATCACCCCGCGCCCTCTCTACCCCGCGGATGGACGTAAGGTCTTCGATATCCACGCCTGGCCCTACCCCATCCGCCAGGAGATCAAGCGGGACTTGGGCGACTTCCCCTTTCCCGGTTTCTGGGGACCCGCCGCCGGTGTCGAGGGCCCTCATGGCGGCGCCGATGCCGCCACCCGCTGGATCGCCGAGTCCGCCAAATGGGTGGAGAACCGCCATCAACCCACCCTCAGCCTCGTTTACCTGCCGCATCTCGATTACAACCTCCAGCGCCTGGGCCCCGCGCATCCCGCCATCCAAACCGATCTGCGCCGGATCGACGACATTGCGGGAGGTCTGATCGACTTCTTCCAGCGCCGCTCTGTCCAAGTCATTCTCCTCTCCGAATACGGCATCACCGAGGTGGACACTCCCGTCCACCTCAACCGCCTTTTCCGCACGGAGGGTTGGCTGGCGGTCAAGGATGAACTGGGGCTGGAATGCCTCGATTGCGGCGCCAGCCGTGTGTTCGCGGTGGCTGACCACCAGGTGGCGCACATCTACCTGAACGACCCCACTCTGCTAGGAGCGGTCCGGACGCTTCTCGAACGGCATCCCGGCGTAGCCAGCGTGCTCGACGGGCCGGGGAAGGCCGCCCACGGCATCGATCACCCGCGCTCGGGTGATCTCATCGCCATCGCCGGCGAGAAGGCATGGTTTACCTATTACTACTGGCTCGACGACCGCCTGGCACCCGACTTTGCCCGCACGGTGGATATCCACCGCAAGCCGGGCTACGACCCGGCAGAGCTTTTTCTGGATCCCAAGATTCCGCTGGTGAAGCTGCGGATTCTCTACCGATTGCTCCAGAAAAAGCTCGGTTTTCGCATGTTGATGGATGTGGTCCCTCTGGACGCCAGCCTCGTCAAAGGCTCCCATGGCCGGCGGCCGGCCAACCCCGCCCACTACCCGGTTGTGGTTTCGGAACGCCCCGGCCTGCTCCCAGCCACCGGCCTGGATTCCATCGAGGTCCACGGCTGGTTGCGCCGCATGATCACATGATCACTAAAATATATTGAGAACTTGGCCCGGTTTGGTAAGGCTGTGCCGATGAGATCACTCCATGTGGGTCTTCCATGCGCTTTCCTTCATGCGACCCGGTTTGCGCTGCTGCTGGCAAGCTTTCTCACTGCTGACTCCGTCGTGGCGGCGGAGGGCACCGCCTTCCTGGCCGGCCCCACCAATACCGTCACCGCAGGCGAGCGGACCTCCTTTTGGCTTCATCTCCTCAATACAACCGACCATTCTATCACGCCCGCCTTCCCCGCGCGTGTGGATGTCATCTTGACCGCGGGGCCGACCAACCTGACCGCGACGGCCGAGTTACGTAACGCGCCCGCGTCGGAGCCCGCCATCGGGCCGGGCGCGTTTGTGCGCCGTGAATACACCCTGGTCGTTCCAGTTGGAATCGACGGCCCCCTGTCGCTCACGGCCCCATCCATGAGCGTGAGCGCGGCTGCGATCCTCGTACGCCGTGCGCAGGAACCCGCCGCGAAGACCGTCGAGCCCCCGGCGACACGCACAACCCTGGAGGCACTCGAAAAAGCGGACGGCGCAGGCAGGCTGGCGTTCGATCCGGTCGAGTTCTTCAAACGCCATTTCTCGGGTTACGAACCCTTCTATTTCATCGCGGGACTCGATTCTCCCAACGCCAAGTTTCAATTCAGTTTCAAGTACCAGATCCTCAACCAGGATGGCGCGCTGGCCCAGCACGCGCCCGCGCTTAGGGGCATCCATTTCGCATTCACCCAGACCTCGCTCTGGGACTGGAATCAGCCGTCGGCGCCGTTCCTGGACAGCAGCTACAAGCCGGAGTTGTTCTACTGGATGAATGTCGTTGACCGCGGCACTTGGGCGGACTGGTTCCGATTCGATCTCCAGGGTGGAGTGCAGCACGAATCCAACGGCCGGGACGGGGCGTCCTCGCGGAGCCTTAACATGGTCTATTTCAAGCCCGGTATCGCGTTTGGACTCCGCGACGGCTTCCAAGTCACTCTCTCCCCCCGCGCCTGGGTCTATCTGCGGGATCTCTACGACAACCCGGATCTGCCGAGTTACCGCGGGTACGCGGATCTGCGTGCCACCCTCGGCTGGGCAGACGGTCTGCAGCTTGCGTCCATGGTGCGAGTCGGTGACAACGCGGATAAGGCCAGCTTGACGCTCGATTTGACCTATCCCATGAGCCGCCTCCTGGCGCGCAGCTTCAGCCTCTATCTCCACGCGCAGTATTTCACAGGCTACGGCGAGAGTTTTCTCCTCTACAATGAGCGTAGTTCGGCGTTTCGGGTCGGCTTCACGCTCTTCAGGTAGCGTACCAGGGGTCACAAGCGGGGCGCGGGGCGCTCCCCGAAACATGCGGCAAGGGTCCAACCAACGCTTGCATTCCCCATTGGGCCGCTTCATTCTTGCCTGGTCCGACACACTATAAGCTATGCACTGCCCGGGTTAACCGGTGCGGGTTTGATTGAATGAGTACACCGTCAGAGTTCGAGCTCGATCTCGACTTGCACCTCCTACCGGCGTGGGCGCGTCAGTCGCCCACGGAGAACCGTTATGCCTCTTTCGAAGGCGAATCCCAAGACCGCCGCGGCCGCGACCGCTCCGGTCCCGGCGACCAGCGCCGCCCAGGCCCACCGCGCCGACCCGGCCCCGGGGGTGGGCAATCCCGCCCCGGTGGACCCCGCCCTGGCGGACCTGGCGGATCCGGCGAACCCCGCCGTGATTGGGGCCGACCGGACCGCGGTGGCCCTCCCCGACGCGAGGAGCGCCCTGACGACCGCCGCGAGCCCTTGATCCCACTGCCGGACCTCAACATCAGCTTTACACCCGAGGAGAAAGGTGTCGAATCCATCGCCCGCCAGATCAAACTGACCGGACGCGCCTATCCGCTTTTCGACATCGCCATGCTGGTGCTCAAGAAGCCCGACCGCTTCCACGCCCAGTTCAGCGTCAAGAAGAACGCCGAAGGCAAGATCATCCAGCCCCTTTACATCTGCTCGCTCGATGAGTCGCTCTGGTTAAGCGAGGAAGAAGTGGCAGCCCACGCCCTGAAGAACCACTTCGCGACCTTCTACCAGGCCGACCGCGTGGCTACCGAGCCGCCCAAAGGGACCTACACCTTCGTGGCCCAATGCGGCATGAGCGGCGTCATCCTTGGCCCGCCCAACTACCACGATTACCAGAACAAGCTCCGCAAGCTTCACACCGAGCGCTTCTCGCGCATGCCGTTCGAGGCCTTCAAGGCCCGGGTCAAGATCGTCAAAGACGAGGCCGTCGTCAAAAAGTGGGTCGATGAACAGAGCTGGAAAACAGAATACATCTGCATCAACGTGCTGGAGCCCCTTCGCTTCGCCACCCGTGAGGAAGTCGAACGCCATTTCCGCGAGGTGCACCTTCCCAACCTCATCCGAACGGTCGAGACCTATAGCCTCCCGAGCGCTCCTCAGCGGCCCATCATGGCCCCTGGCCTGATGTCCCTGTTGCGGCGTGGCCTGGATGAGCAGAACCGCTTCCCCCTTCGCGTGGCTACCATCCTGAGCCAGCAGTTCGCCGGTCACGGTCTTCAGTTCTTCAAAGTCAACAAGACCGTCACCCACGTCTGCGTCGCTCGCCCCCGCTATCTCGATCTCCAGGAAACCGTCGTTTCCGAAGGCGTCAAACGCATCGTGGACTTCATTGACCACTCCAACAACTGCACGCGTCGCAAACTGCTCGAGGCCCTCGCCCCAACCCCGGCCGGCATTCCCGCCGTCGCGCCCGCAGCACCGGCTCCGGCCCCAGTCGCCCCACCCGCCGAAGCAGGCCAGGCCCCCGCTCCGGCTGCTCCCGCGGCTCCGGTCGCCCCCCCGCCCACGCCCGAACAAACGGCCGTGATCACCGACCTTCACTGGCTCGTTCATCA
>ORJL010784500.1_pt1 | contig 14587 bp, 14 predicted proteins | sample 1779941 | NCBI WGS metagenome assembly ORJL01 (sample SAMEA104232317, study PRJEB22302) | groundwater metagenome | biome: forest; feature: aquifer; material: groundwater | place: USA | collected 2011-08-07 | depth 5.8 m
GCCTGCCCAGGTGGCGGAATTGGTAGACGCACTAGTTTCAGGTACTAGCGCTGCGAGGCGTGGGGGTTCGAGTCCCTTCCTGGGCACCAGGCAATATTAAGCGAGAATGAAAGACAAGGGCCGCGATGCGGCCCTTTGTTTTTTCGGTCCCTACTGGAAGGGGTGCCGCAAAACAATGGTTTCCTCCCGGTCGGGCCCGGTCGAAATCATGTCCACCGGCACGTCGCACAGCTGCTCCATGCGCTTGATGTAGGCGCGCGCCTCGGTCGGCAGGCCGTCCAGGGTCTTGACGCCGACGGTGCTGCCCTTCCAGCCCGGCAGCGACTCGTAGATCGGCTCGCAACAGGCAAGGTCGTCGGCGCCCACCGGCAGGATGTCGGAGACGTTGCCGTTGATGCGGTAGCCGGTGCATATCTTCAGTTCCTCGACGCCGTCGAGTACGTCCAGCTTGGTGATGCACAGCCCCGAAACGCCGTTGATCTGGATCGCGCGCTTCAATGCCGCCGCGTCGAACCAGCCGCAGCGCCGGGCACGGCCGGTGGTGGCACCGAATTCGTGGCCTTTGGTGGCCATGTGCTTGCCCACCGGATCCTGCTTGTCCACCGCATCGTAGAGCTCGGTCGGGAAGGGGCCGCCGCCGACGCGGGTGGTGTAGGCCTTGGTGATGCCGAGGATGTAATGCAGCATACCCGGACCGACCCCGGCGCCGGCCGCCGCCGCGCCGGCCACGCAATTGGAGGAGGTGACGAAGGGATAGGTGCCGTGGTCGATGTCGAGCAGGGTGCCCTGGGCGCCCTCGAACAGCAGGTTGGCGCCGCCCTTGTGGGCATCGTAGAGCGCCCGCGGTACATCGGCGATCATCCTGGTCAGGCGCGGTGCGATGGCCATGGCACCGTCGTATACCTGCTGGAAATCGACCGGTGCAGCGCCATGGAAGTTCTTCAGCACGAAGTTGTGATATTCGAGAATTTCGCCCAGCCGTTCGGCGAAGCGCTTTGGTTTGGTCAGGTCCTGCAGACGCAGGCCGCGACGTGCCACCTTGTCCTCGTAGGCAGGGCCGATGCCGCGCCCGGTGGTGCCGATCTTGTTGCTGCCGCGCGCAACCTCGCGGGCGACATCCATGGCCTGGTGATAGGGCAGGATCAAGGGGCAGGCCTCGGAGATTTTCAGCCGTGCCTCGGCATCGACTCCCGCCGCCTGGAGTTCGTCGAGCTCCTTGATCAGGGCCTCGGGCGACAAGACGACGCCGTTGCCGATATAGCAGGTGACGCCGGCGCGCAGTATGCCGGACGGTACCAGGTGCAGCACGGTCTTCTTGCCGCCAATGACCAGCGTATGGCCGGCGTTGTGTCCGCCCTGAAAGCGCACCACGCCTTGCGAATGATCCGTCAGCCAGTCGACGATCTTGCCCTTGCCTTCGTCGCCCCACTGGGTACCTACGACCACGACATTCTTTGCCATTTCAGTCTTCCTTCAGGGATTCAATGATCCATTGATTGCCGCCGCGCCGCAAAACGCGGTCGCAGCCGGCCTCGCGCCAGGTACCTTCATGTCCCGGCAGGGCGAGTACCACACGCTCGCCTTGCGCGCGCAAACGCATGGCCTCGGCGTGGAGCGCATCGTCCTCCGGCCAGGGCGCCAGAATGGCACCGCGCACCGCGCCATTCGGTGACAGCCGGACCAGTTCGCGCAGGTCCATCGAAAAACCCGTGGCGGCCCTGGCGCGGCCATAAACACGGCCAAAATCGTCATAGCGTCCGCCCAGCGCAACGGCAGCAGGACTGTCCGGGCAGTAGGCGGCGAACACCACGCCGCTGTGGTAGTGGTAGCCGCGCAAGTCGGCCAGATCGAAGCCCAGCGGCAGGTCGCCCAGCGCATCGGCCAGGCGGCGCAAGTCGGACAGTGCGGCAGATATCTGCGGCGAATCGGGCAGGGCCTTTACCGCGCGATCCAGCACCTGCCGATCGCCATAGAGTTCGGGCAGGGCCAGCAGTGCCGAGCGGACCGGATCGGCAACGGCGGCGACCAATTCACGCACCGTCGATACGTCCTTGCCCTGCAATGCGCCAAACAACTCCTTCTCCGCCTCCGCGGACAACTCCGCCTGCCGCATCAGGGCGCGAAATACGGCAACGTGGCCGAGGTCGAGGCGCGAGGCCGTCACCTTGCACAGGCCCAGCGTCGCGGCCAGCAGCCGGATCACCTCGATGTCGGCCTCCAGCCCTGAATGGCCATAGAGTTCGGCACCGATCTGCAAGGGCTCGCGCGTGGCGTTAAAACCGGCCGGCAGGGTATGCAACGCACTGCCGCAGTAACACAGGCGTGTCACGCCGGGCCGGTTCAGCAGGTGCGCGTCGATGCGCGCCACCTGTGGCGTGATGTCGGCCCGCAAGCCCATGCTGCGGCCGGAGATCTGATCCACCAGCTTGAAGGTGCGCAGGTCGAGATCCTCGCCGCGCTCGCTGACCAGCGACTCGACGTACTCCAGCAGCGGCGGAATGACCAGCTCGTAGCCGTGACGGGCCAATTCGTCCAGCACGTCGCGGCGCATCGCTTCGACGCGCATCGCATCGCGCGGCAGCACGTCCTCGATGGCTTCGGGTAGGAGCCAGCGCCGGTTGGCCATGATCAGCGGAACACCGTGAGCAGCACGACACCAACCAGCATCGAGGTCAGGCCGATGAAACGGATCTGTCCGTCGCTCAGTTCGGTGACGCGGCGAAAGGTGTCGCGCCACACGCGCGGCGCCAGGAACGGGAGGAGACCTTCGATTACCAGCATCAGGGCGAAGGCGAGCAGCAGCGTGGTGAGCATTGCAGACCGGTACCGACCTGGATCACTTGCCCTTGCCGCTGCTCTTCAGGTACTTGAAGAACTCGGAATTGGGCTCGATCACCATGAGGTCGCTCTTGCTCTTGAAGCTTCCGCGATAGGCTTCCAGGCTACGGTAAAAGGCATAGAACTCGGGGTTCTCGCCGAAAGCGCGGCCGTAAATCGCCGCACCCTTGGCATCGCCTTCGCCCTTGATCTTCTGTGCGTCGCGATAGGCTTCGGCCAGGATCACCTCACGCTGGCGGTCGGCATTGGCCTTGATCTTCTCGGCTTCGGCGGCACCCTCGGAACGGAGTTCATTGGCCACGCGCTTGCGCTCGGTTTCCATGCGCCGGTATACCGACTCGGAAACCTCCGGCGGCAGATCGACACGCTTGAGGCGGACATCGACGATCTCCACCCCTATGGTTCGCATGTCGGCATCGGCCTTCTTTTTCACCGACACCATGATGTCGTCACGCGCACCGGATACCACGTCATGCACGGTACGCCGGCCGAACTCCGCACGCAGGCCGTCATTGACGGTCTGCGAAAGGCGGGTCTTGGCCAGCGTCTCGTCGCCACCGACGGAAACGTAGTAGAGCTTGACGTCGTGGATGCGCCACTTGACGAAGGAATCAACCAGCACCGGCTTCTTTTCCGCGGTGAGGAAGCGTTCCGGTTCGGGCGTATCCAAGGTAAGGATCCGCTTGTCGAAAATCCTCACGTTCTGGATCAGCGGCCACTTGAACGCCATGCCGGGCTCGGAAACGACTTCCTTGATTTCGCCAAGCTGGAAGATGATCGCGAACTGCCGCTGATCGACGGTGAACACCGTCATCGCGAACACGGCCAGCAGGCCGAAGATGAGCGAGCTGACGAAGGAAAGGTGGCGTTGCATCAGCGTTCTCCCCTTTCGCGCGATCCAAGGTTGCCGCGCGTGCGCGCGTCACCCGGCGCCGAGCGTTCGGTCTGCGGTGGCGCCTCCTGCGCGGCCACCGCCGGACCCGGCACGACGCGCGGCACTGCCGCCGCTTCGCTGGCTACCGGCGCGGTGACCGCCCCGGCGGCCTGCATCAGCTTGTCCAGCGGCAGATACAGCAGGTTGCCCGGCCCCTTGGCGTCCAGCATCACCTTGCTGGTATTGGCATAAACCTGCTGCACGGTTTCGAGATACATGCGGTTGCGCGTCACTTCCGGCGCCTTGCTGTATTCGGTAAGGATCTGTTTGAAGCGCGAGGCGTCGCCCTCGGCGGTGACGATGATGCGCTGGCGGTAGCCGGTGGCCTCTTCCATCAGGCGCGAGGCCGCGCCGCGTGCGCGCGGAATCACGTCATTGGCGTAGGCCTGGCCCTCGGGCTTCTGACGTTCGCGGTCCTGGCCCGCCTTGAGCTCATCATCGAAGGCCGCCTGCACCTGTTCCGGCGGCTGCGTTCCCTGCATATTCACCGAGCGGATCAGGATGCCGGTCTTGTAGCGATCGAGGATGTCCTGGATCAGCTTCTGCGTATTCGCGGCGATCTGGTCGCGTCCCTCGTAGAGAACGAAGTCCATCTTGTTCTTGCCGACCACCTCGCGAATCGCGGTTTCCGCCGCCTGCATGACGGCATCATCGGGATGGCGATTGTTGAACAGGTAGGCCTGTGGATCGGAGAGCAGGTACTGCACTGCAAACTGAACGTTGACGATGTTCTCGTCGTCGGTCAGCATCAGCGCCTCCTTCAGCACCTTGTTCTTGTCGGAACCGCGATAGCCGACTTCGACCGTGCGCACGCCGGTGACATTGACGATTTCATGGCTCTGGATCGGCCAAGGCCAGCGCATGCGCAGGCCGGGCTCGGTCGATTCCTTGTAAGCGCCGAATTGCAGCACCACGCCGCGCTGCGAGGCGTCGACGATATAAAAGCCGCTGCCCAGCCAGACCACGGCGATCAGGACCAGGATGATGCCGATTCCACCACCGAACTGTTTCGGGCTGAGCGAAGGCATCCGGTTGCCACCGCCCTCGCCGCCACCCTCGCCACCACCGCCCTTGTTGCCGAACAAGCCGGCCAGCCGACGGTTGAAGTCGCGCCAGAGTTCTTCGAGATCGGGGGGGCCTTGATTGCCGCCGCCGCGCTTGCCGCCACCGGGCTGGTTGCCCCAGCCGTGGTCGTTGAGAGACATGAGGATTCCGGCGATCACGATTTATTGGAATGGGTCATCAAGGATAGGGGGTTGAAAAACTCAGGCCGCTGCAGCGGGAAGCTCGTTGTGCCGACCCGCGACTTCGGCCAGGGCATCGCGTAGCAGCGATATCCCGACCCCGGTGCGGGCACTGAGTCGAACGGCCGAAATGTTACCACAGTCATCGCGCTCGACCCCGGGGCTCGCCGCAGTCAGGTCGGCCTTGTTCCACACGAGGATCCGCGGCACGTCGAGCGCACCAATCTCGGTCAACACCGCGTCCACCGCCCGTATCTGCTGGTCACGATCGGGACTGGCGGAATCGATCACATGCAGCAGCAGGTCGGCCTGCGCCGTCTCTTCGAGGGTCGCATGGAAGGCGGCAACCAGGGCATGCGGCAGGTCGCGAATGAAACCGACCGTGTCGGAGAGCACGATCGGCCCGGCGCCCTCTATGAACAGGCGCCGCGACGTCGTATCCAGGGTCGCGAACAACTGGTCGGCGGCGTAGGCGCCGGCCTTGGTCAGGCTGTTGAACAGTGTGCTCTTGCCGGCATTGGTATAGCCCACCAGCGAGATGGCCAGCACCTCGCCACGGGTACGCGCGCGGCGCCGGACCTCGCGCTGGCGTCCGAGCTGCTTCAGCCGATCCTTGAGCAGGGCGACTCGCTTTCCCAGCAGACGACGGTCGGTCTCAAGCTGCTTTTCGCCGGGCCCGCGCAATCCGATGCCGCCCTTCTGCCGTTCGAGGTGGGTCCAGCCGCGTACCAGCCGGGTCGCCAGATGCTGCAATTGGGCGAGTTCGACCTGCAGTTTGCCTTCGTGGCTTTTCGCACGCAGGGCAAAGATGTCCAGGATCAGGCTGCTGCGATCGACCACGCGACACTCTAAGGTTCGCTCCAGGTTGCGTTGCTGGGCCGGGGACAGATCGTGGTTGAACACCACGACATCGGCGCCATGCAGTCGAACCACCTCCGAAATTTCAGCCACCTTGCCCTTGCCGGCAAACAGGGCCGGATCGGGTCGCGCCCGCTTGCCGGACACCACGCCCAGCGCACTGGCGCCGGCGCTGGCGACCAGCAGCTTGAGTTCGGACAGGCGTTCGGCGAAATCACCCTCGCCGAAATCCAGTTGCACCAGAATCGCGTTCTCGCCGCTGGCAGGACGCTCGAACATCAGGGCGAAGGCCTCATGGCGATCGCCGGCAACACCGCGCGGCGATCAATCGGCGTCGGCTTCCTGGGAGAAATTGACCGGGCGGCCGGGAACCACCGTCGAAATGGCGTGCTTGTATACCATCTGGGTCACCGTATTCTTGAGCAGAACAACATATTGGTCGAAGGATTCGATCTGCCCCTGCAGCTTGATGCCATTGACAAGGTAGATGGAAACCGGAACGTGCTCGCGACGCAAGGTGTTCAGGAACGGGTCTTGTAGCATTTGCCCTTTATTGCTCATCATGGGTGATCCTTATAGTGACGGCCGCCACGCGCGACGCCGGCAATGCCGGCAGCGGACCGTTGGTTTTTTTGAGTGGAATACTGTAATCGATTTTGCGTCGCCGTGCCACCGACGCAGACTCCAGGGGCGAGGCGGCGGTCCATGGAGCGGCGTCAGGCCGCGTAGGGATTCTTCGTGGTCTTGTACTGGATGCGCAGCGGCGTGCCCTGCAGCTTGAAGGCCTCCAGGAAATAGCGTTCCAGATAGCGTGTGTAGGACGCCGGGACATGATCGAGGGCATTGCCGTGAATCACGATGACCGGCGGATTGCTGCCCCCCTGGTGGGCGTAGCGCAGCTTGGGGCGGAAGGCGCCATGCCGCGGCGGTGTCTGCTTTTCCACCGCGGCAATCAGCACCCGCGTCAGCTTCGGCGTGGACAGCTTGGCCATCGCCGCGGCATAGGCCTTGTCCACCGAAACCAGAACGGATGCGATTCCCTGTCCCTTCAGCGCCGACACGTAATGAACGCGCGCGAAGCCAAGGAAATTTAGCTTGCGTGCGATTTCCTGCTTGATGCGCTCGCGACGGTAGTCATCGACCGCGTCCCATTTGTTGACCGCTACGACCAGCGCCCGGCCGGCGTCGATGGCAAAGCCGGCGATGTGTGCATCCTGGTCGGAAATTTCCTGCGTCGCATCGACCATCAGCACCACGACGTTGGCCTCCTCGACGGCCTGCAGCGTCTTGATCACTGAAAACTTCTCGATCGCCTCGAACACGCGTCCCTTGCGCCGCAAGCCGGCAGTGTCGATCAACGTGTAAGCCCGACCATTGCGCTCGAACGGCACCTCGATGGCGTCGCGCGTGGTGCCCGGCATGTCGAAGGCAATCACGCGCTCCTCGCCGAGCAGGGTGTTGATCAGCGTACTCTTGCCCACGTTGGGGCGGCCGGCAATCGCCACGCGTGGCCCTGCCGACTCAGCGTCGTCGCCGCTGTCCTCGGGAAAGCGCTCCAGCGCAATGTCGACCAGTTCCCGCACGCCGTCGCCATGCGCCGACGAGATCACGCAGGGATCGCCGCAACCAAGCTCATGGAACTCGGCAGCGACCACCGCCCGATCCATGCCTTCGCCCTTGTTGGCCGCCAGCAGCAGTGGCCTGCCGCTGCGGCGCAAGAGGTCGGCAATGACCTTGTCTTGCGAGGTCAGGCCGGTGCGCACGTCGACGACGAAGATCAGCACATCGGCCTCGGCGATCGCCGCCTCGGCCTGGCGCGCCATTTCATGCACGATGCCTTCCTTGGCCTGGGGCTCGAAACCGCCGGTATCGACCACCAGGTAGGGCTTGTGCCCGAGCCTGCCATGTCCGTAATGGCGATCCCGGGTCAGACCCGGCTGGTCAGCCACCAGCGCATCGCGGGAACGCGTCAGCCGATTGAACAGGGTGGACTTGCCGACATTGGGCCTGCCAACGATGACCAGGGTGGGTTTCATATTCGGGGAACTGGCGAGGGAAGACGACGGATGGAGACCGATGCGCCGCTCAATCGAGGCCGCAATCGGTCTGCCGTCATCCGCACCCTGTTATCTGAACGCATACAGACCGCCATTCGCAGTCTGTACCAGGAAACCGTTGCCGAAGCGCAGCAGTTCGCCACGCACCGCGCTGCCATCGGTGTTTGCGCGGGCGGCAAACGCCCCGTCCTCGCGTCGCAGCAGATGGACAATGCCCTGGTAGTCCGCAACAGCCACCTGGGCGCCCAGTGCCAGCGGCCGCGAGACGCTGCGCAAGGCCAGCTTGTCCTGCTTCCAGACACTGGCCCCGCTGTTGCGGTCCAGGGCATGCACGGCGCCCTTGTCATCGGTGACATAGACATGGCGGTTGTCGATATCGAGCCCGGCACTGGAGGACAGATCGCGCGACCAGAGCGTATTGCCGCTGCCGCTGTCGAAACAGGCGGCGCGGCCCTGAAACGCCGCGGCGCACACCGTGCCGCCGCTCACCACGGGGGAACTGGTGACATCGGCAACGCGCTCCAGCTCGGTCGCTCCCTTGGGCAGCGCAACCGTCACTTCCCACACCGCCGCGCCGTTGTTGTTCGCGATCGCCACCAGCTTGCCGCCGGGAAATCCGGCCAGCGTGAACTTTCCCGCCGGCACCACTCCGACGCTGGAGCGCAGGGACAGCGTCGGCGTGCTGCGCTGATAGACCCAGCGCCGTTTGCCATCGACCGCATCGAAACCGAAGATCCGAGAATCGCCCGAGCGCACGATGGCCAGGCCATCAACCACCGCCGGCGCGGCCAGCACTTCCGAGCTGACGCGTGCCTTCCACATTTCGCGGCCGTTTGCCGCATCGAAGGCGAGGACCTCGCCCTTGGGTGTGCCGACCACGACCAGCTTGCCGTCGCTACCGACGCCACCCGACACGGGCTGGCCGGCGCCGATGCGCCAGACCTGCCGCCCATCGTCGAAACGGGCCACACTGCCGTCGCGCGCCGCGGCATAGACGCTGTCGCCGACAACGGCCGGCACGAAGGCAAAGTCGCCGGCGGCGCCGACGCTAGCCTGCCAGACCAGCTTCAGCTCCGCGCTGGACTGGATCGGCGTCAACTCCGTGGGCTTGGCCTTGGGTGTGCTCGAACCGAAGGGGTTGAACTTTTCCACCGTCGAACAGCCCGCGAGCGTGGCGAGTGTCACCACGGCGAGCATGGTCCGGAATGGCAATCTCGACCTCACTTGGCGGCTCCGAGCGAATCGCGCTTGGCCTGGATGACTTCCCTGTAGCCGCCGCGCTGCCGCGCTTCGTCCTCCTTGCCCACCGCCTCCAGCTTTGCCAGGGCCGCGTCATAAGCGTTGCGTGCCTCGGTGACCTTGCCCTGCGCGGCGAATACGTCGCCGCGCAGTTCGGCAAAGCGCGGCAGGAAGGGTGCGGCCGGATCGGCCGCAAGCTGCTTCAGCGCTTCGTCATGGGCTTTCTCGTCGAGCATCACCGTCGCCAGGCGCAGCCGTGCCAGATCGCGCAGTCCAGGATCCTTTGCATTTTCCGCCGCCCAGGCCAACTGCACGCGGGCATTGCGCGCATCGCCGGCATCGACCTGGATCCGTGCCGCCAGCAGCGCGCCCATTCCGGCGTAGTTGGTCAGCGCATACTTGTCGATCAACTCGCCCGCCAGTTCGCGCGCGCGCTTGGCATCACCCTGCATCGCTGCCACCTGAAGGCCGGAAAATATCGCCGAGGCCTGCGCCGACTGCTGTCGCTGCCACCAGTTCCAACCCTGCCACCCAGCCGCAGCGAGGGCCACAACCAGCAGAATGCCGGTCACCAGGTTGCCGTGCATCTTCCACCAGGTTTTCAGCTCGTCGAGCTGTTCCTGTTCTTCCAGGTCATAGGTTGCCATTGTCGTCTTCCATGGGGAAAAGAATATCGCCGAGATGATCGGCCAGTTCATCGAAACTCACGCGGACCTGCTCCGCCGGCTGGTCGAATCCCGTGCGCAAAGGCTTGACGCTCACGGCATTGGCCGCCGTCTCGTCATCGCCGACTATCAGCGCGAGCGGCGCGCCGGAGGCGTCGGCTTTCTTCATCTGCGACTTGAAACTGCCACCACCGCAGTGCAGGTGTATCGCGAAACCGGCGCTGCGCAGCGCTTCGGCGATGCGGAAGGCGAAACGGCCGGATGCCTCGCCCTGATGCACCAGGTAGGCATCGGGTGCCGGAGCTTCGTGACGATGCCCCTGGTCCTGCCACAGCGCGAGCAGCCGCTCGATCCCCATGGCAAAACCGCAGGCGGGCGCCGACTTACCCCCCAGCTGGGCAACCAATCCGTCATAGCGGCCGCCGGCGCAGACGGTACCCTGCGCGCCGAGTTGATCGGTGACCCACTCGAACACGGTGAGGTTGTAGTAGTCCAGCCCGCGCACCAGGCGCGGATTGATGCGATAGGGGATCGCGGCGTCCTTCAGCAGTTGCTGCACGCCCTCGAAGTGCTTGAGCGAGTCGGCACCGAGATAATCGATCAGCCTGGGCGCCGCTTCGACCAGAGCCTGCATCGCCGGGTTCTTGCTGTCCAGTATGCGCAGCGGATTGCTGTGCAGGCGGCGCTGGGCATCGGCATCGAGCTGCTCGCGGTGCCGATCGAAATAGGCCAGCAGGTCGGCACGGTGGCGCGCGCGCTCCTCGCTCTGGCCCAGGGAATTGATTTCGAGGCGGATGCCTTCGAGTCCGAGGTCGTCCCACAGCCGCGCGCACATGGCGATCTGTTCCGCATCGATGTCCGGCCCGGTGAACCCCAGGGCCTCCACGCCGACCTGGTGAAACTGGCGATAGCGCCCCTTTTGCGGCCTTTCGTGGCGAAACATCGGACCCATGTACCACAGGCGCTTGGGGCCGTCGTAGAGCAGGTTGTGCTGGAGCACGGCGCGCACGCAGGAGGCCGTGCCTTCGGGGCGCAGCGTGAGGCTTTCGCCGTTCAAGGCATCCTCGAAGGAGTACATCTCCTTCTCGACGATGTCGGTCACTTCACCTATGGCGCGGGCGAACAAGGGCGTCGGCTCCACCATAGGCATGCGGATCGGCCGGTAGCCGTAGGCGCCCAGCCAGTCGCGCACGGCCTCCTCGAACTGCTCCCAGAGTTCGGCGTCGGCCGGCAGGATGTCATTCATGCCGCGGATGGCTTGCAGTGTCTGGCTCATGACAATCAGTTGCTAATTTCTTTCCGGATACGTCCTGGAAACATAGTCGTCAACGATCTGACGAAATTCCGCGGATATGTTTTCGCCGCGCAGGGTGACCACGCGCTCGCCATCGACATACACCGGAGCAACTGGCGCCTCGCCGGTGCCGGGCAGCGAGATGCCGATGCTGGCGTGCTTGCTTTCGCCGGGGCCATTCACCACGCAGCCCATCACCGCCAGCGTCATGTTCTCGACACCGACGCGTTGCAGGCGCCATTCCGGCATGCGCTCGCGCACATAGGTCTGGATGTCCTGCGCCAACTCCTGGAATACCGTGCTGGTGGTCCGTCCGCAGCCGGGGCAAGCCGCAACCAGCGGCGTGAAGGCGCGCAGGCCCATGGTCTGCAGGATCTCCTGGGCGACGATGACTTCGCGCGTGCGGTCGCCATTGGGTTCGGGCGTCAGCGAGACGCGTATGGTGTCGCCGATGCCTTCCTGCAACAGCACGCCGAGGGCCGCGGTGGACGCCACGATGCCCTTGCTGCCCATACCGGCCTCGGTCAGCCCCAGATGCAGCGGGTAATCGCAGCGCAACGCCAGCTCGCGATAAATCGCGATCAGGTCCTGCACGCCGGAAACCTTGCACGACAGGACGATGCGGTCGCCAGGCAGCCCGAGCGCTTCGGCCTGCACGGCCGATTCCAGCGCCGAGGTCACCATCGCCTCGCGCATGATCTCGGTGGCATCCTTGGGTTCGGGCCGCTTCGCGTTTTCGTCCATGACGCGGGCGAGCAGCGCCTGGTCGAGGCTGCCCCAGTTCACTCCGATGCGTACCGGCTTGTCGAAGCGGCAGGCGATCTCGATCAGTTGCGCGAACTGCTCGTCGCGCCGCGCACCCTTGCCGACGTTACCTGGATTGATGCGCAGCTTGGCCAGCGCTGCCGCACATTCCGGATATTCCGCCAGCAGTTTGTGGCCATTGAAATGAAAATCGCCGATCAGCGGCACATCGACGTTCATCTGCGCCAGGCGTTCGCGAATCTTCGGCACGGCGGCGGCGGCTTCCCGCGTATTGACCGTGATGCGCACCAGTTCCGAACCCGCTCGGGCCAGTTGCGCCACCTGCATCGACGTGGCGAAGACATCCTCGGTATCGGTGTTGGTCATCGACTGGACCACGACCGGCGCCGCGCCGCCAACGCCGCCTCCCGCCACCATGGCCAGCCGGCTCGGGCGCCGCGCCGACCGAACTTTGTCGTTCTCGCTCATTCCAGCGTAAACCGTGCGACTTCTTCGCGGGTATGCGGCTTGAGATCGATGCTGCGCTCATCCATGAACAGGCGCACGCCCGAGGCCCTGCCGATCCAGACCTGATAGGGCGGCTTGCCTTCGACATTGTGGCGCGTGCCTGCCGGATACTCGCCTGAATAGAGGACTCTTTGCGTGGTGTCGCGAATCTCGATCCAGGAACGGTCGTCGAATTCGATGCGCAGACTTCCCGCAGGAGGCGGACCGGCAGAGGCCACCATGGCTGCGGGCGATCCGTCCGCAACCACCGCGGGAGTCGGCGCAAGCACCGGCGCCGCTCCAGAATCAGTCGCCGAGGGGGCCGGAGCCACCACGGTCGGAGGACCGTCCGGCTCGCGCAGTTGCTGCATCAGCCCCTCGCTGCCCGGCAGCCCCAGGTACAGGTAAGCCGCCAGGACCAGCAAAAAAACGGGGGCAGCGGCCATGGCAAGGTAGCGAAAAGGCAGCCTTTCGACAATCGTGCGCTGCTCGGCTTCGCCCATGTTGGTCGGCGGGCGCACATCGGCTTCGGGCACCGGGACCGCCGGATCCAGCTGCGCCAGGAGCGGCGTCGGATCCAGCTTGAGGAATTTGGCATAGTTGCGGACCAATCCGCGCACCGCGGTGGGTCCCGGCAGGCTGGCGTAATCGTCCCGCTCCAGCGCCTCGATTTGCCGTGCGCTGAAACGTATTACCTGCACCACGTCGGGAATCGACTGCTCGCGCATCTCTCGCGCACGGCGCAGCACGGCTCCCGGCGTCATCGATTCCGGCGGCGTGGAGTCCTCCGCCGGCGAGGATTCGGCGACGGGAAGAAGGGCATCGGCGTCGAGGCTTTCGCTCACTCGTACTGTCCCTGGGACAACAGGCGCTGTTCCGGCGAAGCCGCAAAACGCCGGCGCAATTGCGTGGCGTAACGCAATTCCGCGTCCCGATTTCCCAGCTTGCGCTCGATGCGCAGAGCCAGCCAGATCACCTCGGCGGTGGGCTCCATCATTCTTTCGATATCGGTGGTCCATTGTCGCGCCACGGGATAGCGCCCCTGACGGTAGGCAATGTCCGCCAGCCAGAACAACGCCTGGGTATTCGTGGGCGAAAGGCGCAAGGCGGTAAGGAGATAATCTTCGGCCGCCTTGTCGTCCTTGAGCTGCAGCGAACAGATGCCGGCATTGGTAAAGGGCCTGGTCGGTGTCGTGTAGAGCGGATTCTTCGCCGCCTTCATGAAATGGGCGATCGACTGCGATGCACGGTCGCTCTGACACAGAAACCAGCCGTAGTTGTTGTTGATCTCGGGATCGCCGGGCGCGAGGCTCAGGGCCTTCTGAAAGTTGTCCTCAGCCAGTCTGGTTTCATCCAGCACCATGTGGGTCAGGGCCAGCAGGTTGTAGGCGGGAGCGTAGTTGGGATCCGCCGAGAGGGCAATGCGTGCTTCCTCGAGCGCGATCGCGGAACGGCCGTCGAGCATGTACAGCGATCCCAGCTCGGTGTGCACCTTGGCGCGCTGCTGCTGCTCGTTCTCGGCGGGCTGGGCGGAAACCGCCTGCTGGGCGCCCGGCCCGGACCCGGATCCCGTCAGCGTGCAACCAGCCAGCAGGAACACCAAGAAAGATAGGGCGAGCGTCTTGTTCATGTGTGCAGCTCCATTCCGGCCACCGTGCCAGACTTTCCGACGGCAATTTCCGCAGCGCGCATCAGCCGCCGCGACTTGTCCTGCACCTTGCCGGCCAGTTGCCCGCATGCGGCATCGATGTCTTCGCCGCGCGTCTTGCGCGTAGTGGTGACGATGCCAGCTTCGATCAGGATTGCCGCGAAGCGCCTTACCCGCTCCGCCGACGAGCGACGGAAACCGGAAGCGGGGAAGGGATTGAAGGGAATCAGATTGAACTTGCAGGGCACGTCGCGCACCAGATGCAGCAATGCGCGAGCATCGGCGTCGCTGTCGTTCACGCCATCCAACATCACGTATTCGAAGGTGATGAAGTCGCGTGGCGCATGGACCAGATAACGCCGGCATGCGGCCATCAGTTCGGCCAGCGGATACTTCCGATTGATCGGCACCAGTTTGTCGCGCAGACCATCGGTCGGCGCATGCAGTGATACCGCCAGGGCCACCGGGCAGGCCTCGGCCAGCCGGTCCATGGCCGGAACGATGCCGGAGGTCGACACCGTCACGCGCCGCCGCGACAAGCCGTAGGCGTTGTCGTCGA
>ORJL010264570.1_pt1 | contig 14586 bp, 15 predicted proteins | sample 1779941 | NCBI WGS metagenome assembly ORJL01 (sample SAMEA104232317, study PRJEB22302) | groundwater metagenome | biome: forest; feature: aquifer; material: groundwater | place: USA | collected 2011-08-07 | depth 5.8 m
CGCCGCCGCTCGCGTCGATCTCACGGGCAAAACCGTGATGCCGGCGATGATCAACGCGCACGTGCACAGCGGATACGAGGGCTACACGAGCTGGTCCACGCGCATGCCATCGCGCTGGCGGATCAGAAGGCGGTCGTTCGAGCCGGCGCCGACGTCCTCGTGCACACCGTGGGGAACGAGCCGCTCGACGATGAGTATCTCGCGATCCTGGGGGAGAAGAAGCCGTACTGGACCACCGTGATCGGACTCGGCGATCGCAGCGAAGTCTGCGACAACGACCCGTTCGTCGACCAGATGTATCCGGCGCAGACGATCGCCGCGATTCGCGCGTCGAGCTGCGGACCGCGACCGCTGAACGCGGCCACGCAAGCGCGAATGACTCTCTGCATGTCATCGTCCCAACTGGCTGACCGTGGTGTTGATGTATGTCCAGTACTCGTTCAGCTCGGCGAGCTGCGTTTTCCCTTTCGCGGTGAGCGCGTAGTATTTGCGCGGCGGGCCGGCGTCCGATTCCTGCCACTCGTAGTCGACGAGCCCCTCGCGGCGCATCCTGGCAGCCCGGCCGCTTGCGGATTCGCCGGGTCGGGTATACGTTCTGCGCCATGACCATGAAGATGCGCGCGCTCTCGCCGCTCCTGCTGCTCGTCGCGACGGCGTTGCCCGCCGCGGCCGCGCCCTGCACGACCGCGAAACCGGAATGCACCGAATGGACCACCTTCAGCGGCACGCCGGCGCGATCGCTGATCTATCGTACTCACGCCCTCGACCAGAAGAACGACCAGATCACCCGCGCGATGATCATGGTCCACGGCGCCGGCCGCGACGCCGACAACTATTTCCGCACCGCGGTCGCCGCGGCGTTCCTCGCGGACGCGCTCGAGGACACGATCGTGATCGCGCCGCGCTTCGCGTCGAACGGCAACGGATGCCGGGACACGCTCGCGGCGAACGAGGTCAGCTGGCCGTGCAGCGGGGACAGCTGGCGGTCGGGCGGCGCGGCGGACACGGACGGCAAGCTGACGTCGTACGATTTTGCCGACGCCATCCTTCGAAAGGTCGCCAACAAAGCGGTCTTCCCGAACCTGAAGGTTATCGTCGTGTCCGGACACTCGGCCGGCGGACAGTTCGCCAACCGCTACGAGATGGCCAATCAGCTGCACGACACGATCGGCGTGCCGATCACCTATGTCGTCGCCAACCCGTCGAGCTATGCCTATCTCGACGCGACGCGTCCGGCGTCAGGCGCGAACGGCGTGACCGAATTCCGGCCGTTCGGCGAGGGGCGCAACTGCACCACCTACGACAAGTGGCCGTACGGGATGCAGAATCGCACCGGCTATGCCGCGCGGCTCACCGACGACCAGTTGAAGAGGCAGCTCGCCGCGCGACCGGCGACGTATCTGGTGGGGGAGCTGGATACGCTGCCGCTCGCCGGGTTCGATGCGTCGTGTCCGGCCATGGCGCAGGGCGCCAACCGCAACCTCCGCGGCCAGGCGTGGGGAAAGTACGTCAACGAGAAGCTCGGCGCGCATCACACGACGATGGTGGTTCCGCTCTGCGGGCACAACGCGCGCTGCATGTTCACCGCGGACCCGGTGCTCGCGCTGCTGTTTCCGAAAACCGTCAACCCTTAGCCCTCAGCCCTCAGCCCTCGTCTTTACATCCCTGCACGGTCTGGCGTGGTTGTTCGCAAACGCCGCCCCGGTCGTGCAGGAACGCGCGGTTATTTGCCGATACGCTGGCTGCAGTGAACCATCCGTCTTCCCCGGACGGTCTGTTCGCCCAGGCGCCTCGACCACTGCGATCGTGGGCCGCCGTGACGACCAGTGCCGTATTACATACCGTCGCAACGGCGGCGATCCTCTATCTGGCCCGCGGTGCCGTGACGGCGGATCTGCCGCGCGCCTCGCGTCCGCCGACCTTTGTCAGCCTGCTGCCCGCGCCCGATCCGGCGCTGGTCGTGCCGCTCGAGCCGATGCACCTGCCGCCGGCGATCAAGGAAGAGCCGAAGCTCGCTGAGCCGGTACCGCCGAAGATGGAGGCGCCGCCGGTTCCCGAACTCAAGGCGCCCGTGCCCACGCCGCCCGCGCCCGAGCCGCGCCGCGAGAAGCCGGTGGCCGTCGAACCACCCAGGCCCGCGCCGCCCGTCGTGACGGTCGGTGGGTTCGCCTCGAGCGCGCCTGCGGCGCATGCCTACGAGCCGGTTCGCTCGGTGCAGCGCGCCGGCTTCGACGCGCCGGCGGCTGCCGCACCCGAGATCAAGACTGGCCGCGCGACGGTCGGTGGCTTCGAGCAGCCGGCCACGGCCCGTCCGCAGCCGGGGTCGGATCGGCCCAACGTCGTGGCCGACGCGGGATTCGGTACGGCGATGGCGCCCGCGGGCTCGCAGCCTGCGTCTCGCGTCGTCGTCGCCGCCGGGTTCGGTGGGCCCAGCGAGCCGGCCGGTTCGCGCACGCCGCGGCAGCAGATCGTCCGCGCCACCGAGTTCGACGCCAAGCCCGCACCGCCGCCGATGCCAGCGGCGCCGCCAGCGGCGCGCGTCGAGATCCCGCTCGAGATTCTGTCCAAGCCGACGCCCGCGTACACCGACGAAGCGCGGACGCTGAAGATCGAGGGCGACGTGGTGCTCGACGTGAATTTTGCGGCAACCGGGGAGGTCCGCGTGCTCCGCGTCGTCCACGGGCTTGGCCACGGCCTGGATGAATCGGCCACGCGGGCCGCGCAGGGCATGCGGTTCAAGCCGGCGCAGAGCGCTGGCCATCCGGTTGATTTCCGGACCACCGTCCACATCGTGTTCCGTCTGGCATAGAGGTCGTTGATGAGATACCTGTTGCGAATCGTCTTGGTCGGCGTGAGCCTGATCGTCTGTTCGCCCGCGCCTCGCGCGCAGCAGCCACCCGAGGGCGGCGGCGGCGGCGCGACGATGTCGGTGGACGAGCTCGTCGATCGCATGGCGAAGGCCGAATCGGCGTTGATGTCTCGGATGCGCGCCTACCATCCGCTCGTCGAGGTCTACGTGCAGGTCCTCGCGCCCGATTCCAAGCTCGGGACCGTGCCGACAAAAGACGAGTACTTCCTCGGGCAGTTCGATGGAAAAGACGGCCCGGACCTCACGCCGCTCAGCCCCCACAAAGGGTCGTTCAACAAAGCCGGCATGCTCGTGCGGCCGTTCGGCGTGCAGTACCTGCCGGCCGGCTTTGCGTCGACCACCGCGCCGGACTGGCGGCTCATCGATCGCCAGCGCTACGAGTTCGCGTTCGTCCGGCGCGAGTTCCTCGGCGAAGCGCGCACGATCGTGCTCGACATCCACCCGAAGGGCGACAGCAGCGACGGCTTCACGGGACGCCTCTGGGTCGAGGACCGCGACTTCAACATCGTCCGCTTCAACGGCATCAGCCGGAACGTCGATCACACGCTGTCGAGCTTCTTCCGCAAGAAGCTGTCGTTTCACGTGGACAGCTGGCGCGTGAACGTGCTGCCGGGACTCTGGCTGCCGGCCTACGTCTACTGCGAGGAGACCGATCTGAGCGACAAGCCCGCGCTGCCGCGCATGCCGCGGATCAAGAGCCAGGTGCGGTTGTGGGGCTACCAGCTGAAAGGGACGATGGCGCAGTCGGAGTTCACGAGCATTCAGCTCGACGCGCCGGCCGTGCAGGACAGCAGCGATCAGACCAGGCAGCTGTCGCCGGTGCAGAGTCAGCGCCTGTGGGAGCAGCAGGCCGAAGACAACGTGCTCGACCGCCTCACGAAAGCCGGGCTGCTCGCGCCGGTTGGCCGCGTGGACGCCGTCCTCGAGACCGTGCTCAACAATCTCTCGGTCACGAACAACCTGACCGTCGAACCGCCGCTCAAGTGCCGCATTCTGCTCACGTCGCCGCTCGAGTCGTTCACGGTGGGGCACACCATCGTGCTGAGCCGCGGGCTCATCGACGTGCTGCCCGACGAAGCGAGCCTCGCGATGGTGCTCGGTCACGAGCTCAGTCACGTAGCGCTCGGGCATCAGCTCATCGACACGAAATTCGCGTTCGCCGACCGGCTGATGATTCCCGACAGCGATTTGCTGCGCACGCTCCGGTTCCGTCATCCGACCGAGCAGGAATCGGCCGCCGACATCAAGGACATCGAGCTCCTGGGCAACTCGCCGTACAAGGACAAGCTGTCGGATGCCGGCCTGTTTTTGCGCGCGATCGCCGCGAACGCCAAGGCGTTGACCAACCTGATTCAGCCGCATCTCGGGGATTACATCGTGGAAGGCGGGCAGTCGCTGGCGGCGCTGATGCAGAAAGCCCCCGAGCTCATGCCCGAGCGGCTCGATCAGATTGCGGCGCTGCCGCTTGGCGCGCGGCTGGTGGTCGATCCGTGGAGCGACCGTGTGGATCTTCTCAAGACTTCCGCGGTACCGCTGGCGTCCGCGCGCGAGAAGGTGCCGCTCGCCATCACGCCGTTGATGCCCTACATCCGCTACGCGGAGGCGCCCGTGCGCACCTCGCCTCCGTAGTCAGGACAGGCAGTTTCACCGACGAGGCCGCGGGGCGTCAGGTCGCGCGGATTCGTCAGAAGATCAGGGAAGGACTCGAGCTCCGATGAAACAGCTGCGTGGTGTGCTCGGCACGGTGCTGGTGTGGGCGGCGCTCGCGGCGCCGGTCGTCGCGCAGACCCTGCCGCTGGACCAGCCGGACCAGCCGTCGACACGCGGCGACGTGCTCGCCGATACGCCAGACATGACGACGCAACTCGAGCAGCTGGAGCACGCGCTGGTGCGCCTGCCGATTGCCGCCGGGCTGGCGTGCGTGCTGGCGCTGCGGCCGCGGCGCCGCGGCACGCCGCGGCGGCAGGCGCCGGTCATCCAGACGCAGATCATCCTCGCCGTCGTCGGCGCCGTGGTGATGCTGGTGGTCGGCTCCAGCCTCGCGCGCGCGTTCGGCATCGTCGGCGCCGCCGGCCTCGTGCGCTACCGCGCGAAGATCGAGGACCCCAAGGATGCCGGCGTGATGCTGTCGACGCTGGCGGTGGGCCTCGGTTCGGGCGTCGGGCTCTGGGTGCTGGCGTCGTTCGCCACGTTGTTCATTCTCGTCGTCCTGTGGGTTGTGGAGTCGTTCGAGCCCAGGGCCACGCAGCTCTTCACGTTGAAGGTCAAGGCGAAGGATCCCAACGCGATCAAGCCGGAGATCGAAAAGCTGCTGACGCGCTACCGCCTGCGGTTCGAGCTGCGATCGGCGTCGAAGGATGAAGTGCACTACGAAGTGCGGATGCCGATCGACCGCAAGACCGATCGGCTGTCCGAGATGATGCTGAAGCTCGACCCCCACAATGCGACGGCGGTCGAGTGGGAGGAGAAGAAAGAGAAGAAGTAGGAAGCCTGAAGTCTCAGCCTACCGGTAGTTGCCGAAGCCCAGCGCGACGCCGAAGTCGTGCTCGCGCAGGACGGCCATCGCTTCCTGCAGGTCGTCCTTCGAGGGCGAGCTGACCCGCACCTGATCCGCCTGAATCGCCGCCTGGACTTTCTTCAGCTTCTTGTCCTTGAGATATTTCACGATTTCCTTTGCCGCTTCGATCGGGATGCCCTGCTGAATCGCAATCACGCGGCGCACGGCGCCGCCAGCGGCGGGCTGGGACGGCTCGACCTTGAAATTCTTCACCGCGACGCCCCGCCGGACCAGGCGCGTCTGGACGATTTCCCACAACGCGTTCATCTTCATTTCGTCGCCGGTCGTGAGCGTCAGGGTCTTCTCGGTTGTGCTCAGCTCGATGTCCGCCTTCGCGCCCTTGAAGTCGTAACGCTGCCCGACTTCCTTGCGCGCCTGGTTCAGGGCGTTGTCGACCTCCTGGAAATCGATGGTGGAGGTGATGTCGAACGACGAGGTCGGTGCCATGGCCGTATTCTAACTCCCGCTACGTCGCGAACCGTGTTTGGCCGAGTGCCGCTGGCGGGCCTCTTCGACCGAGTGCGACACGGTCACGTCGATTTCGTGCCGCGCGAGCTTTGCCAGCTCCAGGTAGAACCGGTGCAGTGTGGCGAGATCCTTTTCCGACAGCGCTTCGACGTCGATCAGTCGGTTGCTCGCGCCCGCCATCGCCGCCACGATTTCGTTCAGCTTCAGGTGGATCGCCAGCGAGTCCTTGTTCTGCGTGCGCTGGATCAGGAAGACCATCAGGAACGTGATGATCGTCGTGCCCGTGTTGATCACGAGCTGCCAGGTGTCCGAGTAGCGGAACAGGGGACCGAGCAGTCCCCAGGTGGCGATGATGCCCAGCGCGAGCGCGAAGGCGTTGGTGCTGCCGGTCCACCGCGTGGCCGCCTTGGAAAAGCTCTCGAACACGAGCCCGATCGAGGCGAGGTGTTTGTGCTTGGCCATGGATAGAATCATATGATGGTCCCCATGGCCGATGCGCTGCGGTCCGTCGACGTCGTGCGGGTGCGCAATGGCGCGCGCGCGGCGGCCGTCGATCGCGCCGCCACCGAAGAGCCGCTCGAAATCCGGCTGCACGGGCGGCCCTTCGCGGTCATCATGCGCACGCCGGGCGCGGACCGCGAGCTGGCGGCCGGATTCCTGCTCGCCGAGCGCGTCATCACCGGTCCGGACGATCTCGGCACGATTGAATACTGCACGGACCGTCGAAGGACGGCTGAAGCCGGACGCCAGGAGAACGACGGCGGGAACATCGTCAACGTGACGCTCGCCAGGGGATCGGCGGAGTCGCTCGATCGGCTGCTGGCGGACCGTCGTCAGGTGACGACGAATTCGTCGTGCGGGCTGTGCGGCCGGCGGACCATTGAATCGCTGGCGGTGGAGGTCGAGCCCATTCGGTCGGCCTGGACCGTTCGCGCGTCCGTGCTCGCGTCGTTGCCGGAGCGGCTGCGCGCCCGTCAGGCCGTGTTCGACGAGACCGGCGGGCTGCACGCGGCGGGGTTGTTCACGCCCGATGGCGCGGTCGTGGAGGTCGCGGAAGACGTCGGCCGTCACAACGCCGTGGACAAGATCGTGGGGCGCATGCTCGTGCGCGAGGCGCTGCCGCTGTCGAATCACCTGTTGTGCGTCAGCGGCCGCACGTCGTTCGAAATCGTGCAGAAGGCCGTCTTCGCGGGCCTCCCAATCGTCGCGGCCGTCTCGGCGCCGTCGAGCCTGGCCATCGAGCTGGCGCGGGAATTCGGCGTCACGCTGGTGGGCTTCATCCGGGGCGACGGCTTCAACATCTACGCGCATCCGGCGCGCGTCGCGTAGACTGAGCCGCGGTCGCCATGGGAGATCGGCTCGCCAAAGAACGCATCATCGCGCCGTCGGGATTCAACCGGTGGCTCGTCCCGCCCGCCGCGCTTGCGATTCACCTGTCGATCGGCATGGCATACGGCTTCAGCGTGTTCTGGCTGCCGCTCGGCCGGGCGATCGGCATTTCCAGGCCGGCGCCCACCGACTGGACGATCAGCACGCTCGGCTGGATGTTCACCCTCTTCTTCGTGATGCTCGGTTCCTCCGCGGCGCTCTTCGGCACATGGGTCGAGCGCGAAGGACCCCGCAAGGCCGGCGTGGTCGCCGCGTGCTGCTGGGGCGGTGGGTTCTTCGTCTCGGCGCTCGGCGTCTTCCTGCACCAGATCTGGCTGCTCTGGCTCGGCTCGGGCGTGATCGGCGGTTGTGGCCTGGGGCTCGGCTACATCTCGCCGGTGTCGACGCTCATCAAGTGGTTTCCCGATCGGCGTGGCATGGCGACCGGCCTCGCAATCATGGGATTCGGCGGCGGCGCCATGATCGGCACGCCGCTCGCCGATCTGCTGATGCGCCGCTTCGCGACGCCGACGTCGGTGGGCGTCTGGCAGACCTTCGTCGTGCTCGGTGCGATCTATTTCACGGCGATGATGGCCGGCGCGTTCGGGTACCGTCTGCCGCCGCCGGGATGGGCGCCGTCCTCCGGGGCCGGTGCGGGCCTGACGTCGGCGGCTGTGGCCGCCGGAGACAACCGCCTGCGCGCCGTCACCGCGGACGTCGCGTGGAAGACCCGGCCGTTCTGGCTGCTGTGGGCGGTCCTTTGCCTCAACGTCACCGCCGGGATCGGTGTGCTCGGCGTGGCATCGCCGATGATTCAGGAAATGTTCAAGGGACGCGTCAGCGCGTCCGCCGCCGCCGGCTTCGCGGGGCTCCTGAGCCTGTTCAACATCGGCGGCCGCATCTTCTGGGCGTCGCTCTCCGATCGCATCGGCCGGAAGCTCACCTACACGATCTTCTTCGGGCTGGGCATGCTGCTCTATGCGAGCGTCCCCACCGCGGGGGAAACCGGCCGCCTCGCGCTCTTCGTCGCCATCTTCTGCGTCATCCTGACGATGTACGGAGGCGGCTTCGCGACGATTCCCGCATACCTGGCGGATCTGTTCGGCGCCGGCTTCGTGAGCGCGATTCACGGGCGGCTGCTCACCGCCTGGTCGACCGCCGGCGTGCTCGGCCCCGTGCTCGTGAATTACATCCGTGAATTCCAGATTGGCCGCGGCGTTCGGCCCGCCGACGCGTACACCTTTACGATGTACGTGCTGGTCGGACTCCTCGCCGTTGGACTGCTGTGCAACCTGGCCGTCCGTCCCGTCGCGGACGAGCTCTTCGTCGCCTCAGGTTCGTCGGCAGCGCCCGTTCGCCCGCGGGAGGCGCAGGCGGTCGCCGTCGAGGCGCCATCGGGGCAGTGGGGCTTCGTCGGCGTCGCGTGGACGCTGGTCGGTCTGCCGCTCGCCTGGGGCGTCCTCCAGACGCTCGCGTTGACCCGGAAGATGTTCTAATACACTCATTACTTCGCGGCGACGTCCTTCGCATACCCGGTCAGCCTGACAATGTGGAGCCCGCCGCCCGCCCGGTCGGCCGTGTAGATCAGCCCGCGATCGTCGACCTCCGCGTTGCTGGTGATTGCCATCTTCTTGCACGTGCTGGTGGCTGTCGGCGTGCCCCACTCGCCGCCCTCTCTCGTCCCGGAGTTCGAGCACTGCGGCTGGCTATATTGGTTCGGCGCCGAGATGAAATAGCCGACCTCGTGGATGGCGAAGGGGTCGCGAATATCCCAGACCCGCACGCCCGCGTTGAACCACGCGAGAATGGCCAGCTTCCCGTAATAGGGGGCGTAGATGTACTCGGCGGAGGAATGCACACCGAACCGCCCGCCCCGCCCACAGTAGTCTCCCTGAGTCTCCTGCACGCGGAACGTCGAGAGCGGCCACGGGGTGGTCTCGTTCGTGATGTCCAGCAACCAGGCGAGGTGTGGCGCCGAACGTTCGTTTTCAGCAGGGAAGTTGGCGCCGCAGTTGTCGAATCGCGACGCTTCCGACGCGACCAGGAGAAGGTCCCGCGTCTGCAGGGTCTGGTGGCCCTGGAACCCGGGGATCGGCACGCCGTAGATCGGCACCGCGTTGTGCGCGCCCTGGTCAGGGGACATGACGGAGTACCCCACCTGCGGGATGAGCAGTTCTTCGTCCGTCGGCTTCAGCGGGTTCTTGAAGGCGGTCAGCAGCTTCTGCCGATCCAGAACCTGAATCACGCCCTCGTTGCCCGTCCCATAGGAGAAGTAGGCCCGGTTCTTTCCCGGCCCGGCCGAGAACGATTCATGGATGCCGATCCCTTTCTTGACGCCAATGAACGCGGTGGCGCCCGGCTGCGCGCCGAGCAGCCCGAAATCACGAATGTACTTGGGCTTCGCCGGGTCGCTCAGATCGTAGATCTTGACATGGTTCCCGCCGATCCACCCTTCGTCCCTCTTGTTGCTCACGAGGTACGCGATCCCCGTGTCGCATTCCCACCAGCTCTTATGCGTGCCCTGGAGACCATCGATGACGGTGGTCAGAAACGTCGGCTTCGCGGGATCGGTGACGTCGTAGATCTCGTGCGCCGTCCCGTCTTGCGGACGCAGCAGGTACCATTTGCCGCGCACGCCGTGCGGCAGGACGCTCCCGCTGCAGACGCGCATCGTCTGCGAGCCGCGCCGGGACGGGATGTGAGCGATGTACTTGGGGCGTGCCGGGTCGGTCACATCGACGACCGACGTGCCGTTCTGTTCCGGTTTGCCAGTGAGCGGATTCGTGATCAGCCCGAACAGAGCGGGGTGGTGGCCGACGTAGGCGATCTCGCGCCCGTTCTGGTTGATGATGATCGGCAGATACGCGGCCCGGCCCTGCAAGTCGTCGAGGCCGACCAGTTCCATGTTCCATTGAGACTGCTGGTCTCTGGGGCCAGCCATCGGTTCTGGCATGGGCGGGGGCGCTCCCCCTCCGGTCAGTTTTATCGTCGGGAGCGCCGTCCCATTCGGCGGGTAGGCCTGCGCCCCCGCCAACACGGTGAACGTCGCGGCCACCAGACACGACGACAACAACCCGACGCCCCAGTGTCCAAGCGTGCGCATGGCTTCTCCTCTCCGCTGCCCCAAATCCCCGTGCGAAGACTCACCAGAAAACGTGACCATACTACATCCGGATTCGTTGTCTTCGACGAGTCTCTGATGGGACGGCCGCGCGTCACCACCGGTTCTGGACGAACTGCCAGCCGAAGCGCCCCTTGATGCACAAGTGGCCGCTCGTGACGTCGTGATCGAGCGGCGACGTGACGCCGACGATGCGGTTCTCCTGGACGCGGAGCTGCAGCGTGCAGCCGACGCCGCAGTACGGGCAGATCGTCTCGGTGACCTTCTGCGTCGACTCGTCCCACGTGCCCGCCTGCCGCATGTCGTATTCCGACTTGAACATCAGCGCGCCGGTCGGGCAGACGCCGATGCAGTTGCCGCAGTAGACGCAGGCGGAATCGGGGAGCGGCCGATCTGATTCGGTCGAGATCCGCGCCTCGAATCCGCGGCCCGCGACCGCGATCGCGAAGCTGTTCGGCGCATCGAGTCTAACCGCCTCGCCCGCGTACAAGGGCAGACGTCGCGCCCGCCTGTGCCGCACGACGCGCTGATCCGCCAGACCTGCGCAGATAGCCGCACGCCGTCTCACGACGCGCGCCGGTCTGAAGCCTCGATTCGCCGCAGTGCCCAACCCCATCTTGTCCGAGCGCGAAGATTCGCTGCTGTTGCTCATCGTCGACTCGGCGTCGATCGCATCGGCGAGCCCCGAGTCGGCGCACGACTCCGCGACCGTCGCGTGGCTGTAGCGCTTGTGCGACCGTTGACCGCTCGGTCTTGGTGCGGTGTGTGGCGCCTGAGCGAGCGTCAGTCGTGGCAGGAACGGCGATCCGCGCTGCAGGCAAGCGCGCAGAAACTGCGACATCTGCGTCGTCGATCTTTAGTGAGCACGATCGATGCGGCGAACGCCCAGCGCTTCATGCGTGTCTCCTGAGACGCCGCGGCGGCTACTTCTTGAGCACCGGATGCACCCAGCCCGCGGTGAGAATGCCCGGCGACGGCCGGAAGCTCAAGTAGTCCACGTGTTCCGGGATGTCGAGCCATCCGTGCACGACGCCGGCCGGGACGATGATGATGTCCCCCGGGTTCACGACCTTCTTCACGACGTCGTACGCCACGCCGCCACAGGTCGGCCCGTTCAGGTCCGGCGAGAGGTTGTGTCGTCCGTTGACGATGTAGCCGTCGGTGAACATCGTGCCGCCGCCAGAGACGATGTAATAGCTTTCGGTCTGTGAGTCGTGCGTGATGCCTCCGGCGGATCCGCCGGCAGGCGCCGTGGACATCTGACGCCCGCACGGCGTGCGGGGCGGAGTTCCAGCGCCCCTGCCAGCGGCAGGCGCCGCGTTGGCCGCGGCCCCTGCGGCGGGAACCATGACGCCATTGACCGTCTTCCCGCGGTGGATGATGCCGACGGTGAAGTTCTCGTGGCCGATGTCGACGACCTTGATGTTCCGATCGGTGCCCTGTCCCTGGTGGTTGACGATGTCGACTTCTTCCTTGGTGATGTAGGTGGCCGTGGTGGGCTTCGTCTTCGCCCCCTGGGCCAATCCCACGGCGGGAACCAGAACGATGGCGACGGCGACCGCACGAAATACCAGTTTGCGCATACGCATCCTCCTCAGAGAAAAGCCGCGCTGACTATAGCCCGAGTCCCGTGCCCGCGCGAGTCCTGACGCCCGGCCAGATCGGCTCGCCGCGGACGGCTACGGCTCGGCGGCGATGAGCGACCACGGATACACGCCCGTGTTCACCTTCACGAGCATGTACGAGAATCCGCCCGGGTCCGGAATCGATTGGTGCGGCGTGCTCGGCGGCATGTTGATGACGTCCCCCGCTTTGACGCGCAGCGGCGCGCCGCTCGCGATCAGCGTCCCCTGCTCTTCGCCGATGTCCGCATCCGGCCCTCCTTGCCGCCAGGTGTGTTCACCCACAGGCGAAGCAGTATTGCGTACACGCTCGCGTCCGGCCCACCCCTCTGTGCGTGGACGATCGCCCGGCCGGTCATTCGCCACTACGCGACAAGGCGGGAGTCTGGCGACGCAGCTGACAGGGTAGAAACGCCACACCAGGCGGTCCCGCCCGATTACAAAGGCACCATGCCCATCCAGAACATGATCGTGTCGCGCGTGTCGACACCATACTTGCGCACGAAATCGAGCGTGCCATCGGGCCCGATGCGGAACACCGACAGACACGCGGGCACGGTTGTCACGCCGGCGCCGTCCCTCACCAGCACCGGCACGTTGTGCGCCGCGACCAGCATGCGTCCGCTCGGGTCGATGTGGAACGTCCGGCAGTGGATGCCGCGCGTGTCGACGTGCTGGATGGGCGTGGGCTCGCCGGTGGACTGGTCGATCGCATAGACCGCCAGCGTGTTTTCGCCGCCGATGAAGACGTTCCTGCCTTCGAACGGCCTCGTGGTGTCCGCGCGGTTCACGCCGTAGAGGAAACGGCCGTTCGGATGCACGTGCACGGTGCCCGCGGCCTGCCGCGAGATGATCTTGTCGGGATTCGCCAGCGTTTCCTTCTTGTAGATGGCCTCCGGACCGAGCGCGTCGCCTTCCATCGTGTAGACATACATCTTGTTCTGGCGCTCGAGCGACACATACACCCACGGCTGCGTGGGATGGAAATCGAGGTGCCGCGGCCCGAACCCGTAACCGCCGTTGGGCGCGATGGACACTTCCTTCGCCAGCAATCCATCCCTGTAGTTGAAGACCTTCAACGAACCCGGATCTTCGGGCGTGCTGTTCGTGGCATCGTTGCCGCGCGCGACGAGGATCGCGAGCCGGTTGTTCGGCGACACGCGCACCTGGTGACCGTAGATCCCGAAATCCAAGGCTCCCGGCTGCCGCACTTCCCCGCCGAGCGTCGCGTCCCTGTTGATGCGGTAAATGCGCAGCGCGCTCGGATTGTTGAAGGCAACCAACACGTGTGCCGATGGGATGTCGGTGGTGATGTGAATCGGGCGCGTCGGCAGCGCAATCGGGCTGCCGTGCGGCGTCAGCGCGCCGCTGGCCGGATCGATGCGAAACGCGCTCACGTGGTGCACGGTGCCGGTCGGGCCCGTGCCGGACGCGCTGCTGCTCGTCGCCACGTAGAGATAGCGGTGCGACGCGTGCGGCCACGCGTACTGCACATTGGCCGGCAGCGTCACACTGCCGCGCGACGTCAGCGTCAAGCCTTCGACGTCGACATCGTATTGCGTGAGCACCGCGCCAACCGCGGCATACAGGGCGACCTTTTTCGAGCCCGCTTGCGCCCACGTGTTCCGCGGCACGGCCGCGGCACTGGCAACGAGCGACATGAAAGTACGACGATCCACGGTCATCCACCTTTCTGCTGAACACTCGCGTTGCCAGTCCGTTTGTCGCCGGGCCACCCGCCTTTGGCGTTGCCGCGATGGCGTGGATTATACGAAGATGACGCCCATGACAAACGCGTGAGGAGACTTCAAATGACGAAACGCTTCTTGATGTCAGCGGTGTGCGCCGCGGCGATTTCGCTGTGCGCCGTCACGGTGATGCGCGCGCAGGAGGGCGCCGCTGGCGCGGCGATGCCGCAACTGCCCTTCCATCTGGTGGAAGGCTTCTTTCACTATCCCGCCAACTATGTCATCGGCCGTCTGAGCGGCGTCACCGTCAGCCCCGCCGGCACGATCGTCGCGCTCAATCGCGGCTATCACCCCGTGCTGGAGTTCAAGGCGGACGGGACATTCGTGCGCTCCTGGGGTGAGGGCTCCCGGATGTTCGAAGGTGCGCATACCGTGCGCTTCGATCCGCAAGGCCATCTCTGGTATGTGGATGCCGCCGACAACATCATCTTCCGCTTCGACTCCGAAGGCCGCACCGTGGGCACGTTGGGAACAAACCCGGAGCCCTGGACCTGGCTCACCCACGTGATCGAGCGCGCGGTGCCCGGCAGGGCCTCCTTATACCAGGAGACCGATATCGGCTGGAGCAGAGATGGCAGCAGCTTCGTCGCCGACGGGTACGGCAATTCGCGTGTCGCCAAGTTCGACAAGGACGGCACCTTCGTGAAGGCCTGGGGCGAGCGTGGCGGCCAGCCGGGCAATTTCAACACCCCGCACAGCCTGGTGGTGGACAACAACGACGTCGTCTATGTCGCGGACCGCGGCAACAGCCGCATCCAGACGTTCGACACTGAGGGCAATCGGAAAGCGGTGTGGAACATGCCGACCGCGCCCTGGTCGCTGTGCCTCACCAA